>Ga0070737_10007003_pt1 | contig 10119 bp, 7 predicted proteins | sample Coa_R1_10_FD_66438 | JGI IMG/M metagenome (GOLD analysis project Ga0070737, IMG submission 66438) | Surface soil microbial communities from Centralia Pennsylvania, which are recovering from an underground coalmine fire - Coalmine... | ecosystem: Environmental > Terrestrial > Soil > Unclassified ...
GCAATCCTCTTTGACGAAGGCGAGCAGTGCGTGCCGGCCGGTGGGAAAGGTACGCTTGTCACCTCCATGCGTCGTCAGCGAGAACGGCGGCAGGGTACGGTGCGCGGTGCTAGATGTCATAGCCGGCTTCTCCGAGCTCGCAGGTCCCAATAGACGGTGGTGAGGCGATCGCTCCAACGGCTGCCACGAAGCGCTGTGCTCTGCTCTTCGCTCCACCACCTGCTGAGTATGTGCTGCGCATCCATCATGCGCGCCAGCGGCGCTGCCGGCAAGCAACTGCATCAGCGCTGCTGCTGGGGCAAGTATCCAGGTGGCGTGCTTTGCATGGTGGAAAGAGGGCGCTGGCAGGTGCGCGACGCAGGCGAGCGCGCACCATGCTGCACCGGGGCGTTGTAGCGTGCGGACTGTCCGTCAGCGGCGCTTGACAGGGGAGAGGCCCTCCTCTAGACTGCGCGTTAATCAACTTACTTAACGAACTCGGTCCTGGCTGGAGGCAGGGCGTGGGCGACCGAGCGCCAGCGCGACAGGGACAACGAGATGCCAATCGCGAAGCGGTGCTTCGTGCGCTGTTGCGGTTCGGCCCAACCGCGCGCGTCGGCCTGGCACAATACACCGGTCTCACGCGCGCCGCGATCAGCAATATCACGCGCGAGCTTCTCGACGAGGGCTTGGTGCAGGAGACCGGTATCCTGCGGGGCCGGGTAGGTGCTAACGCGATCCTGCTCGACCTAGCCGACGATTGGCCACTCTTGGGGGCGGTCCATCAGGGGGTGAGCAGCCTGCGCGTTGCGCTCTGTAACTTGCGTGGCACGATTCTGGCCCGACAGATGATCGCAACGCCGCAGCGCCTTTCGCCCGAGACTGCTGCCGATGCTGTGGCCGCCACCATCAATACCTTGCTCGCTGGTCTAGGACTGGAGCGCGAGGTGCTGGCTGGTATCGGTGTGGGGCTGGTGGGCCTGGTGGATGTCGCTGCGGGTGTTACCAGGCGTGCGCCCAGCGTTGGCTGGCACGCCGCTCCAATACGGAGCCTGCTCGAGGCACGCCTGGAGCGGCCCGTGGTAGTGGAGAACAACGTTCGCGCGATGGCGGTTGGCGAAGCGCTGCTTGGCCAGGGCCGGGAATGGCCGCACTTCGCTTTCGTCTATATCGGTACCGGCATTGGTGCCGGATTGATCGTTGAGGGGCAACCGTATCGAGGAGCGTATGGTAGCGCTGGCGAAGTCGGCCATATGACCGTCGATCCGACAGGACCGATCTGCGTCTGCGGCAATCGGGGATGCTTGGAGGCGGTTGCAGCCGAGCCATCGCTGGTGCGGGCGGCGGAAGCGGCAGGCCTCGATCTCGGTGGCGCCGAGCGCGGCTTAAAAGAACGCGTTCAGACCCTTGCCCTCCTGGCCGATGCGGGCAACACAGCAGCGCAACGCGTCGTGCTCGCGTGTGCAGAGTCGCTGGGCATCATGTTGGGCAGCCTGGCCGATATCTTCAATCCTTCACGGATCGTGCTGCATGGCGTGGTGACATCCGCGCGTGGTTTCTTTCAGGCAGTGTCCGAAGCGCTCGCCGCCCACGCGTTTCTGCCGCCGGACGCAGCCATCGAGCTGCGTCCGCCGACCTTCGGCAACGACGCTGGTTTGGTCGGAGCGGCGGCCGTGGTGCTCGAAACTCTGGTGCTGCGCGGCGCGGGGAAACTCGCCATTCGCCGGCCGGTCACCATGGCTAATGTCCGTGGAGTGGCAGCGGGGAGCAGGTACTGAAGAGGAGCAATGGGCGTGACGAACGGGTGCGAACGCGAGCAGGTTGTGCCAGTGCTGGGGCTGGTGGCGTTAGCGCGGCCAACCTTTGCCATAGAGGCGGCCAAAACGCTCGCACAGCAAGCCTGGCAGGCTCTCTCCGGACTCGGGCTACCGCTGACCGGCTCCCCGGAGCTGTTGATGGATACTGCGGGCGTTATGGCCGCGGCGGAGGAGCTGGCAGCGGCGAAACCCGACGTGCTCGTGTTGCTGAACGCAACGTTCTGCGATGCAAGCCTGCCCGTTGCGTTGAGCGAACGGTTGAATCTCCCCGTTTGCCTCTGGGCGTTGCCCGAACCTGGCCCGGTGGGCGACCGTCTCTGGTTGAACTCGCTGTGTGGCAGCCATATCGCGGCGCATGCGCTTGGCAGGCTCGGCGTGTCGCTGCGCTATCTGTACGGATCGCCCGAGGAGCCACGGACGCTGTCGCCGCTGCTTGCCTTCGCGCGCGCGGCTGCCGTGCGCAACCGGCTACGCAAAAGCCGCCTCGGCCTCGTTGGTCAGGCACCAACCGGCTTCTATGGTTGCGAGTACAACAGCCTTGAGCTTGCGCGCGTGATCGGCACCGAGATCGTGCATCTCGATCTGGCGACGATCTTCGCTGATGCGGCAGCAGCCCCCGAGCCGGCGATCGCGGCCGTGCTCGGCAGCACGCTGACGCGCTCGCCAAGCCTGGCGACGCTAGATGCGACCGAGGTGCACAAGTTTGGTGAGACCTACGTCGCGCTGCGCCGAGCCGTCGAAGCCGACCAGCTCGATGGGCTGGCGGTGCGCTGCTGGCCTGAGTTTCCGACCCGTTTCGGTGTCATGCCGTGCGCCACGCTTGGCCGCCTGGCAGACGACGGCCTTATCTGCGCCTGCGAGGCCGATGTCAATGGTGGGGTGACGATGCTGGCGATGCAATGGCTAGCCGGACGGGCGCCGCTGCTGACCGATGTCGTCGCGATGGATCCCGTGGCCAACACGTTGACCTTCTGGCACTGTGGTAACGGCCCAGCTTGCCTCGCCCGTGATGGCGTTGAACCTCGCCTGACGGTGCACTGCAACCGTCGGATCGGCGTTGCTGGCGACTTCGCTATCCGGCCCTGTCGGGCCACCGTGGGCCGCATCGGGATCGGACCGCGCGGTTATCGCCTGTTCTGGGAGGAGGGGGAGATCCTCGACGCGCCCGATAACCGCTTTGCTGGTAACACCGCCGTTTTTCGCCCCAATGGTAGTGCGCAGAAACTGCTCGACCGCCTGATCCTCGATGGCTGGGAACATCATGTCGTCGTGGTTGAGGGGCGTATCGGGGCAGAGCTGACGGATCTGGCCGATCTGCTCGGAATCGAGCTGGTGCATATGAACGGTTCTTGAGCACAACCACCATGGGACATGCAGACAGTGCGAGAGGAGTAAGGGAGATGTTCGAGCCGGTTGAGTCCTCGGTCGATGCAGCCAACGCGGGGGGTGCAACGGAGAACGAGAGCAGCACTTCGCGGCTGACCCGGCGCGCGCTCTTGGGCAAAGGCCTCGCTCTGGGTATTGGCGTCTCGGTTGGCCCCTGGTTCCTCAGCGCCTGTGGCAGCAACTCCAGCTCAGGGTCTGGTTCCAGCGGCCCGGTGACGATCAGATTCGCCGCGCTGGTAGATCAGACCGGCGAGCAGACCAACGAAATCAACAGGTTTAACGATGCCAACAAGAACAAGATTCGCGTCGAATACGTCGAGCTACCGCCAGTCGCGACCGATCAGTACACCAAGTTCGTCGATACGTTCAAAGCCAAGTCATCCGATCTCGATGTGGTCCAGATCGATGTGACCTGGCCGGCGCAGTTCGCCATACCGGGCTGGTTGGCGCCGATCGATAAGTACATCACCGCCGACTACCTCAAGCAGTTCTGGCCGAGTGCGGTCGAAGTTGCCAAGGTCAACGGCAAGCAGTACGGCATCCAGCGCTATATGGACATCGGTATGCTGTACTACCGCACCGATCTAGTGCAGAAGTATGGTGGAGGCACGCCTCCCGCAACGCGCGCCGATATGGAGGCGATGGCTCAAAAGATCCTGGATGGAGAGAAGAATAGCGGGATCCAGTACGGCTACCTCTTCGAGGGAAAGAAGATTGAGGCTGTTGTCGACGAATGGCTGGAATTCCTCTGGGGCAATGGCGGTGATATCGGCGAGCCAGGGAAACTGAAAGTCAACAGCGATAAAGGCATCGAGGCTCTCAACTATATGCATGATTTGATTTATAAAATGAAACTCTCACCAGAAGGAACTAATACCTACGCACCTAACGATGCGCTAGCGCTCTTTCAGGACGGCAAGGCACCATTTATGCGTAATTGGACCTATGCCTATGCCCTGCTCAACGATCCTTCAAAGTCCAAGGTCGCGGGTAAGGTTGGTGTAGCGCCAACACTGGCGACGCCAGGGAACCAGGGGCATGGGTGCACCGGCGGTTGGGTGCTAGCGATCAGCAACTTCTCAAAAAACAAAGATGCAGCCTGGAAATTTATCGACTATATGCTCAGCAAAGAGACGCAGAAGTCGATGTCGATGAACGCGAATCTGATTTCGAGCCGGCCGGATGTCGTCAACGATCCGGAAGTGCAGGCAAAGGTCGCCTACTTCAAACAGCTTGGTACCATCCTCAACACGGGCAAAAATCGACCAAAGCTGCAAAACTACAACCAGTTCACCACGCCGTTGCAGGCCGCGCTCAACAGCGTCCTCAGCAATCAGGGATCGGCCCAGGATCAGCTCAACGCAGTGCAGGAACAGGTCGGCACTCTGAAGTAGCGTCCCGCGCACAGCATGTGGACACCGCGCAGCCCGGGTGGGAAGGCGAGGAGTGGACAGCATCGACCTGAGCATGGCGAAGAAGGGCCTGGCCGGTAAGCGTCGTCTGGCGTTTGGCAGCCGCGTCTGGGGCTGGGGGCCGTTACGTGCACCCGAGGAGCGGCTAGCTTGGGCGATGCTGACGCCTGTCTTGCTGGCGTTGCTGGCACTCGGTGTCTACCCGGCCATCACTACGCTCTGGCTCTCGTTTCGCAGCGGCGGCACCTACGGCATCGGCATGAGCATGGCCGGTCTGGCGAATTATACGCGCCTCCTCAGCGATCATCAGTTTCGGCACGCCCTGCTCTTCTCGCTCGCATACAGCGTGGTGACCGTGGCCGGACAGATGGTGCTAGGAACACTACTCGCGGTCTTCGCCAATCAGAAGATACCGGCGCGCTGGCTGGTGCGCGCTGCCATCCTGTTTCCCTGGGCGATTCCCACCGCGACTAACTCGGTGATCTGGGCGTACATGTTCAACGACCAGTACGGGCTCTTCAACAGCATCCTGATCCGGTTGGGGCTGGTCGATAAGTTGCATCCGATCGTCTGGCTCGGCTCAGCCCGGCTGGCAACGGTGTTGATCTTCATCCTGGCGATCTGGAAGGCGAACTCGCTCGTTGCGTTGCTGGTGTTGGCCGGCTTGCAGCTGATCCCCAACGAGGTCTACGAGACGGCCCAGGTCGATGGGGCGAGTAGGCTGCGGACGTTCTGGTCTGTAACCTTGCCGCTACTACGCCCGACGCTGGTTGTCGTCCTGATCCTGCGCACTATCGAGTCGCTACAAGCCTTCGATCTGATCAGCGCCTTCACGAACGGTGCGCCAGGAACCCAGACCGAGAACCTCGGTTTGTACATCTACACGCAGATCGCCCAGTTCGGCGACTTCGGCTACGGCTCGACGATCGCCACGGTCGTGATGGTGATGACTCTGGCGTTCATCTTTATCTATCTGCGCATACTGTATCGTTCTGCAACGGCCTGAACGCGGTTGAGGAGAGAATGTAGTGACTGGCGGGCGTGCTTATGCTCGAGAACGTTTCCAGATCCGCATCGGCCGGCATCGCATGGGCAGGCGCGCGCTGCTCTGGATGGTGATCGGTCTGGTTTTGCTGGTCCAGTTCTTTCCACTGCTCTGGGCGCTCGATACTTCGCTGATGACGACGCGAGAGACGACCTCAATTCCGGCGACGCTCGTGCCACACCACCCGACGCTGACGAGCTACCGACTGGTCCTGGCAGGGCAGATCGGTCGCTACTATCGCAACAGTGTAATCGTCGCACTCGTCGCAACATCGGCGACGGTGATGATGGCGACGCTCGCGGCCTACGCGTTCGCGCGGTTGAAGTTCCACTTCAAGACGCCCGTGTTGCTCTTTGTCCTGGCGCTCTCGCTCTTCCCGCCACTGGCGCAGGTCATCCCTGTCTATCAGGTGTTACAGCGGCTGCATCTGATCGGCTCGTTGCTGTCGCTGATTCTCGTCTACGCGGTCTTCGGATTACCGCTGGCGGTGCTGACACTGATCGCCTTCTTTCAGGATGTGCCGGCCGAGCTTGAGCAGGCCGCGATGGTCGATGGTACTTCGCACTTTGGTGCTTTTCTACGCGTGATTCTCCCTGTGACGCTGCCGGGAATCTTCGCCACGGCGGTCATCGTCTTCGTTGGCGATTGGAACGAGTACCTCTTCGCACTGAACTACACCACCACCGGCACGTATACGCTTCCGGTTGGCATCGTGACAATCAGTCAGACGGAATTCACCACCAGTTTCGGCGTGCTCTCGGCGGCGTTGATCCTATCCGTCGTGCCGCTGGTCGTCATGATTCTGGCGTTGGAGCGGCGGATCGTCTCTGGCCTGACGGCGGGCGCAATCAAGGGGTAGCGATCAGAGGCGGTGCCTCCAGCGCCGCTGCTGTAGGCGTGTACTGCATCGGTGCCGGAGGCTAAACGCTCGGACGAACGAAGGAGAGAGGAGATCGTGGAGCTTTACCTGGACACGGCGCAGCTCGCTGAGGTGGCTGAGGCGACGTCGTGGGGCGTGCTGCGCGGGATCACCACCAATCCCAGCCACGTTTTCAAGGCTGGCGTGCGCGATCTCAAGCCGCATATCCAGGAGATGTGCCACACCGCCGATGTGCCGATCAGCGTTGAAGTAGTGACGCTCGACGCGGATGAAATGGTGGCACAGGGAAGCGCGTTTGCCGCGTGGTCCCCGCACGTGGTGGTCAAGGTCCCGACGATCCCGGCTGGATTGCGGGCGATGTCGAGGCTCGCGCGGACGGATGTCATGGCGACGTGCGACGGCTGCCGTTACCGCAGCGATTGCCCGATCCGCGCTCGCTTTGAGGCTGCGGGTGGACTGACACGCACGCTTCAGGTCAACGCGACGCTGATCTTTAGCGCCAATCAGGCGATCCTGGCGCTGGCGGCTGGCGCGGCCTATGTCAGCCCATTCGTCGGCCGCCTGGATGCGGTTGGCGAGGATGGTGTGCAGCTGGTGCGGGATATCGCCGCGATTCTAGCGCACCAGCGGCAGCGGGGCAAAATCATCGCGGCAGCGCTCCGACATCCGATCCATGTGATCGAGGTGGCTAAGGCCGGAGCCGACATCGCGACGATGTCTTTCTCGTTGTTGGCCCAGTTGGTGGAGCATCCGCTGACGGAGAGAGGCCTTGCCGACTTCATGGCTGATTACGAGCGGAGCAAGGTGCAGCCATGACCGATACGCTGCCCCGCCATGGCCACTACGCCCGGCGCCTGCTGAGCGTGACTGCGCATCCGCATGGCGTGCGAGCGGAGCTAGACTTGATCGGCTTCGTCGATGCCGGCAACGATCTGCGCCCCGTGATCGTGAGCGAGGAGCCGCTGGCGCGTCAGCTGTTCTCGACAGGTGTGCCGAACCGGCCATCCGCTGCGATCGCGGCCAAAGCGACGGCGAACGGCCATCGCGCGCTTCTCGATGTCCACGTGCTCTCGCCGCGTATCGTCCGCGTGCGGCTGGGGAGCTCCGACGATGTGGAGGCGCCGCGCGACTTCGGGATGCTAGCGGCGGGCGTGCTAGATGTACTGGCCGGCGAGGCGCCAGCATCAGAGCTGCGCCAGGCCGATGGCGTGATCATCGTGGAAGCTGGGGAGATAGCTGTTCGTCTGACCCGCGACCCGTTCGCCATTCAGCTGACGTGCACCGCGGTCCCCCGGGCGACGATCGAGACCTCACTGCAAGATCGCGATGTGCACGGCTTTCTCGTGACGCCTCCGCCCGGGATCGTCGAAGCGCTGGACGGCGCGCGCGCACTGTGGTCCTGGGCGCTGACGCCCGATGAACGACTCTACGGGCTGGGTGAGGTCTTCGGACCGCTTGATCACCGTGGCCAGCGCTTCCGCCTCTGGAACATCGACGCCTGGGGCACGACCAAAGCAGCCGCGTACAAGTATGTTCCTTTCCTGCACTCGTCGCGCGGGTATGGCATCTTCGTGCACACGCCAGCCGAGGTGCGCGCCGACCTGGGCGCAATCTCGCTGCGGACAGCGATCCTGGAGGTCGATGAGGCCGCGCTCGACCTCTTCGTGGTCTTCGGCTCGACCCCGGCCGAAATGCTGGCCGAGTACACCAGGCTGACTGGTCGTTGCGGCATGCCGCCACGCTGGGTGTTCGGTGTATGGCTCTCGCGCTGCCGCTATCAGTCGCGAGATGAGGTCGCTGAGGTTGCGCAGCGAGTGAGAGCCGAGGGTATTCCGTGCGATGTGCTGCACATCGATCCAGCCTGGCTGGCGCGTCCCAATCTGAACTGCGACTTTATCAGCAATGAGGATGCTTTCCCGGATCTCCCCGGCTTCATACAGGAGCTGAAGAATCAGGGCTTCAAAGTCTCGCTGTGGGAGCTGCCGTACATCATGGCCACATCGCCGCGCTTCGCTGAGGCTGCCGCGCGCGGCTATTTGTTGAGCGATGAGACGGGCGCGCCGATCCCGGCCGACTTCGGCGGCCCGGCCCCTGACGGGATTGCGCGTGCGATCGTCGATTTCACCAATCCGGAGGCGAGCCACTGGTGGCAATCGCTGCATCGCCCGTGGCTGCGCGCTGGCGTCGCCGTGTTCAAGACTGACTTCGGCGAGGGCGTGCCGGCCGGTGCGCGTGCTAGCAACGGCATGACCGGAAGACAGCTGCACAACCTCTACCCGCTGCTTTACAACGCGACCGTTAGCGGTGTCATCGGCGAGGAGACGGGGCGCTTCGGCTTCGTCTGGGGCCGCTCCGGCTGGGCTGGTTTGCAGCGCTATCCGGGGCAGTGGGGCGGCGACCCGAAAACCGATGTCTGCTCCATGGCGGCCGAACTGCGCGGCGGGCTGAACCTGGCTCTCAGTGCGCCGGGCATCTGGTCGCACGATATTGGCGGTTTCTACGGACCGCCCCCTTCGCCGGCGCTCTACATCCGCTGGGCCCAGATGGGCATGTTCTCGCCGCTGGCACGGGCGCATGGTACGACTCCGCGGGAGCCGTGGGTATTCGGCGAGCAGGCTGTGGAGAACTTTCGCCGCTACGCCCGGTTGCGCGTACGCCTCGCGCCGTATCTCTACGCTACTGCTCAGGAGGCGGTAGAGTTTGGGCTGCCGATGCTGCGTCCTTTATTGCTGGTGGCGCCTAACGACCCCGCTGCCGCGATAGTCGACGATAGCTTCATGCTTGGCGGCAGCCTTCTGGTCGCCCCTGTTTTCAGCGAAGAGACAGAGCCCGTCGCCCGTCGCCTCTACCTGCCGGAAGGCGAGTGGTACGACTTTTGGAGCGACGAACGTCTGGCCGGGGGGCGCTGGGTAACCCGTCTGGCGCCGCTAGACCTGATCCCGGTCTATGTCCGTGCTGGCGCGATCGTGCCCCTCGGGCCCGAAGCCGAGCGCGTGGGAGAGTGCGCACCGGAAGAGCTGACGCTGGAGGTTTATACGGGTGCATCCGGTGAGGCCCGTGTCTACTGGGATGGCGACGTACCGCCAACACACCTGGTCCTGGTTGCGGAAGAGCGCGGCTGGTGCCTGCGGATCGTGGGAGAGCATGAGGCAGACTGGACGGTGCGGTGGCACCTGCCGCAGGGTGTGCGCACGATGCCGCTTGGGCGCCTGAGCGCGGGCGAGGTACGTGTGCGCAACGCGTGAACTTGCTGTTGCGGCTCCGGATCGGCGACCGCGCGCGAGGTGGCCAGCGCTGCCGGCCGTTGCAGTACCCGTCGTATCTACGCCTGCACGGGCCCGCACGAGCCGTTCGGACTCGGAGAATTCTGCCTACGTCGCTGTAGAACGATCACAGGATGAAGCTATCTAGCGAAAAGCCGCGCAAGCGTTAGACGCGGGCGCCGCCGCGCCGGCCGAGCAGCTCGGGCGGAATCTCCTGCCCCGCGTCGATGAAGGCCTTTGCGATCGCTGCCTGCGCGGGCTTGAAGATCGTGCGCTTGTTGTCGCGCACCCAGGTATGCGAGCGCTCCAGCGATTGCAGGCTACCCTGGAAGCGCGG
>Ga0070737_10007004_pt1 | contig 10119 bp, 14 predicted proteins | sample Coa_R1_10_FD_66438 | JGI IMG/M metagenome (GOLD analysis project Ga0070737, IMG submission 66438) | Surface soil microbial communities from Centralia Pennsylvania, which are recovering from an underground coalmine fire - Coalmine... | ecosystem: Environmental > Terrestrial > Soil > Unclassified...
TGTGGCGCAGCTTGGTTAGCGCGCTTGACTGGGGGTCAAGAGGTCCCGGGTTCAAATCCCGGCAGCCCGACCGGAGGGCCCTCGTTCAGGGCTTGCATGGAGTCGCTGGCGAGCAGTGAGCAGGGTGGTTGCCGTCCCTTTGTCATCGCACTATGCCGTCGACCCCGCCCTTGTCGGACGGCGTGTCGAGTTGCGCTATGACCCGGAGGACCTGACCCGCATCGACGTCTACTTGGAGGGGTGCCCCGCCGGGGTGGCGAGGCCCTTCGTCACCCGCCGCCACGTCCATCCAGCCGTCCCCCAGGCGGCTCGTCCCGAGCCCGAGCAGACCGGGGTCGACTACCTCGGCCTCGTCGCCGCCGCCCATGAGTCCTCCGCCGCCGGCACGGGCCAGAAGATCGACTTCGCCCAGCTCGCCATGTTCGCCGAGGACGATGCCGAGCAGGCCCGATGAGCCGGGCGCCGTGGGTGGCCCACTTCGGTCTCACCCGGACACCGTTCGGGAAGTCGATCGCCGCCAAGGACCTCTACCTCCGGCCCACCAAGAGGCCGTCGCCCGCATCAACTTCTGCATCGTCGAGTCCGCCCTCGGGGTCGTGACGGGGGACGGCGGGGCGGGCAAGACCATCTCGGTTGCGCGCCGCCGTCTCCTCGCTCGACCCGACCCGCCACCAGGTGATCTACATCGCCAACCCGGCCTTTGGGACTCAGGGGCTCTACGTCACGATCGTGCGCTCCCTCGGTGCCGAGCCGAGATACCTGAAGGCAGAGCTGATGGCCCAGGCGGCGGACCTGCTCGCCGCCGAGGCAGCCGAGCGGCACCGGCGCGTCGTGCTCGTCGTCGACGAGGCCCACCTCCTCGAGCCGGCCCAGCTCGAAGAGCTGCGGCTCCTCACCAACTCCGAAATGGACTCCGCTTCGCCTTTCGCCGGTATCCTCGTCGCCAGCCAACGCTCAACCGTCAGCTGCGCATGGGCCTGTTCGCCGCCCTCGACCAGCGGATCGCCACGAGGTTCTCGATCGAGGCGATGGATCTCGGCGAGTCAGCTGCCTACCTGCGACACCACCAGGCACTCGCAGGCAGGGAGGAGCCGCTCTTCGCCGACGACGCCGTCGCGCGCCTGCATCGCGTCTCGAACGGTCTTCCTCGGGCGCTCAACAACGCCGCCACCGCCGCCCTCATCGCCGGTGCGGCGGAGGGGAAGGACCTCGTCGACGACGCCTGCGCGAAGAGGGCCGTCGCTGAGCTCACGCGGGACTGAGCGTGCTCAGGCGATCGAGAGCACCGCCGTGCTCAACGATTGCGGCCCGTCCGTGGCTACCAAGAGTTGCCGGGTGGTGTGCAGACAGCCTGGCCGCCAACACCACCGAGCTCGCTTGGCGAGTGGACCAATCACCTTTGACGCCAAGGTCTCCTTCAGCCCATCCGGCTAGACTTAGTCCATGACTAAGTCCGTTGGTGTCCACGAGGCCAAGACCCACCTGTCGCGGCTGTTGGATGATGTTGCCGCAGGTGAGGAGGTCGTCATTACCCGACGCGGCGAGCCGGCCGCTCGTCTCGTGGCGCTCGGTGCGGTGACTCCTCGGGCCTTCGGGATCGATCGCGGCCGCTTTGTCGTCCCCGACGACTTCGACGCAGCGCTCGACGACGACCTCCTGGAGAGCTTCGAGGCCTGAGCGTGCGGCTGCTGCTCGACACCCATGTCTTTCTTTGGCTACTGGCCGAACCCGAGCGGCTTGGACCGCACATCGGTTCCCTGCAGGACCCTGGCAACCAACTGTTCCTCTCTGCTGCCAGCTCCTGGGAGATCGCGATCAAGGTTCAGCTCGGGAGGCTCGATCTCCCAGAGGATCCTCAGCGCTACGTACCGGACCGCATGCGGGCGATCGGGGCGGAGCCACTCCCGGTGCAGCACACCCACGCTCTCGCCGCTGGAGCGTTACCCCGTCTGCATCGCGATCCCTTCGATCGGCTCCTCGTGGCGCAGGCTCGCGGCTTGCGGCTACGGATTGTCACTGCCGACTCTCAGATTGCGCGCTACGAGGTGGAGACCCTGCTCGTCTGAGCGCGGCCGTGAGGATGCAAAGGGGGTGCCGCGGCGCGCTCGAGTTGCTCGGATGCTGGCGGTCCCCCTCCTCAGCAGTACGCACTCGCTGGACGAGCGGCTCCGGGACTCCGCCTCCGGAAAGCGAGTCCGGTCGGAGGGTTCCTACAGCCAGGGCAGCTGCATCTCGGCCATCATGGCCCTGGCGACGCCGGATCGCGCGGAGAGTCCCCTCTGACTCTAGGGTGGCAGCCGTGTGGGGCTACCGGTTGCGCCACCCTCTCCGACACCGCTGGATGCCGCGCAGCGTGCGTCGTGCCCGTGCGTGGGGCTACTGGCTGAGCCCTCGGCCCAAAAGACGCCGGAGGCGGAGGCGGCGCTAACTGCTCGGCTGTGCACCTCAAGGCGCCGGCTCGGCACCCTTTCCGGCTCGTCCAGGCGGACGCCGACGCGACCTTCCACGCGTCCAGCAGCGCGCCGCCTGACAGCCGGGCGTGGCTGCTAGCCGTGCCGCGGGTCGACGAGACCGCCGGGCGGCTCCTCCGCCCTGTGCACAGCGGCGCGTGCTGAGAACTGAGAGGTCTTGGCCGATCACATCCAGTCGGCCGTGGTGACGGTTCCGGCAGCCACCTCCACCTCACGCAACGGCACTCCCTCGGTGTTCAGCACGACGTAGTGCCCGGCAGGCATGCTCGGAAAGAGCGCCGCGTACACGATCCCGGCCGGGGCCAGCCGGGGGAGCACCCATACATGGGTGCGCCGTTCCGGCTGGCCGACACGATAGATCTCCACCTCGAGGCCGACGTGCCCCTCGTCAGATCTGAGAACGAGAGCGCCACGGTCTCGGCCAACGTCGATGCAGGCGGCCCCTACGGGAGCGGTCGGGGCTGCGCTCTCGGGTTGCATGACCGGGTCAGACGGACAGGAGCACGCCCGTCGGTTCCGGGTGCTCGAAGCCGTCCCAGCCTGGTGACAGGTACGGGAACTGCGATTGGAACGTCACCCCGATCGCGCTCAGTGCTGACGGGCTGCTGCTGGCCGGGTCGACGACGTCGTAGAGCAAACCCGCGGCGGCGTCCGGGGTGAAGGACGGGTCGACCAGGGCGTAGGTGACCCCGGCGACGGCGCGAAGCTCGATGCTCGTCACGTCGTCGAAGACTCGCCTCCCGTTCGGGAACCCGGCAGGATCGCCACCGAGCAGGCCGAGGATGCTCGGGCTCGACGAGGGTGGGATCGACATGTTGAGGCGCAGCATGTCGCCCTGGATGTTGCCGGTCGAGTTCTGGAACCCTGGGACGATGCCGCTCGGGATCCCGGTGAGGAGGATCGCCTCGAGGTCCGTCCTCGGTGCTCCCGACGCCACCAGCTGCTGCAGGTTCGGGAAGGCGTTCGGGTACAGCACAGGGAGCAGGCTCGCCAGCCCCGGCTGGGTGAAGTAGTCGAGGAAGGTCGTCATGTCCGAGCTCGGTGGCTGCGAGTTCCACTCGTCCTTTGCCCCCATCGGGATGATCACCTCGTTGACGAGGGGATTGCCGAGACGCGACACCTGCACCCAAGGGCCGTGAGATCCCTCGCCGAGGATGGAGGCCCGCTGACGGCTTGCCGAAGTCCATACGCCAATCGTGGGGTTGGAGCCGCTACCGCTCGACTGGCCGGGGCTCAGGAGCGACATCGGGATCTGGATCGCGATCGTGTGGACGTTGAACCCAGCGATGGCGTTCACTCCCGGCTGAGGCGAGCTCGGAAGGAGGAAGTAGTTCTGGAACGGGCGCAGGTCGCCAAGGTCGAAGACCGAACCGAGGTCCACGTAGAAGGCGTCGGCCCGCTGGCCGCAGTACACCGTCTCCCCTGACGGCAGCGTCACCGTGGCCTGCTGGGTCAGCGTGGCCATGTCGGGCGTGGAGTGCGTCCCCACGTTGCACGGGCAGCACGGCAGGTCGGTCCCAAGGGACTCGACGCTGTCGCCCATGACGCGGGTCACGGAGTAGAACTGCTTCCGGTTCCAACTGGGACTGGAGATCGACGTGATCGGGCCGGTGTTGTACAGAAACGTAGCAGGGTCCCCGACGCGCGTCTCGAACCGAAATTGGTAAATGATGCCCGGGGCGTCGTGGGCATCGTCTCCAGTGCCACTCGGAGTCTCGATGTGGATCTCGTAGAGGACGTCGTCGCCGAACTCAAAGAAGTTCGGGCCTCCCGAGGGCAGCTCGAGGGGCAAGTAGTTGGCGATGATCGTCACGGTATCGGGGCGATCCGGGCTGACGAATGCGTAAAGGTCAGTGCTGTCGGCGACGGGATCCTTGGAGATCGCCGGCGCTTCACGGTGGGACGACATGAGCACCTCTTGTTCAGGTTGTTGGGATGGGGTGAGCTCGCGGTCAGCGCGCCGCTTGCAGCAGACGTTCCACGAGGTCCCGGTCGTGCTGGACGACCTCGCGGGTGCCGAACATGAGGTAGACCCGGCCCCCGTCAGGGTCGGGCACGTAGACGACGAGCGAAGAGTCCTGCGCCCGCCCGGCGGGCCGGGCGACGCCGGAGCTGTGAACAGCCGGCCGACGCGGCCGGCGCACGAAGGGCAGCTTCGGCAACGCCGAGAGTGCCCCCAGGGCCGTGGCACCCGTCCCCGTCTGCTTGAGGAACGTTCGTCGGGAGAATGGCTCCATCTGTTGCCTCCAGTTGTAGGTGATCGGGGGTGCCGCAGGCCTGTCGTGGGTACCTCACTCCTCCGGTGTTCGCGGCAAGCACGCTCGCTCCCCCATCAACTGTTCGGAGCCACAGTGCTCCTTGGATGAGCCCGACCCGAATGAGAGCCACGCCGCTCGACCGCCGTATGGCCATCCTCCGCGAACACGAGCAACACTCCCTGTACTTGCCTGCAGTTCGACCGGCACGCGCTACTTAGCGAGCCGGGTGAGGCAGCCGCATCGCGTGAGCTTTCAACCACCCTCCGTCGCCGATGTCATGCCGAGACTTGGGACGGCACGCCACCGGATGCCGATCTCGACTGCGCAGGGCCCGGCCGGCGGCCGGCACTCGCCCCTCGCGGCGAGGGATGCGTCAACACGGCGGAGCAACGTCGCCGAGCCGAGTCGGGTAGCCGAGCACCTCGGAGAGCCGGAGGGGACGGTGAAGTCGAGGATCCGGCAAGCGCTCACGAGGATGCGGATCACGACGCTCAGCGTTCCCGACTCGAAGGTCGCCTCCGGTTCGGCGACGACACTCTCATCCCGGAGCAACCGTGGACTCGCCCGGGCGGGACTTGCGTCTCAGCCGCGTCCGGACCCTCGGTCGACGATGGCGCTCCACCACCTGTGGTCCGAACGCCCAGGCACGAAGGGCGCAAGGTCGAACAGCCCGCAGTCCGGCACCTTGAGCGGTGCCCGCAGGCGCGAGGGCGACGACGCCAGCGTGACGAACACGGTCGAGCTCTCTCGACACGCGGTGTTCGCCCAAGCGTTCCAGTCGGCGCCGTAGAGGGCGATCGATGCCGCCCCACCCGGCTCGAGCGTGACCGGGGTCGAGGTCGGGCTGCCGGGTGGGCTGTCGGTCACGAGCACGATACGGGCCCTTCGGGCGGCTGGTCCCGAGACGTCGACGCGCGGCCAACCCGAGAGCACGCAAGGTGCCGGAGAGGCGTCGGTGAAGACCAGCGTCTCGGAGAACGAGCCGGCTGCCACGCCGTAGGTCCCGAGTGCGAGCGAGAGCTGCGAGGGTCGGCAAGCCGGTTCGGCGAGCGTCTTTGCCGGACGGGTCGGACGGAGCGAGTCGAGGATCGCTCGCGGGACTGCGCCGGAGCCGGCCAGGCCGAGCTCGATCACGACCGGGTGCGCGACGCCGGGCACCCCGACCGAGAGCGTGAGCACGGCGCTCTGGTCCGCTGACGGCTCCACGCAGACACCGAGGCCGCGGGCCGACCAACAGCGAGCCGATGGCTTGGGCCTCGCCACGTAGCGGCCAGCCGCAATGGTCAGGCCGGGCACAGCGGCCTCATCGCCGGCCGTCGCGGGATACCCGGGGCAGGAGAAACCGCTCGCGTTCACCGACGCCGTGTCGAGCAGGACGGTGGCTCGCAGGAGCGTAGGAGGGCAGCCGAGCCAGTAGTCCCGGTGCAGCTCCCGCCACTCGGGTGGCGCGGAGAGAGTGACGCCGCCGAAGCTGATCGTGCGCCAGCTGGCCGGGGCGGCGACGTCGCGACGGGAGAGCACCACCGACAGCGGCGACCGGGTCAAGGTGTCGAGCACCTTGGCCGCGAGCGGGCCGGAGGCCGTGACCTCGACCCCGAATGCCCATCGGGCGCGAGGAGATGGTCCCGACTCGGCTACCGGATGTGCGGCCTTCACCATCGAGACGACGTTCTCCGGTCGGCTCGAGCCACCGGGCCCGCAGGTGAGCGAGGTAGCTCGCTCGCCGACGAAGACCCAGCCTCCCACGTGCCGGCCACGACCCAGGCACTGCGTCTCGTCGCGTCGCTGGAGCAACCACGAGGCGGGCACCGAGATCTGTGCGTCCCCGAGCGCCACGGGAGACCAGCCAGGCGGAGTGAGAGCGGTGTCGACGAGCGGCGACGAGTCGAAGGGGGCGCCGGCCGACGCCGGCGGCAGCCGGCGGGGGCCCGCCGCGCGAACCGAGAGCGGCACGATGACGGCAGCAAGGGTCACGGCGGTGACGACGGCAAGGGTTGCCAGTCGCCGTGGTGACCTCCACGGCCGGTGCCGGCCCGCCGGCTGCGCACCGGCTGCGCCGGCCCGCTCGGCGATCGACGCCCAGAGCGCGTCGAGCTCGGCCGGCGAGGGTTCCACTGCCGTGACGGCCGAAGTGACGAGGGATCGCAGGCGGTCGCCGTCGCTGTTCATGGTTCCACCTCCAAGAAGGTCTGCAGCCGTCGCCGGGCCGCGTGCAACGCGGCCTTCACCGTGCCGGCGGAGACTCCCATCACCGCCGCCACCTCCTCGATCGAGAGGTCGCCGAGGTAGTACAGGACGACGGCAAGGCGCTGGCGCTCGGGAAGGTGGCGGATGGCCGCTCTGACGTCGAGACGGACTGCCGAGGATCCCTCGGAGACGCCCGCCTCACCCCTGACGAGCCGGGGCGCCAATCGCCGCTCCGTACGCCGCCGGCGCGATCGGTCGAGCGCCTTGTTCATCGCGACGCGCCGGAGCCAGCCCACGGGGTCCTCGTAGCCTCGCACCTGCTCCCATCGCCGGTACGCCTCGACGAAGGCCTCCTGCACGGCGTCGCTCGCATCGTCGGTGATCACCGAGGCCATCCGCACGAGGCCGGCGTAGCTCGAGCGGAACAGCTCCTCCAACGAGCCGAGGGCCGGCTGGGCCGGCGCCGACAACCTCTCCGTCCGCGGTCTCATCCCGCCAGCGGCTCCATCATCTTCTACACGTGTGAGCGCCGGATGTGGTTGAGCGGGCCGCTCAGGAGGCTTCGGTCAATCCCGCCTCGCGCAGCCGGGCCGTGACGAGACGAGCTACGAGCTCGTCTGGCAGCGGCGTGTCGACGCCGAAGTGGAGGGCGCTTCTCGTCATGGAGTACCCGGTGAGCTCGTCGCCGAGCTCTGCGAGCGTCGAACCGCTGTGGGGGAGGTAGCTCAGGTGGTTCGTGAAGGCGGCGAAACCGGCGATCACGCGACCGCCGACCCGAAAGGCCGGGCACCTGTAGGAGATGCCCTGCTCGGCATTCGGGACGACGGCGAGGATCGAACGGCGCAGGTGCTCGAGGGTCGATCGCTTCGGCTCGTCGAGCTGGGCGAGGTACTCGTCGATCTCGGCGGCACTCATCAGGGGTCCCTCTCCTCCGCGCACTGCCGGCTCCACCGGGCCCTCCGACCGCTCAAGTCCGCTCGGCGACCCGTCGATACCCACTCTCGCACCTCGGCCGGAGCTGACGGGCAGGCGAGGTCATCGAGACGAGGGGCAACCCGTCCACCCGGGTTGTCCCTTGTGTCGCGCCCGCACCCTCCCGGCTGGTCGCCGCGACGCCCGGGAGCCACCGAACGGGTCTCAAGCACCCGAGGCGGAGGGCCGATACCGACCTGTGCTTCGACCCGCTGAGGGGAGGGTCGAAGCGTCCGTCCCGAAGGCACGGACGAGTGCGGGGCCGCCCTGAGCATGGGCTCGGGCGGCCCCTGCCGCGTCCCGGGGACGGGGGCTACTTGAACAGCGACCGCCGCAGCGTCCGGCCGGCTCGTGTCGTGGCCGTGCCGATGGGGTGGCGGGCGTACTGCAGCGTGCGGATCGGCCGGGGGGTGAGCTGCCGCCTGGCCCTGCCGACGCAGTAGCGGACCGGGTGCATCGCGAACCGCACCGACCTCGGCAGCAAACCTCGCGTGAAGCTCATCGCGCCTCCCTCGCCTCGGTCTTCCCATGTTGCCACCCCAGCGGTCGCCGCGCTGGCACCACATTGGAGCCCGGCCCTCCTAGGCTGGTCGAGTGGACCGGCGGATCCCGCCTGAACGGCGTGCTCGCAGGCGCGTCCTCGCAGTCGCCCTTGGGATCGCCGTGGTGCTCGCCGCATGCGGGACGACGCGCGCTGGCACCCGCCCGACGGCCACCTCGCGCTCCCGCCAGCCGACCACGACTCACGCCACCAGCACGAGCGCGCCCCCGCCCACGGCGACGAGCACGACCACGAGCCCGACGACGACCACCACCTCCTCCGTCACCGCCGGTTGGACCGAGCAGCAGTACCTCGCCCAGCTCATCATGGTGGGGGCGTCGTTCAGCGACCTCGGCGCCGCAGCGCCGGAGGTCCGTGCCGGCGCCGGCGGGCTCGTCCTCTTCGGGGCCCCTCCCGCGGGCTCCGGTCCCGCGATCGCCGCCGGGATCGCGAGCCTGCAGTCCGACGCCGCGGTGAAGGTGCTCGTCTCGACCGACGAGGAGGGCGGGGACATCGCCCGCCTCGCCAACGTGCTGCCAGCCCCTTCGATCCCGGCTCCCCGCACGATGCCGGCGACGATGTCGCCGCGCGAGGTGCAGGCCCTCGTCACGACCCAGGCTCGGGCGATGGCCCGGCTCGGCGTGAACATGGACCTCGCCCCCGTGCTCGACACCGCCAGCCCAAGCGACACGGTCGCCGACGAGAGCGAGCGAAGCTTCAGCGCCAACGGCAGGACGGCGGCGACCTACGGCGCCGCCTTCATCGAGGGTCTGCGTGCCGGCGGGGTGATCGCAACGGCGAAGCACTTCCCGGGCCTCGGCCAGGCACCTGCCGACACGGATCTCTCGTCAGCGACGCTGCCACCGCTGAGCGAGATGACGAACGACCTGCTGCCCTTCCGGACGGCGATCTCGATCGGTGTCCCGGTCGTCATGATGTGCAACGCGATCGAGCCGACCTGGGGGAGCATGCCGGTCTCGCTCAACCCGCTCGCCTACGGCTATCTGCGCCAACTGGGCTTCACGGGGATGACGGTGACGGACAGCCTCGATGCCGGGGCGATCGCCGACGCCGGCTACTCGGGCCCGCAGGCCGTCGTGAAGGCGATCGAGGCAGGCGCCGACATGGCGATGGTGACGACCCCTTCGGACTTCCCGGTCGCGCTCTCCGACCTCGAGCAGGCGGTCTCCTCCGGCCAGCTCCCGATGGCGACCGTGCGGGCGGACGTCGCCCGGATCCTCGCGACGAAGGGCCTCTGATCCGGACGGGCGCGTAGCCTCGGTCGGGAACGGGACCGGCCGCTCCGGCCCCGGCGCGAGGAGGTCGTGTGAGCCGCTACGAGGGACACCTAGCCATCCGCGAGCTGGAGGAGGCGGTCGCCGAAGGGGCGATCGACACCGTGCTCGTCGTCATCACCGACATGCAGGGGCGGCTGCAGGGGAAGCGGTGCGACGGCCGGTTCTTCCTCGATGAGGTGGTGGCGCACGCGACGGAGGGATGCAGCTATCTCATGGCCGTCGACGTCGAGATGTCCACGGTCGGCGGTTACGCGATCTCCTCGTGGGAGAGCGGCTACGGCGACTTCGTGCTGAGGCCCGACCTCTCGAGCCTTCGCCTCGTGCCCTGGCACCCGAAGACCGCCCTCTGCCATGCCGACCTCACCTTCGAGGACGGCTCTCCCGTGGAACCC
>Ga0070737_10007005_pt1 | contig 10118 bp, 10 predicted proteins | sample Coa_R1_10_FD_66438 | JGI IMG/M metagenome (GOLD analysis project Ga0070737, IMG submission 66438) | Surface soil microbial communities from Centralia Pennsylvania, which are recovering from an underground coalmine fire - Coalmine... | ecosystem: Environmental > Terrestrial > Soil > Unclassified...
TCCCACGGCTCGGCGATGAGCTTGACCTGACACAACACCGGATCCTGCAGGATGATGTCGAAAAAGGCCGACAAGCGATCGACTTCGTGCAACTCACGCGCCAGCGCCGAGGCCAGGTCGAAACGGAAGCCATCGACATGCATCTCCAACACCCAATAGCGCAGGCTGTCCATCACCAGTTGCAGGGTGCGCGGATGGCGCATGTTGAGCGTGTTGCCGCATCCGGTGAAATCAGCGTACAGCCGCCGGTTGAGCGGCTGCAGACGGTAGTAACTGAGATTGTCGATGCCGCGGAAGCACAACGTCGGGCCCAGATGGCTGCCTTCGGCGGTGTGATTGTAGACCACGTCGAGGATCACCTCGATGCCGGCCTGATGCAGCGCCTTGACCATCGACTTGAACTCCACCACCTGCTCCCCCATCGTGCCGCTGGATGAGTAGCGCAAATCGGGAGCGAAGTAGCCGATGGAGTTGTAGCCCCAATAGTCGGTAAGGCCACGCTCCACCAGCGCCCGGCTGCTCGCCGACTGATGCACCGGCATCAGTTCGACCGCAGTGATGCCCAGGGAGCGCAGATGCTCGATCGCGGGGGCACTGGCCAAGCCGGCATAGGTACCGCGCAGGTGAGCGGGAACCTCCGGATGGCGCCAGGTGAAGCCCTTGACGTGCACTTCGTAGATAACAGTCTCATTCCATGGGATGCGCAAAGGGCGGTCAGCGCCCCAGTCGAAGCGGTCGTCGACCACCACGCATTTGGGCATCACAACCCCACTATCGCGCTGATCCATCCGCAGGTCGCCCTCCGGGTGGCCGATCTCGTAGCCGAATAGCGCGTCGCTCCATCGCACCGGCCGGTCAATCGTGCGGGCATAAGGATCGAGCAGCAGCTTGTGCGGATTGAAGCGATGGCCAGCGGCCGGATCGTACGGTCCGTGCACGCGATATCCATATCGCTGGCCCGGCGCGATTCCGGGCAGGTAGACGTGCCAGACCTGATCGGATTGTTCGGTTATCTCGATTCGCGCCTGCTCGTCGTTGCCGTCGGCGCCGCCATACAGACACAGCTCGACCGCGGCCGCGTTTTCAGAAAAAAGCGCAAAGTTGACCCCTTCTCCATCCCAGGTCGCGCCCAGCGGGTAAGGCGTTCCCGGCCGCGTCCGTCCCCGTACGGCGGCTTGTGAAGCGCCAGAAGGCGTCATGGTTCCATCAACCCCTGCTGTTAGAAGTGTCCCACCTGCGAGCACACAGTTAAAGACAGGCCGCCGAAAGCCAACCTCTGTTCACAATGTGACCCAAGCAGGGCGCGTGCCGCAAATTGAGGCCAATCTGGCGCTCACCTGTCGCAAAAAGGGCCAGTTTGTTGGTTCCAATTGAAGCAACTCCGCAGGCCCCACCTTTGGTTCGCGCCCACTGCCGAGGGTTCAACCCTCTGGCACGACCAGTGCACCTTGGGCTTATGGTCAGCCAAATTAGCTGCTGGGAGGCAGGACCATGGCGCGGATTGATGCCCGTACGGTGAGAATCATTCCGACCGGCTTGGAGGGCAATCTCGCGGTCCCACCTGATGCGCTGGGCATCGTGCTGTTCGCCCATGGCAGCGGCAGCAGCCGTCTGAGCCCGCGCAATGTCTACGTCGCCCAGGCGCTACAAACGGTCAAGATCGCCACGCTGCTGTTCGACCTGCTGACCGAGGATGAGGCGATGGACCGGACGAACGTCTTCGACATCACCCTGCTCGCCGACCGCCTGCGCGAGGCGACCCAATGGATCAAGCGCGACGAGACCTTGTGTCACCTGCCGGTGGGGTACTTTGGCGCCAGCACCGGAGCGGCGGCGGCGTTGATCGCCGCGGTCGACAATGCCGATGTAAGCGCGATCGTCTCGCGCGGGGGCAGGCCGGATCTGGCCGGGGCGGCGCTGCGGCGTGTCACCGCGCCCACGCTGCTCATCGTGGGCGGCGACGACGACGTGGTCCTTGAGCTTAATCGCGAGGCGTATGCGCAGATGAGCTGCGAGAAGCGCCTGAGCATCGTGCCCGGCGCCACCCATCTGTTCGAGGAACCCGGAACCCTCGATGAGGTGGTAACATTGGCTTGCGAATGGTTCACCAAATATTTGGGCGCCGCCCTCCAAGGCGGCGCAAGGAGCAGCCATGTTCGCTGATCGCAAGGATGCCGGCTTGCAACTGGCCGCCGCGTTGAAGCAATTGCATCTGGAACTGCCGGTGGTGCTCGCCATCCCACGGGGCGGCGTACCGGTGGGTTTCGAAATCGCCCGCGCACTTGAGGCGCCATTGGATATTATCGTCGCGCGCAAGCTGGGCGCGCCCGGCCAGCATGAACTGGGGCTGGGCGCGATCGTTGACGGCGATCACCCGCAAAGCGTCCTCAATGAGGAAATCATCCGCGAACTCGACGTTCCTCCCGAATACCTGCAGCGCGAGATGGAAAACGAACTCAAGGAAATCCGCCGCCGTCAACAGACCTACCGCAAAGGGCGGGCGCCGGTGGACGTCAAGGGCCGGACGGTGATCCTGGTCGACGACGGGATCGCCACCGGTGGATCGATCCGGGCGGCGCTGCGCGGGGTGCGGCGAATGGGGCCGCAGAAGGTGGTCCTGGCGGTGCCGGTGGCACCCTCGGATACGATCGAATCCTTGCGCGGGGAAGCCGATCAAATCGTGTGTCTGGAATCGCCCGAATTCTTCCTGGCGATCGGCGAGTTTTACGAAGACTTCAGCCAGACCAGCGACGAAGAGGTGATCGCTCTGCTGGAGGCTGCCCACCGCCGCCAGGCGCAACCGCCCAGCCCGCCTACGGGCAAGGAGCGCCGGCCGCCCTCGCCATAGCCCGCTTCAGGCAACCGCGCCGCCGTTGACCCGGATCACTTCGCCGTTGACGGTGGTGTTGGCCGCCGACGCCACGAACACGATCACCGCCGCCACCTCTTCTGGGGTCGGCACGTGGCGGATGGGCGAGACTTTGGCCGCCTGTTCCACTGCCTGCGGCATCGCGCGGCGCACCGCCTCGGTCAGGGTCAGGCCGGGCATCACGACGTTGGTGAGAATCCCCTCAGGACCCAGCTCCTTGGCCAGCGTGCGGGTCAGCCCGTGCAGGCCTGCCTTGGCAGCGCCGTAGGTCGCCCCGCCGGGGAATCCGTCCGCCGCCACCACCGAGGAAACATTAACGATCCGGCCCCATCGCTGCGGCCGCATGTGCGGCAGGACCGATGCGATCGCGACGTGAGCGCCCTCCAAATTGCCGCGCAGCAAGTCGCGCCATTGTTCTGCGGGCACCTCCTCGAAGCGGCTTTGGACCACGGCCCGCTCGCCGGCGTGAAGGGCATTGTTGACCAGAATGTCGATGCGGCCCCATCGCGCCGCCGTGGCCTCCACCGCGGCCCGAATTGACTGCTCCGAGCTGAGGTCAAGCGCAATCGCAAAAGCGTCGCCGCCCTGCTCGCGGATCCCCGCCGCCACCGCCTCCGCACGCTCGCGCAGGCTGTGGTAGGTAACCGCAACCCGCGCCCCCTCGCGCCCCAAAAGCTCCGCGGTTGCCCGCCCAATCCCACGCGAACTGCCGCTCACCAATGCCACCCGATCCTTCAGTCCCAGGTCCATCCTAAGGCCGCCTCGCTTCTCTCCGGTTGAGGTCCAATCTTAGCCGCCCAGGCGGCGCCCGTTCCAGCCTATTTTTGCTCGGCGGCCACCAAGGCTTGGGCAAGCAAGTCCAGTGCGGCAGCGGCGAAGGCGCGCATATTGGCGACGCGGTCGCTGTCGCCGGTCTCCAGCGTGATGACGCGTTGGACCGGGCCGCACACCGCGATACAGGTGTGGCCCGGCGGGTCGCCATAACGGTTGCCGGTGGGACCGGTCGCGCCGCTTTCGGCGATACCCCAGCTTGCCGCGAAGCGCTCGCGCGCCACCCGCGCCAGCAGTGACGCGTATGGTTCACTCGCCCCGCGCATCCCGGCTACGGCGGCGTCCTGGATGTCGAGCAGGGAACAACGCGCCCTCAGCGTGTAGACCACAGCGCCACCCAGAAAATAAGCGGAGGCGCCGGGCACGGCGAGCAATGCGGCCGAAATCAGACCGCCGGTTGACGACTCCGCTACTACGACTGTTTCGCGGCGGGCTTTAAGGGCGGCTGCCAGTCCTTGGGCGCGCGGCAAGAGATCCTGCATCGGTGTCCTCCTCCATCTGAGAGGGGTCCGAATTTACACCAAAGCACGGTATTTTGCTCGATTCGGATGGATAACGGTTTCGCCCCCGCAAACGAAAGCTGCCGCCGAGGCGGCCAGAAGGCCAAGCCGGCCACCCTCCAGCCTGCCTTGGCCTGGCCCAAAAACCCCAGTTGATGATCAAAAGACCGGTCAGTTGGTTGAAGTGGGCATGCGCGCTCATCCGCCGGGCGCTTTGCGGGCGAATCGTGCAAGCGGGCAGATTCTATTTGCCGTGTTGAGCGGGCCGAAAACTCCCTGCCCTGTCCTCAACATCGCGATGGTACTGTCATCGGGCGGCTCAAGCAGCCCGAGGTCGGGAGAGTCACAGGCCGCATCCCCCGCTATCCGAGCGTTCCCCTGCTCTGACTCGGCTGCATCTGTCCCTGTTGTTGCGCCATCTGTTGGTGATTGTTGACCGCCGCGTCGTGGTTCATCAGCAGCCCGGCCACCACCATCCCGGTACCGATCATGGAGATGGCGATAAAGGCGAACGCCCCGCCGCCCTGTCCCTTGACCGCCGCCACGAAAGCCAGGCTGACTACCAAGCCGAGGATCAGTGCCCCGACAAAGGTCATCATATTTGGCGACCAGTGAAATTTCATGTGTTCCCACCCCTTACGAGCAAAATTCTCCGCCGATGCGAAAACGCGCCGGCTCTTCATCCTCTACTTATTGTCGAAGCCGTGCTGGCGCGCCGCAAGTTTACGCTTGCCAAAAAAGAACGACTGCACAACCCCAATGCGTCAGAGCCTTGCGCGGACGCGCGAGGCAAATTCAGGAATCACCGCCAACGCACCCCAGCCCCGGTGTGGTTACCGCGCCCCCACCCGAACACGCTACTCTTCGATGGCGATCGCCTGTTCGGGACAGCCGAGCATTGCCTTGCGGGCCTTCTCCTCCAGGCCTTTGGGCACCTCGCTGAGGATGACTTCGCTATGGCCGTCTTCCTCACGCAGCCCAAACAGTTCAGGCGCCACACGGTGGCACAGCGTATGGCCCTGACATTTGTTGGCGTCGACCCGTACTCGCATCAAGCAAAACTCCTGACCGTAAATTAAAAAGGCAATTTCAATACCCGCGTGTCCTGTCGACCAGGTTCAGCATCGGGCGTCCGGCCTTCCAGCGCCGCAGGTTTTCAACGAACACCTGGCAGGCTTCCTCGTTATAGCCCTGCTTGGCGCCGGAGATGTGCGGTGTCAACAGAACGTTTTCGATGTCCCACAGCGGGCTTTGGGTGTCCAGCGGTTCAGGCGTCGTTACGTCCAGCCCCGCACCGCCCAGCTTGCCGCTCTTGAGCGCTTCGATCAGTGCGTCCTGATCGATTACCTCGCCCCGTCCGACGTTGACCACATAGGCTTTGGGCCGCGCGACCGCGAACTCGCGCGCGCCCAGGAAATGGCGGGTCTCGGCTGTAAGCGGCAGCGTCACCACGACGAAGTCGCTAAGCTGCATCAGCTCGATGCGTTCTGCGGGACCGAACCATCGCTGCGGAATCATCCCCTGCGGATCGCCGACCCCCGCCGGACACCATCCGGGGTCGGCACGATCATGCGGATTGCGCTTGAGCGCGAGCACCTCCATGCCGAAGGCCTGAGCCAAACGTGCGGTCTCCCGTCCGATTGACCCATAGCCGACGATGCCCACCGTCTTGCCGCGCAGGTCGAAAACGGTCTTCATGAAATAGCGGTTGGGCAGCCATTCATGACGCTGCTGCGCGCGCAGCGGCAGATGCAGTTGATGGGCGTAGGCGAGCATCGAGCCCAGGATGTACTCGCCGATCGTGGTGCCGTGGATGCCGCTGCTGTTGGTGAGCAGGAGGCCGGGCAGTTCGAAGACACCCGCGGCCAGCGCGTGCTCCACGCCGGCGCTCATCAGGTGAATCCACTTAAGCTTCGGCGCCTTGCTGGCCAATGCGGCAGGGACGCGAAAGGTCACCATCACATCGCAATCGGCCAGCGCCGGCTCCATACGCTGCGGCTCGAAGGGACTGAAACCTTCGAGAATTTCCGCCCCGCCCGAGGCCTCCTGGATGAGCGCACGTTGACGGTCGGTAAGCCGCATCGTGACCAGGATCTTCATGTCTGAAGCCAGTATCAGAAAGCGTGCGGCGCCCTCAAGCATGCCGCTGCCGCGCGCCCGTAAACCGATGGACATTCAGCCGCGTGCAAGGCAGAGGTCGGATGAGGCCGGCCGCCTTCAGGACGGCGCGCCGGTTTCGCGCCGGCGCCGCACTTCGTCCATCATCCGGGACAGCCCGGCCACGATTGCTTGATGTGAGACGGGGGTGGCAGGCGAGAATCCCACGGCGAGCCGGAAGGAGCGGTAACCGGTCACGCTTCCGGCCAGCAGGGCCGCCATGTCGATGGATTCGTCCTCGGTCCATCGCTGGGTCTGATCGGAGGGCGCCAATCGGCTGGCGACCCGGCGCAACAAGTCGCCCATCGCCTCGCGCAGCCGCGGATTGCCGCCCCGGCCGTGGGTTAGCAGACCGCGCGCCTGATTGATCAGGCCCAGGTACTCGGGATGATGGTCGAGGAACGCGCAATAGCATTGCACCAGCCCGTCGAGCGGACTGGCACTATCCAGCGCGGAGAAGTGGTCCTGTTCCAGGATGGTGATGCCCTGGATGATCAACTCCGCCAGCAGCGTCTCCTTGGAGTCGAAGTAGTTGTAAAAGGCGCCCTTGGCAAGGTCGACGCGCTCGGTGATGTCCTCGATGCGGGTGCCGTCAAATCCGCGATTACTGAACAAGACGATGGCGGCTTGCAACAAGGCTTGGCGCGTCAAGTGCTTTTTGCGCTCACGCCGACCGGTCATGGCCGTTCACCGCAACCTGGTTATGGCCCGGCGCTTACTCCGCCTACAGCGTCGCGTGCCCGAGCCCTGTCCTGTGCGATCCATCAAGGGGCGGCGTAATGTGCCAACAGCAGGGCTTTAAGCGCCCTGGCGTCATGCCCCCCGAACGCCATCCCGCGCAAAGGCCTGAGCGTGGCACCTCCCACTGCCGCTTCGGCACGGCGGGAATTTACTCGCCTGTCAACGCGTGTTCAAGCCTGACCGTGTGCGCCCTAATCGGTGACGGCGCCCAAACTGGCGGAAGACACCTGCGCTGCATATTTGGCCAAAACGCCGCGCGTATAGCGCGGCGGCGGCTCGCGCCAGGCCTCGCGCCGCCGGCGCATCTCATCATCGGAGATGTTGAGCTGCAGAATGCGCTGATGGGCATCGATCGTGATCGAGTCGCCCTCCTTGATAAGCGCGATCGGACCGCCCACTTGAGCCTCGGGCGCGACGTGCCCCACCACCATCCCATAGGTGCCGCCGGAAAAGCGCCCGTCGGTAATAAGCCCGACCGACCCGCCCAGTCCCTTGCCAGTGATGGCCGAAGTCGGCGACAGCATCTCGCGCATCCCCGGCCCGCCTTTGGGTCCCTCGTAGCGGATTACCACTACATCGCCGGCCTTGATGCGGTCGGCCAGGATCGCTTCGAGCGCCGACTCCTCGGTTTCAAACACTCGCGCCGGACCGGTCATCACCGGTGTTTTGAGCCCGCTGATCTTCGCCACGCATCCTTCAGGTGCGAGGTTGCCGCGCAAAATCGCCAGATGCCCTTCCGGATAGACGGGGTTTTCCCACGGGTGGATCACGTCCTGATCGGGACGCGGAGTTGCCGGCACGTCCTTGAGCACCTCGGCCACAGTCTGCCCGGTGATGGTCAACGCCTCGCCGTGCAGCACGCCGTGTTCGAGCAGGATCTTCATCACCTGCGGGATGCCGCCGGCGCGATGCAGGTCGGTGGTGACATAGCGGCCCGAGGGCTTTAAGTCGCACAGCACAGGCACGCGCTTGCGGATGGCTTCGAAATCATCCAGCGAAAGCGGCACCTGGGCGGCGTGCGCAATCGCCAGCAGATGGAGGATGACGTTGGTTGAACCGCCGATCGCCATCGCCACCGCGATCGCGTTCTCGAAGGCCTTGCGGGTCAGGATCTGGCGCGGCAGCAGTTGCTTTTCGATGGCGCGCACCAGCACGCGTCCCGATTCGGCGGCGCTGTCGGCCTTTTCCTTGTCCTCGGCCGCCATGGTCGAGGAAAACATCAGGCTCATCCCCATCGCCTCGAACACCGAGGACATGGTGTTGGCGGTGTACATCCCGCCGCACGAGCCCGCGCCCGGGCAGGCGCGCCGCTCCACCGCCATCAGCTCCTCCTCGGTGATGCGCCCGGCACTGTACTCGCCCACCGCTTCGAAGGCGCTGACGATGGTCAGGTCGCGGCCGGCCCAATGGCCGGGCTTGATGGTGCCGCCGTAGACGAAGATGCCGGGGATGTTCATGCGGGCAATCGCCATCATCGCGCCGGGCATGTTCTTGTCGCAGCCGCCCACCGCAACCAATCCGTCCATCGACTGTGCGTTGCAGGCGGTTTCGATCGAATCGGCGATCACTTCGCGCGAGACCAGCGAGAACTTCATCCCCTCGGTGCCCATCGCGATCCCGTCGCTGACCGTGATGGTGCCGAACACCTGCGGCATCGCGCCCGCCTCATGCACCGCGGCCTGAACTCGTTCGGCGAGCATTCCCAGGCTGATGTTGCACGGGGTAATCGTGCTGTAGCCGTTGGCCACTCCGACAATGGGCTTGGTGAAGTCGTTATCGCCGAAGCCCACCGCACGCAGCATCGAGCGATTGGGAGAACGTTGAATACCTTGGGTGATGGTCCTGCTTCTTAGTTGCGGCATTTTATTTCCATAGCGCAGCGCATGGGCATCGTCCATACCGCGGACCGCTGCCAGCCCTTAGCGCACCGTCACACCCAGATAAAAGGTCCGCTGGGGCGGTGCGCTCTTCTCCCACGGCCGCACGTAGTCAAGTTCAAGATCGGTCGAGCCGCCGCTGGCCGCAACAAAGCGGAAGACCTGCGTGGCGGGCGCACCCGGGATCGGATTGGCCGCCTTCAACAACTGCGGCTCGCCCTGCTGGTGCAGCACCTTGTCGTCGATCTGGCTTATTTTCCAGGAAAAGCCCGTCCCCGGCGTTGTCTTGAGTGACACCACCAAAGTGTCGCCGACGGCGATCGTCACGGCGTGACGGTTGTCGGCCTCAGTGACTGCGGTCGTGCTGGCGCGCACCGTTTCTCCTCCCTGTGAACAAGCGGCCAGCGCCGTCAACGCGGCCAGGGCGAGCAGGCCAAAGCCTGCTCCAGCCGCCACCCGGCGCCAAGACGGTCGGTGAGCGGGACAGCTTGCACGAAACGGCCTGCGGTTTTGCATATCCTCTGGCTTTGCCGCTTTAATGCTGCACCATCGGATAACGCGCAGACAAGCCATGGCTGGCCTGCGGCCCACCCGAAGGATTATGATGGCGCATCCGGCAACACTCGGCGAGGGTTTCATGAAACTGATCCACACCGCGTTTGAACCCGCCGGCGCGGGTCCCTTCCCGGCCATCCTCGCGTTTCACGGCTGGGGCGCCAACGCCTTGGACCTGCTCGGCCTGGCTCCTTATGTCGGTGGCGGCAGCTTCCTGATGCTGTGCCCGCAGGGCCCGCTGGAAGTGCCGTTGGGCGGAGCGGTCGGTTACGGATGGTATCCGATATCGATGGGCGGCGACCGTCCCGTCCGCGCCGACGTCGAGTCAACCGTCGCGGCCGCGGCGGAGTTTGTCGACCACGCCATGGCGCGCTATCCGATCGATGCGCGCAAGCTGGTGGTGCTCGGCTTCAGCCAGGGAGGCGTAATGGCTTACAATCTGGCGATGCGTCAGCCCCAACGCTTTGCCGCCCTGGTTGGCATCTCGACCTGGTTCCCACCCGAACTGGTGGAAAAGGCCGCCAATCGCGAGGCGCTCCAACAGTTGCCCACGCTCATCCAGCATGGCAGTTCCGACCCTGCGATCGA
>Ga0070737_10007006_pt1 | contig 10114 bp, 8 predicted proteins | sample Coa_R1_10_FD_66438 | JGI IMG/M metagenome (GOLD analysis project Ga0070737, IMG submission 66438) | Surface soil microbial communities from Centralia Pennsylvania, which are recovering from an underground coalmine fire - Coalmine... | ecosystem: Environmental > Terrestrial > Soil > Unclassified ...
GCGCCCAGTTGTCGTCGCGATGACTGCGACTGGTGAAGAAGAAAGCGAGCAGTTCACACTTGACGACACAGATCTAGCCAACCAGATAGTGTCTCAGCGCCTCCGCGCGACCAAGCGAGGCCAGCTCATAGAAACGACAAGGGACGCCCTGGCCAAAGACCTCGCTAGCCAAGCTTCAGCTGCTATCGGTGGGCGAAAAGAGGCTTGCATCGTGTTCACGAACACACCAGTCGTAGCGCGCGAAGTTGCCCAGCTCCTGAAGTCGGACAGCCAGCGTGAGGGAGCGGGCCCTGATGTCATGCTCGTGACGGGGCGCACGAGGGAAAGGGAGGCTGACCGGTTACGTGCGCGGCTGCTCGACCCAGTCCTTGGAGTCTCTGCTGGCCATGAACGGCATTTCGAGCGCTCCCTAGTGGTCGTTGCTACCCAGACGCTTGAAGTAGGGGCCGATGTTGACTTCGACCACCTTGTCACCGAGACGGCCGGGGCCCGCAGCCTCGTCCAGCGCCTGGGCCGCGTCAACCGCCTCGGTCACCGCCCTCAGGCGACTGCAACCATCTGCCATCCGAGCGACATGAAGACCTGGCCAGTGTACGAGGCCGAGCCGGCCAAGGTCTGGGCTAGGTTGCAGCGCGAGAAGGGAGCAGGAAAAGACGTCGACCTCTCGCCTGCCAATGCAACAAAAGCCCTTGGAACGCCCGAAGACACGCCTGGCCGAGTTGGCGAGCTTTTGCCGGCACACCTCTGGGAGTGGGCCAAGACCACGACGCCGCCCCAAGGTGAAGCACCGGTCGAACTCTTCTTCGAAGGCTTCGACACAAATGTCGCCGAAGTGTCCCTGGTATGGAGGGCTCACCGCCCCTTGGGCGTGCGCTTGCTACCCAGCATCACGGAGGCCGAGGCTGTCGACATCCCTATCAGCGAAGTCCGCGCAGTGCTCAACAACCGCCTAGTCTCGCGGTTGGCCGACGACAAGGCCTCGCTTGAAGAAACGACCGCCGACCACCTCCGCCCCGGCGACGTAGTCGTGCTTGCCCCCGAGGACGGCCTCTACGACCCCCATGGCTGGGCTCCGAACTCCAAGGAGACCGTCCTCGACGTGTCGCCTCTCACCTCAGGCACCCTGCTATTGGACGCCAGAGTGCTTGAAAACCTTGCCCCCGGCTCCAGTGAGCTCGTGGCGCCCCTTCTCCGGGCGCTCACGGTACCTCCGGACGACGTCGCACTGCACGCCGAGGAGCAGGACGAAGCTAGCCTGCTCGATGAACTCGTCCGGCTCCTTCGGGACTTCGCACCTCACCCCTGGTTGAGCAGGGCCGAGTGGGCAGAGTTCCTCGATGGCCTAAGCAGGAAGCTCACGTGGCCAATAGGGCCGGGGGTCGACAAAGTGCCCCGGGTGGAACCAGCAAAGCGGCAACGCGGACAGCACGGGACCGACGTCCGGTCCGACGCTTTCGAAGAGCTCAGCCTTACGGCTTCCTCGCAACTGCTCAGTGACCATCTAGGGGCAGTAGGAGAGACAGCAGCTCTGATAGCAACGCGCTTGGGTGTTCCCGACGACCTCGTCAAAGCACTACGCCTCGCGGGCGAGTGGCACGACCTCGGCAAGCACGACCCGCGCTTCCAGCGTTGGCTTAGCCCGGACGGGCCAACGGTCGAGCCACTGGCCAAGTCCTTCCAGCCGCGAGCACTTTGGGAAAGCTCACGAGCCCTCTCCGGCTGGCCAAAAGGTGGCCGTCATGAGCTCTTGAGCGCTCGGCTTGCCTTTTCCTGGCTCCAAGGTCACCCGACTGACTGTGACCCAGACCTTGTCCTGCACCTCGTCGCCAGCCACCACGGGGAAGGAAGGCCTTTTGTGAAAGTCGTAGCGGACGCCGCCCCCAGCCGTACCGTTGCGCCCGTTTTCGGGCAACCTATATCCGTGAGCGGCGACCTAGCGCTTCCGGACTGGCAACAGCCACGGCGCTTCCGCAATGTGTGCGAGCGCTATGGGCTTTGGGGAGTAGCCCTCCTGGAGGCCATATTGCGCCAGGCAGACCACGCGGTCTCTCAACTTACGCAGGTGGCCTGATGCACGAGCAACACGCTCCCGGACTTGCCGCGGACTGGCTGAACGGCTGGCTGGCGGCCATCGGAGTCTGCATGTTGCTACCTGAAGCCAGGCTCCGCTGGACCGATGAACCCGTGCCGACGGCTTGTTTCCTCCTCGCCGGCGACGCCCCCCTGCCCGAAGCCGTGGCAAGCGCCCTGCCGTCGGCGGAGCAGCTCCAGAGACTGGCGATCACCCGACACCTCGACGGCAGACGCGAGCTACCTAGGAAGGTTACACTTGCCGCTTACCTTGACCGCGTGGCTGTCGAGCGCCAAACGCGGGACTACACCCTTTCGTCAACACTAACAGACCTAGTACCCGATCAGCACACCGACGACCTCCCTCATTCGCCGTTCGACCCGACCGTGCCTAAGGGGATCACTCTGTGGGAGCGCGTCATGAAATGCCGGCAGGCTGTCGAGGACCCGGTCACGGACTTAGACGCCACTTTCGCAGGCAAGGGCCGCCGCGTCGCGGCCAATGGGCTCGGCTTCGATGCCCGCCGCCTTGTCGCAGGAGTGCAGGCGCACGACAAGCGCGTCGACCCTCTCGTCGAGCTCCTGGCCTTCCTCGCAATGCCGCTCTTTCCGATGCGCGGCAATGGACAACGAGCCGACCAAGCACGAGCGAGAGGTTGGGAAGGACCACCAGGCCAAACCGGCGCTTTCCGTTGGTGCGCCTGGTCGGCATACCTCGATGGATGGGCCATCGACGCCTTGATCGACCTGCTCCCAAGCGCGCGGAAGGAGCGACCCGTCGCAAAACGCCTCGGCATAACAGCCTGGTACCGCAGCGTCCCTTACCGCCAGTTGTCGACGTCGGACACGACGCGCGCCTATGGAGCGGAGGCCGACCCCTAATGGGCCCTGTCGTCGCCCTGAGCGCCATCGAGCACTATGCGTACTGCCCCCGACAGTGCGCGCTCATCCACGTCGACGGAGTGTGGGAGGACAACGCTCACACAGTCCGGGGCCGGCTTGGCCATACTCGCGCCGATACGTTCGCTACCCGTTTGGAGAGGGGGGTACGAGTTGTCCGAGCTGTGCCCCTCTGGTCAGAAATACACGGGCTCAGCGGCAGAGCTGACGCCGTAGAGTTCCACGCTGACGGCTCGGTCGTGCCGGTCGAATACAAAATGGGCACCCCCCACGGCGATGCCGCGCATCTTCAACTGGCCGCCCAGGCCTTGTGCCTGGAAGAGATGCTAAAAAGGCCTGTTAAACTCGGCGCGCTCTGGTTCTCCGGTCCACGAAGAAGGGTCGCAGTCCCCATCGATGTCACGCTACGGGCGCGCGCCGTCGAGACCATTCGCTCAATCCGCACCCTGCTGGCCAGTGGTCGGCTTCCCTGCGCCGTGAACGACGAGCGCTGCGAGCAATGCCAGCTACTAGCCTACTGCCTTCCGGGAGTCGTGAGCGACCCGGCTCAACTGCACAACTATCTCACGGAGGTAGTTGGGTGCGTGTCTTGAGGACACTCTACATCCAGGACCACTACGCCAAGGTCAGCCTTCAAAAGCGGGCCTTAATGGTAACGTCGGGCTCAACCAAGACGCGTGTACCTCTCGAAGCGTTGGACGGCGTCTTCCTTCTCGGAGGTGCTCAAGTCACAACTGACGCGATCGCGGCGTGCGCTAAGAAGGGGGTGCGCCTCGCTTCTCTCCAGCGGAACGGCAAACTGCGCTTTGCCGTGGGCGGACCAGTCAGCGGAAACGTACACCTTCGAGTTGCGCAGGTTACTGCAGCAAGTCAGCCCCTGACGGTGGCTGCCTTTGCCAGGTGGATAGTTGCCGGGAAACTGCAGAACTATAGACGCCTCCTGATAAGGTGGTCTTGGGACGCTCGGGGCATCCTGCGCTCGAACCTTGCGGAACAAGCAGAGGCCATCGCATGCCGCCTAGACGGCCTAGCGGGCGTGACCGACGGTAACAAGATTCGCGGAATAGAAGGTGACGCTTCCAGACGGTACTTCAGGGGACTGGCATCACAACTTGCCTCGACGGGTGCCGGGCTCTATTTCAGCGGCCGTAACCGTCGCCCTCCTCGCGACCCCGTAAATGCAATGCTGAGCTTCCTCTACAGCCTTGTGCTTGCCGAGCTCGTAGGTGCGCTCGACGCAGTGGGTCTCGACCCTCAGGTCGGGTACCTACACGGTGTACGATCCGGCCGACCTTCCCTTGCGCTGGATCTACTGGAGGAGTTCCGGCCGGCGACGGCTGACAGGCTCGCGGTCCGCTTGATCCGGCGTCGCCAGATCCGTGGTGAGCACTTCCTCGTCACGCCCGGTGGTGCCTGTTATCTGACCGACGAGGGCCGAACGTTGCTGATCAATGCTTATGAAGCCTTCAAGGACGAGGAGGTACCGCACGCACTTCTCGGACGGAACATCCCGCGCTGGAGCCTCCCGACGGTCCAGGCCACCCTCGCAGCAAGGTACCTGCGCGGCGACATCCCCGCTTACCCCCCGTTTGTCATGGAAGCTTGATGGACGTTTTGGTAACTTACGACATCGAGACGAAGACCCTTGCTGGACAGCGACGGCTCCTGCAAGTAGCACGACTCTGTGAGGGTTATGGTGAGCGAGTGCAGTATTCTGTCTTTGAATGCCGGCTCGGTTCAGCTGCACTTGCCAGGTTCATTGCAGAGTTAGAAGGCAGCATCGAGCCTGCGAAAGATTCGGTAAACTTGTACCGTTTCTCGGGCACGATCCCGGACGCCAAGCTTTCGCTCGGCCGAGCAAAGCCTCATGATCTCGGCGGGCCGTGGATCCTCTGACCCGAACCGTTGGTGATCCTTGACAACCAAAGACATCACCGCGACAGTCGACATGGGGACATCACCGGTGACCCGAACCGTTGGTGATCCTTGACAACCGAGGGTTTGGTGACCACTTAGAGTGATGATAAGAGGGTAGCTCGAGGCAGCAAGTGCCCTGTTTGCCACTCATCGTGGCAAACAGGGTTTTGACGGGGTCTTCTCCCCGTCCTTCGTTGAGCGGGCAACGCCGGCGACCGCCTGGAGAAGATGCTCATCAGTGGTTTTGACGGGGTCTTCTCCCCGTCCTTCGTTGAGCGACTGGGGGTGGAGGCGCAAGAGGAAAAGCGCCGGCGCGTTTTGACGGGGTCTTCTCCCCGTCCTTCGTTGAGCGAGTAAGGGCTGCCGCCAGCACTGAGCCAGCAGCCAGGTTTTGACGGGGTCTTCTCCCCGTCCTTCGTTGAGCGGAGACGAGCTACTCCGAGCTCAAGGACCTGGTCGCGCGTTTTGACGGGGTCTTCTCCCCGTCCTTCGTTGAGCGGTGCATGCCACATAGCGAGACTCCTCATCGCCCCAGTTTTGACGGGGTCTTCTCCCCGTCCTTCGTTGAGCGAAAGTACCTATGTACGATCATAACGACCCTAATATGTTTTGACGGGGTCTTCTCCCCGTCCTTCGTTGAGCGCTGAGGAGGTCCAAAGCATCTTAATCGATATGAACGTTTTGACGGGGTCTTCTCCCCGTCCTTCGTTGAGCGCTTGACGGGCCGTGCAAGTGGCCCGCCGAAGCCTGGTTTTGACGGGGTCTTCTCCCCGTCCTTCGTTGAGCGCTCGTCAGCGGCACCGGAGAGTAGATCGCCAATCGCGTTTTGACGGGGTCTTCTCCCCGTCCTTCGTTGAGCGTCTCCTCTTGAGGGGGAGCGCACCGGAGCCGCGGAAGTTTGTTTTGACGGGGTCTTCTCCCCGTCCTTCGTTGAGCGACTTACTGCCTGCAAGCCGCCTGGCACCGGAGCGGGGGGTTTTGACGGGGTCTTCTCCCCGTCCTTCGTTGAGCGCTTGTGATTTTCGTACGTATGTTCTCGCAGGTTAACGTTTTGACGGGGTCTTCTCCCCGTCCTTCGTTGAGCGATCTTTACGTAGGCCGTAGGCATAGAGGTTTACTTGTAGTTTTGACGGGGTCTTCTCCCCGTCCTTCGTTGAGCGGGGGTAGGTTCGGCCAACAGCCAGCCAGGTATCGTGTTTTGACGGGGTCTTCTCCCCGTCCTTCGTTGAGCGCTGTCGAAGAGTGAAAGGGAGGCCGTCGTCCTCGTGTTTTGACGGGGTCTTCTCCCCGTCCTTCGTTGAGCGACGGGTGCGATGGCGAGCTGTTCATCGTCCACGGGGGTTTTGACGGGGTCTTCTCCCCGTCCTTCGTTGAGCGCTCACCCGGCGTGCAACCGGCCTATTCCGGCTTTTTTCCAGTTTTGACGGGGTCTTCTCCCCGTCCTTCGTTGAGCGGCCACAGACCTCGACCAGGCAGTTGCCGCTGTCAAGTGTTTTGACGGGGTCTTCTCCCCGTCCTTCGTTGAGCGATGCAATTTCTGCAAGGGGCCGTGCAGCAGGTGCGGAGTTTTGACGGGGTCTTCTCCCCGTCCTTCGTTGAGCGCTGGTTTCGCCCTTCTCGGGGTCGCGGCTGCTCTCTGGTTTTGACGGGGTCTTCTCCCCGTCCTTCGTTGAGCGAGGTACCGTTGCGCCCGCCGTTCTTGGAACGGCGACAGGTTTTGACGGGGTCTTCTCCCCGTCCTTCGTTGAGCGATGAGCCGGTCTAACTGGGCCACCGTGCAACGGGCGCGTTTTGACGGGGTCTTCTCCCCGTCCTTCGTTGAGCGCTCTACAAGGTCGCCGCCCTCGAAGTACGCATGGCGTTTTGACGGGGTCTTCTCCCCGTCCTTCGTTGAGCGTGCCAACCTTATCGAAGAGCTTAAGGACATCGATGTTTTGACGGGGTCTTCTCCCCGTCCTTCGTTGAGCGGGGTCAGAAATAGGAACGACCCAAGTCCCGCCCCCGGGGGTTTTGACGGGGTCTTCTCCCCGTCCTTCGTTGAGCGTGGGCGGCAACCTGTTGGTTTCAATCGGTCCTAAGGTTTTGACGGGGTCTTCTCCCCGTCCTTCGTTGAGCGCGGCCTCGACGGTCGCCAACGTGTCAGGTACGAGGTTTTGACGGGGTCTTCTCCCCGTCCTTCGTTGAGCGAGGAGTTGGTCGCCCTCACGCTCCCCGCTGTCACCGGGGTTTTGACGGGGTCTTCTCCCCGTCCTTCGTTGAGCGTTACAACATTGGCAATCTCTATGGACGGGTACTCCGTGGTTTTGACGGGGTCTTCTCCCCGTCCTTCGTTGAGCGCCACCCACAGGGGGCCTGTGTCGTTACCGGGCTGGCGTGTTTTGACGGGGTCTTCTCCCCGTCCTTCGTTGAGCGCGCACGATCTGTCGAGCCCCAAAATATACCGGACACGTTTTGACGGGGTCTTCTCCCCGTCCTTCGTTGAGCGTATCGTTGGCACCCGTGGGCTTCGGGGTCGAACAACTGAGGTTTTGACGGGGTCTTCTCCCCGTCCTTCGTTGAGCGTATGAAATGCCCTGGTTGTGGCACTTCCCTGAACGTTTTGACGGGGTCTTCTCCCCGTCCTTCGTTGAGCGTATTCCAGCTCTGACAACCTAGCTACGAACAACTACAGGTTTTGACGGGGTCTTCTCCCCGTCCTTCGTTGAGCGCCACGGCTCGACGGTTTCGGTTGGGTTGGCCACTTCTAGTTTTGACGGGGTCTTCTCCCCGTCCTTCGTTGAGCGCTGGCTGTCACCTGCGAGCGCATTAGCGCGACATGGTTTTGACGGGGTCTTCTCCCCGTCCTTCGTTGAGCGCCGGCCACACCGACCACTCCCGCCCAGACTGCGGGTTTTGACGGGGTCTTCTCCCCGTCCTTCGTTGAGCGTGCTTGCCCGCTCGTACGAGCGCTCCTCTCCCAGGTTTTGACGGGGTCTTCTCCCCGTCCTTCGTTGAGCGTCGCAGGCCACGTGGCTGTTTGTGGCGAGGACTCGGGACGTTTTGACGGGGTCTTCTCCCCGTCCTTCGTTGAGCGTTGCGGCCTCGACGACCACATCGACCCCGACGACCGTTTTGACGGGGTCTTCTCCCCGTCCTTCGTTGAGCGTCAACAGACTGCTTGCTCGACCGGCACGATCAACAGTTTTGACGGGGTCTTCTCCCCGTCCTTCGTTGAGCGTTACACACTATTGCGGGGTACATGGCATGTCGACCGTTTTGACGGGGTCTTCTCCCCGTCCTTCGTTGAGCGATCGAAGTCTCGAGCGTCGAGCTGGTGCTCCGCTCGGGGTTTTGACGGGGTCTTCTCCCCGTCCTTCGTTGAGCGTGCACCCAGATACTAAGCACAGAGATGGCCAGCACAAGTTTTGACGGGGTCTTCTCCCCGTCCTTCGTTGAGCGAACATCTCCACGCCTGCCGACTTTGCCAAGGCATTGGTTTTGACGGGGTCTTCTCCCCGTCCTTCGTTGAGCGCGCTACGACGAGCCGGCCATGGAGGCTTTGCGGCGCGTTTTGACGGGGTCTTCTCCCCGTCCTTCGTTGAGCGACCGCTCATTACGAAGCGGTCGCCAAAGCGGTAATGTTGGTTTTGACGGGGTCTTCTCCCCGTCCTTCGTTGAGCGCGGCCGGGACAGCGCTCGACCAGCCGTACGGCCTGGGAGTTTTGACGGGGTCTTCTCCCCGTCCTTCGTTGAGCGCGCTCCACCGGTGGCCTGTTCGGGCGTAAGGGGCTCGGGTTTTGACGGGGTCTTCTCCCCGTCCTTCGTTGAGCGGGTAACGGCGGGGTGAGCGGCGGGGGAGGTGGCTGGGTTTTGACGGGGTCTTCTCCCCGTCCTTCGTTGAGCGCTCGGGAGCGACGGGGTGCTTGGGGCCGCTACGGTGTTTTGACGGGGTCTTCTCCCCGTCCTTCGTTGAGCGTGGCATGAGGATGCCGACAGGCTCCCATCTGTCAGGGTTGGTTTTGACGGGGTCTTCTCCCCGTCCTTCGTTGAGCGGGCTTAGATCACGTCCTGGGCCGCTGCACGAGCTAGTTTTGACGGGGTCTTCTCCCCGTCCTTCGTTGAGCGCTCCCCACTGAGCAGGTCCCGTCGCGGTGGGCGCCGTTTTGACGGGGTCTTCTCCCCGTCCTTCGTTGAGCGCGCCCCACGGGCGGTATGGCCGCTGGGTCCTGTGGAGGGTTTTGACGGGGTCTTCTCCCCGTCCTTCGTTGAGCGCAGGTCAATGCAGCGCTCGCTGCCTTGCCCTGCGCAGGTTTTGACGGGGTCTTCTCCCCGTCCTTCGTTGAGCGGCCGCCCACATGCTCACGGAGGAAGAGGCCACGGAGGCGGTTTTGACGGGGTCTTCTCCCCGTCCTTCGTTGAGCGCGCACACCTCTTACTCGCATAGCGCAGAGGGGGGGAGGTTTTGACGGGGTCTTCTCCCCGTCCTTCGTTGAGCGTCGACCGATGTCTTGACCGTGCAGCTCACGACGCTCGCGTTTTGACGGGGTCTTCTCCCCGTCCTTCGTTGAGCGCGCTTCGGACATCTTGACGCCGGCCGAAGCGACCGGCGCGTTTTGACGGGGTCTTCTCCCCGTCCTTCGTTGAGCGGTTGGCGTAGGCCATCGGGTAGTCCCACTCGGTGAACGGGGTTTTGACGGGGTCTTCTCCCCGTCCTTCGTTGAGCGGCCCCCTCACGGTGTGGCGCCCACGCCGTGCTGCCCCGTTTTGACGGGGTCTTCTCCCCGTCCTTCGTTGAGCGGTCGCGCTCGGTGGCGGGCCGGCACTGGTCGCCCTCGTGTTTTGACGGGGTCTTCTCCCCGTCCTTCGTTGAGCGACGATGCCCGCGGGCGTCCTGAGCGGGTACAGGGGCTTGTTTTGACGGGGTCTTCTCCCCGTCCTTCGTTGAGCGTCGGCGTCCCGACTTCGCCGTCAACGACGTCGTGGACCGTGTTTTGACGGGGTCTTCTCCCCGTCCTTCGTTGAGCGACGCTCGAGCTCGAGGCCGAGAACGGCTCGCCGACGCGTTTTGACGGGGTCTTCTCCCCGTCCTTCGTTGAGCGGTCGCTACCGACGCTTACTGCCTGCGAGCCACCTGGCACGTTTTGACGGGGTCTTCTCCCCGTCCTTCGTTGAGCGGCCTTGACGGAGCTGGTACCTCACCCAGCGTGCAGCGTTTTGACGGGGTCTTCTCCCCGTCCTTCGTTGAGCG
>Ga0070737_10007007_pt1 | contig 10113 bp, 9 predicted proteins | sample Coa_R1_10_FD_66438 | JGI IMG/M metagenome (GOLD analysis project Ga0070737, IMG submission 66438) | Surface soil microbial communities from Centralia Pennsylvania, which are recovering from an underground coalmine fire - Coalmine... | ecosystem: Environmental > Terrestrial > Soil > Unclassified ...
GGTGACGGCTTCCTGCTCGGCGCGCAGGGCGTCGGCGGGGTTGCCCAGCTGGGAGTGCCAGATGCCCAGGTTGGTCAGCGAGGTGGCCAGATCCGGCCGGAAGCCCTCCGGGTTGCCGGTGGCCAGCTCACGGAAGATCGTGACCGCTTCCCTGGTGCTGGCCACGGCGTCCCCGGGCCGGCCCAGCTCGGCGTACCAGACGCCCAGGTTGGTGAGCGAGGAGGCCAGATCGGCCCGGTAGGCGCCGGGGTCGGCGGTGGCCAGCTCGCGGTAGACGTTGGCCGCTTCCTGCTCGGCCCGCAGTGCCTCCCCCGGCTGGTTCAGCTCGGCGTGCCTGATGCTCAGGTTGGTGAGCGAGGAGGCCAGGTCGCCGCGGTAGGCGCCGGGGGCGGCATCGGCCAGGTCGCGGTAGGCGGTCACCGCTTCCTGCTCGGCCCGCAGCGCGTCCGCGGACCGGCCCTGCTCGGACAGCCGGATGCTGAGGTCGCTCAGGGCCCGGGCCAGATCGCCGCGGTAGTGCCCGCCACCGTCGGGTGTGCTCCCGCGCCGCGGGCCCGGCGGCGGCAGCTGGGCCAGGATCTGCGCGGCGCGGTCGTCCCACTCGGCCCGGCTCCACGAGCCCACGCCGAGCGTCATGGCCTCGCGCGCCCGCAGGATCGCGGACAGATGGGCGCGGGCCAGCACCACGCTGGGGTAGGGCAGCTCCAGGGCCAGCTCGGCCAGCACTTCCGGCGGCGCGGTCACGTCCGCGATGGCGTCGGCGAGCAGCCCGCCGACCTCGCCCCAGGTGTGCACGGCCACCCGGCCCGCGGCCAGGCCCAGATGGGCCAGGTCGTCCCGCAACGCGGCCGCGATGACCTGCTGCGGGCGGCTCTGGTAGGTGCTGGCCCTGGCCAGCACGGTGAGCGCGTGCTCGGCCTGCTCCGGCGGGAGGTCCCGCAGGCAGGACCGGGTCAGCACCGGGTCGGCGGCGAGCTGGCCGACCACGTGCGCCTCGGCCAGCAGGTGCGGGCGCATAGCGCCGAGCCGCCCGTCCGCACCGGACGGGTACAGGTCGTACAGCCACTTGGCCCACAGCAGCCGCTGCTCCTCCTGGCTGCCGGCCAGCTCCGGGACCCGCGCGACCACGTCCGCGGCTTCGGGCACGCTGCCCGCGCCGACCAGCGTGGCCGCGGCCACGACCGCCCGCACCAGCGACGCCGGGCCCGCCAGGTCCGCCGCCGCGGCGCTGTGCCGCCAGTAGTCAGCCTCGTAGCCGAGCAGTTCGTCCAGCACGCCTTCGGAAACGATGACGCGCAGTTCGTGCGGGCCGCTGGCCGACCGCAGCACGGCCACCAGGGCCGCCGCGTGCACCAGCAGGATGGGCACGCGCCGGGCGGCCCGTTCGACCGCGATCCGGTCCGGGGCCGGCCGCTGCAGCGCCGCGGCGAAGTGCGGCACCGCGGCCTCGGCCAGGTCGGCGTCGGAGATCCCCGGGCCGGCCAGCATGTCCAGCTCCACCGCGGGCGCCTCGGTCAGCAGCCGCGCCGTCTCCGGCGGGGAGTCCGCGATCAGCCGGTCCCACCACTCACCCAGCGACCTGGCCACCAGCAGCACCCGGATCGGCCCTGGGTCGGCCAGCACCGCGGCGAGCAGCGCACCCAGGTCCCGCCGCACCTCGCTGTCGTCCAGGATGAGCAGCAGCCGCCCGGGCACCTCGGCCCGCGCGCTCTCCACCGCGCTGGCTTCGGTCCCCGCCGCGACCAGCCGCGCCGCCCCGTCGCCGTCCAGCCCGGCGGCGACCTCCAGGGCCAGCCGGGTCTTCCCGACGCCACCCGCACCCGCGATGACGCGCACCGATCGCGGCGCGCCCGACGTGCACCAGGCGCGCAGGCCGGCCAGCTCGCTCTGGCGCCCGGTGAACGGTACGAGCCGGGCGTCCGGGCGCAGCAGTGCGATGGGCCCGGACGCCATATCGCCGCCCGGTTCCTGGATCCCGGGCTGAGGCGAGGCCGCCTCGACCGCATTCACCGGCGCGGTCCCGTCATCGCCGCGCCGAAGTTTCCACCGCACGACCCCACTCTTACCCCCCTGCGCTGATATACGCCACCGATACGTGCAGTGCGCCCATATCCGGATAACCCCCATCCCCGCCACCGGCGGACGGCCATCGATAAACGGTGCGCCCACGGGCCGGACGGGAACCCGGGCCGTGCGGATCAGGCTGGGTACACCCGACAAAACCCGGCGGCGGGATCCCGGCCGTCATTGCCGGATCCCCACAGCTGGCCGTCCGGTGAATCCCGGTGCCATTCTGGCCCGCGCGTGGACATCTCGCTCGGTACATCGTGTATTACTCCAAGTAATTCCCACGATACGAGCGATCCCGTGGTTCCGCAGAGTCACCGCGCTCGATCGCGTGCAGCGCCCGGCGGGCCGGTGCGACGCCCAGGGGCCCGTCCGCGGCCAGGGCGGTGCCGAGAGCCAGGTCCTGCCGCAGGCAACCCAGGCGCCCCGGCGCGGTGACCGGCCCGCGCACCGGGGTGCCGCTCCCGGCCGGGCGGAACACCGGGCACGCCGCGCCACCCGGAACCCGCCGGGTGGTCACCCGGATAAACCGGTGGCCCGGCGCCGCGCCGGCCTGTCATGCTGATGCCGCCCGAAACCCCGGCGCGGAAAGGAGGCACCGGTCATGTTCACGCTCACCGCGCCTCCACGGCGGGCAGCCTGACGCTCCCGCCGTGGTGCGCGCACCACATCGGGAGTACACCCATGCCTGTCCGCATCAGGACCATCACCGTCGACTGTGCCGACCCCTACCTGCTGGCCGGATTCTGGGCGCAGGTCACCGGGTACGGCGAAGATCCCACCGACCCGAATCACCCGGACGACCCGGAGGGTCTGCTGCTCGGCCCCGAGGGCAGCCCGGCTCTGCTGTTCGTGAAGGTGCCCGGCCCGGCCAAGCACGGCAAGAACCGGGTGCACCTCGACCTGGCCCCACCGGTGCCCACCGCGCAGGCCCGGGACGAGGAGATGCGCCGCATCCTCAGCCTGGGCGCGACCCTGACCGAAGACCACCGGCGGCCGGACGGCGGTGGCTGGGTCGTGCTGGCCGACCCGGAGGGCAACGAGTTCTGCGTCGAGCGCGGCGTCTCCGGCGGCTGACGGGGCTTCACTGCCCGGTGCTGGATATGACAGTGCTGGATATGACAGTGCTGGATACGACAGTGACCCGGGACCAGCTGGTCCCGGGCCACTGCGCGGTTGCGTCAGGCCCGCCTTCCCGTCAGGCCTGCCTCCCGGCCGGGCCGGGCCGGCCGTCAGGTGGTCAGCGGCGCGGACCGGAAGTTGGCGTGGTCGGGACCCCGGGCCGCTCCCAGTTCACCGAGAACGTGGTGCCGGTCAGCTCGCCTGCCGTGGCCAGCGAGATGAACCCGAGCTTGATCGGCTGGATCATGTCGATCTGGGTGGGGTCGAGGCCGGACGCGGACTTCATCGTGCCGCCGGTGACCGTCGCGTTGTCGGCGTTCAGGGTGACGCGGCGGAAGTTGGCCAGCGCCGCGATCGTGCACTTGCCGCTGGCGCAGGCGGTGGGCCGCTCGGTGATCCACTCGGCGGTGGAGCGCTGGCAGCTCGCGCAGGTGGCGTGGACCGTCTTGGTGTCCTGGCTGTTCAGGTCGGTGATAGTGAGCACGAACTGGTTGTCGGTGTAGCTGACCGAGGCGTTGATGGGGTCGGTCGCGCTGACCTTGAACACGTTGACCACGCCCGACGGGTACATCTCGTACCAGGCCTCGTAGACCGGTGTGGTGTACTTCGCCCCACCGCAGGTGGCGTCGGTGCCGACCTGCTCGGCGGTCTTGCCGCCCAGGCCGTCGAAACCGACCCAGTGGGAGACCCACTGGTCCGGGTGACCGCCACAGTGCAGGGTCGGCTCGACGAACGTGCTGTGCACGTAGGTGAACTTCTTCGACGAGGTCGCGGCGTAACCGGCCCAGTTGTCGGACACGGTGGTCAGGCTGGCCGCACCGGGCACCCCGACCATGGGCCCGCCCGGCTGCACCTGCGTCCCAGCGGTGTGGCTGGCCGCCCCCGCGATCCCCGACGTGCCCAGGACGACAGCCCCGCACATGACGCCGGTTACGGCAAGGGAAAGCAACCGCTTCATGGACATCCTGCTCCTCTCGCGACGGCAGCCAGGGTGCCCCCCTGTCCAAACTGCCGCAGCAGTAACTTACAGCTACAACAGTAACTTACAGCTACGAAGACCGCTTTAGGTTGACATAACGGAAACCTGACCCAACGCTGCGGCATGTTAACGGGAGTGGTCCGGTGCGGATTACCTAACCCAGGGCAATGTATTGACGGGATTATGTGGCGCACCGGCAGTAAATGCCGAGCTGCCGAATCCGCTCAGCCGCGCAGGTCAGCGTGCGGCCTGCCCGTCCCGGTGGGCGGGCCCGGGGGGCCTCCGGCGGGGGGCCAGCGTCTCGCCGGGGCGCATCCCGCGCGAGGCTGGCGCACCGGGAGCGCCTCGGCCCGGCACCAGCCGAGCTGTCACAGCCGGTCACGGTGCCCGGGGTGCGCCCGGACTGCCGATCCCGCCGGAGCGGGGATATGGTAGGGGCCTCGCTAACGTGGTGGCACGAGGGGTGGCGGCCGGTGATTCGGGACACGGCACCGATTGGCCGGGTCGGCGTCCTCGTCCTGGGCACGCGGGGAGCCCATGGCCCGGGGGAAGTGCTCGTCAGGGTCCGTGGTGGCACCGAGACCTATATTGCCTGGTCCGAGCAGCCACTGGCTAAGGACACGACCGTTCTCGTCCTCGATTCGCGAGGCGCACGGGCGGTCGACGTCATGGAATGGTCCGGCGCGCCCGACCCACCGGACGACGCGCTGGGCACCGAATAACGCGGCGCTGCGCCGCGGGGAATTGGATCAGCAACAGCACGGATCGACCTACCGGGGCTTGACCTGCGGCCCTACCAACCGTCAGGCCCTTCGCCGAGCCTCACGGAACACTTCTGAGGAGACGTTTACATGTTTGGATACCGAGTCCCCGCCGCAGACCAGGCCATGCTGGTTTCGGGCGGGGGGAGCAAAAAGGACGGCGCGCCGTTCCGGGTCGTCATCGGCCACGGTGCTTTCGTCAACCCGTTCCTGCGTCGCGTCGGCATGCTCTCGCTGGCCATGCGGGAAGCCGAAGTACAGGAAAACTGCGTCACCGGGCAGGGTATTTCGGTGAACGTGCGGGCGGTCATCGCGTTCAAGGTTGGCAACGATATCGAGAGCATTGTGAACGCGGGGCAGCGGTTCCTTTCCGACCAGGACCAGATGTCCGTGCTCACCGGCCGCATTTTCGCCGGCCACCTGCGCTCGATCGTCGGCTCGATGACCGTCGAGGAGATCGTGACCGAGCGGCAGAAGCTGGCCACCGAGGTGCTCGACGGCTCCAAGGGTGAGATGGCCAAGATCGGCCTGATCGTGGACTCGCTGCAGATCCAGTCCATCGACGACATGGGCACCGGGTACATCGAGGCCATGGCCGCGCCGCACGTGTCCGCCATCCAGCGCCAGGCCAAGATCGCGCAGGCGCAGGCCGACCAGGCCGCCGCCGAGGCACAGCAGGACTCCGCACGTAAGCAGGCCGAATACCAGCGGCAGACCGCCGTCGTGCAGGCCCAGTACAAGGCCGAGGTGGACAAAGCGCAGGCCGAGGCGTCGCAGGCCGGCCCGCTGGCGCAGGCCCAGGCCCAGCAGGAGGTGCTCGCCATGCAGACCCGGCTGGCCGAGCGCAACGCCGCGCTGCGGCAGCAGCAGCTGGTGGCCGAGGTCGTCCGGCCGGCCGAAGCCGAGGCCGAGAAGGTCCGCACGCTGGCCAAGGCCGAGGCGGAGCGGACCAAGATCCTGGCCGAGGCGGCGGCGTCGCACAACCGGGTCGCCTTGGACCGGACGCTGATCGACCAGCTCCCGCAGATCGTCCGGGAGGCGGCCGGCGGCCTGGCCGGCGCCAACATCAACGTGCTGAACGGCGCCGACGGCCTCGGCGAGATCGCCGCCGGCCTGGTGGCACAGGGCCTGACCATCATGGATTCGGTCAAGGCCAGCCTGTCCAACTCGACCGAGAAGCAGGCCGAGATCACCACGGGCCAGATCGCCCCGGCCGACGGGTCCCAGAACAACACGCCGCGGCAGGTCCCGCCGGTCCGCTGAACCGGCCCGGCCAGCGACGCTGAGCTGGCCGGCCCGCTGCGGGGCCGGCCAGCGCGAGGGGAGGGCGAGCCGCCGACGTCAGCCCGGGCCAGGGGTGAGGTGAGCCCGGACCGGCGTCAGCGGTGCTGTGATGGGCCGGCCCGGTTCAGCCGACGGGGGTCGTCGTCAGCTGAACCGGCCGGCCTTCCGGAGCGAGAGCGGTCCGGGCAGGGGATAGCCCGGATGGGGCCGCACGCTGCGCCCACCGCTCTCGGCCGGTTGCGGCGCCCGCGCCAGCCACTGCGCGGGTGGGCCGCCTTCCTGACCGGTCCAGCAGTACCGGCCAGGTTGCGGGAGTGGACACTGCCCCGGGGCGCATCCGGCCCGGGCGCCTGGAGCCCGGGCGGGCAATGAGGAGCCACAGCGGAACGAGCACGGCAGCCTGCACGGCCAACGCGCCCAGCAGAACGTTGAACCAGAGCCACATGGCTGCCCCTCCTTCCGCGCTTTCCGGGGGGTCCTTCTCCCGATGCCTCAACCATGCCGCCCCAGGCTGCGCGCATTCTGAACGCTGGCTGCGAGAGCGCTGTCGATCGCGCCCGCCGCCGCCGGGGCCGGCCTCGCCGCCACCGGTGATCTTCGCGGCGAAAGCCCGGCCGGCGTGCGACTATGGCCGTGACGCAGCGGCCGGAGCAGCGCTGGCCCGGCCTCCGCGCGTTCAGGAAAAACAGAGTTTCCGAGGCTGGAGGGAAGCGCCGGATGACTGTCAAGGTGCAGGGTGTGGTGGCCACCCGCAAGGGAGCGCCCGTCGAGCTCGCCACGGTGCTCGTACCCGGGCCCGGCCCCGGCGAGGCCCTGGTCCGGGTGCAGGCCTGCGGGGTGTGCCACACCGACCTGCACTACCGGGAGGGCGGCATCGGGGCGGACTTCCCCTACCTGCTCGGGCACGAGGCCGCCGGGGTGGTCGAAGCCGTCGGCGACGACGTGACCGAGGTCGCGCCGGGTGACTTCGTGATCCTTAACTGGCGTGCGGTCTGCGGGCAGTGCCGTGCCTGCGCCAAGGGCAGGCCGTGGTACTGCTTCGCCACGCACAACGCCCGGCAGAAGATGACGCTGGAGGACGGCACGCCGCTGTCCGCGGCGCTGGGCATCGGCGCGTTCGTGGAGAAGACGCTGGTCGCGGCGGGTCAGTGCACCAAGGTCAACCCGGCGGTCAAGCCCGAGGTCGCCGGGCTGCTCGGCTGCGGCGTGATGGCGGGCCTCGGTGCTGCGATCAACACCGGCGGGGTGACCCGCGGCGATTCGGTCGCGGTGATCGGCTGCGGCGGTGTGGGCAGCGGCGCGGTGCTCGGTGCCGTCCTGGCCGGCGCGCGGACGATCATCGCCGTGGACGTTGACGACCGCAAGCTGGAGTGGGCGAAGGGGTTCGGCGCCACCGACGTGGTCAACTCCCGCAACGCCGACGCGGTCGACCGCATCCGTGAGCTGACCGGCGGGTTCGGCGCGGACGTGGTGATCGAGGCGATCGGCCGGCCGGAGACCTACGAGCAGGCGTTCTACGCCCGCGACCTGGCCGGCACCGTGGTGCTGGTCGGCGTGCCCACTCCGGAGATGCGGCTGGACCTGCCGCTGCTGGACTTCTTCGGCCGCGGCGGCGCGCTCAAGTCGTCCTGGTACGGCGACTGCCTGCCCAGCCGCGACTTCCCGATGCTGGTCGACCTGCACCTGCAGGGGCGGTTGCCGCTGGAGAAGTTCGTCACCGAGACGATCACGGTGGACGGTGTCGAAGAGGCGTTCGCCAAGATGGGCCGGGGCGAAGTGCTCCGCTCCGTGGTGACCTTCTGACCGCCCTGCTCTGCTGGCTGCCGTGGTCCCCTGGCCGCCGTGACCTTCTGCTGCGCGGCTCGCCGCCCGGGCAAACCTGAACTAGAGTTGAGGTTACCCGGCGGCGTGCCGGAGGGGGAGGGGCGGGATGGACCAGCCGGGCGGGCGCCAGGCCGAGCTGACCGTCGGCGAAGTGGCCGCGCGCAGCGGGGTGACCGTGTCCGCGCTGCACTTCTACGAGCGGCAACAGCTCATCTCGTCCCGCCGGACCGCGGGCAACCAGCGCCGCTACCGCCGGGACGTGCTGCGCCGCGTCGCGCTCATCCGGGTCGCGCAGCGAGTTGGCATCCCGCTGGCCGACATCCGCGCCGCGCTGGACGACCTGCCCGGTGGCCGCACCCCCACCCGGCAGGACTGGGAGCGGCTGTCCCAGCGCTGGCAGCACGAGCTGGACGAGCGGATCCGCCGCCTGGGCCAGCTGCGCGACGCGTTCGCCGACTGCATCGGCTGCGGCTGCCTGTCCATCGACCGGTGCGCTCTGGCCAACCCGGGCGACCGCCTCAGCGCCGACGGACCCGGGCCGCACCGCTTGAATCAGCAGAGCCTGAGCTAGAGAGAGTTTGCGTCGGGCGCCGCTTGAATCAGGCACCGCTTGCGTCAGGCACCGCTTGAGTCAGGCACCGCCCGTGGCGGGGCTGGCCTGGCCGTTTCCTAGTGCAGGGTCTGGTGCTCGTTCAGCATGGCGACGAACTTCGCGATCCTGTCGGCCCGGGTCTGGGGCCGTTTGGCGTCGGCGATCCGGAACAGGATCGCGTACCGGTTGGCTCCGGTCAGCGTGCCGAAGAACTCCTTCGCCACCGGGTTGCGGTCCAGTTCGGCGGCCAGATCCGGCGGCACCGTCGCGGTCGCCTGCCCCTCGTAGGCCCGTTCCCAGCGGCCGTCCGCCCGGGCCGCTTCGACCTCGCGGTGCCCCGCCGGGCGCATCCGGCCCTCGGTGATCAGCCGCTCGGCCTTCTCCCGGTTGATCTTCGACCACTTGCTGCCCGGCTTGCGCGGGGTGAACCGCTGCAGCCAGTAGTGCTCGTCCAGCTTGCCTTTCTGCCCGTCGATCCAGCCGTGGCACAGCGCGCTCTCCAGCGCCCGCGGGTAGCTCACGGTCGGCTCGGGGGCGCCCGGCTTAGCGATCTTCATCCACAGCCCCGGCGCGCTGCCGGGCTGGTCCGCCAGCCAGTCCTCCCAGTCCTGCGGGCTGCTGAAGGCCAGTACGGGCAGATCGTCGCGCGGCATACGCTCAGTCAACCACGCGCCGGTCCAGGTGCGGCGGCGCGGCCAGCACACTCGCGGCCGCCCCGGGCGATGCCGCGCGATGAGCGCACTCGCGGCGGGCCTGACGTGCCGGCCTGGTCAGCGTGCCCACGGTGGGGCCAGCGTGGAGCCGTCCGGCAGCGTGGCCTCCAGCCCGGCGCTCGTGGTCACCCAGGCCGCGGCGGGCTCGTCGCCCGGGTTGTCCAGCCGCAGCGCCGAGCCCGCGGGCACGAGGACCGCGTCTCCCGGGCGGACCGGCTGCCCCGGCGCCCCGGCCAGCGCGGCGGGGCCGTCACCCAGCGCGATCTGCACCGTGCCGGCCAGCACGAACAGCACCTCTTCCCGGCTGACGGTGTGCGGCACACCCTGGCTGCCCGTGGGCACGTCCAGCCGCCAGGCGCACAGCTCCCGGCTGCCTCGTGACGGTGCCGCGTACGAAGTGAAGCGGGCACCGTGCAGGTCATGAACGACGGCCTCGGCGGCCCTGACGAGCGGCATGTGCTCCTCCTGGGAAATTTTGACAAGTAGCTTGCGCTTATCGTCAGGCGGCTGGCCCAGCTTTGTCAAGCAGCCTGTCTAAAATGGCGCCATGGAGGACGCAGAGGCGATGACCCTGGCCGCGCTGGTGCTGGGCGCGGGCAACGCCCTGGTGGACCGGATTCACGCCGGGGTGGTGGCCCGCGGGTTCACCGACCTGCGCCCGGCGCACGGCTTCGCCTTCGCCCGGCTCACTCCGTCCGGCGCCACCGTCAGCGAGCTGGCCAGCCACCTCGGTGTCACCCGGCAGGCCGCCGCCCAGTTCGTGGACGAACT
>Ga0070737_10007010_pt1 | contig 10110 bp, 13 predicted proteins | sample Coa_R1_10_FD_66438 | JGI IMG/M metagenome (GOLD analysis project Ga0070737, IMG submission 66438) | Surface soil microbial communities from Centralia Pennsylvania, which are recovering from an underground coalmine fire - Coalmine... | ecosystem: Environmental > Terrestrial > Soil > Unclassified...
TGCCGCCGGCATCACCGGCGCCTTCGCGGCGATCGCCGAGACCGGCACTTTGATGCTGGTCTCCGGTCCCGAGACGCCGACACGCAACAACTTCCTGCCCGACACGCATATCGTTGTGTTGAGGGCGAACGAGGTGGTCGCGTGCTACGAGGATGGCTGGGACCGCTTGCGCGCCGCGGGCGGCATGCCGCGCACGGTCAACTTCATCACCGGCCCGTCGCGCACCGGCGACATCGAGCAGCGCCTCGTCTTGGGCGCGCATGGACCGCGGCGGCTGCATATCGTGATCGTCGACGATGCGGACGCTTAACAGCGATGAGCGCGCGCTGTGGCGCGAGACGATGAAAGGCGTGAAGCGGCTGCGCGACGAGCCGGCCGAAGAACCGCCGCCCGCGCCGCGCCACAAGGCGGCCGCGCCGCGCGCCGCGATCCCGAAACCAGAACCGGCCGCACCCCCCGCCACGAAATCCGTCGCGGCGCTCGACCGCCGCAGCATACAAGCGCTGAAACGCGGCACCGTTGCGATCGAGGCGCGGCTCGATCTTCACGGCATGACCCAGGCCGAGGCGCATGAGGCGCTGTTGCGCTTCATCGGCCGCGCGCAAAAGCACGGCAAACGCACGGTGCTGGTGATCACCGGCAAATCCGGCGTGCTGCACAGCGCCGTGCCGCGCTGGCTCAATGAGAAGACGCATCGCGACGCGATCCTCGCGATCTCGCGCGCGCATCTCCATCATGGCGGCGAGGGTGCGCTCTACCTCCGGCTGCGGCGCGAGAAATGACCCCCTTTGGCGTCAAGCTGCGGCAATTGCGTGCCGAGCGCGGCATTGCCTTGAAGGACATGGCCGAGGCGCTCGGCGTCTCGGCGGCTTATCTCTCGGCGCTCGAACATGGCCGGCGCGGCCGGCCGACGCATGCGATGGTGGTCGCAATCTGCGCGCAGCTCAACATCATCTGGGACGAGGCCGACGAGCTGATGCGCCTCGCCCGCCTCTCGCATCCGCGCGTCACCGTCGACACGGCCGGTCTCTCGCCGGCGGCGACCGAGCTCGCAAATCTTTTGGCCGAGCGCATCCGCAACCTGCCGCCCGACCGCACCGCGCGGATCCTCGACATCATCAAATCGGTGCCGGCTTCGCCGCCGCGCCGGCGAAGGGCACACGCGCGTTAATCGGCGCTTATTCTTCCGGATCGGGCTCGGGCTCTTCCATCGACGTGTCGACCGACATATCGACGACATCGCCGCGCGCGAAATGCTTGTCGTAGCGGCCGGTGCCGTTCTCTTGCCCGCCGCCGACATATTGGAATTCCCACCAATTGCCGTCGCGATCCTGGAAGTAGAAGGCGTAGGTGCCGTGCATCTCGGTGATGCGCATCACCTTCTGGATGCCGTATTTCTCTTTGTACTGCAGCGCCAGCTCGCGCGCGCGATCGACCTCTTCCTTGGTCGCGAGATCGAGGCCCCAATGGTTGCCGACGCCGACGGGCCGAACGCGCTCGCCTTTCTCGAGGCAGACAAGGCCCCAATAGAGGCCCTTGCGGATCATCATCGCCTTCTTGGCGTGGCGCACGCAGTCGAGGCCGAGAAATTCTTCGTAGAACGGCCGCGACGCGGCAAGGCTCTTGCACTCGAGCGTGCCGTGCGAAAACACTTTCGGCCGGTTGAGCGGCGTCACGCGCGGTTTCGGCGGCGGGGCGGACTCGATTGTGTCCATAGATTCCTCCTTGCTCGATATCGTCTCGCAGTTGCGAGCTAACCGCCTAGCGCGTGGAAGCGCAAGCGCAGCGCCATGATTGCCGTATCTTAACCACAAAGACGCCAAAAAAAATCTGTTGCCTTGCGGCGCGATTGGAACGACCGTATCACTCCCCCCTGGACGGATGCCTTCGGGGTCCGTCTGCGTCGCGTTTCTTGATTGGAGACTTCTCTTGGCTATCGGCACCGTGAAATGGTTCAACGCCCAAAAGGGCTATGGCTTTATTCGTCCTGACGATGGCGGCAAAGATGTGTTCGTGCACATCTCGGCTGTCGAGCGTGCAGGCATGGGCGGATTGGCCGAGGGTCAGAAGCTGAAATACGACGTCGCGATGGATCGCGGCAAGCCGGCAGCGTCGAACCTCGCCTCCGCCGATTAGGCTACGGCGAGCGGCACGCGCCGCTCTCTCGCACATGAGCATACGCACCTGCCCGATGATTCGGGCAGGTGCTTTGCCTTGCGCCATGCACGGCACCCGTAAGGCGCCGCGCCGGCGGCGATCGCTTTGCCGGGCTAGAGGATGAACTTCGAGAGATCCGCGTTCTTTGCGAGCGCGCCCACGCGCTCGCGCACGTAATCGCGGTCGATCTTCAGCACCGTGTCGGGCGGCTGATCGGAAGCGGTAAAGCTCGCTTCCTCCAACAGCCGCTCCATCACGGTATGGAGACGGCGCGCGCCGATGTTCTCGACCGTGGTGTTGATCTCCTCGGCCAGGGCGGCGAGCTCGTCGATCGCGTCCTCGGTGAAATCGAGCGTCACGCCCTCGGTCGCCATCAGCGCCTTGTACTGCTTGATGAGGCTCGCTTCGGGCTCGGTCAGGATGCGGCGAAAATCGTCGCGCGTCAGCGGCTTCAGCTCGACGCGGATCGGCAGCCGGCCCTGCAGCTCGGGCAACAGGTCCGACGGCTTGCTGAGATGGAACGCGCCCGAAGCAATGAAGAGGATATGATCCGTCTTCACGGCGCCGTGCTTGGTCGCGACCGTTGTGCCTTCGATCAGCGGCAAGAGATCGCGCTGCACGCCTTCGCGGCTGACATCGGCACCGATGCGCTGTTCGCTGCGACCGGCGATCTTGTCGATCTCGTCGATGAAGACGATGCCGTTCTGCTCGGCGGCGAACAACGCGTCCTTGGTGACCTGCTCCTGATCGAGCAGCTTGTCGCTCTCCTCGGCGATCAGCACCTTGTAGCTGTCGGCCACGGTCATCTTGCGCGGCTTGGTGCGGTTGCCGCCGAAGGCTTTGCCGAAGATATCGCCGAGATTGACCATGCCCATCTGCGCCCCGGGCATGCCGGGAATCTCGAGGGTCGGCATGCCGCCGCCGGTATCCTGCACCTGGATTTCGATCTCGCGGTCGTTGAGTTCGTTATTGCGCAGCATGTTGCGGAACTTGGCGCGCGTATCGGGCCCGGCGCCCGGCCCGACCAGCGCGTCGAGCACGCGCTCCTCGGCGGCGACCTCGGCCTTGCTCGCGACATTCGTGCGCAAGCGCTCGCGCGTCATGACTAGCGAGACCTCGATGAGGTCTCGCACGATTTGCTCGACATCGCGGCCGACATAGCCGACCTCGGTGAATTTCGTCGCTTCAACTTTGATAAACGGCGCTTGCGCCAGTTTCGCGAGGCGCCGCGCGATCTCGGTCTTGCCGATGCCGGTGGGTCCGATCATCAGGATGTTCTTCGGCAATACCTCTTCGCGCAGCTCCGGCGGCAATTGCTGGCGTCGCCACCGGTTGCGCAGGGCGATCGCGACGGCGCGTTTGGCGTCGGCTTGGCCGACAATGTGGCGGTCGAGTTCGGAAACGATCTCGCGCGGGCTGAAAGAAGCGCTCATAGGGTTTCGAGGGTGACTTTGTCGTTGGTGAAGACGCAGATGGAAGCGGCGATGGCCATCGCCTTGCGGGCGATTGCCTCGGAATCGAGGCCCGGAATGTCGATCAGCGCCCGCGCGGCGGCAAGCGCGTAATTCCCGCCCGAGCCGATGCCGATCAGACCGTCCTCAGGCTCGAGCACGTCGCCGGTGCCGGAAACGATGAGCGACACGGACTTGTCCGCGACCGCCATGATCGCCTCGAGCCGCCTCAGATAGCGGTCCGTGCGCCAATCCTTGGCCAGCTCGACGCAGGCGCGGGTCAGCTGGTTGGGGTATTGCTCGAGCTTGCCCTCGAGCCGGTCGAACAGTGCAAAGGCGTCGGCGGTCGCGCCGGCAAAGCCCGCCAAAACCGCGCCGCCCGCCAAGCGCCGCAATTTCTTGGCGTTCGACTTGACGACCGTGTTCCCCATCGACACCTGACCATCACCGGCGAGGGTCACATGGCCATCTTTCCGCACGGCGATGATGGTGGTACCGTGCCACACCTGCGAAGGTTCTTCCTGCATATCCTGGTTTCCGTCCGCGACAAGGCGCAAACCAAAAATGTGGGGAGAGCGGCTGGCTCGATCAAGCGCCCGACAAACGGGGCGCCGTTTTTCCTCGTTAGGCCAAGGAGATGAGCGATGGCGAATGATTTACCGGTGGTGCGGATCGCGCCCAACAATCCGGTCTTCGATCTGCCCGTTATGGTCGGCATCGAGGAAAAGCTGTTCGAGAAAGCCGGGCTCGACGTGGTCATGACCGGCAAGTGGTCGGACCGCGAGAAGCACGACAACAGCACCATGCCGGCGCTCGAGCGCATGAAGGAGCAAGCCTTCGAGTGCGGCACGGCCGACGGCTACAATGTCTGCGAATGGGCCAGCATCGACCGGCTCGAGCGCGGCAAGCGCGGCGGCAGCATCGGCGCGCTGCGCGCCTCGGTCGCGGCCCAGGCCATCATCACGTTCGACGACGCGCTGCAGACGCCGCGCGACCTCGCCGATATCGGCGTGCTGGTGCAAGAGATGACCGGCTCGCACTACACCGCCATCCAGATGCTCGAAAGCGCGGTCGGCCGCGAGCATGTGAAGATCGACGCCGGCGGCCTGCCCTGGCAGCGCTGGGAAGCGCTGCGCGACAGGAAGCATCGCGCGGTCGTGGTGATGGAGCCCTTCATCAGCCTCGGCCTCAAGGAAGGCGCGCATATCATCGCGGCCGAATTTTATCGCGGCGGCGAAGTCATCGGCGCCAACCTGACCTCGGAGCAGCGCAAAGCGTATTACGACGCCGAGAACGTCGCGGTCGATCGCATCAACGCCGACTTCTACAAATATGCGCATCACATCTGCGCGCCGACCAAAGGGGCGCTCAAGCCGAACGAGCTGCTCCGCGCCTTCGTCCATTACAAGCATGTCGATTATTACGATCCGACCCTCTTCGGCCGGACCTATGACTGGATGAAATCGCGCGGCTTCACCGAAGGGCAAAGCCAACATGGCGCGCTGGTGATCTGAGCGGCCGGTTTCGCGCAACGCGCCGCTCCTCATGGCGAGGGGCGGCGCGTTTCATTTCCGGCCAAAGGATGCTAAAAGCGCGGCCCTGAGGAGTTCCCTTGCCCGCAAAGAAAGCCAAAGCCAAGAAGGCCTCGCGCCGCGCATCCCCTGTGCGTGCGGCGGGCGTATCGGCGCGTGAGACGACGGTCGAGCGCAAGACGCGCGAGACCAGCATCAGCGCGCGGCTCAATCTCGACGGCACCGGCGTTTCCGACATCGCCACGGGCATCGGCTTCCTCGACCACATGCTCGATCAGCTGTCGCGGCACAGCCTCATCGATCTCGCGGTGACGGCGAAAGGCGATCTGCATATCGATTTCCACCACACGACCGAGGATTCGGGCTATGTCGTCGGCGAGGCCGTAGCGAAAGCCTTGGGCGATCGCCGCGGCATCATGCGCTGGGGCGAGGCGCTGGTGCCGATGGACGAGACGCTGACCCGCGTCGCGCTCGATCTCTCGAATCGGCCTTATCTCATTTGGAAGGTGAAGTTCTCGCGGCCGAAGCTCGGCGAGATGGATACCGAGCTGTTCAAGGAATGGTTCCAGGCCTTTGCGCAATCGGCGGGCTGCACGCTGCATGTCGAGAATCTCTACGGCGAGAACAACCACCATATCGTCGAATCCTGTTTCAAGGGTCTTGCCCGCGCGCTGCGCCAGGCGGTGGCGGTCGATCCGCGGCGGCTCGACATGGTGCCGTCGACGAAAGGCGTGCTCGGCGGTTCGCTGTAGGTTGGGCTTGATGAATACTTTTGCTTCCTCAATGTCATTGCGAGCGAAGCGAAGCAATCCAAAACAAGCGCGCCGCTCTGGATTGCTTCGCCGCTTTGCTCTTCGCAGTGACGAGGCGGAATGATGACGACGGTCGTGATCGATTACGGCTCGGGCAATCTGCGTTCGGCGGCGAAAGCCTTCGAGCGTGCGGCGCGCGAAAGCGGCGCCGACGGCCGCGTGCTCGTCACCAATCATGCCGACAGCCTGCGCGATGCCTCGCGCGTCGTGCTGCCGGGCGTCGGCGCTTTTGCCGATTGCCGCCGCGGCCTTGCCGCCGTTCCCGGCATGGAAGACGCGCTCAAGCAGGTGGTGCTGCGCGACGGGCGGCCGTTCCTCGGCATCTGCGTCGGCATGCAGCTTTTGGCCGAGCGCGGGCGCGAATTCGAAACCGTCGACGGGCTCGGCTGGATCAAAGGCGAGGTCGGCCCGCTGACGCCGCGAGATCCAGCGCTCAAAATCCCTCATATGGGCTGGAATCAGCTGCAGTTCCGGCGCGGTCATCCGGTGCTGGAAGGGATCGAGAACGGCGCGCACGCCTATTTCGTCCATTCCTACGGTCTCAAGCCGAACGACGAAACCGACCTCGTCGCCGATGTCGATTACGCCGGGCCTATTGCCGCGGTCGTCGGCCGCGACAATATCGTTGGGGTCCAGTTCCACCCCGAGAAAAGCCAGATGACCGGGCTACGGCTTATCGCGAATTTTCTCCGCTGGCGGCCATGAGCGCCGAGGCGGTTACCACCTCCGTCGAGCGGCTGCGCGCCTTCGACGGCGACGATCTCGAGGATCTCTGCGAGGCAACGGTCGCGGCGATCGAAGACGGTGGCGGCTTCGGCTGGGTCAAGGCGCCGGCACGCACCGTGCTCGAAGCCTATTGGAACGGCGTTCTGCTGGTGCCCGAGCGTGCGCTCTTCGTCGCGCGGCTCAACGGCACAATCTGCGGCGCGGTGCAGCTCGTCGGACCGCCCAAGAACAACGAGGCACAATCCTTCGCGGCCCAGCTCACGGGCAACTTCCTTGCGCCGTGGTCGCGCGGCCACGGCCTGGCGCGGCGTATGATCGAAGCAATCGAGGATGCCGCGCGCGCCGCGGGATTCGCCGTCCTCAACCTCGATGTGCGCGCCACCCAGGAAGCGGCGATCGGGCTCTACGAGACGATGGGCTTCCAGCGCTGGGGCACGCATCCCGCCTATGCGCGGGTCGAGGGCAAGGTGATCCCGGGGTATTTCTACTTCAAGCGATTGAGCGGCGGCCGCGGCAAGGCCAAGCCGTGATCCTTTATCCGGCGATCGATTTGAAAGACGGGCGCTGCGTCCGCCTTGTGCGCGGCGCAATGAGCGCCGCCACCGTCTTTAACGACGATCCCGCGGCGCAGGCGCAGAGTTTTGTCGCTCTCGGATGCCGCTGGTTGCATCTCGTCGATCTCGACGGCGCCTTCGCGGGGAAGCCGATGAATGCGAAGAGCGTCGAGGCGATCCTCGCCGCGGTCCGCCTGCCGGTGCAGCTCGGCGGCGGCATCCGCGATCTCGCGACGATCGAGGCTTGGCTCGGCAAAGGCGTGACGCGCGTCATCCTCGGCACCGCCGCATTGACCAATCCCGATCTCGTCAAGGAGGGCTGCCGACGCTTTCCCGGCAGGATCGCGGTCGGCATCGATGCCCGTGACGGCAAGGTCGCGGTCGAAGGCTGGGCCAAGACTTCTGAAATAACCGCGCTCGATCTGGCGCTGCGCGTCGAAGATGCCGGCGCGGCGGCGATCGTCTTCACCGATATCGAGCGCGACGGCGTCCTTGCCGGCCCCAATGTCGCGGCGACCGCTGCGCTCGCGCAAAGGCTCAAGACGCCGGTGATCGCTTCGGGCGGGGTCGCGGGCCTTGCCGATATCGCCGCGCTCAAGGCGCATGAAAGCGACGGCGTCGCCGGCGCCATTCTCGGCCGCGCGCTCTATGACGGCCGCATCGATCTCAAAGCCGCGCTGGCAATGGTAGACTGAGCCCATGCTCAAGATGCGTGTCATCCCGTGTCTCGACGTGCATGACGGCCGCGTCGTCAAAGGCATCAACTTCGTCGATCTGGTCGATGCCGGCGACCCGGTCGCGCAAGCCCGTATCTACGATGCCGAAGGCGCCGACGAGCTGTGCTTCCTCGATATCACCGCCTCCTCCGACAATCGCGTGACCCTCTACGACGTGGTGCAGCGCACGGCCGAGCAGTGCTTCATGCCGCTGACGGTCGGCGGCGGCGTGCGCAACGTCGAGGATATCCGCAAGCTGCTCTTGGCCGGCGCCGACAAGACCTCGATCAACACCGCCGCGGTCGCACGGCCGGAATTCGTGCGCGAAGCGGCGGAGAAATTCGGCAGCCAATGCGTCGTCGTCGCGATCGACGCCAAGCAGACCGGCCCCGGCCGCTGGGAAGTCTTCACCCATGGCGGGCGCAAGGCCACGGGCATCGACGCGGTCGAATGGGCGCAGCGCATGGCCGCGCTCGGCGCCGGCGAGATTCTCCTTACCTCGATGGATCGCGACGGCACGAAATCGGGCTTCGACATCGCGCTGACACGCGCCGTCGCCGATGCGATCCGCATTCCCGTCATCGCCTCGGGGGGCGTCGGCTCGCTCGATCATTTGGTGGAGGGAATTCGCGACGGCCATGCGACCGCGGTGCTGGCGGCGTCGATCTTCCATTTCGGCATCTTCCGCGTCGCCGAAGCGAAGGCGCATCTTGCCAAGGCAGGCATCCCGGTGCGACTTTAGTCCCCTTAAGGGAGGTCGCCATGCGCCTGACAACAACGAGCCTTGCCCTCGCCGCGATTCTTGCATCGAGCGCGATCAGCCGCGCCGATCCGCCGCAAATCCGCGTCGGCTGGGTCGCGCCGGTCGCGAATTTCGCTTCGATCCTGTTGCTAAAGCCGGAGCTGATGACGAATCAGGGCAAGACCTACGATTTCGAGCCGCAGCATTTCGCCTCGACGCCGACGATGATCCCGGCCCTCGCAGCGGGCGACCTCGATATCGCGACGATCTCTTACGCCGCCTTTGCCACCGCGATCGAGAATGCCGGCATGGAGGATCTGCGCGTTCTCGCCGACGAGTTCCAGGACGGGGTCGACGGCTATTACAGCGACGAGCTGATGGTGCTGAAGGACAGCCCGATCAAAACCGTCGACGATCTCAAGGGCAAGGTCGCCTCGACCAACGGCGCAGGCGGAGCGATCGATGTCGCGTTGCGCGTCATGCTCAAGAAGCACGGTCTTGCGGACAAACGCGACGTCACCTTGATCGAGATCGGCTTGCCGAACGAACGCGCGGCGTTGGCCGAGCACAAGGTCGACCTTATCACCAGCGCGATTCCGTTCTCGCAGGACCCGGCTTTGCGCAGCATTGCCCGGACCTTATTCACGCAAAAGGACGCCCTCGGCCCGTCGGAGATGATCTTTTGGGCCTCGCGTACCGGCTTCATCGCGAAGAACCGTGCGGCCCTGGTCGATTTTCTCGCCGATACGATCCGTGCGCGCCGCTTCTATATGGATCCGGCCCATCATGCCGAAGCGGTGCGGCTCGCCGCCGATTTCTCCAAGCAGCCGCCCGAAAGCCTCGATAGCTGGCTCTTCACCAAGACCGGCGACTATTATCGCGACCCCGACGATCTGCCGAACATGAAGGCGCTGCAGGCCAATCTCGACACGCAGCACGAGGAAGGCTTCTTGAAGGCGACACTCGATGTCGGGAAATATGCGGATCTCACCGTGGTGCAGGACGCGCTGAAAAAAGTTCGAGCGAGCGACGGGAGCAAGCAGCGATGAGTACGAGCGCCCTCTTGAAGCACATGGATGAGATCGTCGACGGCTTCTGCCGGCGCAACCGCTTCCAGAGCGAGCCGCTAACGGCCGGCCGCGCCCGCACCTTCGTCAAGCAGCATCGCATGAACACGCGGCACCGCAACTCGGTGCTGAAGCTCAAGGTCGCGACCAACATCCCCGATTGGGATACCAAGCTGCGCGTGATCAAGGCCTGCAGCCAGGAGATCATCGCCGACAACGAGTTCGGCCGCGGCAAGGCGCATTGGCAGATCCTGACCGAGCTCGGCGAGGCGATCGGGCTGACGCGCGAGGAGATCATCGCGGCCAAGCCGTTGCCCACCACCCAGATCGCCTGGGCGGCCTCGGAAGGGTTG
>Ga0070737_10007013_pt1 | contig 10104 bp, 5 predicted proteins | sample Coa_R1_10_FD_66438 | JGI IMG/M metagenome (GOLD analysis project Ga0070737, IMG submission 66438) | Surface soil microbial communities from Centralia Pennsylvania, which are recovering from an underground coalmine fire - Coalmine... | ecosystem: Environmental > Terrestrial > Soil > Unclassified ...
GGCGGCGGCTCGCTGACGGCGCTGCCGGTCATCGAAACGCAGGCGGGCGACGTTTCGGCCTACATTCCGACAAACGTGATCTCGATCACCGACGGGCAGATCTTCCTTGAAACCGACCTGTTCAACTCCGGCGTCCGCCCGGCGGTGAACGTGGGCCTTTCGGTCTCCCGCGTGGGCTTTTCGGCGGCCATCAAGGCGGTCAAGCAGGTCGGGTCCACGCTGAAGCTCGATCTGGCGCAGTACCGCGAGCTGGCGGCCTTCGCGCAGTTCGGCTCCGATCTCGATCCGCTGACGCAGAAGCAGCTCAATCGCGGCCAGCGGCTGACGGAACTGCTCAAGCAGCCGCAGTTTCATCCGCTTACCTGGCAGCAGCAGGTGGTGGTGCTGTTCGCCGGCACGCAGGGCTATCTGGACGACCTCAGGGTCGAAGACATCCGCGCCTTCGAGGACGGCCTGCATAGCTACTTCGAGGGTTCGCAGCAGGCGCTGTTGAACGACCTGACGCAGAAGAAGCAGCTCGACGACGACCTGCGCAACCGTCTGCACGCCGCCATCAGGGAGTACAAGGAGGGGTTTGTCGCCGAACGGCAGGCTGTGCACAGTTCGTAGCAGGGCGGTTTCGATCCGCCGCAAAGAAGGAACGGATTCACTGCGAACTAGCAACTGCGACCCGGGAACTCAACTATGGCAAACGTCCTCGACTTACGACGCCGCATCCGCAGCGTGAAGAATACGCGGCAGATTACCAAGGCCATGAAGATGGTCTCGGCGGCCAAGCTGCGCCGCGCGCAGGAGCGGGCGCTGGCTGCGCGGCCCTACGCGCGCATGATCGCCAGCGTTCTCGAATCGCTCACCCGCCGCGTGGACATCTTCGACGAAAAAACCGGCAATCTGGCGCATCCGCTGTTCGTCACGCGGCCGGAGAAGCGCATTCTGCTGGTTGTCGTCAGCGGCGACAAGGGGTTTGCCGGCGCTTTCAACTCAAACATCCTGAAAACGGCCTATCAGTTCATCGCCGGCAATCCGGACAAGGAAATCGACCTTGTGGCCGTGGGCCGCAAGGGCCGCGACCAGCTGCGGCGGCGCTATCCGGTGGCCGCCTATCGCGAGCACGCCGGCGAGCATGGCGTGCAGCAGGTGCGCGAAGCGCGCAAGGGGCCGGTGGAGGTAACCGGCGACTATCCAGGCATGCTGACCAATCTGGAGGAGTCGCGCGTTCAGGAGCTGGCCCACAGCATCGTCTCGCGCTACGTGCGCGAGGAGATCGACGCCGCCTATATCGTCTACAACGAGTTCAAGTCGGTGATCGCGCAGCGTCTGGTGGTGGAGCAACTGCTGCCGCTGATGGAAGTGGGCAGGCAGCGGATTGCGGGGGCGGTCGAGCCCGGGCTGGAAGAGCGCGAGCGCGCGGGCGCAGCGGCGCGAAGCGCAGGCATCGAGCTGGAACCGGCGGATACGGCCGAGGCCGAGGAAGAGTCCAAAAAGTTCGGCACGTCCAATGTGGACTACATTTACGAGCAGAAGCCGGAGGAGCTGTTCGCCGGCCTCTTGCCGCAGTACATCTTCGCCATGCTGTATCACGCGATGACGGAATCGGTGGCCGCCGAGCACGCGGCCCGCATGACGGCGATGGACTCGGCAACCAATAACGCCTCGGAGATGATCGACTCGCTCACGCTGCACATGAACCGCGTGCGCCAGGCGGCCATCACCAAGGAGATTATCGAGATTGTGAGCGGCGCGGCGGCGCTGTAGCGTTTTTTACGGAGCCCGGTTGAGCGGGCTGTGGGGAAAGTTTCGAGTTCGAGAAGGCAGACATGGCAGAAAACATCGGCAAAGTGATTCAGGTCTCCGGCCCGGCCGTGGACGTTCAGTTCGAAGAGGCGAAGATGCCTCCCATTTACCAGGCGCTGCGCGTCGTCAGCGACGGTTTCAACGTTCCCGCGCCCATCAATGTAATCCTCGAAGTGCAGCAGCACCTGGGCGAGGGCCGCGTGCGCACCGTGGCTATGGAAGCGACCGACGGCATGGTTCGCGGCATGAAGGCCATCGATCTTGGCGGGCCGATCCGCGTGCCGGTGGGAAAGGAGACGCTGGGCCGCGTGATCAACGTCATCGGCGAACCGGTTGACGAGCTGGGCCCCATCGGCGAGCAGAAGCGCAACCCGATTCACCGTCCTGCTCCGCTGTTCGACGAGCAGTCGACGCGGGAAGAGATGTTCGAGACCGGCATCAAGGTCATCGATCTCATCCAGCCGTTCCTGAAGGGCGGCAAGATCGGCCTGTTTGGCGGCGCCGGCGTGGGCAAGACGGTCGTCATCATGGAGCTGATCAACAACGTGGCCAAGAATCACGGCGGCTACTCCGTGTTTGCCGGCGTGGGCGAGCGCACCCGCGAGGGCAACGACCTTTGGCTCGAAATGACCGAAAGCGGCGTCATCAAGCCCGGCAAGTGGCAGGAGTCGAAGTGCGCGCTGGTTTACGGCCAGATGACCGAGCCGCCCGGAGCGCGCCTGCGCGTGGCCCTTACCGGACTCACCGTTGCGGAATATTTCCGCGACCAGGAAGGCGCCGACACGCTTCTGTTCATCGACAACATCTTCCGCTTCACGCAGGCAGGCTCCGAAGTATCGACGCTGCTGGGCCGCATGCCTTCGGCCGTGGGTTACCAGCCCAACCTGGCCACGGAAATGGGCGAGCTGCAGGAGCGCATCACTTCGACAAGCAAGGGTTCGGTGACCTCGGTGCAGGCCGTTTACGTGCCCGCCGACGATCTTACCGATCCGGCGCCGGCGACGACCTTTGCTCACCTGGACGCGACGACGGTTTTGAGCCGTCCGCTGTCGGAGCTGGGAATCTATCCGGCGGTCGATCCGCTGGCTTCCACTTCGCGCATTCTTACGGCGCGCGTCGTCGGCCAGGAGCACTACGACGTGGCTCAGGGCGTCAAGAAGATTCTGCAGCGGTATAAGGATCTGCAGGACATCATCGCCATTCTCGGCATCGACGAGCTCTCCGAGGACGATAAACTGACGGTCGCCCGGGCGCGAAAAGTACAGAAATTCCTCTCGCAGCCCTTCCACGTCGCCGAGCAGTTCACCGGCATTCCGGGCCGCTATGTGAAGATCGCCGACACGGTGCGGAGTTTCAAAGAGATCATTGAAGGCAAGCACGACGACGTTCCCGAGCAGGCGTTCTATATGAAGGGCGGCATCGAGGAAGTGCTCGAAACGGCTGAGAAGCTCAAGGCGAGCGTGTAACCGAAGGAACTGCAATGGCTGAAGCGACATCCAATCAACTCCGCGTCCGCCTGGTGACTCCCGAGCGAACGCTCTTCGAGCAGACAGCCGCGGCCGTGGAGCTGCCGTCAAAGTCCGGCTACATGGAGGTGCTCTACGGGCACGCTCCGCTGCTGGCCGAACTGGGCGCGGGCGATGTAACCGTGCACGGCGCAGCCGGCGAGGGCGCCGAACAGACCATCCGCTATAACGTCAGCTGGGGGTTCGTGGAAGTGCTTCCCGACCGGGTAACGATTCTGGCCAACAACGCCCTCCGGCCCGAAGAGATCGATGTGGCCAGAGCCGAGCGCGAGCTGCAGCACGGCCAGGAACTCTGGAAGAAGGCCGGCGACAGCGAAGAGGCGTACGACGAAGCGCTGCAGGTGATCGCCGAGGCCGAAGCCAGGATCGCCTCGACCCAGGCGGCAAAAGCGCACTGATCCCGGACTCTCCCTCACCCATTCAAGAAGCCCTGTTCGGCCAGAGCAGGGCTTTTTCGTTTCCGGCTCTGGCCTGCCCGCGGCACATCCCGGCAGCGCCGGTCGCACAATCGCCGTAAATCGAAGCTGCGGCTGGCCCGCCGGTCGCCCGCTCCCCGATCCGGGACGGATGTCATTGATCAAATGAGCTTTATCGGGGTGCATTTGCCTGCCGATTTCAGGCAATCTCCGGAAAATCGAACGGAGTAGGTCGACAGGGGCCTGCACAGCAGACCAAACTTCTGCGCGACAGATCCGACCGAGGATTGCGGATTGGAGGTTTTGATTATTTATCTTTTTATTTTCATGTATTTACAAGAAAATTTATAAATATGATATTAATTGACTCATATTTTATGAATCTTTTGTGCTATAGTTTTATCAGATCAGCTGAGCGGTCGGGATTCCACCTCCCGCCCTGAAATTTTTGATGCAATTAGGAGGAAGACTATGGCAATCACTCGCTGGGACCCCTTCCGGGAAGTACAGGCTCTGCAGAATCGAGTCAACTCGCTTTTCCGCGACATGAGCGGCGAAAACGATCCATTGGCGGCAGCCAGCTTCGCTCCGCCGGTTGATATTTACGAGGATGACAAGAAGGTGGTGCTCAAGCTGGAAGTGCCGGGCGTCGACGAGAAGGACCTGGACGTGCGCATGGAGAACCATACTCTGACCGTCAAGGGCGAGCGCAAGATGGAGAAGGAGGAAAAGGAAGAGAACTTCCATCGTATCGAGCGGCGCTACGGCAGCTTCTTCCGCGCCTTCACGCTGCCTTCAACGGTCGATGCGGAGAACATCAAGGCCGAGTACCGCAACGGCGTGCTGAAGCTGGATCTGGCCAAGAGGCCCGAAGCGCAGCCGAAGCAGATCAAGGTGAACGTGGCGGCGTAATCGGCGCTGACGGCAAAGCGCCGCAAGCCCCGGCTCCGGCTGGCCTGGATCGGGGGGGCGGCGCCTTCAACGCGCCGGGCGCAGATCGGTTCCGGCGCGTTTGTTTTTTGTCAGGGATTCAAGAAACAAAAAATTTATCAGGGCGCGACTGGACGCTGGCCTGGCGAAGGATCAAGCTAGGAGCTGGAGGACGGCAGCCTGGAGCGGAACATGGCGATTCGTTGGGATAAGTTTACGGTCAAGTCGCAGGAGGCGATGCAGCAGGCGCAGGCGCGAGCCGCCGAACTCGGCAACCCCGAGATACAGCCGGTCCATCTCCTGCTGGCGCTGGTTGAGGACCGCGAGGGAGTGATTCCCGCGGTGCTTGAGAAGATCGGCGTGCCGGCCGAGCGGCTGGAGAGCGAGCTGCATGCGATCGAGCAGAAGCTGCCGCGGGTGTCGGGCGCAGCGAGCCAGCCGGGCCTGAGCAATGCGCTGAACCGTGCGCTGGACCAGGCCTTTAAGGAAGCCGCGAACTTTCGCGACGAGTATGTTTCCACCGAACACCTCCTGCTGGGCATAGCGCAGCTGAAGGGCGACGCCGCGCGCGATGCGCTGGCCGCGGCCGGCGCTGCGCATGACGCGATTCTGCAGGCGCTGACCGCAGTGCGCGGTTCGCAGCGCGTGACGGACCAGAATCCGGAGGCCAAGTTCCAGGCTCTTGAAAAATACGCCAAGGACCTGACGGAGCTGGCGCGGCGCGGCAAGCTCGACCCGGTGATCGGCCGCGACGAGGAGATCCGCCGCGTGATCCAGGTGCTGAGCCGCCGCACCAAGAACAACCCGGTGCTGATTGGCGAGCCGGGCGTGGGGAAAACGGCGATTGTCGAGGGGCTGGCGCGGCGCATCGTCTCCGGCGACGTGCCGGAGACGATGCGCGACAAGCGCGTGGTTGCGCTCGATCTGGGCTCGATGCTGGCGGGCGCAAAATACCGCGGCGAGTTCGAGGACCGGCTGAAGGCCGTGCTCAAGGAGATCGAGGAGTCAAACGGGCAGATCGTGCTGTTTATCGACGAGCTGCACACGCTGGTGGGCGCGGGCGCGGCCGAGGGCGCCATCGATGCGAGCAACATGCTGAAGCCGGCATTGGCGCGCGGCGAGCTGCGCGCGATCGGCGCGACTACGCTCAACGAGTACCGCAAGTACATCGAGAAGGATGCTGCGCTCGAGCGGCGCTTCCAGATTGTCTACGTGGGCGAGCCAACCGTGGAGGACACGATCGCCATCCTGCGCGGCCTCAAAGAGCGCTATGAGTCGCACCACAAGGTGCGCATCAAGGACTCGGCGATTGTGGCCGCGGCTACGCTCTCGCACCGCTACATCAGCGACCGCTTTCTGCCGGATAAGGCCATCGACCTTGTGGATGAGGCGGCTGCATCGCTCGCCATTCAGATCGGCTCGGTGCCGACGGAGATTGACCAGCTTGAGCGCGAGGCGACTTCGCTGGAGATCGAGCGCGAGGCGCTGAAGCGCGAGACCGATCCCAACAGCCGCGAGCGGCTCGAGGAGGTGGAGCGGGATATCGCCACACTGCGCGAGCAGATTACGGCGCTGCGCGCGCGCTGGACGAAGGAACGCGACGCGCTGACGCGGATCAGCGATTTGAAAAAGCAGATCGATGCGCTGCGCTTTGAGGCCGAGGAGCAGACGCGCCGCGGCCAGCTCGAACGCGCTGCGCAGATACAGTACGGCGAGCTTCCCAGGCTGGAGCGCGAGCTGCGGGAGCTGAACAGAATCCAGGACGGAGCCGCCGGCGGCCCGCGCATGCTCAAGGAGGAAGTGGACGAGGAGGATATTGCCAGGATCGTGAGCAAGTGGACGGGCATTCCGGTGAGCCGGATGCTCGAGGGCGAGGTGAAAAAGCTGGTGCACATGGAAGAGAGACTGCGCGAGCGCGTGGTTGGCCAGGACGAGGCGTTGAATACGGTGGCCAATGCCATCCGCCGCTCCCGCGCCGGACTGAGCGATCCGAAGCGGCCGATCGGTTCGTTTATTTTCCTTGGGCCGACGGGCGTGGGCAAGACCGAAACTGCGCGCGCGCTGGCCGAGTTCCTCTTCGACGACGAGCAGGCGATGGTGCGCATCGACATGAGCGAGTACATGGAGAAGCACGCTGTGGCTCGGCTCATCGGCGCGCCGCCGGGATATGTGGGCTACGACGAGGGCGGGCAGTTGACGGAGGCCATCCGCCGCCGGCCGTATGCGGTGATCCTGTTTGATGAGATCGAGAAGGCGCACCCGGATGTCTTCAACATCCTGCTGCAGGTGATGGACGACGGGCGGCTGACAGACGCGAAGGGCCGCACGGTGGACTTCAAGAACACGGTGCTGATTATGACTTCGAACCTCGGCGCTGTCTTCCTGAGCGCCGACGGATTGAAGACCGATCATGACTTCGAGATCGCGCGCGAGAGCGTGATGCGGGTAGTGCGCGAGCACTTCCGGCCGGAGTTCCTGAACCGCGTGGACGATATCGTGCTCTTCCGTCCGCTGGGCCATGCGCAGATGAGCCAGATTCTCGAGCTCAGGCTGAACGAAATTCGCAAGCTGCTCGAAGACCGCGCTATCTCGCTCGAACTCACCGCGCCTGCGCGCCAGCTCATTCTGGCTGCGGGCTCGGATGCGGCTTACGGCGCGCGGCCGCTGAAGCGCGCGCTGCAGCGCATGGTGCAGGATCCGCTGGCGATGAAGATCCTCGACGGCGAAATTCTGAACGGCTCGCACGTGCGGATTGACGTCGACCGGCACTCGAACCGGCTGCTCTTCGAGCCGATGGGCCGCGAGGCGATGGCCTGAGAGCCGGCAGGCCGGCGGCGCGAAAGCGGCAGGCTCTCCCGGCGTGCGGAGCCTGGTGTTTTCAGGCGGGCGCGGGAGCAACAGAATTACTGGCGCAACTCGACCAGAGTCGCTCCCATGCCGCCTTCATTCTGCGGAGCTTCTTCGATGCCGGCAACGTGCGGGTGCTTTTTGAGGAATTCCCGCACGCCGCGGCGGAGGATGCCTGCACCGTGGCCGTGGATGACGCGCACCCGCGGCAGGCCCGCCAGAAAGGCGCGGTCGAGATATTTTTCCAGCTCTTCGGTGGCTTCATCCACGGTGCGTCCGATGAGGTTGATCTCCATGCGCATCTCATCGGTATTTGCACTGGTCACCGAGACGTGGACGTTCTTTTGCCGGCTGGCGGCGGCCAATGGACTTGTCGCCTGAGCCGTCGGAGGGTTCGCCGCGCGCAGCACTTCGGCAATGTCGTCGCGCTTCACGCGCATCTTGATCGTGCCCAGAGCAACCTCGAAGACATCTTTTTCCACTTCGCGCTGCACAGTCGCGATCCTGTTCATCGACCTCAGCCGCACTTGATCGCCGGCGGCGACATGGCGGACGATATGCGGCTGGGCATTGGCATCGCCCTGATCGGCGCCGGTGCGGTGCGCGACTACGGTCTGATTGAAGCTCTCCTGAAACTCACGCCGCAGGCGGCTGATGCGGCGCTCGGCTTCTTTTGAGAGCTTCTGCTGTGCGGCGCGGTCTTCAATGGCGCGCACGTTCTCGCGCATCTGAAATTCGAAATCCCTGAGCAGAGAGGCCAACTTGTTTTCGAGTCCGCGCACGTGGTTGCGCATCTCGACGTCGCCTTCGCGAGCCAGTTTTGCGCGCTCCTGATTGAGTGCGTACTGCTGCTCGCGCGCTTTTTTCCTTTCCTGGTCAAGTTCTGCGAGTTCGGAATGGAGCCGGTCGAGGAACTTTGCGATATCGGCCTGCTGCGAGCCCAGCCGCTCACGCGCGGCAGAGATGATCTCGCGATTCAGCCCCAGCCGCTCTGCTGTCTGGATGCCCGCCGACGCGCCGGGCACGCCGAGATGAAACCGGTAATTCGGCACGAGGGTGCGCTCATCCACGCCGGCTGCGGCGTTGCGCACGCCCGGCGTGTTCGCTGCGTAGACCTTGAGCGAGGTGTGGTGGGTGGAGATCAGCGTCCATGCGCCGGCCTTCAGAAAGAAATGAGCCACGGCCACGGCAAGCGCCGCGCCCTCTTCAGGATCGGTGGCCGAGCCCAGCTCGTCGAGGAGCACCAGCGAGCGGTCATTGGCGAGGCGCGAGAGCCGGTCGAGGTTTGCGATGTGCGCGGAGAAGGTCGAGAGCGCGGCCTCGATCGATTGTGCGTCGCCGATGTCGGCCAGGAAGGCTGTAAAAACGGGAAAACTCGCCTTGGCGGCAGGAACCGGAATGCCGGCCTGGGCCATCATGGCCAGCAGCGCCGTGGTCTTGAGAGCAACGGTCTTGCCGCCGGTGTTTGGGCCGCTGATGATGAGCTGCCGCTCGGCGGCGGTGAGCTCCAGCATGAGCGGGACGATCTGGCCGCCGGTGGAGCGCAGGCGCTTTTCGAGAAGAGGATGGCGGGCGCTCTCGAGGTGCAGGCGATCCGCTTCAAACGCCGGCGCCACGCAATCGAAGTCGCGCGCAAACCGCGCCCTCGCCAGCAGACTATCGACCGCGGCCAGCACGCGCGCGCCGGCTATGAGGCTGTCGGCATACCCGGCTACCTGGCTGGTGAGCGCGACAAAAATACGATGAATCTCTTCCTGCTCTTCTTCGAGCAGCCGCACAAGCTCGTTATTCTGCTCGATGGTTTCGAGCGGTTCGACGTACACGGTCTGGCCTGAAGAACTGGCGCCGTGTATGACGCCTGAGACGCGGCGCTTGAGCTCCGCGCGCACGGGAATGACGAAGCGCTCGCCGCGAATGGTGATGAGATCCTGCTGCGCGGAGCCCTCGTCGGATAGCCTGCGCAGGGCCGCGCGGAGACTCTCTTCAATCAGTCTTTGCTGCCGCTCCTGCTCGCGGCGCAGGCGGCTCAGCTCCGGTGAAGCGTCGCCGGCGAGCGAGCCGTCGGGCTGGATTTTGCGCTCGATGGATTCGGCCAGCGAGCGAAGACTCATGTTCAGCGCTGCCGAGAGTTCGGTCAAGCCGGGCAGCCTGCCGGCCACGCGCGCGGGCGGCTCGCGCAGGAGCGCCTGCCAGGCTGCGACATCGTTTGCCAGCCGGGCTATGGCCTGCAGCTCCGCGGCTTCGAGCGCCGCTTCGGGGATTCGCGCTTTGGCCGCCAGTTGCGCAGGATCGAAAAGCCCTCCCAGCGGGATCGAAACCTGCTCTTCGAGCAACAGCCGCACTTCGGCTGTCAGCTGGTGCTGGCGCGCGATCCACTGCTGGTCCGCGGAGGGTTGCAGGGCTAAAATCGCCGCGCGGCCAACGGGCGAGGCGGCATAGCCGGAAACGAGACCCAGCAGCGGCTCCCACTCGAGCGCAGCCCGGTCGGCGTGCGCGACCGGGGATGGGATGGGATCGAGGAGCGGCATGCTTCGATTATTGCAGCGGCGCAGCGCCGCGTACTGCCGCTTCGCCGGGTTTTTCGCCTGGTA
>Ga0070737_10007014_pt1 | contig 10104 bp, 6 predicted proteins | sample Coa_R1_10_FD_66438 | JGI IMG/M metagenome (GOLD analysis project Ga0070737, IMG submission 66438) | Surface soil microbial communities from Centralia Pennsylvania, which are recovering from an underground coalmine fire - Coalmine... | ecosystem: Environmental > Terrestrial > Soil > Unclassified ...
CAACCAGAACTCCACCACCCCCGAGGGTGCCGTGATCAAGCAGCTCTACTTCCGGCAGGCGCTGGAGTACCTGCTGAACCAGGCGGCGGTCATCTCCGGCCCGCTGCGCGGCTACGGTTTCCCGACGGTCGGCCCGGTCGGCAGCTACCCGACCACGAGCTACCTCTCGGCCCAGGGCAAGAAGGGCGACCCATTCCCCTTCAACCCGTCCAAGGCGAAGCAGCTGCTGTCCTCCCACGGCTGGGACGTCAAGCCCAACGGCCTGACCACCTGCTCGAACCCGAGCCTGTGCGGGCCCGGGGTCAAGAAGGGGCAGGGACTCTCCTTCACGATGCCGTTCGCGACGGGCATCAACTGGATCACCTCGGAGATGCAGCAGCTCCAGTCGAACGCCACCCTGGCCGGCATCAAGATCTCGCTCCAGCCGAAGCCGTTCAACCAGGTCACCGCCATCGGCGGCGGTAACTGCAAGGTGGTCGGCAGCTCCTGCAGCTGGGACTTCGTGGACTGGGGCGGCGGCTGGACGTTCGCGCCGGACTACTACCCGAGCGGTGAGACGCTGTTCCAGAGCGGATCGGCGGCGAACTCCAGCGGGTACACCAACTCGCAGAACGACTCGCTGATCAACCAGACGCTGACCAGTTCCTCGCTCCAGCCGCTCTACACGTGGCAGGACATGCTCCAGTCGCAGCTTCCGGAGTTCTGGCAGCCGAACGGCGTGTACGAGCTGACCGAGGTGGCGAACAACCTGCACGGCGTCATCCCGCAGCCGACCACGCTGTACATCAACCCCGAGAACTGGTACTTCACGAAGTGACAGTTAAACCGCACGATTCTGCCGCGCAAGTGGCAGGACGGGGGTGCCGGGCCCGCCCGGCACCCCCGTCAGCACGCGAAAGGAGCGCACGTTGACCGCCTTCCTCTTGCGGCGCGTGCTGCAAGCGATCATCGTGATCCTGATCGTCACGGTGATCACGTTCGCCTTGCTGCGGGCGATCCCCGGCAACGTGGCGATCGCGGTCCTGGGCCCCACGGCCTACCGGAACCCCGCGACCATCGCCCATTTCAATGCCGAGTACGGCTTCAACAAGCCCTGGTTCGACCAGTACTTCCTGTGGCTCGGCCACCTTCTCCAGGGCAACCTGGGCTACTCGTGGAAGCTGAACCAGAGCGTCGCGTCGCTGCTCGGAAGCCACGTGCCGAAGACGCTCATCCTGGGCGGCATTTCCACCATTCTGGCCCTGCTCGTCGCCATCCCGATCGGCGTCTGGCAGGCGGTGCGGCGTAACAGGGCCGTCGACTACACGTTCACCGCGTTCTCCTTCCTGTTCTACGCGGCGCCGTCGTTCTTCGTCGGGACGGTCCTGATCATGGTCTTCTCCGACAAGATGCACATCTTCGGGGCGGAGGGCCCGCAGGGCGGCGTGGTGAACGACCTGACCGACTGGAAGGACATGACTCTTCCCGTCGTCACCCTGGCCTTGATCACCTTCGCCCTGTTCAGCCGCTACATGCGCTCTTCCATGCTGGACAACATCACAGAGGACTACGTGCGCACCGCCCGGGCCAAGGGCGCGCCGGAGCGCCGCGTGCTCATCAGGCATGTGCTGCGCAACTCGCTGATTCCCATTGCGACGCTGGTCGGACTCAACCTGCCGGTGATCGCGGCTGGAGCACTGATCACCGAGTCCGTCTTCAACTACCCCGGTGTGGGTTACCTGTTCTTCCAGTCGGCGTTGAACCAGGACTACCCGGTGCTTCTCGGCATCCTTATCGTGGTCGCTATCGCGACCGTGATCGGGTCGCTGCTGGCCGACATCGCCTATGCGGTCCTCGATCCGCGAGTTAGGTACGTGCGCTCATGACCACGCCTCCCTCCCCGTCAGAGCCGCTGGCGCCGGGGCTCGGGACCATCGTCCCCGAGCAGGCGCCCGGCGAGGTCGCACCCGGGGGCGTCCCCGAGGGGAAGGCCCGCAGCCTCTTCGTCCGCGGTCTCGAGGTCTTCCTCGAGAACAAGCTCGCCATCGTGGGCGTGGCCATCCTCGTGGCGATGGTGCTTTTCTGCTACATCGGCCCGCTGCTGTACCACACCGACCAGGTGCACGTGCACCTGGCCAACGAGGACCTGGCGCCGGGTGCCGGTCATCCGCTCGGCACCGACTCCAGCGGCTACGACGTGCTCGGCCGGCTGATGGCCGGGGGCCAGGTGTCGCTGGAGGTCGGGCTGGCCGCCGGGTTCCTGGCCACCGTGCTCGGCACCGTGTGGGGTGCGGTCGCCGGGTACGCCGGCGGCATCGTCGACGCGGTGATGATGCGGCTGGTGGACGCCATGCTCGCGATCCCCACGCTGTTCCTCGCGCTGGTCGTGGTCTCGATGTTCCCGGCCACCGAGACCGAACTGATCATCGTGGTCGCGCTGACCTCGTGGCTGACCACCTCCCGGCTGATCCGCGGCGAGGCGCTTTCGCTGAGGGTCAGGGACTACGTTCAGGCCATGAAGGTCATGGGCGGCGGCGGCACCCGGGCCGTATTCAGGCACATCGCCCCGAACGCCGTCGGCACGATCATCGTGAACGCCACCTTCCAGGTGGCCGACGCGATCCTGCTGGTGGTAGCGCTCAGCTACCTGGGACTCGGCGTTCAGCCGCCCAAGACGGACTGGGGCGGCATGCTCAGCAATGGTGTCCAGTACACCTACGATGGTTACTGGTGGCTGATCTACCCGGCCGGTATCTGCATCGTGCTCGTGGTCATCGCCATCAACTTCATCGGCGACGCGCTCCGGGACGCCTTCGAGGTGCGCCTCCAGCGACGCTGACCGACGCTGGTAGCGCCGGGCCCGCCGGGGCCGGCCGTCTCGGCCGGTCCCTCAGACAAACGGATCAATGAGGGACGAATGGCTCCCCTGCTCGAGATCAACGACCTGCACACCGAGATCCGGCTCCGCAGGTCGACGGTGTACGCCATCGATGGCGTCAACCTCGCCGTCGACCCGGGCGAATGCCTTGGCATCGTCGGTGAGTCCGGCTGCGGCAAGACGATGACCGCCCTGTCGGTGATGCGGTTGCTGCCCAACGGCGGTCACATCACCGGCGGCAGCATCAACCTGGACGGCCGGGACATCACCTCGCTCAGCGACGAGGCGATGCGGGAAGTCCGGGGCAACGTGGTCGGCATGATCTTCCAGGACCCGATGACGTCGCTGAACCCGACCATGACCATCGGCGACCAGATCGCCGAGAGCGTCCGGCTGCACCGGGGCGCGGACAAGAAGGCGGGTCTGGAGCGTGCGGTCGAGGTCCTCGGCCTGGTGGGCATGCCCAAACCCGCCGAGCGGATCGGCAACTACCCGCACCAGCTCTCCGGCGGGATGCGCCAGCGCGTGATGATCGCGATGGCGCTGGCCTGCGAGCCGAAGCTGCTGATCGCGGACGAACCGACCACCGCGCTCGACGTGACCATCCAGAAGCAGATCCTCGAGCTTCTCGACAGCCTGCGCCAGCGCCTGGACATGTCGGTCATCCTGGTGACCCACGACCTCGGCGTGATCGCCGGCCGGGCCGACCGGGTGGCGGTCATGTACGCCGGGCGGGTCGTCGAGACGACGGACACCGCCACGCTGTTCGCCAACCCGCGTCATCCCTACACGCAGGCCCTGTTCGAGGCTCTGCCGGACAAGGCGGCGGCCGAGATCGGCTCGGTGCAGCGGCTCTACAACATCCCGGGCCAGCCGCCGGACCTGACCAACCCGCCCAAGGGCTGCAAGTTCGCCGCGCGTTGCCGGTACGTGCAGGACTCGTGCCGGGAAACCGAGCCCGGACTCAAGGGCGACGTCCCGCTGCACGAGTACCGCTGCTACTTCCCGGTCGGCGAGGCTTCGCTCGATCACGCGGCCGCGGGCGCGCCGACCGTTGCCGCCGCCAAGCTGGAGGCCGAGGCCGAGGCCGCGCCGGAGATCATCGAGGCCAAGGTGGCCGAGGTGGTGGCCGCGGCCGATGGCAACCTGGCCAAGGCCGACGGTTCGCTGCTGCGGGTCGAGCACCTGGTGAAGAGCTTCCCGGTCACGGCGGGCGCCATCCTCCAGCGCAAGGTCGGCGACGTCAGCGCGGTGGCGGACGTGACCTTCACGGTGCCCAAGGGACGCACGTTCGGGATGGTGGGTGAGTCCGGCTGTGGCAAGACCACGATCGGCCGGCTGATCGTGGGCCTGGAGCAGCCGAACTCCGGCTCGATCGTCCTGGACGGCGAGGATCTGACCAAGCTGAACACCCGCGAGCGGCGCCGCCGCAGCGGCAAGGTCCAGCTCATGTTCCAGGACTCCTACGCGTCGATGGATCCCCGGATGCGGGTGAACACGATCCTGCGGGAGCCGCTGATCATCCAGCACAAGGGCAACCGGCAGGAGCAGGACCGGCAGATCGCGCAGATCCTGGACGAGGTCGGCCTGCCGCGGGCCGCGCTGGACCGCTACCCGCACGAGTTCTCCGGCGGCCAGCGGCAGCGACTCGGGCTGGCCCGGGCGCTGGTGCTGCGGCCCAGCATGATCGTGGCCGACGAGCCGGTCTCCGCCCTCGACGTGTCGATCCAGGCGCAGATCCTCAACCTCATGCTGGACCTCCAGCGCGAGAACGAGCTGACCTACCTGTTCATCTCGCACGACCTGTCGGTGGTCCGGTACCTGGCGGACACGATCGGCGTCATGTACCTCGGCAAGCTGGTTGAAGTCGGGCCGGCCGACGACGTGTACTTCCGGCCGATCCATCCCTACACCAAGGGCCTGATCGACACGGTTCCGGTGGCGGACCCGGTGGCCGAGCGGGCCAAGGAGAACCAGGGCGTCACCGGCGAGCTTCCGTCCGCGGTGGCGCCGCCATCCGGCTGCCGGTTCCGCACCCGGTGCCCGTTCGCGCAGGACCTGTGCGCCGAGCAGGAGCCGCCGCTGCGGCCGTTCACGGCCCAGGGCCACCTGGCCGCGTGCCACTTCCCGCTGCGGCAGCCGGAGGTCGCGGACGGCCAGGTCACGGCCGGGCAGACGGTTAGCGGGGCACCGCCCGCGCACCCGTAACGGAGCTCGTCACCGCCTGGCGGGCGGCCTCGCTCAGCGCCGTGCGGAGCGAGGCGCCCGCCGTGCGGCCGGTACGGACCTCGATCACGCGCAAGCCTGCCCCCTGCGCCCCCTGGGCCCCTTGCGCCCCCGCCATCCCTGTCGGTGAGAGGGCGTCGATAAGCTCGTCGCTGGTTTCGGCCCGCAGATAAGGCAGGCCCGCGGCCGCGGTCAGCCGGCCGAGGTCCGCGCCATGTGGGGTGCCGAACACCCGCTCAAAGGGCCCCGACGACCCGGAAAAGGCCGCCTGCTCCAGCGTCGAGAAGATGCCGCCGCCGTCGTTGTTGACCACGATCAGGCACAGGTCGGGGCGCGGTTCGCCCGGCCCGAGCACCAGCCCGGGTGCGTCGTGCAGGAAGGCCAGGTCACCGACGAGCGCGAACGCCGGGCCGCCGCCCGCCGCCTGGTGGGCGAGCGCGGCCCCGATGGCCGTGGACGCGGTGCCGTCGATGCCGCTGGCACCCCGGCTGGCCAGCACGCGCACGCCGCTCCGCGGCGCCATGTGGAGGTCGAGATCGCGGATCGGCAGGCTGGAAGCGGCCCAGAGCAGCGCGCCATCCGGCAGGGCGGCGGCGAGGTCGCGCGCCAGCCGGGGCTCGGTCAGCGTTCCGGCCGTGTCGAGGATGGCATCGGCCGCCCGGCGCCCCGCGGTGTCGGCCCGCAGCCATGACCGCAGCCACGCCGGGTCCCGCTCTCCCCCGGCCCGGCCTGGTACCCCGCCTCCCCCGGCTGTCCCCCCGACCAGGCGGACACCGGCCGCCACGTCCGTGGCCGACCGCGCCGGATCCGCCCACCGGCCCGGCTCCGGTGCGATCACGACATGGCGCACCGGCCTGCCCCTGAGGAACGCCATCTGCGAGCGCGACAGGCCGGGCCGCCCGGCCGTCACGACCAGATCGGGGCGGTGGGCCGCCAGGAACGCCTCGGTGCCGAGCAGGTACGCATAGGCCGACAGCGCGTTGGGTCCCCGCCGGGCGCCGGACGACGGTTCGGCCAGTACGGGCCAGCCGGCCGCCTCGGCCAGTTCGAGCAGCGGGGTCGGGTCGTAGTCACCGTCACCACAGACCACCACGCCGCGCTCGGTCCACGGAAGTGCGAGCGGCGCCGTGCCGCCGTGGACCGCGGCCTCGTGGCCGAAGCTGGTCCAGGGCATCCCCGCGGGCCGGCCGTCCAGCGGCTCCGGCCATTCGCCCTCGGCCGCGCTCGGCTCCGGAGCCGAGCCGTTCCCGTGCGGCGGGAAGTCGGGCACGAGCGGCTCACGCAGCGGCAGGTTCAGGTGAACGGGCCCGGCCGGACCGCCCGCCGCGCCGGCCGCCTGGGCCCACGCCCGGCAGGCCAGCGACCGCCAGTAGGCCACCATGCCGGGCCGCTGCTCCGGCACGCCGGCCTCACAGAACCAGCGCACCGCGCCGCCGTAGAGCTTGACCTGGTCGATCGCCTGGTTGGCGCCGGTGCCGCGCAGTTCGGGCGGCCGGTCGGTGGTCAGGACGAGCAGCGGCACGCACGACTCGTCGGCCTCGATCACCGCCGGGTGAAAGTTGGCCGCGGCCGTTCCTGAGGTGCAGATCACGGCGACCGGGCGCCGGCTCGTCTTGGCCAGGCCGAGCGCGAGGTAGGCGGCCGAGCGCTCGTCGACGCGCACGTGCAGCCGCAGGTCGCCGCGCCGGTTCCGGTCGAAGAGCGCCATGGCCAGCGGCGCGCTCCGCGAGCCGGGGGCGAGCACGGCGTCGGTCACCCCGCAGCGGATCAGCTCGTCGGTGAACGTGACCCCGAAGGCCGTCGAGGGATTCACGGCCGGCTCCCGGCCGACCGCCCGGTCGCGCCCGCGTCGTCCCCATCCACCTCATCGAGAAACTTCGCCGCGGCGGCCGCCCGGCCGCGCCACGGGTGAGGGTCGGTTTCCCAGGCCGCCAGCCGGTCGGCGGACACCGGCACGCGGCGGACCGGCAGTTCGCCTCCGTCCTCCATCAGCGGCTCGGCGGTGACGTCGCCGGTCAGCAGCGTCATCGTGCCGAGCCCGCAGGCGTACGGCAGTTCGGGCAGCGCCGCGGCCAGCGCGACCCCCGCCGCGAGCCCGATCGAGGTGTCGACCGCGCTGGACACCACGACCGGCAGGCCGCAGGCTTCGGCGATCCGCAGCGCCGGACGCACGCCGCCGAGCGGCTGGACCTTGACCACGACGACGTCGGCGGCCCCGGTCGCCCGTACCCGCAGCGGGTCGTGGGCGCGCCTGATCGACTCGTCCGCGGCCAGCGGGACGTTCACGCGGCGACGAAGCTGAGCCATCTCCTCCAGCGTGGCGCAGGGCTGCTCGGCGTACTCCAGGCCGAACCGGCCCAGTTCGGTGAGCATGCGGGCGGCGTGGTCCACGTCCCATTTGCCGTTCGCGTCGACCCGCACCTTGCCGTGACCGCCGATGGCGTCGCGAACCGACTCCACGCGGGCGATGTCGTCCGCATCACGCTGGCCCTTCTCGGCCACCTTCACCTTGGCCGTGCGGCACCCGGAGGAGGAGACGAGGCGATGGGCCTGCTCGGCGTCGATCGCCGGGACGGTCACGTTCACCGGGACACGGTCGCGGACCGGGGCGGGCCAGCCCACCGTGGCCGACTCGATGGCGCTGGCCAGCCACCTGGCACATTCGCGCGGCCCGTAATCGGCGAACGGAGAGAACTCCCCCCATCCGGCCGGTCCCTTGATGAGGGCACCCTCGCGCACCGTGATCCCACGGAACTTGGTGGTCATGGGAATCGCGAACGCACGCATCGACCCGATCAGCGCGTCGAGATCAGCGGGCTCCATCGCGCTCACGGCCTGCGCGGGAAGCGCCCGAAGCCGGCGGTGTGGTAGCCGATGTCCGAGGCACCCCTGCCCGCCCGCTGCCATTCGACCACTCGCAACCTCCACCATGAGTCTGGGCCGCGGTACCGGCTGGCCGCCGCGTGCCGCGGCGGCCCGTCAGAACCGGGCCAATACAGCAGCATCTAACCTTACGTGCGTGGTGAAGCGACCTCTGCACGCGGTTCTGCTGCCGCCGGCGGCGGCCGGCGGGCGTCTCCTCGACCTGCTGGCCGCGGCCCTGGACGGCACCGGCCCCGCCATTCTGCCCTTGGATCCCGGGCTGCCGCGGGAGCGCCTGTCCGGCATTATCGAGGCGTTCGCGCCCAGCGCGGTCGAGACACCCGACGGCGTCGTCGGTCCCGCCTCCGGCGGCAGGAACTCACCCGCCACATCCGCCACGGCAGGCACACGGGGTGCGTCCGGCACACCGGTCGGCGAAGATACCGCTGTGGTGATCGCCACATCCGGGTCGACCGGGCAGCCGAAGGGAGTGGAGCTCAGCGCGGCAGCGCTGCGGCACTCGGCCCGGGCCTCGCTGGACCGGGTGGGCGCGGCGGACGGCGAGCGGTGGCTGTGCTGCCTGCCCACCACCCACATCGCGGGGATCCAGGTGCTGGTCCGTTCCCTGGTCGCGGGCGTGCCGCCGGTGGTCGCGGAGCGCGTGGACGCGGCGCTGATGGCCGAGTCCGGCTGTGCGCACGTCTCCCTGGTCCCGACCCAGCTTCGCCGCCTGCTCGGCGCCGCCCCCGGCCAGGGCGGGCCGGTGCCGTGGGCCGCCGGGTTCCGGTCGGTGCTGCTGGGCGGGGCGGCCGCGTCAGCGGGCCTGATCGGCGCGGCCCGGGCGGCGGGGCTCCCGGTGGTCACCACGTACGGGATGAGCGAGACCTGCGGCGGGTGCGTCTACGACGGCATCCCGCTGGAGGGTGTGAGGGTCATGGCTGAGGACGGCCGGATCCGGATCGCCGGGCCGGTGCTGTTCTCCGGCTACCGGCTCCGCCCGGACCTCACCGCGTCCGCCCTGGACGCCGGCTGGTTCATCACCTCCGATCTCGGCACCGTGGACGCGTCTGGCCTCGTCACTGTGCGTGGGCGTGCCGACGATGTGATCAACACAGGCGGGGAGAAGGTGGTGGCGGGGGAGGTCGCGGCGGCACTGGAGACCTTCCCCGGCGTGCGTGAGGCCGTGGTGGTGGGACGGCCCGACGCGGAATGGGGCGAACGGGTCACGGCGATCGTGGTGCCCGAAAGCCGTGCCAACGTGCCAACCCTGGATCTGCTGTGTCAGCATGTACGAGAGCGATTGCCACGTTACGCTGCTCCCAGAGAACTTGTTCTGCTGGACGCGTTGCCGATGCTGCCCAGCGGTAAACCCGATCTCGAATCTCTCAGGCGGGAACAATCCTCGCCCGGGAGCGTTAGTAGATAGTGCCCGGGCGTACGCGGGAGACAGTCACGCCGGGTCCCCCACGACGTAGGCGCCTGGGGCGCCTGTGAACGGCACGCCTGTCGTGCCCGTTTCAATAGGAGAAGGAGGGAGGTGTCGCATGCCGCGGACCGCTACTGCCACACCGGTCAGGGATGGTGGGGTCAGCAAGGAGCGCGTGGACGACCTGATCCAGCGAGGGCGCAGCCAGGGTCACCTGTCCCTCTCCGAGCTGCGGACCGCCTTCGAGCAGGCGGGCATCGCCCCCGCTGAGGGCCGGTCGATTCTGCGTGAGCTTACCGATGCGGGTGTGCGCCTGGCCGATGAGCGCCAGGAGCCAGCCAGGGGCAAGCGCACCCTGCCGAAGGGTGCCACCGGTAAGGCGAGCGCGACGAAGGCCGCGGGGAGCAAGGGCGGCCAGCGGGCGAAGGCGGCCGCGGCCAAGGCCGTGACCGCGGACAACGGGGCGGCCGCAGCCACCGGAGCGGACGGTGCGACCGACGCCGATGAGGACGTGGCCATCGAGGCCCAGGCCGAGGCGGCCGCGCTGGCCGAGGCCAGCGACAGGCTCGCCGAGGTGGACCTGGACGACCAGACGCCGGCCATGGGCGACTCGGTACACACGTACCTGAAGTCGATCGGCCGTACCAGCCTGCTCACCGCCGAGCAGGAGGTCGACCTGGCCAAGCGGATCGAGGCCGGCCTGTTCGCCGAGCACAAGCTGGACACCGAGCCG
>Ga0070737_10007017_pt1 | contig 10102 bp, 12 predicted proteins | sample Coa_R1_10_FD_66438 | JGI IMG/M metagenome (GOLD analysis project Ga0070737, IMG submission 66438) | Surface soil microbial communities from Centralia Pennsylvania, which are recovering from an underground coalmine fire - Coalmine... | ecosystem: Environmental > Terrestrial > Soil > Unclassified...
AATAATCTCCATGCCGCCTCCGCATGCGACTAGTCTAGAGACCCGTCGCTAGACTAGGCGCAGCGCCGATCCTCACACAAAAGTCGCCTCACGCAAGACGGCCGTCGGCGCAGGGATACGCTGCATCGCATCGGACGGAGCATAAACATCGAGCAACGCATCTCTGTCGCCGGATGCGTAGTTTAGGCCACGCTGGGCAGAAATGCCCGGCGGCACGAGGCCGCCGTTCGATGCCGCCGCCTCCGCTGCACCCTTGTCGAAAGAATTGCGTATGAGCCAGACCGACGGCCAGGGGCTGAACTGGAAGGCCGCGTAGATGCTACCAGCGGCAACAATGATCGCGATGACCGTCCAGAGGATGAGCTTTCTGAACACAACGGGTCTCTCCCGGAAACTGCGAGCCACTCTTGGCTCTTTCTGGAGAAGGAGTTCGCTATTTGTTGGTCCGCGTCCAAAGCTGGCTTCCGCCGTCTGCCATTAGTATGAGCCGCAGCCGATCGCCTACAAGGATGTAGCTGCGCACATGGGAGAGTTCACGTGCAACGCGCGTGTCCAGCGATCCAGGAGGACACATCGCGCGTGTCATCGCCAACGGCGGAAAGGTGATGCGGTTCGGTGCGCTCGTTTCCCATCGGCCCGTTCCCCGGTTGCAGTCCAGTCGGAGTGTGATCCGCCCGTCGGCGCCGAGCCGCATCTCGTATTTGGCAGGATCGTCCGGATACACCGTGCCGATTGCGTCGTCACTCGATTGAAGCTCGATGAGGCGCCAAGCCGTGTCGCCGAGGCGGTCGCCATCGCCCCCGCTTGCGGTGATGCAGCCCGCAAGGAAAGCGAACGCAGCTGACACGACAACAGCAGCTTTTCTCATCTATCCACTCCTCTTACCGTCCTGCGCAACCATTTCATATAACCTGGTTACATTGGCTCGGAGTTGACGAAATTCAATTTGCATCGCGATGTGCTTGGATCGAATCTCATACTGACGATGACTACATTTGCAATCAGCATACTGTAGTGTGGCTAACCCGATCAATTGGTGGCCGTGCGATCACGCAGGCCGAGCGAACATACGAACTCGACGCACTCGGCCCTTACACATCACACTCTTGGGAGGGCTGATGATAGATCGCCGTGGGCCGAATTTGGGGCGTGCCGTGAACGCTGGACTTTGGCGACTTTCATGAATTGGGTGGATTGTTCCATACCGTATCAAACGAGGCGCCAGCACCGACTCTGTCGATGAGAAGCAGCAATCCATCCCGGCCACCATGCGCGTCGGCCCAGCGTTGCACACGGCACGCTGCTTGCGTGTAGAGCGTTGGGTCTGCGCTTGCGCGGCGCATCCACTCTGCCGTTCCTATCGGAAGATTTTGATTCGGCGCGGCCAGACATCGGTCGCCAGAGCCAGCGGGCCTCAGATAGCGCGGATCATCGGAAACCAACACCGCAAGGCCTTCATCAAACCATGCTGGCAGCGCGCCGGTGAGAAAGCGAACAATTCCAATACGGCCATGCACCTCGATGTGAGTGCGCTCATGGGCGACAGTCACGACGTCAAGGGCAACTGGCGACAGGCGTAAGCCGTACTGCGCATAGGAAACCGCACGCGCTCCCTTTTCGTGCATGCGACGGGCGCATGTCGTACTCGCGCAAGCCAAAATAGTTGGCCTCTCCCGCAGCCCCCCGAAGAAGGACGATACCCGTTGTTCGCCCTCCGTCACATTCTCCAAAAAATCGCTGCGTAGATCTGTCGACATCGCGGGATCAACGAAGATCGAGCCTCGCAGGCGTTCGAAGCCAAAGCATTGCGGGCATACAATGGCCGCCACAGCTGGCTCCGTCCAAGCGATCACTCCGCCAATGAGAACAAGCAATGCGAGAACCAATAATATAGTCTGACCCACACGTCTCATGTGCGACCTCCCGTTTGTTGCCCATAACGATTCGCGATGTGGCAGGGTCATTTTCCGTCGAGCAACGCGAGCAACGCGTCCGCCTCGCGCTCGGCGCGTGTTAGGTCTTTTGCCGCCATCGCGGCGGCCAGCGCATCGAGATGGAGCTGGGCGCGCGCCTGCCGATTGCGGTCGCCGGAAATCCAGGCTGGCATCTCCGCCTGGATTCGGTGAATCTTAGGGGGCAGGCGGTCCTGAATCGTCGGCTGGACGCTCCCTTCGACCAGCGTCTCGCCCCTCAGAAACTTCCGGTAAGCTATGATCGCGTCCGGATTCGCCGCCGCGCGGCGGAATCGATTGTTCGTGTCGTCGATGCCCCAACCGAACAAGTTGACGAGAACGGCGCCATGATTGAATTGGCGTGCGAGATAGGTCTCCGTATCCATGCCGCTTCCCGGCCCGCCGCGCGGTCCTTCAGCCGGGAGGTCGACATTGGCGCCCTCCGCTGACGCCCAAGGGGCGCCGCCGTGGCGAGCCGTATCGGCGTAGATTTCCTCCATGAGATCGGGGGCAGGATAGGTCGAAAATCCAGCGCGCCGTGAGGCGCCGAAGGCAACCTCCGACGGCGCAAACAGCGTAGCTTCGGCGTACGACATGCGCTCTGGCCCGCGTTCCGCGAACGTTTGCCGCGGCGCGAACGCCACGTGAGAATAGATGCGCGTCTCGGGAACGCCGCCGGCGGCAATCGCTTGCGACCACAATGTGATGAAATGCTCGACCGCCGCAACACGCGCAGCGTCCATCGCTTCGGCCGTTGCGCCGGCCTTCAGACCGCGGTTGGCGAGTACACAATAGCCGAGCGCGCGCCGTGGGTTCTCAAAATCGACGCCGATGTGAGTTTCCCAACCGACGATAACGCCAGCGAACAGGTCTTCTCGTCGCGCGGCGTGCAAGCGCGCGAGGCCGCGGCGGATTGCAGGTCCGATCACGTCGGCGCCGCGCCGACGCACCTCAGCCTCGACCGCTGGACTGTTGAGGCACATCTGCGGCGGGATTCGCGCTGGGACGGGGCCCCAATCAAGCCGCCGCGCCGTCGACGGCGGGCCCTCCCAATCGGCGCGCTCGATGTTGCGTGGATCGTTTATGAGATCGCGGCGGCCGCCCCAGAACATGGAATCGTCGAGGTGAAAGCCAACCGCGACATCGCGTGCGAGCGCGATATCGAACGCGTCGTGGATCAGGCTTGCGGCCTGTTGATCGCTATGATCGAAGGCGATCGGCCCGAAGATCAACGCAAGGCGATGACGCCCCCTACCGGTGCCGCCGATTCGGGCAATGAGTTCGGCGCCGAAGGCGTCGAGCTGGGCACGGGACGGCACCGCGTCGAGCACCGCCTGGCTGCCGGGCGGTGTCCGCGGATTGGTCGCTCCCGTGAAAATCTGGAACGCCAAGTATTGCGTCTCGCCGCTCGCGGCTGGCTGGGCCGCGGGCGATGTGCGCGCTAGCGAAAATCCTCCAGCCGCTACACACGCAAAGCCGAGCAGGAGCACGGAAAATCTGCGGGTCATGCTCGCTCCTCGCGCATTGTCGTGCAGCGTTCCATATGAAGCAGTCCTGTCGCGAATGATTGTGCCGGATCGATCAGGTCTGGTCTTTAACATCTCCGTCTTCTTCGAGCTTTCGGTGAATCGCTGTAATGACATTGTGTGCCGTCTTGATGTCTGCCGCCTTTAGGCCCTCCGAGAGCTTGTTAACCCAGGGCGCTTGCAAACGCATGGCGGCGTCGAATGCCTGTTTCCCTTTGGTCGTCAGCACGACGAGCGGCGCACGCCGATGGTGCGGGTTCGCTTCGTATGAGACGAGTCCTTCCTTCGCCAGATCTTTCGCGATGCGCTGGACATTCTGACGATGAGCTCCCAAGTCGCGTGCGAGCCAAGCGACAGGCTGTGGACGGCCTGCAGCGACAATGGCGCCGAGCACCTGCCAACGCGCACTCGTCAGACCCAGCCCGGCGACGAGCCTATCACCCGCCGTGACCAAGCGATTGTTGAGGCCGAACAGGTCGAGCATGAGATCGGTCAAGGCCGTTCCGGCTGGGGTTCGTTTGGTCTCGTGCATTCGTCACCATATGCATTATTGACATCATGATGTCAATAATGCATGGTAACACCACGTTGAATCGACATCATATAACCATATCGAATGGAGCCTATCATGTCGCTGCTGCGTCCGCTGGACTCTGCCTTCCCCATCGAACGCCAACTCGCGGTCGCAGCCAGCCCCGTCGTGCTCGTGAACGTGTTCATCCTCCACAAGGCGGACGAACAGACCTTCCTCCAAGCTTGGCAGGAGGATGCTGTCTTTATGAAGCGACAGCCGGGTTTCATCTCGATCCAGTTTCACCGGGCAATCGGCGAAAACCCAACTTATCTCAACTATGCAGTCTGGGAATCGACTGCAGATTTCCGGGCCGCGTTCACGCATCCGGAGTTCATCGCGAAATTCTCAGCCTATCCGGCCTCGGCGGTCGCTTCTCCACACCTGTTTCAGAAGGTCGCCGTGTCCGGCATCTGCATGGCGTAACCGAATCGAGTTCGCGGAAAGGGCGGGAAAGTCATGCTCAAAATTCTTCATCCAGTCGTCGGCACGGTCGCGATCCTCACGATTGCAACCTTCTGGCTTTCGACCGCTCTTACTGAGCTCTTCGCCTCAGAGGCGATCGTTGCCGCCGTCAAGACGGCGATACCTTGGGGATTCCTGTTGCTGATTCCCGCATTGGCGATGGTGGGAGGTTCGGGCTTTGCGTTGGCCAAGGGCCGGCAGGCCGGTCTCATCGGCGCAAAGGTCAAGCGTATGCCATGGATAGCCGCCAACGGTCTCTTTGTTCTAATTCCATCCGCCCTGTTTTTGGCCTCCAAGGCGAAGGCCGCTGAGTTCGATGCCAGCTTCTACGCTGTGCAGGTGCTCGAGCTGGCTGCTGGTGCGGCGAACATTGCGCTGCTTGGCCTCAACATGCGCGACGGGTTCAAAATGAAAGGCCGCCTCCGCCATCGACCCACGGAGTAGAAGCAGACTTGCGTGACGCACAGCGTGTTGCAAGCGGTTCCGCTGCGGCGTGACAGCTACGCTGCGACACCACGGCATGATTTGTTCGTCCGTGTTGGATGTCGATGGAGAAAGAAGTTTGGAACCCACAGGAGGGTGAACGTGACCGTTTCTTGCACCATTTTGCCTGAGTTGCAGCGGTCCGTTTTGGAGTTCCGGCCACCGAAAACGCGGATCGAACTCGGTAACCGCGCTCCCGTCTGTACTGCCGTCGTACAGCAGGCCGCGCGGGACGGCAGCGAAGGCCTAAAGCAAAGGGCACTATTGCGACCGCGCACCTACCGACACTTCGCGGGAGCTGCCACAGAATGAGGTGGGTATCTGGTTCAGTTCCGCCCTTGGCATTTCGACACCTTCGCTACTTCGTCACTGCGGCTGAACACGGCAGCTTTCGTAAAGCTGCTACGGCCCTGGGGATTCGAGAGTCGGCCGTCAGCCGACGAATCCGTGATCTTGAAGATCACCTGGGAGCCTCGCTCTTCCAGCGACATAATGGTGGCGTCCTGTTGACCCTCGCCGGGCAGCAATTCCTCCGTCATGCGCGCAAGGCGCTGCATCAGATTGGTCAGGGGACGAAGGACGTTTCCGCCATTGGCCAGTGTGAGAACGGCCGCATCAAGATCGGCATCTTTTCCTCGCTCGCCTCAGGCTTCCTTTGGGAGTTGCTGCGGGAATACGACAAGAGGCATTCACAAGTGCGGATTGAGTTCATCGACGGCGATCCAGCGGATCACGTCTCCGCCGTTCGCCAGCTCCAACTCGACGTGGCGTTCATCACGGGCACGTGCGGCTGGAGGGACTGCGAAACCGATCAACTCTGGTCGGAACGGGTCTTCGTGGTACTGCCCGAAGATCATCCGCTTTGCGGCAGGGGAGAGCTAAATTGGCATGATCTCGCGGGTGAACGGTTCATTGTCAGCGATGCGGCGCCTGGTCCCGAAATTTACGACTATCTTGTGCAGCACCTGGCTGATCTCGGGCGCCACCCCGAAATTCAGGCGCAATATGTTGGAAGGGATAATCTTCTGTCGCTCGTGGCTATCGGGCGAGGGCTGACGCTCACAAGTGAGGCAACCACCTGCGCCCAATTTCCAGGCGTTTCTTACCGGCCAGTCGCCAACGAAGTCCTGCCGTTCTGCGCGGTATGGTCGCCGCGAAACGACAATCCCGCCTGCCGTCGTTTGCTGAGCCTGGCGCGAACGATTGCGCAGCGAATGTCAGGAGTCGGGATCAGGCTTCCGGCTTCACGCCTCCCACAGTGTGCCTCGCCTTCGCAAAGCCTCGATCCGTCGCAATGAACCGTTCCAGCATCGGCACGATTAGGCGAACAGGATCGGTGGGATGCTGCCCCGATTCGCGACCGAGAATTTCAGCGTAGGCGATGAGATCACGGTGGAGCGTCGCAGGCAACTCGACCGTGACCTTGACGGGCTTGTTGTCGGTGATGGAGCGGAGTTTTAGCTTCGTCATGTCAGCCTCCGTATTGTTCGAGCACGAGATCACGCGTGACGATCACACGGACCGGGAAGCCGGGCCGGATGGTGAGCGTCGGCGCCACGTTGAGTTGCCGGCGGATGATTTCCTGACCGGCATCGTTGATCGTGTCCTGGCCGCCGTTGCGGATGGCGCGCAGCAAGCGGTCGTCGTCGTCGATCGCGAACTCGGCGCCGACGCTGAGAAGCGTGGAGAGGCCCGCGGCCTTGGCGAGGTCCCACCAGTGATAGTCGACGCCATCCTCGAGGCCCGCATAGCCCGCCGCGTCCGCGCCCGGCTGGCGCTCCAGGACGATCGAGCGGCCGTTGGGGAAGATCAGCCGATTCCACACCAGCAGCACGCGGCGCTGGCCGAACTGCACGGCGTTGTCGTACTGGCCGATGATGCGGGTGCCCTGCGGCACGAGGAGTATCCGCCCGGTCGGGCTGTCGTAGATGTTCTCGGTGACCTGCGCCGTGATCTGCCCCGGCAGATCGGAGCGAATTCCGGTGATCAACGCGGCGGGGATCACCGCGCCGGCTTGCAGGACGTAGGGCGAGGCCGGCGGCATCACGCGATCCGGGGCGACGGTGCGGCGATCGGCGGCGGCATTGAGGAAGGCGAGCTGCCGCTCCTGGGCGCGCTCTTGCGCCGTCGGCGTGTTGAACTGGCCGGGAAGCCCGAGGCCGGTCAGGTTCGCGTTGGTTGCGGCGCCGCCTGGCGCCGTCGAAGCCGCAACCGTCCGTGCTTGTGTCTGGAAGAAGACACGGCTCGTGCGTGCTGCTTCCTCTTCGGCGAGCCGGCGCTGCTCCGCCGCATCCACGGTTGGCTGTACGGCAGGCGGCACGACCGGCTGTCCACGATCCTGGGCGTTGAGGATCGGGCGGCCAAGGTCGCCCGGCAGCGGCGGTCCAAGTCGCGGGCCGGTGTAGTCGCGCGGCAAGCCAGCAAGCCCGTCGGCGGTCGGCCGATTGGTGGTGGAATAGAGTTCCTCGTTGCGGGGGCCGGCATCGCGGGTTTGCAGCGCGTAGATCAGGGCGCCGCCGAGGCCGATCGACGCGACCAGGCCGATCCCTGCGAGCGCCTTGCGCGACAGGCGGGTGACGCGGGGCGGATCGCCGCGCAGCCGCATGGGGGCCGCGGTATCGCTCGCTCCCTCCGTTCCGAGATGGCGATCGTCGGTGTCGCTCATGAGGACGGCCTCCCGTCGCTGCGTGAGATCCTGACCGTTTGCTGATGGTCACCGCTGCCGAGGCGAAGCTCGGCGGCGCCAAAGAGGCGATCGACGATCAGGATGTTCTGGTAGATGCGGCTGTTGGCGATCTGGAGCTCGCCCTCCGAGCCGATGACGAATAGCGGCGGCATCTCGCCCTGGACGATCCCGCGCGGAAACTCGACATAAACCCGACGGCCGTCGTCGTAGACAGCGACCGGCCGCCATGGCGGATTGTCGCCGCTCAGGGCATAGCGATAGTTGCGCGCGGCTGTGGCGGGAATGACCGGCATCGCCGGCATGGCCTGACGCTGCGAAGCGGGCGGCTGCGGATAGGCCCACGCTACAGCCGGCATGTACGGGTTGGCGCCGGCGCGCAGCTCGAGCATGTAGATGCGGCGATCCGTGGTGATGACCAGGTTGGTCGTGATGTCGGGCCGCGTCGGCTTCACCAGCACGTGGACGCGACGCGTGATCGCCGATCCGCTCTCGGTGTCGCCGATGATCCAGCGCGCGGTGTCGCCGGCGGCGATCGGGCCGGCGCCGGTCAGGCTTTCGCCGGGCTCGAGCGCGATGTCTGTGATCTGCCCCGGCGCGGTGTAGACCTGATAGAGCGCGCCCTCCGACCACGGATAAATCTGGATGGCGTTGTAATAGCCCTCGCGGCGCGGCTCGACCCGGGCGGCGGCATTGGCATTCGCCACGCGCGCCGTCGGAGAGTTGGCGGCGGCCCCGCCATGGCTGGGTGTCCAGGCGGGCGGAATGTGCAGCGGCCGCGGGCGCTCGTCGGTGAGCGCGGCCGGAACGGGCGGCAGCGGCGGAACATCGGAGTCGTAGGTGATCTGCGGCGGCCGCTGTGCGGCGCATGCGCTGAGCAGTGTGGCCGACAGAAGCGCGGCCGGGATTGCGGATTTACGGAAAGCCGCATTTGCGGCGCGAACATTCTTTCGGCTCATTGCCCCAGCTCCCGCGACCAGTTGATCGCATTGACGTAGACGCCGAGCGGATTGGCGCGGAGCCGCTCCGCGTCACGCGGCGGCTGCACGACGATGGTGAGGATGGCGGTCCATCGCTCGGTCGATGCGAGCTGGCCGTTCTCGTAGTGCCGCTCGGTCCAGGCCACGCGGAAGCTGTCGGGCGAGGCCCGGATGACGCTCGAGACGTCGACAGCGACCTGCTGCTTGCCGACCTTGGTGAAAGGGTCGTTGGCGCGTGCGTAGTCGTTCAAGGCGGCGGCGCCGCGATCGGTGGTGAAGTCGTAGGCGCGAAGCCAGTTCTGCCGGACGACGATCGGATCGGCCGGGATCGAGCGGACCTGCTCGATGAAGCGCGCGAGATGGAACGCGACCTGGGGATCGGTCGGGCGATAGTCGGCAACGGCTGGGGCGACCGCTTGCGCCTGGCCGAGATTGTCGACCTGCACCACCCAAGGCACGATGGTGCCGCGTGCAGATTGCCACACTAGGGCGGCAGCGAACCCGGCGGACAGGAACAGGCAGCCGAACGCCATGAGGCGCCAGTTCTTCGCCTGCACGCGCGCCGAGCCGATGCGCTCGTCCCAGACCTGGGCGGCGCGCTGATAGGGCGTCTCGGGTTCGGGAGTCTTTCCGTAGTGCGTCGAAGGTCGTTTGAACATCACTGGTCTCGCCGGGAGAGATTGACGGAGGCGCCGCCGCCATGGCTGTCGCCGCTGCGGATCGCGTGCGCGGCGGCCATGACGCCGTGATGGAGCTGCTGGGAGCGCTTCATGCGCCGGGCCCAGGCGGGGGGACCTTCCGCCGCAGGGCTCGTGGGTGCAGCCGAGTCACCGCCGCCGATCGTGCCCATCGTGGAAGCGCCGCCGGTCGCCTCGAAAGCGGACTGGGCGCCTCGGGCGTAGCCGGAGCGCATGCTCTCGGCCGCGCGCGAGACCGCGCGGCGAAGCGGCGAGACGGCCGCGCCTCGAGCCGCCCGTGCGACACCGCCGAGGCCGGAGGCAACGCCGGCCCCGGATTGTCCGGCCGCCCCGAGGCTGTAGGCCGTCGCCGCGCCGCCCGCGAGCGTCGCGCCGCCGCGCGCTGCCGTGGCGGTGCCCGAGATCGCGGCCGCGCTGCCGCGCAAAACGAGACTGCCGGCCGCACTCGCTGCGACCGCTGCGCCGCCGGCTGCAAGGCCGGTGCCCACGGCCGCGCCGGCGCTGAGCTGCGGGCCGCCGCTGACGAGGCCATTGGCGATGCCGGGCCCGAAGATCCCGAGGCCAAGAAGCGACAGCGCGGCGAGCACGATCGCCATGGCCTGATCGATGGTGGGGCTAGCGCCACCGAAGCCGGCGGTGAACTCGGAGAACAGCGTCGAGCCGATGCCGATGATGACGGCGAGCACCAGCACCTTGATGCCGGAGCTGATGACGTTGCCGAGCACACGCTCGGCCATGAACGCG
>Ga0070737_10007021_pt1 | contig 10096 bp, 8 predicted proteins | sample Coa_R1_10_FD_66438 | JGI IMG/M metagenome (GOLD analysis project Ga0070737, IMG submission 66438) | Surface soil microbial communities from Centralia Pennsylvania, which are recovering from an underground coalmine fire - Coalmine... | ecosystem: Environmental > Terrestrial > Soil > Unclassified ...
CCGCTTTCACGTGTAAGCGGTCATAGGCAGATGTCTGGTCTGAACGTCGAAAGACAGATAGGTCACAGACAGTGAGCAAGCGTCGCGTTGGGCCACAGGAGCCAGACGATCCGCATGGTTCGGCTGGCGCTGTTCATCGCTCACACCGACAGGGCACATCAGCTACATATGCAGAGCAGGAGCCACAAGGCATCGCACTCGCTGCATTGAGCGAGGCGGAGCATCTGGTGGCCCGGCTCGATGTTGGACGGACGGCCCGTAAAGGCGTCCCGGAAGTCGTGTTGGCAGATGTCAAAACTGACGAGCAGGTGGTCGCCATCGCAGGCGTCTTTCTCGCCAGCAGCGGGCGAGTAGTGCTCAGCCGTCTACGCCCGAAGACACAACGCCTGCTCATACAGGAGTTTGTCGAGACAGGGCGCGCTACCGCCGACCTGCGCGAACAGGCGCGGGCAATGGCGCTCTATGCGCCTGGCTATACGCGCCCATCCACTGGCGGACACATCGGCGTCCTGACGGCGGGGGCAAGCGATATACCTGTCGCTGAGGAGGCGCGGCTGATCGCCGAAGAGATGGGCTGCCGGGTCAGCTCGCTCTATGATGTTGGCGTCGCCGGGCTGCACCGGCTGCTGGGGCCGTTGCAAACACTGCTGGCGGGCGATGTGGCGGCGCTGGTCGTCTGCGCGGGGATGGATGGCGCGCTGCCCTCCGTAGTGGCAGGGTTGGCGCCTGTTCCAGTGCTTGGCGTGCCAACGAGCATTGGCTACGGCGCTGGCGGCAAAGGGCGCGCCGCGCTGCTCTCGATGCTCCAGACATGCGCGCCAGGGCTGACCGTCGTCAACATTGATAATGGTATTGGCGCAGGCGCAACTGCCGCGTTGATCGCTAACCAGGTGGCCACCGCGCGCACCACGATGTGAACGCCGAGAAGCGGCCAGTAAATATGAAGATGAAAAGCGGTTGATCGGTAGCGTATACTATAGTAGCAAGAGACCTTTTGGCGGAGCCTTAAGTGGCGTGAGTGGCAGGCGAGCCGCGCATATCTCAGGCGATCTGCCAGTAAATATGGCATACAAGATGCGTGCGGCGTTGTCACACAGGAACCACAAACGGGGCAGCCATCCATCTGTCTCTGCTGCTACGGTTCCAGAGCGGAGGCGTATCGTCGCCGAATGTTTCTGAAACGCCTCCACAGAGGCTTCTACGACATAGATAGGCGTCTGTGCGAGTGGCGAGTGGTTGTTGTCTGTCGTGTAGTGCGTTGCGTAGGTCGTAGCGAAAACAAGACACGCTTTAGTCGAACGCAAAAGAAGAGAGGTGCGAACGATGGCGGCGAACAAACGTGGGCCTGAACCGGGGTCCGACAAAGCCAAACACGGCGGCCAGGCGGTACGTGAGAAGTACGGCCCCGAGTTCTATTCCCGCATTGGCAAGAAGGGCGGCGAGGCCGTCAAAGAGAAACTCGGCCCCAATTTCTACGCCGAGATCGGCAAGAAAGGCGGTGAATCCACAAAGCGCCAGCAGGGGCCGGAGTTCTATTCCCGCATTGGCAAGAAGGGCGGCGAACGCGGACGTGGTACGCCCAAACAGCAGGCGGCAGATACAGCCCGTCGCCAGCCGCACGAAAGCGGCAAAAAGAGCTAGCATGCTTGCGTGGCTGGTAAATCGCGCGGCCAAGTGATCGCCTATGGCCGCCTGAGGCGCCAGGTCTCAACGCATGCGGCAGAGAGTGGCATCGAGTACCGAACACAAAGTGGGTGGGGAAGCAGCCAAGAACAGACTGCGCCCTACCCGTTTTGCGTCATTCCCACCCGCCATATTGCCAGCAGACGCCGCTTGGATAGCAAGCAGTTGCATCACCGTGTACAATGAAAGTAGCGCAGGCGACTTGCCTCGCGTCCGGTGTATGTCTGGCGGACGCCTGACGGACGCCTGACTGGCGCAATCATCGCGCCGGAGCATGCGGCGCCACACCGTCCACTGTCATCATCTCAAAAGGGGACTCGCATGAAACACCGCAACACCCACTATTGGACTTGGTTCATTTTCTTTGGTCTCATCGCTGGCCTCATCTACTTTGTCAGCAGCGGTTTCAAGAGTATTGACTCCGAATCCATCTGGCTGCTGGCGACGGGCTTGCTCGGCATCATTCTTGGCGGAAACTGGTTGAACAGCGGCAAACTCGCCCGACCCTATGACTTCCTCGTTGGCATTCTCTTCACCCTGGTTGGTATTATCGGCATCCTGGCGGCGTTCCACAACAAGTCGTTTCAGCTTTTCTCCCTTCCCGCGCCCGAAACGACACACCAGACGTTTACCAACGCGCTGTTCAACTCTCAGCACATCCTTGGCCTGAGCCTGGCTACCCTGCCATCGCTGGTACATGCCGTGCTGGGGCTGACCTCGCTCAACCACGCCATCAAAAACGAGTAGGCGAACGAGGCGCCACAAAGGCCGCCGACGCGGCCTCTGTGGCGCAGCCTCGCGGCGCGCGTGCACGCGCCCGCCCCATCCCCCCTGCCGCCCCCTGTCGCCTACCCCACCGCCTGCATACCCGCGTGGAGCGCGGCAAGCAAAGCCTGCTCGTGCGCGCCGACAGCCATGCGGAGCGAGTCGGGGTTGGCGCTGGCGGACGTCACGATGCAAAGGTAACACATCGCGCTGGCGGTGTGAACAACATGCGGCGCCCCGCCCGCCGGTTCGTTGCGCGTCAACCGCTTCACAAAGAGCAACCGCTCACTTGAGACCGCACAAAAATCGATCAGCGCGCCCCAGTTGGCCAGCAGCGTCGCGCGCGCCACGGCCTGCGCCGCCTGCGCAAGCTGGCCGTAGACTCCCGCCGGAGCCTCGGTGATCACCGCGGTCGTCTGTGACTCGGCGCTGCCAATGGCCTGCGCAATCACAGCGCCATCCGCCCGCGCCAGCGCAAGCAGGGTCGAAGCGGTGAACATCGTCGCCAGCGCGGTCAGCGGCGGCGTCATCGTCGCCTGAAGCGCCGCCAATACGGCGGCGCTTGCATCGGGCGCCCTGCCACCCTGTTCGCTTTGCGCTGCGCCAGTCGTTTGCCCTGCTGTTGACCGGACGCCGCCTGCTGACATGGGAGGAGCCAGTGGCCCGGAGTATGGGGGCCCCGGCGTTGGAGCTTGCGATGGCGTCGAAGCCGTCGGAGGGATTGAGGGCAGCGAAGAGAGCGTGGTCGGTCTGCTGGCGCCGCCCGGCGGCAATGGACGCGACGGCGGCGCTGGCGCGGCAGACATTGCGCGTGGATCGCGTTGTGAGAGCGCCAGAAAGAGCAACCGGTTAAGCGGCGAGTTCACATTGCGTTCCATGCGCCCATCCCACGGCAGCGTGCGCAGACGCACAGCGCGCGCAGAGCATAGCGAGAGAAAAGCGTCATCGCCTTTGAGCGTCTCGGTCTCAGCCCAGATCAACTCGCCCTGCGCAAACCGCAGCATGCCCTGTTGCTCGCCTGTATGCGCCTGAAGCACGAGATCACGCCGGGTCAGATTGATCACCTGGGCGACCTCAGCCAGATCATACGCCACCTGTTGCGCCGAAGGGCCTGATTCGAGCGCTCGGCGTAGCTCCTGCTTGAGGAGTTGGAGATCAAACGGCTTTTCCAGATAGGCCACCACCCCGGCGCGTATTGCCGACTGGCGCACGGTGGGCGAACCAAACGCCGTCATCATGATGACGCGCGTCTGGGGCTGGCGCTCACGCAGCCATTGCACCAGCTCGAAGCCATCCATCCCCGGCATTTTGACATCGCTGATCACGCAATCAAACGTCGCCTCATTCAGACGGCGCAGCGCATCCTCGGCCGTCAGCGCGCCAACGACGGAGTATTGCTCCTTGCGGAGCGAGGTAACAAGGCTCCAATTCAGGTTCTCCTCGTCGTCCACCACCAACACCCGCCAGTTGCGTTGTACATTCGAGCCCAGGTTGGTTCCCAATCCAGCCATGTCGCCCTCGCTTTCCGAGGATATTCGTTCTCCTCCATACACCACACGTCTCGATATGTTTTAACGAATATCCGCAGTATAGCACGCGCCCTCTGCGCTATCCCTCGCGCGCCGCCAGATACGCCGCGAACTCCGCTGGCGAACGCACACCATGATCAAATACCGCCTGATAGATGTCTACACTATAGACACTCGTGCGGTACTCCGGCAGGCGGCGCCAGGTATCCTTGATCCACAGAATGGCAAGGCGCGTCTCCTCGGTGAGGCGCGAGGTGATAGCTGCCGGTGGCAAACTTTCTTCACGCGGCGGGTCGGCTATCCAGAACGAGATATCTACCTTCCAGAGCCGCTCGCCCGCCGGAACATCCAGCGCGACATCAGGCTGATCGCGCGCGTCGAGCCAATACTTGAGCATATAGAAATAGCGATCATCCGCCGCCAGGGCAGTCTCGCCGGAGCCGCCCACAAGGTTTTTGTACAGCGCCTCGGTGACATGCGAGTGCGTCAGCAGCGGAAGCATGACGTCAAACGCCGCCAATGCGTCCAGGCCAGGGGCGACAACATTGACATCCAGATCGCGCCAGGCCATCAGCCCAGTCACATAGCTTCCCCACAGGCAAGGCAGCCCCGCCGACGCCAATGCGCTAGGCAGGTCAAGCTCAGCGATCACCCGACTCGCCTCCGCCTGCAAGCTGACCTGCTGGCGCAGAAGCGCCGCCGCGCGCTCTACGCTGAGATGTGCCTCGTCCGTTGGGTTGATCGCCACTGACGTAAGCGGCTCCATATGGCAATACCTCTAGTGTGGCAAGCGCCGCACATCCGTCTCGCTGACCAACGCGAGCGCAGCAGGCTGACTGGACGAAGCTGCGTCCATCATCGGCTCACCATGCGTCGTCAGCCGTGAATCATGGAAAGGCAACAGCCCATAGCGAATCTTTAGGGCAAGAATGCGCTGCACCGATTGGTCTATGCGACTCACCGTGATAGCGCCACTGCTGATGGCTGCCTTGATAGCCGCGATCATGCCACGCATCGAATAGGTGTCATATGCGCCTTCCAGCAGGTCGTCGCCCGCCTCAATCGCCAGCACAGCCGCCTGAGGCAGCGTATACCTATCCGCGATGCCTTTCATATACAGGCTATCGGTCATCACCACACCATTGTAGCCAAGCTGCCCCCGTAAGACACCATTTACCAGGATAGGCGAGAGCGTGGCGGGCATGGTGGAATCATACGCTGGAACCAGCACATGCGTCACCATGACCATGCCGGGGTTCAGCGCCAGCAACGCACGGAACGTGGCGAAGTCAACCGCATTGAGTTGCGCCTTCGTGCGAGTAATGGTCGGCAACGCAAGATGCGGATCAACGGTAATGCTGCCAATGCCAGGCCAGTGCTTCAGGCAGCCGATCACGCCGACGCTTTCCAGCCCGGCGAGGAACTGTGAGGCAAACTCCGAGACGGTGGTGGGGTCTGTACCATAGATGCGCGATGTTTCGATCTGCCCGCTGACAGTACGCACATCCACAACGGGCGCCAGATCGGTATTGATGCCCAGTTCGAGCATCTCGGAGCCCGCCTGCACGCCCTCTCGATAGGCGTTCGCGGGGTTGCCTGTGGAGCCTACCTGCGCGGCGGAGGGCAGCGGTGGGAAAAACTTATAGTAGCCCAGGCGATCCACCAGGCCGCCTTCTTCGTCCATCGTCACCAACAGGGGAATGCTGGCGTGCGCCTGAATCGAAGCGATATACGCCTTCAACTGGGAGGGCGTCTTCATGTTCTTGCCATAGATGATCATGGCGCCCGCGTGCATCCCTACCACCATGTTATCAATATCAGGCGTATAGTTTTGATAATATGTCTCGATCAGAAACATCTGACCGATCTTCTCGTCAAGCGTCATCTGCGAGGTATAGTACGCCGCCGATTGCTGGATAAGCGCCTGATATTCCTGCGCGGCCAGACTCGCCGCAACGCCGGGCGAGGGAGTTGGGCCGTTTCCAGTAAAGACAGTCGCGGTGGGCGACGGCGTCGCCGTCGCTATGACGATAGGCGTCACCGAGCTATGGCCGCCCACCGTCACCGAGCAGCCCACCAGCAGAACCAGCGCCGCCAGCAGCCCCACCCGCCAGACGATATACTGACGCCCCAGCGCGCCATGACGCCGCCGCAACGACGGCTTGCGTGTGTCGCTCATACGAATGACATCCATCCCCTTATTCCATCCATCCCCGCGCTACCGGCGCTCCCCTCATACATGCGCCTCATCACATCGCGCACGCTCAGGAGCCGCAAAGAAGGTAGCGCAGCAATAATTCCCAATACATCATCCACAACCACTACCACGCCGCTTCCCACAGTCTTTGTGGCGAAGCGAATCTCTCTGCCTCTTTGCAGTTGACGCCCTATCGTCGGCGTAGCAAAAATACATCCAATTATGTGTTAGTGTGTGTTGGCGACCCAAAGGGCGACAAACAGCAGCATACGACGCCGAACGCTTTGTCACGCTTCGACGCCGTATGCTGGCGAGAGATGTTATGCGCCCTTTAGTTAAGACAACTAACGAGGGCTGGAAGTTACATTCAATACTGGAAGTTTGGAGACATTCCAACGGTCGTTGGCACTCTTGACCTCAAACTGGATCATCGAGATGGCGTCGGTTGGGCAACGCACAATGCACAGGCCGCAACGGATGCACTTTTCCTCGTCAATGATCATGTCGGCGCCGCCTTCCCAGCCTTCCGCCGCCTCGTGCAGCGGATCGCCCTTGACGACGCGGCTCAAACCCTGCATGCTGATGCAGTCATAGGGGCAGATGTCCACGCACCCGCTGCACAGAATGCAGATCGAGGGGTCAATCATGATGTTCATCTGGCATTGCAGGCAGCGCCGCGCCTGAGTGACGGCCTCCTCCGCGCTGTAGCCCGTCTCCGATTCGGCGGTGATGCTATAGCGTTTCTGCAACGGCAGCGAGGGAATGATCTGATACGGGATGGATTCGTAGTCATCCACCATGCCGCGCCGGAAGTCGGGAAGTTCGATCTCCACCGCCGTCTCGCCCGGAATATCCGGCGCGCCGAGATAGCGTGCGATGGCGATAGCGGCGTCGCGCCCGTCGGCAATCGCCGAGATGAGATTGCGCGAGCCTTCGGTGAAGTCACCGCCAGCGAACAGGCCGGGATAGCTTGTCATCCAGGTGTCGCGATCCACCAGCGGGATGCCCCAGCGGTTGACCTCAAGGTTGAGTTCTTTCGCGGGAATCCACGATGTATCAGCGTACTGCCCGAAGGCGGAGATCACTGTATCGCCCTCGACGATGAACTCCGAGCCGGGGACGGGTACCGGTCTGCGGCGCCCGCCTGCGTCGGGGTCGCCCAGACGATTGCGGATCATCTTCACGCCGCTCACATGTACGCCATCCTCGCTGAGAATCTCAACCGGCGAACAGAGATACGTGAACTCGACATGCTCCAGCATCGCCTCATCCACCTCATATTCATCCGACGGCATCTCCTCTTTGGAACGGCGATAGAGCACATAGACCTTTTCTGCGCCAAAGCGGATCGCCGAGCGACAGCAGTCCATCGCGGTGAAGCCCGCGCCCAGCACGATCACCTTCTTGCCGATGAAGACCGGCTCGCCGAAGTTGACCTTTTCAAGGAAGGGCAGTCCGGCCATCACCCCTTCGAGATCGGCCCCCGGCACGACCTTGTTATAGGGGTCGGTCAGCGGATTGGAGAGCATACAGCCCGCGCCGATATAGACCGCGTCGTATTCTTTGAGCAGATCGGTCAGTTGCACGTCCTCGCCAACCCTGGTATTGAGCTTGACCTCGATGCCTAGCGCATCCAGGTATTCATCGCACTCTTCTCGCGTCACCTCGCGCGGGAGACGCCAGACAGGGATGCCACCAACCATCATGCCACCCGGCGCAGGATACATATCGTAGATGGTGACGGCGAAGCCGCGCTCCGCCAGATCGCGCGCGCAGCCGATGCCCGCCGAGCCGGCGCCGATGATGGCGACCCGCTTGTCCTGCGTGATCTTTGGCCGCTCTGGCAAGTGACGATACTCGCGATGGTCGTGCGCGGCGCGTTTGAGCCAGCAGATCGCCACAGGCGCGCCATCTACCTTATTGCGGCGGCAGACCGGCTCACAGGGACGTGCGCAGGTGCGGCCAAGCACCCCTGGCACGACGTTCGAGCGCCGGTTGAGCACATACGCCTCATCGAAGCGCCCCTGCGAGATCAACCCGATGTAGTTCGAGACATCGGTGCGCGCGGGGCAGCCCACCTGGCAGGGAATATTTGTCTTATACCAATCGGGATCAGCCTCTTCGGAGCGATAGAGCTGACCCAGATCCGCATCCTGGTCGATCATATACGTCAACACCCTTTCGTGCGCAGTGCGAACACGCCATCGTTAGAAGTATACACCAGCATACATATTCCCGCCACCGTAAGGCAGCGCCGGGAATATCCGGTAGGGTGTGCGCCGTATCACTTAATGCTATCCCTCGTCCACCTCTCTCTCATCCGCCTTCTTTGGCGCCCGTCTGCGCCCCAGCCACGCCTGAATGGATGCCTCGTTCCCTTGCGCGCCGGGGTGATAGTATTCGCGGTCGCGGATAGATTCGGGCAGGTAGTCCTGCGGGCGCTCCGGCGGCGGGCGCATCGGATCGGCTAGGTCGGGCTGGCCCATATAGACATCGTGCGCGTAGGCGTAGCCCTTGCTGTAGTCAAGGTCGCGCATCAGTTGGGTAGGCGCGTTGCGTATGTGCAGCGGAACCGGCTCGTTGCGGGTGGTATGCACGTCGGCGGATGCGGCGCTATACGCCAGGTAGAGCGCGTTGCTCTTGGGCGCCGTCGCCAAGTGAACCACCGCCTGCGCCAGGGCAAGCGCGCCCTCCGGCATGCCGATGAAATGCACTGCTTGCTGCGCCGCCATGCACACCATTAGCGCCTGCGGGTCGGCCATCCCCACATCCTCGCTGGCGAAGCGCACAAGCCGCCGCACCACATACAGCGGGTCTTCGCCAGCTTCGAGCATCCGCGCCAGCCAGTAGAGGCCCGCGTCGGGATCGGAGCCACGCAGCGACTTATGCAGCGCCGAGATCAGATTGTACTTCTCGTCGGCGCGATCATAGAGCAACGCCCGATGTTGCAGCGCGTCGGCCACCGTCGCCGCATCCACCACACGCACAGGCTCGCCTTCCAGTGAAGAACCTGCCCCACTGGGTTCACTCACTGGCGCGGCGCTGACGGCCAGCTCCAGCGCGTTGAGCGCCGTGCGCGCGTCGCCATTGGCGAAGGTAGCGATCTGGCCCAGCGCCTCATCGTCAATCTGGATAGATTGTGCGCCCAGGCCATGTTCACGGTCGGCCAGCGCCCGCCGCTGCAAGGTGAGGATGTCGTCATCCGTGAGCGCGCGCAGCGTAAACACACGGCAGCGCGAGAGCAGCGCGGAGTTGACCTCAAACGAGGGATTCTCGGTGGTCGCGCCGATCAGTGTGACGGTTCCCCGTTCCACATGCGGCAAGATCGCGTCCTGCTGGGACTTTGAGAAGCGGTGTATCTCGTCTACGAAGAGGATGGTACGCTGGCCGGTGGCGCGCAGCAGCTTCGCGGCGCCGTCCACCACGCGGCGCAGATCGGCCACTCCGGCGGTGACGGCGCTCAGCGCGACAAAGCGAGCGCGTGTGCTGTGGGCGATCACACTGGCAAGCGTCGTTTTGCCGCTGCCGGGTGGCCCCCACAGGATCATCGAGGGAACCTGATCGCGATCCAGCGCGCGGCGCAGGGCGCGCCCCTCGCCCAGCAAATGATCCTGCCCGATTACCTCGGCCAGCGTGTGCGGACGCATCCGCGCCGCCAGTGGACGCGCCTGCTCAGGTGTGCTGTCGTCTTCAGGGGTGGATGTTCCTACGGCGCCTTTGCTTTGCCCACTTGCGCGGCTGCCCTTCTGTGCGCCTGCCCGCGTTGGTTCGCCCACTACCCCGCCAAACAGCGAAAGCTGTTGTTCATCGTCTGCCATCACGCGCCTCCTTCCCATCGCCTCCATTGTACGCGATAGAAGGATAGCTCGTAGGATTGGCCAATATGCCCAGGCAGGAAACTGCCAGGCGGATTATCAACTGC
>Ga0070737_10007024_pt1 | contig 10096 bp, 10 predicted proteins | sample Coa_R1_10_FD_66438 | JGI IMG/M metagenome (GOLD analysis project Ga0070737, IMG submission 66438) | Surface soil microbial communities from Centralia Pennsylvania, which are recovering from an underground coalmine fire - Coalmine... | ecosystem: Environmental > Terrestrial > Soil > Unclassified...
CTTAACAATAATAGCTCATTCTCACTTAACTTTTCATTGCTCATAAGTTTCCTTATTAGAGACAATAAGAATTCAAGATCGTTACCTAAAAGGCCTGTACCATTGCATTTGTTACATTTTATCCATCCAGAACCTAATTTAACTTCGCCTTTATTCTCAGCTCTATAGATTGCTTGTATTGAGGGATAAGAACTAGAACCAGCACCGCCACATTTTAAACAGGCATAATATCTATAATCCGTTATATCCATGAAATAACCTTTACCTTCACAGTTATAACAAACAGTCTTACCACTTCCTTTACATTGATCACAGACCATATGAAACTTTGAAAAAACTAGCTTTTAGATTTTCATTTATTGTTATATTATATACTTGGTATCTCTTAGTATGGAAAATTTCGTCTTACCAATGTATGGAGGTTCCTCCATAGTAAACCTCACATCTACCATTTTAAGAAACTACGGTTTATACACCGAGGTTAAACCGCTTGATTCAGAGCCTGAATTGACAACTAAAATAGTACTCGTATTGATCGATGGGCTAGGACTTAACATGTTAAACAATATAGGATACGGACATCTGTCCAATCAAAGTCTTACTAGCGTATTTCCTTCAACGACCTCCACTGCTATATCATCCCTTCTTACAGCTTCTACACCTGGAGAACATGGTTTACTAGGTTACATAGGCTATTTCAAAGAACTAGGAGGACTTGCTAACATTCTTAGGTATTCTCATCCTCTTGCATCGGAAAGAGATATGTACAAAGAGTTTATAGACTTAAAGCAAATTACCACAGCGAAGAGTATTTTTGTGAGTATGCTTGAAAAAGGTGTAAAAAGCAAAATCGTTATCCCAAGAGAGATAACCTATTCAGCTTTATCCAGATTTTTACATGAAGGCGTAGAAGTACAGGAATATGTAATGCATTGGGATGGGCTTATTTCATTAAAGAAGTTAATGCATGAATCTGTTGATTTTGTATATGCATATTTTCCGCAAATAGATACGCTTGCACATATCTATGGACCTAACTCAAAAGAAGTCAAGATGGCTTCACGAGAACTTCTAAAAGATCTTTTAAAGATCGCAAAAGGAAAGCCAAAGGACGTAACGGTGATCATTACAGCAGACCACGGACATGTTGAAGTGGGAAAAATATACAAAGCCATCGAAGATCCTGAACTACTTAATTCGCTTAGTATGCCTCCTTTTGGAGATTCTAGAGCAGTATTCTTAAAAACAAAAAATAATATAAGCGAAATATTTAAGAAAAAATATGCTAATTTTGAAGTTTATACGTTACAAGAAATTATTAAATTAGATTTATTTGGAAATTTTAATGAAAATTATATAGATAGAGTAGGTGACTACATTGCAATACCAAAAGATAATTCAATCATGATTTACCCATTCAAAAGAGGCGATGAAAGAATGTTAAAAAGTCAGCATGGAGGACTTTTGAAGGATGAAATGCTCGTGCCACTTATACTGTTATGAAGTTATATCATCAACCTCTGTAGCTTTATGCTTAACAAATTTACCTTCTCTAAGCTCTTGGAAAGCTTGAACTAATTCATCCTCAGTATTCATGACTATTGGCCCGTACCAAGCAATCAGCTCCTCGATAGGCCTCCCTGCCAAAAAGATGACCCTAGCACTCCTTTCAGACGTTCTGAAATTTACACTTGTGCCTTCGCGATTGAAAAGACCGGTATTTTTCTCCTTTATAATTACATCATTTTCGCCTTTTGGAGCAAGCAACTCACCTTCGATTACATAAACAAGTGAGGTATAGCCTTCTTTAACCTCATAGGAGAAATTGACATTTGGAGGCATAATGAGTTCCATATAAGTAACGTCTTGTGCCAAAACTGAAGCATTGTTCACAGGACCGCTAAGAGAACCCAATCCAGGAATGCCTTTTATCTCTCCTGCTATGAGTCGTACTTCGATCCCATTATCTAACGTTGCATTGGGCACATGCTTATCTCTAAGATTTCTATACATTGGAGTTGTCATTTTAAGCCTAGCAGGTAAATTTATCCAAAGCTGCAAACCTCTATTTTCAGGGTCTTGAATTTCGTTATCTCCCTCTTTCCTTACAGTAGGCTTTGGCATCTCCGCATGGAATATACCGCTTCCTGCAGTCATCCATTGAAGATCACCCGAACGTAAAATCCCCTTTATACCAGTACTATCTTCATGATGAACCTCGCCCTTTATAACGTATGTAACAGTTTCAAATCCCCTGTGAGGATGCCAAGGAAAACCTGCCAAGTATTCATGGGGATATCTTGAACCGAAATCGTCTAAAAGCAAAAATGGATCTGTAAGATACGCAAGTGTGGGATCCCCAAACGCTCTCCTAACTTTGACACCTGCTCCTTCAAGTGTTTCAAAAGACTTGATGATGGAATTTATTTTTCTCTTAGCCACATTTTTATAAACTTTTCAGTAAAGCATATAAAATTTACGTTAAGTTAAAATGAAGTATATATACTACTATTGATAAAATGAACTCAATGATACTATTCACAACGTTAGGATTTGAAGAGAAATACTTACTCAGAGAAGTGTTTCGAAGAGGCGTAAAAGACAGGCTAGGAATATTTGTACTAGTGCCAGAAGAAATGCACGAACGAACAGAAAAAGCTTACCAAACAGTCAAAGACATGTTGTCTAAATTAGAACCTAACATTTTTATAGACAGGATTAAAGTTCCATTACAAGATCCTTACAAGGCTATATACGAGATTAGATCTAGCATAAAGGCTTATGCTAAAGATAAAGAGGAAGTTGTAGTGAATTTAAGTGGAGGTCAAAGATTGCTTATATTCTGTGTAACTGCGGCATTGAGTAGCTTAGGAATAAGGAATATTAAAGTCTCAATTGAAAGTGAAGATGGTAAATATTATTTTGAACTTCCAAGCGATGTATTAATCTACTATGATTTAGATGAATTGGATAATAGAATACTAGAAGCTATAAGGGACGGGCATGTAAAAATTAAGGATCTACTAACTTACTTAAACATCTCAAGAGTGACTCTCTGGAGAAAGGTAAAGAGAATGAAGAAGCTAGGGCTCATAGAGGAACTCGAGGGTAAAAGATACAGGTTAACCGAAATCGGTCTGACTAAGATTTAAATTTTATCTAAGAACTCAGCGTATTTTTCTAACCGCATCAATTCTCCTTCTTGTTGAACAAACCAAGTCATCCAGCATAACTCAATTGGTCTATACCCACAGCTTATAGCTATCTCTTCAGCCTTCTTTATGAAAACCATATCATCATTAACAGGTTTATATCCTGCTTTAATTAAGATTTCATTTATTACTTTTTTCACGACTTTATCCGGCATTATTGTGTCAACGCCACCCATCATTCTCAAATATTGGTAGGTAACCAATCCAACACCTTTAATACTCCCTATGGGATCTGATTTCCACTCACTTAATACGGAATTCTTCGCCCAATATCTTAGTGCCTTTCTATCATCGAGATTTAAGCTAGAGAGATAGGATGCAATTTCTTTGGAAACTACGAGAGAACGCCTGTTCTTCCATATCCTTCTCATTTCATTTATATCAAAAAGTGCAAGATCTCGAAGATTTTTAATTCTTCCAGTATCTATAAATGTCTTTTTAAACTCAACAACTTTAGGAACTACCACAGTGAAATAATTTAAACCAATTGAAGTAAACGCAGCATCCATAACCATTAGAACCACATTTCCATTCCAGCGCTCTGTTCTAAGGCATCTATCAGTAAATTCCCGAATAGAATATACCTTTGACATGTATGAATCGACTATTTCCTTAAGCAAAACCACGATTAGTATAAAGACTGAGAATTTAAATTGATTATACCTAATTACCATTTTTATGGAATGCGATAGACTGGCTAGTGAAGAAGAGATAGAAAAAACTCGTGAATCTCTTATCAATAAGGGATGCGAGGTATATGTAGTTAACAATAAACAAGAGGCCAAAGAACTTATAATCAAGCTAATTCCGAAAGGAGAAGAAATTTTAAACGCGAGCTCAGTAACATTGGATCAAATAGGGATCACCGAATTAATTGAAAAGGGAGATTATTATCAAGCAGTTAAAAAGAGGTTTATTTCTATAGAAGATCCTGTTGAGAGAACTAAGGCTAGAAGAAAAAATTCTTACTGCAACTATGTTATAGGTAGTGTTCATGCTCTTACAATGGATGGAGAATTCCTCGTTGCTTCAAGAACAGGAAGTCAGCTTGCACCTTATGCATATACTGCAAACAATGTAATTTTGGTTATAAGTACGAAAAAGATCGTTAAAAACATAGAAGAAGGAATCGAGAGAATTTATAAATGCGCTTTCCCCAGAGAAAATGAAAGAGCACTTAAAGCTACAGGTGTACCTTCAGAAGTAAATAAAATACTCATAATAAAGAAGGAAGCCCAAAAAGGTAGGATAAAGGTCATACTTGTCAAGGAGAATCTTGGCTTCTGAATTTTTATTTACTCTAAGGATCTAGAATCTGTGAGAGAATTTGTATTATTCAGCAGAACAGGATTGACGAGGCCTTTCTTCGTAAACGATCTAGTAAAAGCTAATAGAATGGACATCGTAGCTAGAAGCGTTTCGAATGCTTTGTTCATATCTTTTGGAATAAGGAAAAACGTTACTTTCTATGTCTCCCTTAATGGTCCTCCACAGCCTCCTGTGCTTATAACCTTTAAAGGTGACGAATTGAAAGGAATGTTTATAGATGAGAAAAGCGTTGGGATAAGAATAAATGAAGCCCTAAAAAAGGTGCAAAAACAAGGAGAAATCAATGTTTCAGAGGGCATATACGTTTCAAAAAAACCCTTTGAAGTATTGATCAAAGAGAAAACAAATGAGGGCAAGAAGCTAATTTATCTAGATAAGGAGGGTATAGACATCAAGAACTATAGATTTACTGGCAATGAGATGTTTATTATAGGCGATAAAAAAGGGCTGCCTCTCAAAGTAACAAAATTTCTTGAAAGAATAGGGGCAGAAAAAATATCATTGGGAAGAATTGAATATCTTGCATCGCATTGTATAACTATTCTTAACTACGAATTGGATAGGCTAAAATTGTAATAGTTTTATATCTTAAAATAGTGGTCGATATTTCATATTTCCCATATAAACCAAGAGATAAGCAACTTGAGCTCATCGATTTCATACAGAGAAACATTGAAGAGAAGGACATTATTATTGAGGCACCGACTGGATTTGGAAAAACTGCTGTTGTACTATCTGCACTTCTTCCTTTTTCAATCAAGAAGGACAAAAAGATAATTTGGGCTGTTAGGACAGGTACCGAAACTGATCGACCAATAGAGGAGTTGAAGAAAATTCACGAAAAAGGAAATGATGTAATGGGGATTTCGATAAGAGGAAAAAAAGATATGTGTCTTCTAAAAAGAGAACTAAAGGAAGATGTAGATTACGAAGAAGTCTCTTTATTCTGCAAGATAAAGATCAAGAATAATGAATGCCTCTATTATAAAAGGCTGAATGAGGCAAAAATCCCTTATCAAGATAGCCCTTTATTGTTCACCGAAATACTCAAATTTTCTGAGGATAATAAGATTTGTCCATACTACTATCAATTATCTCAAATATTCGACTCACATATTATAGCTGTAAATTATAATTACATTTTTAATGAGAATGTAAGCTGGGTTCTAAGGAATAAAATAAATTTTAATGACTCAATTTTGGTTGTCGACGAAGCGCATAATCTTCAATTTTTACTCAGTAGCCTAAACATGAAAGAAATAACAATAGGCACCGTTAGAAATGCTATAAGAGAAGCCCAAGAGTTTGGGGCGGAGATTAAAGTATGTGAATTTCTCCAAAAATTTGAAGCGCTGCTTCAAAGGATCATGAAATTTTTGAGAGAAAACGGTAAAGAAGACGTAGCTATAAGTTTACAGCAATTGCTTGAAGGATGCGATTACGAAAAATACTATGGAATCGAGCAAAGGTTAATTGAACTTGGGAGAAAAATAAGACTAAGAAAACTCAAAGAAAATAAAGCGCCTAGGTCAAGTCTGTTTAGGCTTGGTCAATTCTTAGCATCTGCATTGGAAACGATCAATGAGGAAGGTGTTAGATTAGTAGCAAAGATCGACGAAGAACACAAAATTACATTAGAAATCTTTGATATGCGTGCAAAGGAAATCTACTCGAATATTTGGAATAGATTTTATAGAGTGATTTTGTGCTCTGGTACCATAGGTTCCATTAAGTCCTTCGCGGAGATAATTGGACTTAATACCTATGAATCTAGAAGAGTTGAGTATAACTATAAAAAAGAAAACTTCTTATCCATCATTACGAACGATCTTTCCACGCGCGGAGAATACCTAGGGGAAGAAGAGGCTAAGAAATACATTGAATACATTGAAGCATTCGTAAGATCTGTAAATGAAAATTGCGCAATCTTTTCTGCGAGTTATAGAATCCAAGATACGCTCATAAATCTGGGTTTATTGAACAAGCTAAATCCTTTAGGAAGAAAGATTTTCATCGAAAGACAAGATATGCAAGGCGATGAAGCAAGAAGAATGATGGAGGAATTCAAGATAAGTTCAGCAGGAACGAAGGGAGTTCTAATAGCCAGTAGCACAGGAAGATTTGCTGAAGGAGCCGACTTTCCTGGAAAAGAACTTGAGGCGATCTTTTTGGTTGGCATACCCTTTGATAGGCTAACGGCCAAAACAAAACTATTGATGAATTATTATGTAAAAAAATACGGCAAAAGGAAAGGCATATTTTATTCTTATGTTTTACCTGCTATTAGGAGAGCATCACATGTTTTAGGTAGAGCTACGAGATCCCCCGATGATAAAGCTGTTCTAGTACTAGGTGATAGAAGATATAGGAAAATTTTAAAATACCTTCCGAAGTTTGTTAGGATTAACGTTAAAACTATTAATAGCAAGGAAGAGCTTTATCAACTAGTTCAAAAGTTCGATTTTAACTAGAGCTTGAAATTACTTCTATTTTACCTCCCTTTCCGATATTCAAACTTAACTGTCCTCTAAATTCAGTTACAAATGCACCTACAAGCTTAACAACATCTCCCTCGTTTATCATATCGATCTGATCCCTCCACAAAGTCAAATTTATTCTCCCAGTGTCATCTTCTCCTACTGCTGTTGCGACTCTACTCTCTCCAAATTTTGTCATCACAACTCTTTCCTTACCCTTTGAGACTATCTTGAGAACTATAGTAATGTTGTTCATCCCTCTGCCTATTTCCTTCACTTTATACATAGCCATATTTTGATTTTTTTATTCTTAAAAGTATTTAAAGCTGCTGGATAGTGTTTTTTACTAAATGCTAAAGAAGATAAAAACACATACGCTCATAAATTCAGCTGCAAATAACTTCATCACACCCTACTTCAGCTATGTCACTGCAAGGCTCAGCAATTCCTACATCGTGGTTGGATATGTTCAAGGCCTAGGGCTATTCAACTCAATGCTTCAGCTTTTAACAGGTAATCTAGTCGATAGAAAGAATAACAGAATCAATCTCATCCTCATATCCAGCCTGCTGATCGCAATTTCATGTATAGCGCTATACTACATCTTTGATCCTATAATTCTAGCCTTAATATTCACTGCTATTATCGCACTTCAGGGAATATACGGAGGTGCATATAACGCGCTGCTGGGAGAAATTTCTCAAAAGAACAATAGGGGGAGATTTCTTTCCAACTTTGTGGTTATCAGTGAAATAGGAGCTATCGTTGCTATGCTGGCTACCATACCACTTACTTATGTCACAAACTCTTTTAGGATAGCATTCATAATAGGCGGTATATTGTTTATAGCCTCTTCCTTAGTATTACTGGGAACTCCTGAAATTAAAGTAAAAAGGGAAGTTCTTAAGCCTACTTCGCTCAAAAGTCTAAGGGATTTTTATTTTGTGAACTTCACATATGGCATATTTTGGGGCTTTGCATGGCCTCTTTTCACTATAACCCAAGTTAAAATTCTTAATATGAAGCCGTACGAATACGTTATAGCTCAAGTTATAGGTGCGATATCTATTCTCGCTTTTCAACCGCTCGCTGGAAAGATGGTAGATAAGGATAGAAGAATGAGCATGTTCTTAGGGAAATTTGGCCTTATCGTATTTCCAATCGGTTTCTATTTTTCTACCTCTCCAATACATATCTATTTGATCAATGCATTAACAGGTCTGATCTCTGCACTCGTAAATGTAGCATACACAGCATATTTATATGATTTAGCACCTGAAGGCTACAGAGGTAGATTCTCAGCAGAATTCAATCTAGTCAACAATACGGCTGCAATGATAGGTTCACTCTCAAGCACTTCATTAGTGGACTACATTTCTGCCTTCATGCCTTTAAACGCAGCATTAGGAATAGGTTACTTAATAGCTACAATAGGCAGAGGCTCGACATCATTTATGTTTTTCAGATTTAAGAGCGAATTGGATGAAAAGAGACTAATTTCTAATATAGAAAGGACTTCTTAGAATCATACACGGTAGCGTTAAGTTCTAAATTGATAAAATCATTTATGCATATGATTAAACCGGATAAGTTGTATTTCGGCCCAGCAGGGGTGCCCCATAAAGCGAAGAAAAAGGATACACTGACGGGTATAGAAACGATCAAGGAATTGGGGCTTAACGCAATGGAGCTAGAATTTGTTTATGGAGTAAAACTAAATGAAGAGGTAGCCTCGAAGGCCAAAGACTTAGCAAATCAATATAAAATAATTCTTACAGCACATGCACCTTATTATGTAAATTTGAATTCAAATGAAGAATCAAAATTTAAAAATAGCATAAGGATGGTTATGGAGAGCGCAAAAGCGCTTTATCTATCAGGAGGCTATTCAGTGTGCGTCCATCCAGGATGGTATCAGAAATCATCGAAAGAAGAAGCTTTTGAGAGAGTCAAAAATGCATTCAAAACCATAAGCCGAATGATTAAGGAAGAGGGTTATGAGGTATGGGTAAGACCAGAAACAATGGAAGGAAAAGCGAAATTCGGGGATTTAGATGAAGTATTAGCAGTATGCGAGGGGTTGGATTACATTTTACCCTGCATAGACTTTGCACATCTTAGATTCAGGAATGGATGGAATGATAGCGAAAGTTTCAAAGAAATACTTAATAGGGTCGAAGATAGCTTAGGTAAGGAGGCATTAAGAAATATGCATATTCACATCTCCGGTATAAAAATGGACAAAGCTGGCACACATTTAAACTTGGAGGAATCTGACATGAAGTGGAGAGAGGTTTTAGAAGTGCTCAAAGAATACAGAACTCTAGGTGTTTTGATCTGCGAATCACCAAATCTTGAAGAAGATACTCTTATGCTTAAAAAGTATTACGAGGAGTTATAGCTATGTGCAGATTGCTAGCTATACTTTCAAGAAAGGAGTTAAACCCTTATCCGTATATTTTCGACGCAAAATATTGCATTTTGAAACAGGCTGAGGTTGAGAAACATGAAGATGGTTGGGGTTTGTGCAATATAGAAAATGGAAAAATTACATTGGTTGCAAAATCAATCAAACCATTAACGAGCTCGAAAGAGATCGCCTCTAATTTGATAAAATCAATAAGCACTAAACACTTTATGTTCTTCATAAGGCTTGCAAGCAATCCTAGAAATCTAGATAAAGGTCTTATTATAAAAGCTGAAGCGACACAACCTTTCTATTACAATGATATAGCCTTTGCACATAACGGTACAATTTTTATTCCTGACGCAGTGTACAAAAAGATCTCAAACTTCTCTTTAACACCAAGAAGTCTAAATGATAGTGAAGTCTACTTCCTAGCTTTCCTCAAGTATTTGGAGGAGGAATATGATGTTTACTCTGCGTTGAAGAAAACTGAAGATTTAATCATTTCAACTTTCAAAGAATCCAATTCAGGAAAGCAATATCCGTTTTCATCTATGAATGTAATCATAAGCGTAGGTGACAAGCTATACGCTTACAATCGGTATAATTCAAAGTATAAAGTCTCGGTAAAGGATAAGGAAAGAGAATACTATATGATGTGCTTCAAGGCA
>Ga0070737_10007025_pt1 | contig 10095 bp, 11 predicted proteins | sample Coa_R1_10_FD_66438 | JGI IMG/M metagenome (GOLD analysis project Ga0070737, IMG submission 66438) | Surface soil microbial communities from Centralia Pennsylvania, which are recovering from an underground coalmine fire - Coalmine... | ecosystem: Environmental > Terrestrial > Soil > Unclassified...
CGAAGGAGCCGGGCACAACGGTCTCGATCTTCTTGCCGTTGAAGATTTGCGCCGGCCGCACTACCCAGGCTGCCACAGCCGCAAGCTGACTCCAGCTATCCTGACGCGGACCTGGAGCTTGCACGGTGGGGAAGCTGAAACTCAGAGCGGGTTAGCTCGCACCGAGATGGCGCGGGCAGCCGCGTTCGCCAGCAAGTCGCAACGGTTGTTGTCCGGATCGCCGGCGTGCCCGCGGACCCATTGCCACCGGAGCTGGTGACGTCGAGTTTCAGCGTCGATCGCCTCCCATAAATCGCGGTTCTTCACCGGCTGCGTGCCTTGTCCTTTGACCTTGTGCAGCCACCCGTGCGATTTCCAACTGTGAATCCACTGCGTCATGCCGTGCTTGAGATATTGGGAGTCGGTCCGGACGGTGACGATGCAAGGCTCCTTCAACGCCTGCAGCCCTTCGATCACCGCGCGCAGCTCCATTCGATTGTTGGTGGTCCGCGGCTCGGAACCGGACAGCTCTTTGGCCTGACCGTTGTAACGCAGCACGCACGCCCAGCCGCCGGGGCCGGGGTTGCCGATGCAGGCGCCGTCGGTCGTCAGAATGATTTCCTTCATAACGGTTGCTCGAAAAGTGTATATCAGAACCGTGGGGAGAAAAATGAATGAACCCGCAGGTGCGGGCGCGGCGCGCCCTTACGCCGCCGATGGAGCCGGGTTGGAACCCCGCCCGAGCAAAGGCAGCTCGGATGGGGCACTCCGGCCGCTCTCTTGATTTCCCTCTTGACGCTCTGGTGCATAATGAAGTGTTCGGTACATTCACAGTCATGTCCAGCTCCAGCGCAACTGGCCTGCTCAAGGTCCGCGACACCGAATATCAGGAGGTTGAACTTTCCGAAGCTTTAGCTTGGTTATCCCTCCGTATTGAAAAGTTCGTGCAGGGCGGCGTCTACTTGATTGCCGGGCAACCCGGCATCGGAAAATCTACACTGGGCATTCAGATTGCGTTGGATCTCGGCAAACGAGGCGAAAGAACCCTTTACGTCCTTACAGAGCAATCGACGGAAGACTTAGCGAAACGCGCCCGACGGATGACCTCAGATTGGTCTGAGGCCCAGGCGGAGAGAGCCCTCAGCAACGTTGTACCCGATGAGACGGTTTATGACATCGAAACGCTCCCTCAGGTTGTCTCCCATCAGGTGCTCAATCCTTCCGGCAAATACAACGGCATTAAGCTAATCATCATAGATTCCATCCAAGGGCACGGATTATCCGCAAGTGCTACACGAAAGTACAAGCAGATTTACGAGTTCTGCCGTCTCTGTAAAGCTGCTGGCGTGACGGTGCTACTAATCGCTCACGTTACAAAAAAGGGGGAGATTGCTGGGCCGAAGGACCTTGAACATAACGTCGATTGCGTCCTTGTGATGCGGAAGGCGATGATCTACCGGCCGTTATTTGTGCCGAAGAACCGCTATGGGCCCGCAGTGCTCAAACCGGTTCCACTAGAGATTGATCGAAGGACCACGGCACTTAAGATTTCGCCCCACAGCGAGTCGGTCAGTAGCGTAGGAAGAACCTGGCTGGGACGCAGTGTAGGTATGGCCGAGGCCCAGGCCGCGGTTGCCCTGCCGGCATATGGGACACGGGGAAAGATTACAGCACCTGGCTTGCCTAAGAAGGAAATCGAACAGTTGACAACCTGCATCAGCCAGATTCCCGACATGGAGATTGAAGATTTGGACTACACGATCCAATGCAGGCTGCCGGGCGAGAAACGGTACCGTGGTTTAATCGGGCTACCGCTGTGCATGGCGTTGATTGCTTCTTACCTCCAGAAGGACATCCCGGCCCACCACGTCTATGTCGGCGAGATCGATCTTCTGCGGAAGGTTCGCGAGGTCCCGGATCAGGTCGTGCTGGACTTGTGGGAATCAATTGCGCAGGGACAAATTGCGAGGCCGGTGCGGTTATTCTGCCCAAGATCTGCGGCGGAGATACTGCGCGACGAGATCATAGAGGGCGCGACAGTCGTGGCCTGCGACCGTTTGGATGACGCCGTTTTCTTTACCTGGCCAGAGCTTAGAGGCTGAATAGCTAATGAGCCTTCGAGATTCGATTCGAGAGCACACGCGAGAGATAAGCGATGCCCTTGCCCAACTCGAACGCCGCAGGACCGACGCGACATCAGAGGTAGCGGCGGCAGAGAACCGGCTGCGGCAGGTATCGATGGAAGCGAGGTCTTTGCGCTCCCGTGAGGACGAGCGCAAGCGCGCGTTGGGAGAACTCGACGCCAAATTGCAGGGTCTGCAGCACGAGATTGACGAGCTTGAACGTCAGCGCTTGGAATTGGTGGATCGCTTGTTGGAGCGTCAGCAGGAGCGTCAAACAAGCGACGCGCTCTTGCGAGAAATACATGGATCGATAGAAAAGGTCGAAAAGCAAATAAGGTCCGCCCGCGAGGATGTGGAGGCCAAGGGGAGGGAGCTACGAAAGGTCGAGGAGGACCGCGAGCGTTATCGTTCGAAACTGGGCGAGAGCTACCGGTCGGCTCTGGTTACGTCCCTGGACGAACAACGCCGGAGGATAGCGGCGATGTTTGCCTCTGAAGAGGAACGACGCAAGAAACAGGCAATTGTTGAACAATTCAAGCGGGCGAGGCATGAGGATTCCCGACTAGCCGAGCTCTGCGAGCAACGGGAGCAGTACCTGCAGTTCGTTGGGCAGGCAACAGTGCCGGGCGTGAAGGCTACTCTCGAGCGCGAGATGTCAAAGATAGAGGAACAAATCGAGGATGTATACCCGGGTGCGCTGCACGGCCTCGAAGATCCCGCAATAACCACAAGCGAAGAAGACCTGTACTACTATGCCGATGAAAGCGGCGATGTCGCACTACTTGTCCCGGTTGATAAGGCAACCTGGGACGCCTTCGCGGCCGGCAGTCAGGTTGAACCGTGCTATGAAGCGGCATGGCTGTTGTGGAACCTGGTCAAAGAGTTGAAGCTGAAGCCATCTGACGGGCAATTTGCGAGCTCGGATTTTGGGTGCGTTTTTCGTTCAAATCTCGGGATGGACCTGGTACCAGCTTTGGGCGGCTTTGCCTGCAAGCTCGGGGTCGGAAGCGTTTATTTCAATTTGGTCGCAATGCCGAATGAGATGCAGGAGGTCATGTCCAATGAAGCTGCTGCTTTCTGAGGCGGCCAGGTCGCTCGGGGTACATCCCCTAAACTTGCTCCTCTATCTTGGTGAACTAGAGGGTCTTCAGTTCGACGAGATATGGCCAGATGTCGATGAATCATGGATTCAGTGCATTAAAGAGATACACCACGGGGAGTTCGAATTGCGGCAAGACCTAGATCACTCGAGGGCTGCCGGCGCCTGTTTGTCGCCAGATTTGGGAGACGAGGCAATGGTCGTAATAGAAAAGCTCTGGCGGCACAACAAGTGGGGCGTTGCCCGGGTGAGTATTGAGGGGATGCAGAACATTACCCACTTGGGTTCTAACGAGCTTAAAGCAGCGGTCGAACAACTCCGCGATGCCGGCCTCCTTTTGTCGCCGTCCGAGGACACCTACAGCCTCAATTCCGCCAAGAAAGGGGAAGTCGAGGCGCTGGTCGGGCGGCACTTGTCCGGTCAAGGGGAGACTACGGTCCCACTCCCGTAGGTTCTTGCGCTTTCCCCAGTTCTCTCCGCAACTAATCATGTGCCGCCGCCTGAAGCGGTGCTCTTTCAAAGCGTCCGGCGCCGCGGTCTAAAGGCCGCGACGCCGGGGAGAAAGAAGGACTGCGAGACGCGGCGCTGAAGCGCCGCGTTGCCAGACAAACTACACCAGCCCCTGGTCGAGCATGGCGTTGGCGACTTTGAGGAAGCCGCCGATGTTGGCGCCGTTCACCAGATTGCCGGGAGTGCCGTACTGTTCGGCGGTCTCGTAGCAGGTCTTGTGGATGGCGATCATGATGTTGTGCAGCTTCTGGTCGACCTCCTCGCGGGTCCAGGCGAGCCGCTGGCTGTTCTGCGACATCTCCAGGCCGGAGGTGGCCACGCCGCCGGCGTTGGCCGCCTTGGCCGGACCGTAGAGCACCTTCGCCTCCAGGAACAGCTTGGTGGCTTCCAGCGTGCTCGGCATGTTGGCGCCTTCGGCGACGACCTTGATGCCGTTGTTGATGAGGTTGGCGGCGTCCTTGGCGTTGATTTCGTTCTGCGTGGCGCTGGGGAAGGCGCAGTCGGCCTTGATGTTCCACAGCGGGTTGTAGCCCAGCTTCAGGTCGGTCGGCATGAAGATGGCCTTCTTGAACTGGTCGGCATACTGGCGGATGCGGCCGCGCTTGACGTTCTTCAGCTCCAGGATCCAGGCCAGCTTCTCGGCGTCGATGCCATCGGGATCGTAGATGGCGCCGTCGGAGTCGGAGACGGTGAGGGGCTTCGCGCCGAGCTGCAGCAGCTTCTCGATGGTGTACTGGGCGACGTTGCCGCTGCCGGACACCAGGCAGAGTTTGCCGTCGAGCGAGTCCTTGCGGGTCTTCAGCATCTCCTGAGCGAAGTAGACGCAGCCGTAGCCGGTGGCTTCGGGACGAATCAGCGAACCGCCCCAGCCCAGGCCCTTGCCGGTCAGCACGCCGGTGAATTCGTTGCGGATGCGTTTGTACTGGCCGAACAGGAAGCCGATTTCGCGGCCGCCGACGCCGATGTCGCCGGCGGGAACGTCGGTGTCCGGCCCGATGTGCCGGCACAGCTCGGTCATGAAGCTCTGGCAGAAGCGCATGACTTCGTTGTCGCTCTTGCCTTTGGGATCGAAGTCGGAGCCGCCTTTGCCGCCGCCCATGGGCAGCGTGGTCAGCGAGTTCTTGAAGACCTGTTCGAAGGCCAGGAACTTCAGGATGCCGAGGTTGACGGAGGGATGGAAGCGCAGGCCGCCCTTGTAGGGGCCGATGGCGCTGTTCATCTCGATGCGAAAACCGCGATTGACCTGGATATTGCCGGCGTCGTCAAACCACGGCACACGAAACATAAGGACGCGCTCGGGTTCAGTGATGCGCTCGAGAATTCTGGCGGAGATGTATTCCGGGTGGCGCTCAAGCACCAGGCGTAAAGAATCAAGTACTTCCTGGACGGCCTGATGAAATTCAGGCTCGGCTGGGTTTTTGGCCTTTACCAGCGCCATGACGTCGTTAATGTAGTTTCCCGGAGCCTTGATTCCGGGAGCGGTAATTCCAGCGCTCATAAATGGTCCTCCTCGAACCTTGTAACTACTTTGCTAGGGCCGATACGGACAACGCCGTTCGCCAACCAGCCGGCGAACCGGGATTGAGCCGGTAGTATTGGAGTCCTCGGCCATAACTCCGGCAGTGACCGCTATCACCGTAGGGGGTGACCAGCCATGACCCGATCGGCGCAAGATGGGATCCCCTTAGCCTTGAAGATCGGCCATGATTGGGAGCTCAATCGCAGCGCGTACCCGGGTCCGCGGCTTGCATCGGATATGGTAACGCCTTCGCGGCCATTACGGCTCCAAGATGAGAGATTTGAGCGGGAATTCTGCAAAGCCCTGGTCGAAGCTGACCAGGGTAGCGTCGTTTACTGCCGCATAAGCCGCCAGATAAGCGTCGCACCAGAGATTCGTCGCGGCCCGATTGACCTCAGAGTAGGTCTTTAGCAAAGTGTCGAGGCCGGGCTGCTCGGGAAAGAAACATACGCGCGCATCGGTTGCCAGGGTCTCAAAAATTCTCCATGCCTAAGTCAAACCGCGCCGGGACCGCAAAAGCGAAAAGCAAACAGCGTGTGAACATGAAGGCGTACAGGTGGTTAAGACCCAAGATTCGTGGGGCATCGAAAGACCAAGAGATGGTTGGCTCAGGCACGAGGTTCACGCGTCTCCAGACGCTCCACGCGTTTGTCGAGCTCCGAGAACAAACGCAGGGTATCGAGTCGGGCGAGCACTTCAGCAAAACGCGCATCCACAACTTCTTGCATCGCCTTCAAGCGTGTTTCGATGGCGTCAAACCGTCTGTCGATAGCTTCAAAGCGAGCGTTTACCGCCCGCAACTCAGGCGCTAAAAAGTCTTGGAGAACTTTCCGTAGATCTTCGACGGCGCTCATTAGTTGGCATTATACCAATTCGCCAATGCTTCATTCCCGGTAGTGCGCCCCGCCATGGCGAACATCGGCGCCGCGCACCCAAAAGATCACATCCTCAGCAATGTTGGTGGCGTGGTCGGCGATACGCTCCAGGGCGCGGGCGATGAGCAGAACGTCCAGCGCCTGACGGGTACAGGAGCAGTCGCCGGTCATCTTCTGGACAAGGACCACAAAGGCCTCGTCTTTCATGCGATCGACGATGCCGTCCATCTGCAGGACCGCTTCGGCCACCTCGGCCTTGCCGTCGAGGAAGGACTCGAGCGCGCGCTGCACCATGGTGCTGACGGCGTCCGCCATGCGGGGAATGTCCACCGGTAACTCGATTTCCGGCTCGCTGATCAGGTCCAGCACGCGCTGCGCAATGTTGACTGCCTGATCGCCCACCCGTTCCAGGTCGGCGTTGATTTTCAGCACGGCGAGAATGAAGCGAAGATCGACCGCCATCGGCTGCTGCATGGCCAGCAGATCCAGCGCCAGCTCGTCAATGTCGCGCTCGGCCTCATTGATAGCGCTTTCGCCGGTCAGGACCATCTGGCAGAACTTGCTGTCGCGGCTGCGATAGGCCTCGGTGGCGCGATCGATGGCCTGCTCTGCCAGACCTCCCATCCGCAACAGTTTCTCTTTTAAGTCGTCCAGTCCCTGCTGAAAGCGGCTGCGCATCATCCAAACCTGCCTGTTATGTAATCTTCCGTCCGCTTGTCGGCGGGGGTGGTAAAGATCTTCTCCGTCTTGTCGTACTCAATAAGGCTGCCCATGAGGAAAAATCCGGTCAGCTCGGCCACACGCGCCGCCTGCTGCATATTATGCGTCACGATGACTACGGTGTAATGTTGCTTCAACTGAAAGATGAGCTCTTCAATCTTGCTGGTGGAGATGGGATCCAGCGCCGAGGCGGGTTCGTCCATCAGCAGCACTTCCGGCTCGACGGCCAGCGCTCGCGCGATGCATAGCCGCTGCTGCTGGCCGCCGGAAAGGCTGGCGCCCGATTTTTTGTGCAGATGGTCTTTCACCTCGTCCCACAGAGCCGCCAGCCGCAGCGAACGCTCCACCAGTTCCTGCAACTGCTTGCGATTACGGAAGCCGTTGAGCTTCAAGCCGGCGGCCACATTGTCGAAGATCGACATGGTGGGAAACGGGTTGGGCTTCTGGAAGACCATCCCGATGCGGCGGCGGACCTCGACCGGGTCTGAACCGCTGCCGTACACGTCCATATCTCCGACTTTGACAGAGCCTTCCGCACGGGCCTCAGGAATGGTTTCGTGCATACGATTCAGGCAGCGGACAAAGGTGCTCTTGCCGCAGCCGGAGGGACCGATCACCGCAGTGACATGGTTTGCGGGCATGGTCATATCGATGGAATGTAGCGACTGGTTCTTGCCATACCAGGCGTTCAGTCCGCGCACTTCGATTCCCACGCCCATACCGGCTCTTATGCTCCCTTTAATCTTCCGCGAGTGGTCACGATGCGGACCGCCGCCACCGCACCGACGATCAGCAGGATCAGGATCAACGCCCCCGCCCAAGCTTGCTTGTGCCAGTCTTCGTAAGGCGAGATGGCATAGGTGAAAACCTGCAGGGACAGCGCAGCCGTCGGCTGGTTCAGCCGCAGGTTCCAGAACTGGTTGCCAAAAGCGGTGAACAGCAACGGCGCTGTTTCTCCGGCGACGCGGGCGAAAGCGAGCATGCAGCCGGTGATCACTCCCGCCGAAGCGGTCCGCAGCGTAATCGACAGCGTGGTCCGCCAGCGCGGAATGCCGAGGCCGTAGGCCGCCTCCCGGATCACATTCGGCACCATCAGCAGCATCTCTTCGGTGGTGCGCGCCACGGTGGGGACCATCATGATGCCCAGCGCCACACCACCCGAGAAGGCAGAGAAGTGCTTTTGCCGGACAACGATCAACGCGTAGGCGGCGATGCCAATCACAATCGAAGGTACGCCGTTCAGCACGTCGGCGGTAAAGCGGATCAGGTCTCCGAAGCGGTTGCGGCCGTACTCCGCCAGATAAATGCCCGAGCCGATGCCCAGCGGCACGCCGATTACACTGGCGACGCATAGAATCAAGCCGGTGCCGACGATGGCATTTGCCATGCCGCCGCCCACTTCACCCGGAGGCTTGGGAGTTTGCGTCAGGAACGCCCAATTGATGGAGCCGGCGCCCTTCATCAGCAGGTAGGCAAAGATGGCGAGCAAGGGAAGTAGCACCAGGACGGCAGCCAAAGTCGCGAAGGCCGTTGCTCCGTGATTGGCGAAGCGCCTCCACAGGCTGACCTTCGGCGTGACCGGTGGCGAGGAATTACGCACTGACCCTCGCAGTCCCGCCGGTAATGCTCCATACCAGCACGCGGGCCAGCGCGTTGACGATGAGCGTCACCAGAAACAGCGCCAAGCCGATTTCCACCAGTGAGCTGAGATACAGGTCGCCGGTCGCTTCGGTAAACTCATTGGCAAGCACGCTTGCCATGGTGTAGCCCGGGGCAAACAGCGATTTCGCGATCTGGGGGGTATTGCCGATGACCATGGTCACAGCCATGGTTTCGCCCAGAGCGCGGCCCAGTCCGAGAATGACTCCACCCACGATACCGACGCGGGCGTTGCGCAGCACCCCCATGCGAATCATCTCCCAGCGGGTCGCACCCAGCGCCAACACCGCTTCCCGCTGGTTCTGCGGCACCGCCATCAGCACTTCCCGCGTAATCGAGGCGATGATGGGCACCACCATGATCGCCATAATCATGGCCGCCGCCAGCATACCGATGCCATAGGCCGGCCCATCAAAGAACCCCGTCCAGCCCAGGGTTTTTGCCAAAAACGGTTCGACGTAGTCGCGGAGCAGGGGCGCCAGAACAAAGATGCCCCACAGCCCGTAAATCACGCTGGGAATAGCAGCCAGCAACTCCACCAGGAAAGAGATGATGGCGCGTAATCCCTGCGGGCACATTTCCGTGATGAAGACCGCAACGCCGACCGACATGGGAACCGCCAGCAGCAAGGCAAGAAAGGACGAAACCAAAGTTCCATAGATAAACGGCAGCGCGCCGAACTCGCCGCTCACCGGGTCCCAGTCACTTCCAAAGAAGAAGTGAATGCCGAACTGATGCAGCGAGAGCCTGGACTTGTCGACCAGCTCCCACATCACCAGCACAACGATGGCAAACACTGAGAAGGCGCTGAGAAAGATGATCGAGCGAAATGTTTCATCCGGAATCCGGCTGCTGCGAGGGCGAGTGCGTCGGATCTTCTCCAGCGCGGCAATGGGTCTCCGCGCTGGGCGCCCGGTATCGACCTTGGCCAGCGACGGAAGGGAAGCGACGGGTTTGGGCAGCCGCTCCAGCGGCTCCGGCGCATTCATTGGGTCGAAGCTATCAGACATTTGTTACAGCACGATTAAACGGCGCTGCAGGCTACAGGCTGCCAGGAAACCGCAACCGCAAAACCAGGCGAACCTTCTCTTTCAACCCAAGCCGCCGTGAAGCATCCGAGAAGGAAAAGTCTCCAGGCGGCTCAGCCTCCGCCGCCCGCGGAAAAGAAAGAAGGCGTTCCCGACCTTACTTTCTCTTCCAATGCCGGCAGTAAAGTGTTCTAGTGGATGTCCTTAATCTTGGTGCGCTCGATCGCCACAACCTGCTTGGGCAGCGGAGCATAGTCCAGTTGGGTGGTCATCGTCTGGCCCTTGTCCAGCATCCAGTTCAGGAAGTCCACCATCACCTTTTTCTTGGTCTGGTCCTGCCATTGGACCGGAACCAGTAAGTACGTGAAACTGGAGATGGGATAGGCATCTTTCCCGGACGCGTTCGTGATCGACACGCGCAAGTCGGAAGTCAGGTTCTTGGCGGATGACGCCGCGGCGGTCGTCGATTGCAGGCTCGCCTTGATGTAGTTACCGGCGGCATTTCTCACCGAACCAAACGTGATTTTGTTCTGCAGGGCGTAGATAAGTTCAACGTAGCCGATAGCACCCGGCTGTTGGGTAA
>Ga0070737_10007026_pt1 | contig 10093 bp, 10 predicted proteins | sample Coa_R1_10_FD_66438 | JGI IMG/M metagenome (GOLD analysis project Ga0070737, IMG submission 66438) | Surface soil microbial communities from Centralia Pennsylvania, which are recovering from an underground coalmine fire - Coalmine... | ecosystem: Environmental > Terrestrial > Soil > Unclassified...
CGATCTCGCTCTCCCCGTAGCGGACGATTTTCGCGTGCGACCGCAGCGCCTGCTGATCCGTTTGGCTGAGCCGCAATACCGACCCGCAACCATTCGCAGCGCTTGTTCGATGCGCTCGGTCGTCGAAATGTCGTCTTCGGCGCCGTCGAGATGAAGGCCTTCACGCCGTGCGCCATACCAGAGCCAACGCAAAAACGTGGCCTGTGCGGCGGAGTCGTCCGCCGGCGACTTCAACCCGATGGTGACGCGATACTCGGTGCCGCCGACGGGCGTCGCCGTCGCGACGACCTCGGTTCTGCGCTGCGGCAAAGCGGTCGCGACCCGGGTCAGCAGCGCGCACACCCGGTCAGGCGGGTCGGCTTCGGAAAACGTGGTCGTGATCACCAAGTGGTGTCCGCCGGGGGGACGGCTGAGATTGGTGAACGAGGTGGTGGCGAGCACCGAGTTCGGGGTGATCTGCAGTCCGCGGCCCGTCTGGATGTGGACCGAACGCCAGTTGGCCTCCACAATTTGCCCTCGGGCGGCCGGGGTGGCCAGCCAGTCGCCGATCCGGAACGGCTGCTCGAACAACATGAACAGGCCCGAGACGATCTGCCCGACGGAATTTTGCAGCATCAGGCCGATAACCACCGAAGTCACACCCAACGCGGTGAAAAGGCCGCCGACCCGCACGCCCCAGACATAGGACAAGATGACCGCCAGGCCCGCGCCGATCAGCAAGAACCGGGTCACGTCGAGGAAGATGCCGGGGATTCGCTGGCGCCAGGACCCCTGCGGTGCGCCCTCGAACACCGTTGCATTCAGCCCGGACAGCAACAGCACAAGCACCACAAAGCCGAACACCGTCGCAAGGACACGTACCGACGTGAACTGAGCGGGCATCTTCGCCACCTGCACGAGCAGCACCAAAAGCGCACCCAACGGGACAAGATAAGTGCGGAGCAGCATGACGGGCCGGGCGAGATGACTGTTCTTGCGGGTAAGGCTCTGATGCCACTCGGTAAGGCCGATCAGCAGCAGCGGCAAGCCGAACACGACGCTCGCGGCCCAGTAAAGCGTTGACGAGCCAATGCTGTTCACTGTTCCTCCGACAATCGCCAGATCTGCTGTTCGGCGTCGCCGACGGTGATGGTGCCTGCCGGCACGAACTGGCGGATGTCGCGCGTCGCCTCGTACACGTCTGCGGTGACATAGATTCCCGACTGCCCGGATTGCGTTGTGCCGCTGCGCATCTGGTATGCCAGGTTGACCGCCGCCCCCCACATGTCGTAAACCATGCTGGATCGTCCAACCAGTCCGCTGATGACGTTGCCGCTGTTGATACCGGCTCGGAGGGCCAGATGGTAGCCCGTTCGACTGTTGAAACGCCGGACGATTCCTTGCATTTCGACGGCGAACTCGACGGTGCGGTGGATGCTGTCGAGGCGGGGGACGTTCAGCGCACAGCTGGCGAGGTAACCGTTGTGCAACGTGCGAATCGGCTCGATACCAAGTGCTTCCGCGGCGGAATCGAGCTCCTGGATGAGCTCGTCGACGATCCCCACCAGTTCGTGGCCCGATAGCCGGTTGGATATATCGTCCAGGCCGATGATGTCGGCGAAGATGACGGTGACGTCTTGGTGTTCTTGAGCAATCTGTTCGCCCTCGCGGTAACGCTGCGCGACCGGCTCGGGCATCAATGACCCCAGCAGGCGGTCATTCTCCTTTCGCTGTTCGGTCAGCAGGTCTTCTTTGAGCTGCAAATTCCGGCTCATCTCATTGAAAGCGCCAGTGAGTTCACCGATTTCATCGCGTGAGGTCACTGGGATCGTGACGTCGTAGTTCCCGGCGCTGATCTCCTGCGTGCCGGCTTGGAGCCGTCGAATGGGCCGCACGAATATCTGGGCGACCAGTAATGCTGCCACACAGACGACGAAAACCATTGCCGTAGTCGTCACCACCAGTGTTCGCGTCAGCGCCACTATCCTGGCGTCGGCCTCGGCGGTTTCCCTGGTCGCCAGGATCGACCAATGCAGATCGGAATTCGGCACGGCCAGCGGAGCGTAGGCCACCAATTCCCGGCGGCCGAGATAGCTGGTGTCGATAACGGTTCCGGTCTGGCCGCGTTGCGCGGCGCTCACAGCTGCTGTCGCGACGGGCTGCACCAGTGTGGTGCCACCCCACCTGATCGCTTTGTCGGCAATATCGGGTCGGGTCCCTGTCGATACCACGTCACTCTTGTATCGCTGGGGGTCTTCGAGGAATAGCCGCGAATCGGACCGCATCGCGTTGTCGGGGCCGGCGAGATAAGTTTCGGCGGTCCGGCCCATACCGGCGGCCTTCCATTGCCTGTCGGCCGTCATGATGCGATTGACCTTGGCGATCGGCAACGGCAGCGCCAGCACTCCCGCCGCTTTACCGGGTGGGCCGATCGGCGCAACCAAACACGCGATGGGCGCGCCGAGTTGAGGCTGATACGGCTGAAAATCGGTGATCCAGACGAAATCTGTGGAGTTCGCGGCCATTGCCTTCTCATAGGCGCCACGCAGGTTCGATTGCCGATACGGGCCGGTGAGGATGTTGGTGCCGAGCGAGGGGCTTTTCCGCACGCTGTAAACCACGTTGCCGCGGGTGTCGAGCAGCAATGCGTCGCGATATTCGAAGCGCACCGCAATCTCTCGGAAGTAATCGTTGAAGCGGGCATTCGCTGCCGACCAAGCGCTGCCGTCGCCGGCGTCGCCGGGCGCGGACGACGCCGGCGCGACGGTGTAGTGGGCCTGCAGATATTTCTGCGAATTGCTGCTGGGCAGTAGGGCGTTGAGGTCCAGCTTGGTGCCGGTGTAGCGTTCGACGGGTTTGATCACTTTGTCGGTGTAATAGTTCACCAGTGCCTGTTGCTGTCCGGGGTCGACCGTCGCGTTGGACAGTTAATCGAAGCCGGCGGTGAACGCCTGGACCGCCTCCATTGCGGTCGACCCGCGGCTGTAAATGACCACCGAATTGGACAGGTCGGAGAACAGCGTCTCCACCGCCCGCTTTTGCGACTCGCGCATCTGCGTCATCCGCTCGGAAGCGGCGGGCAGCAGCGCGTTACGGGCGGCGACGTATTCGACGACGCCGATCACGCCCAATGATGTCAGGCTGGACAGCAGCAGCATCACATGACCTTGGACTGAATGCTGATCCGAGATAGCGCGCGGGCGACGCTTGCGTTTGTAGGCCGGTATCTTTTGCTCCGGGGGACCGGGTCGGTCGAGTGCCGCGACGTCAATTCGCTTCCTTTCGCCCCCGGTCCAGTGCACCAGCGGCTACGCAGGCTCGCCTACCCGCCGAACAGCAGATACAAACCGGTGAATGTGTAGCCAACCATGACCAGCATCATGGTGAGCTGGCCGGTGAGCTGATGGCCGGCCGGCAGCAACCGCAGCGCTTTGTCATGGGCCGCGATCACCGCCACGATGTGGCCGGTCACCACACAGGTCACCTTGACCGCGGCCAGCACCGAGGGATGCATCGACAGCACATACGCCACGTGTAAATGGGCCAGCCCCAACAGGTTCCAGCCCCAGCCGAGCGGATCGGCCAGCGCGAAGACGGCCTGCTGGCCGCGCTCCACGAGGTAGGACAGGTAGTGGGCAAAGATGTAGCCCACCACGATCGGGATCAACGAGTGCGCCATCTGCCCGGGCAGGGCGCGACGCTGCTCGCGGTCCACCCCGCCGGTTGCCCTCGCGGCGAACGAAAACGTCAGCGCCACAACGGAAATAAACACCAGAAGCCCGATGGTTCGCAGCGCCGGCGACGGCAGGGTCGGCGCGAGCCGGTCGGCAAAATTGCGCCAGGTCGGCGACGCCGAGTAGCTGTCGAATGCCGTCGACCCCAGCAGCACCGCCACGATCGCGACTACGCCCGGGCGGACCGGCAGCGACGGCAGATGGTCGAACGGGTTGCCGATCACTATCTGCCCCGAGACGGTGTTTCGGCGAAACGGCGAAAGCCGCGACACCGCCATGCTGTACACCCCGAACGGGTCGACCCGGGCCAGCCAGCGCTGGCCGCACAGCCAGGCCCCGCCCAGCAACACCACGGCGTAGGTCAGCACCCACCACCTGATCCACGGCAGCGACGCCGGGTTGGGGCTGGCCAATTCCATCCACACGAACGCGAACAACCCCGCTGCGGCGGGTCGATAACCCCAGCTTTCGGGATAGGACAGCCGCGGTCGGCCGAGCCGTTCCGGTGTGACGCGCCGCAGCAGTAGATACAGCGTGCGCACCGGCGAGATCACTCGCCACACCGGACCGAACAGCAGCGAAACCGCCACCAGGCCGACCCACAGCAGCACGTAGAACACCCCGAGCAGCGCGTTGTTCGGGGTTTGCGGGCCCCACAGCCCGGCCATCACCACCCACGCGGTGAACAGCAGCGCCGCCACGGCCACCGTCGCGCGCGTCACCCGGGCGTCCACCAGCGCGGTGACCACTTCCGGCAACGGGTGTCCAGGCTTGTCCGGATCGAATCTCGGCTTGCGCCAGGCGAAAGCGACCAACGCGAAGGTGAACGTCAACGCCCAGGCGGCGCCGACCATCGCGTACGCGTAGGGGACCGGAAGGTCGCTCGAGCCGCCCAGGCCGTGCGCCAGAACCGACGTCACGGCCGCTCCTCCTCATCGCTTCGCTCTGCATCGTCGCCGGCGCGCGTCACGGCCGCACTTGGATGGTCGCGACCGTCCGGTCCAGGTGATGCAGTTCGACGTCGACGTTGCCCGGGACGTCGACGCTGAACTGGAACGTCTGGTTGGGCGCGGCCGCGACCTGGAACTCGTGGTCCGGCACCGAGTGGACGTGCAGCTCGTCGGCGGCGTCGCTGGTGACCCGGAACGTGATCGGCTGGTGAACTTTGGCCTGCAGCGTGGCATTAGCCGGGCTGACCTGACCATGCGCGATGGTGACGTCGACGACGAGCGCCTTCGTCGACGAGTCCTTGCCCGGCGAACCGCCGCAGCCGACAAGACCGCAGATCAACATCGCAGCAACCGTGATCAGCGCACTGCGAGCGCTCATCGGCCCCGTCACGCCGCTTGCGGTGGGGACCGGTCGGCTGCTGCTTCTTCGGGTTGGGTGGGGGCGGTGTCGGCGGCGTTGATCCGCCCGGCGCCCCAGGTCAGCGCCGAGATGACCATCAGCGTGAAGATCAGCACCACGATGCCGCCGGCGGTGAACAGCCACGCCGGCACGTTGGGGTCGCGTTCGCGCTGCAGGATCGACACCTCGAGCACGAAAGGCCGCGTGCTGGTGCCCAGCGCGGGAATCTCCGGCGCGGGGATGGCGTCGTCGGCCGGGGCGTAGATCGGCACTGCGGTCATCGTGTAGCCGTCTTGGATGCGCAGCAGGGTTTTCCAGCTGCCCCACACCGGGACGGGCTGGGTGGTGGTGTAGTGCCCGGGCCCGACTTTGTCGAGTCGGTCGATGTACAGGCCGCGGTGATGTTGCATGCGCCCCTGCCAGGACAAGATCGTCAGCCAATCCGGGTGGTCGCTGACGAGGGTGGGCGGATTGATCTGCACGTCGGCGGCCACCATGCGTTGTCCGGGCGGGCTGGGCACGTCGGTCAAGGTGATGGTGGCCGTGTCGTGTTGGGGCACCCGGATATGTAGTCCGTTGGCCACCGCACCGCCGATCACCAGCACGGTCAGCGCCACCACCGCGATGCCGATTCCACGCCCGGGCAGGCGTTGACCGGTCAGCACCATGCCCAGCATGGCCCCGCAGGTTCCGGTCAGCACCGCCGCCGGCGCCGCCATCGTCAGCGCTTGGCCCCACAGGCTGACCGGCCACGGGTAGTGATACACCGCGCCGATCCACAGCGACTCCAGCCACAACCCGATCGTGCCCACCGCCAAGCCAGCCACGGCGCCGAAGAGGATCGGGCGTCGGATAAGCGGTGTGAGGGCCAGCAATTCGACGACTACTGCCGGGCCCAGATACAGCGGAAACCAGTTGATCGGCGCGCCCAGGATCGGGCCGACCACCAGTGCCACCGCACCGCGCAAGGCGATCGCGAACAGTGCGGCGATGATCGCGCCGCCGCGGCCCATGGTCAACCGCGCGGCCACCGTACCCACCGCGGCCGCCGCCGCGATCAGCATCGGCTGAAACACCAGCCGAAACTGCGGCACACCGAAATCGAACTCGATCTGCCACACCGACATCCCGATCAACAACCCACCGAATGACAAATACCGCAGGAAATTGATGAGCCGACGCTCGTCTCGCGCGTAAGTACCTTCAGCAGGTGTGTCCGGCAGCGCCCGTCCGCCTTCGTACTCCAGCATCAGCACCGCGAACAGGGAGAAGCCGGCGCCGCCGATCATCATCAGATGGGTTGGGCCCCACAGTGTTACGTCTTGGCCGAAGATGCGATGCCAGATGTCATCAAGCGGGAAACCGAGCAGCGCATACAGCCCGCAGCCGGCCATCAGCACCCCACCGACCGGGGCGTACCAGTCGCGGGTGATGCGCACCGCCGCCGGGCCCGGCTTGTCGAACGGCACGACGACCGCGATCGCGCCGGCCAAAAAGATGCCGAACAGACCGATCACGATGAAATAGTGCGCGGGGTTGGCCAGCGGACCGGGATCGCGGCCATTGCCGATGTGCCAGCTGACATCCCAGATGAACCCGAACAGCGCACAGATGATCGACGTGGTGAACACCAACACCGGCAACGCCACCCACGACGGCCGGTTGAACTTCTCTGCCAACCGATCCGCAATCCGGGCCAACCAGCTGATGCGACGGGTGCGGTGCGCGTAGCCCACCCAAAGCATGAGCAGCGCTATCAGCATTGCGGCGATCGACAGGCCGATCACCTGGTTCAGCCCGGCACCACGCGCCGGCGCCTCCGCAACAACCGCTAGTCCCACAGTTATCCCCTCCAGGGCCGGGAGATCCGATCGCGAGCGTCAACCTACTTCACCGTAGGTTGCCGATCGGTAACGAGTTCAAACTTCGGCGGAATTGGTTGCGGAGCGCTCAATCCCGCTTGTCGCCGACCGGGGTGCGCTCGCCCTGGGCGGCGCTGCGCCTGTCCCGCAGCGCGACGTAGAGCACGACTGCGGCCACGATCACCGCGGGCAGGAACGCTGGCAGCGCCAGCAGCAGATAGTGGTGCGCCACATAGTCGACGTGTGCAGTGCTGAGTGTGTTCATGTCCGCTACCACTCAAGCTACCTCGACAGCTGCACTGCGCCCGGCTGACGCGGGTGGGTGGACTGGGCTGCTATGCCGTCGATGAGCAACTGCAGCCCGAAGTGGAATCCGCTGCCGGGGTCGGCGGACAGCTCGATCACCGACTGCGTTTCGGGTATCGCGCCCGCCGCGTCCCACTGCATGCGGGACTGCTCGTCGACGGTGGCGCCCAGTACGTAGTAGACGATGGTGCGGGCTGCCAGCTCCGACTGTTCCGGGGGCAGCCCGGCTTCCGCGGCCGCCTCGGCCAGCGACGTCAGGATGTGGGTGACTGCTCGGGACTGTCCGGCGGCGAAGCTCGCCGAGACCAGCTCGGCTCCGTCGGTGTGCGAGAGCAGGGCGTCGCGCAGACGTGAGCAGATCGTGCGCACCCGCAGCGGCCAAGCGGCGTCCGGCCCGGTTCCGGTGCCGGCCGACTGCAATACCCGGTCGGCGACGGCGCCGAGCAGCTCTTGTTTGCTGGGGAAATGCCAGTACAGCGCGCCGGGTGTGATGCCGAGTTCGCGTGCCAGCCGGCGCATGGTCAGATCGGCGATCCCGTACTGGTCCAGGATCGCGGCCGCCGCTTCGACGACATCGGGTTTGTGCAGTTGCACGCCGTTACCCTAACCTGAACACCGTTCAAGAAGGGAGCACCACGTGACTCAGGCGGCGACTCGGCCCGGCACCGACACCGACGGCACGGACATCCTCGCAGTCGCTCGTCGGCAAGTCCTGGAGCGCGGCGAGGGACTGACCCAGGACCAGGTGCTGGCTGTGCTGCAGCTGCCCGGCGACCGCCTCGAGGAACTGCTGGCACTCGCCCACGAGGTGCGGATGGCCTGGTGCGGACCCGAGGTCGAGGTCGAGGGCATCATCAGCCTCAAGACCGGCGGTTGTCCGGAGGACTGCCACTTCTGCTCGCAGTCGGGGCTGTTCGCGTCGCCGGTGCGCAGCGCCTGGCTGGACATTCCGAGCCTGGTGGAGGCGGCCAAGCAGACCGCCAAGACCGGCGCCACCGAGTTCTGCATCGTGGCCGCGGTGCGCGGACCCGACGACCGGTTGCTGGCCCAGGTCGCGGCCGGCATCGAGGCGGTCCGCGACGAGGTCGACATCCAGATCGCCTGCTCGCTGGGAATGCTGACCCAAGAGCAGGTGGAGCGGTTGTCGGCGATGGGTGTGCACCGCTACAACCACAACCTGGAGACCGCCCGCTCGTTCTTCCCCAACGTCGTCACCACCCACACCTGGGAAGAGCGCTGGGAGACGTTGTCGATGGTGCGCGACGTCGGCATGGAGGTGTGCTGTGGCGGCATCCTCGGCATGGGCGAAACCCTCGAGCAGCGCGCCGAATTCGCGGCGAACCTGGCTGAGCTCAATCCCGACGAGGTGCCGTTGAACTTCCTGAACCCGCGCCCGGGCACGCCGTTCGGTGATCTGGAGGTGCTGCCAGCCAGCGAGGCGCTCAAGGCGGTCGCCGCGTTCCGGCTGGCCTTGCCGCGGACCATGCTGCGCTTCGCCGGCGGCCGAGAGATCACCCTCGGCGACCTGGGCGCAAAGCAGGGCATCCTGGGCGGAATCAACGCCGTGATCGTCGGCAACTACCTGACCACGCTGGGCCGCCCGGCCGAGGCTGACCTGGAGTTGCTCGACGATCTGCAGATGCCGATCAAGGCACTGAACGCCAGCCTGTAGAAACACTGGTGTGATGGTCGCCGAGCTGCCGGCCCCGATCGGAGCCGGTGTGTACAACGTTTACACCGGCGCGCCGGCGGGCTCGTCGTCGCCGACTGCCGCCCAGTTGGGTCTCGAGCCGCCGCGGTTCTGCGCCGAATGCGGCCGCCGCATGGTGGTGCAAGTCCGCCCGGACGGCTGGTGGGCGAAGTGTTCGCGGCACGGGCGGGTGGATTCGGCCGACCTGGAGGCGCAGCGATGACCACGACTACCCCGCGCTACTCGCGCGGACGGGCGACCATCGCGGTGATCGCGGGCCTGGTGGCCACGGGTGTGCCGGTGGGCGCGCTGTGGGCGTGGCTGGCCCCGGCGGTGCACGGCGTGGTGGCGCTGACCCGCGACGGCGACCGCGTGCACGACTACCTCGGCAACGAATCCGAGCACTTCTTCGTCGCCGCTTTCCTGATGCTGGGGTTGCTGAATGTCGTTGCCGTGGTGGCGGCGGTTTTGGTGTGGCAGTGGCGCGCACACCGCGGGCCGGCCATGGTGTTCGGGGTCTGCGTCGGCATGGTGGGCGCCGCGTCCGTCGCCGCTACGGTGGGCGCGCTCTTGGTGCATTGGCATTACGGCACAATGGATTTCGACGCGGCACCGGTGAGCGAGCAGAACCGCGTCTACTACTTCACCCAGGCGCCGCCGGTGTTCTTCGGTCAGGCGCCGCTGCAGGCCGCCTGCACACTGCTGCTGCCGACCGCCACCGCCGCGCTAATCTACGCCGTGCTGGCGGCGGCGACGGCGCGCGACGATCTCGGCGGTCATCCGACCGTCGAACCGCCCGCGCCGGAGTCGGTCACAGCGGGCGTCGGTGCACCGTCCGTCCGGTGATCACCTTCGCTGCGATCACTGCCAGCCGGGCCATGCCGGTGTAGGTCGCGGGATTGAACATGGTCGGCCATTTGGTCCGGGCGCGACGACTGCTCGGCGGGCGCCCGGCGAACCGGTCATGCAGCCAGCGCAGCGTCATCGGCGCCGAAAGCGGGTGCAGCAGCAGGTGCTCGCAGAACGCGTCGCGGTGATAGGTGACGTCGGCGCCGCCGGCCGAATAGGCGTCGGCCAGCTCGTCGATGTCCTCGACGGCGATCAGGTAATCGTGGACCGCCTGCACGATCAGCACCGGCGGTGTCGGCACGGTGGTGCCGAGCTTGATGTTG
>Ga0070737_10007027_pt1 | contig 10092 bp, 7 predicted proteins | sample Coa_R1_10_FD_66438 | JGI IMG/M metagenome (GOLD analysis project Ga0070737, IMG submission 66438) | Surface soil microbial communities from Centralia Pennsylvania, which are recovering from an underground coalmine fire - Coalmine... | ecosystem: Environmental > Terrestrial > Soil > Unclassified ...
TCGCGGTCTACATGCTCGTCATCCTCGCTGCCGCCGGCGTCGGCTCCATCCCGCCGCTGCTCGTCAAGGAGCTCATTGACAAAGGGGTCTACGGTCACCGCCTCGGCCTGGTCGACTGGCTGGCGGCTGCCATGGTGGGCCTGGCCCTGGCCCAGACGGCGCTGTCGCTCGTCAACCGCTGGTTCGGCTCGGTCATCGGCGAGGGGATCATCTACGACCTGCGGGTGCAGCTCTACGACCACGTACAGCGCATGCCGGTCGCCTTCTTCACCCGCACCCAGACCGGCTCGCTCATGTCCCGCCTCACCAACGACGTGATGGACGCGCAGAACGCCGTCGGCACCGCCGCGTCGGTGCTCTCCGACGTGTTCACCCTCGTCGCCACCCTCGTGCCGATGTACGTTCTGAGCCCTGCCATAACCGGCCTGGCGCTGCTCGTGCTGCCTCCTTTCGTCGTGCTCGACCGGGTCATGGCCGGGCGCATCAGCCGCGTCGCCCGCAGGCAGATGCAGCTCAACGCCGACATGAGCGTCAACATGACCGAGAAGTTCAACGTCGCCGGCGCCCTGCTCGCCAAGCTCTTCGGCCGTCCCGACGCCGAGTCGGCCGAGTTCGCCCGCCGGGCGGGGGCTGTGCGCGACACCGGGGTGCGCCTCGCCCTCTTGAGCAGGTACCTCTTCGCCGCCCTGTCGCTCGTCGGGGCGGTGGGCACCGCCGCCGTCTACTGGCTGGGCGGCCGCGAGGCGGCCACCGGCCACCTGGCAGTCGGCACGGTCGTGGCGTTGGCGGCGTACGTGACCCGGCTGTACTCGCCGTTGACCGACCTGGCGAGCACCAGAGTCGACGTGCTCGCGGCGCTGGTCAGCTTCGACCGGGTCTTCGAGGTTCTCGACGCCCGGCCCTCGGTCGCCGAGCGCCCCGGGGCGGTGGCCCTCGGGCCTGTCGAGGGACGGGTGGAGGCGAAGGGCGTGTGGTTCCGCTACCCCGCCGCGGCGGAGGTGTCCGTGGCGTCGCTCGAGCAGAGCGCCGACAGCGCCGGCGAGGCGCTGCCCAGCGAGCCGGGGGCGTGGGTGCTCCAGGACGTGTCCTTCGTCGCCGAGCCGGGGACGATGACCGCCCTGGTCGGACCGTCAGGGGCCGGCAAGAGCACCCTGTCCACCCTCGTCCCCCGCCTCTACGACGTCACCCTCGGCTCGTTGACGATCGACGGCCTCGACGTCCGTGACGTGACCCTCGCCTCGCTCTCCGAAGCGGTGGGGGTGGTCAGCCAAGATGCCCACCTTTTTCATGACACAATCGCTGCCAACCTGAGGTACGCCCGGCCCGGGGCGTCGGACGAGCAGCTCGTCGAGGCCTGCACTGCGGCGCGCATACACGACCTGATCGTGTCGCTTCCCGACGGCTACGACACGGTGGTCGGCGAGCGGGGATACCGGCTCTCCGGCGGCGAGAAGCAGCGCCTGGCGATCGCCAGGGTGCTGCTCAAGGACCCGGCGATCGTCATCCTCGACGAGGCGACCGCCCACCTCGACTCCGAGACGGAGGTGCTCGTCCAGCAGGCCCTGGCCGCCGGGCTGGCCGGGAGAACCTCGATCGTCATCGCCCACCGCCTGTCCACCATCCGCGCGGCCGACCAGATCCTGGTCATGGACGGGGGCAGGATCGTCGCTCGCGGCACCCACGCCCAGCTGGTCAGCCAGGGCGGTCTGTACGCCGATCTGTACGAGACCCAGTACCGCGAGTCCGCTCCAGCCACAGCCTGAGCCCGGCCGCGTTGGAGTGCACGCCGTTGAGCGTCTCCATCCTGGCCTGCGCCTCGCCGGGGAGCCCCTCGGCGGGCCGGGCCACCTCGCGGGTGAGGGCCGCGGCGATGTCCTCCCCCGCCTTCCAGGCGCGCTCGGCGGTCTCGGCCCACCTGCGCAGCGTCTCCTCGGCCTCGGCGAGCATGCCGACGGGGTCGGGCAGCAGACCGTAGTGGGCGAGGGCCACGCCGGCGGGGCGCCTGTCCTTGAACCGCTGCAGCGAGTGCAGAGCCTGGTCGAGGTCGAAGTCGGCGGGGGGCGTGGCGGGCCGCAGCACGCCGACGTCCGGCAGGCGCACGCCGACCGCGTCGCCGGCGAAGAGGATTCCCGACTCGCTGTCGTGGAGGGCGAGGTGGTGCTTGGCGTGGCCGGGCGAGTCCACCGTCGTCAGCGTCCTGCCTCCGCCGACGTCCACCGTCTCGCCGTCTGCGAGCACGTGGATTCGCTCGGGCGGGGTGGGGTCGAGCCGGCCGTAGAGCGAGTCGAGCAGGTCGCCGTATACGGTCGCCGCGCTGTCGATCAGGCGGGCCGGGTCGGCCAGGTGGCGGGCCCCCTTCTCGTGCACGTAGACGGTCGCGTTCGGGAAGGCCCGGGCGACGTCGCCGACCCCGCCGGCGTGGTCGAGGTGGATGTGGGTGACGGCGACACCGGCCAGATCGCCGGGTGCGACGCCGTGGTCCTCCAAGGCGCCGAGCAGCGCCGGCACCGAGGACTGGCTGCCGGTCTCGACCAGGACCGGCGCCGGCCCCTCGACCAGGTAGCCGGCGGTGATCCGGCTCCACCCGCCGAGAAGAGTGTCGATCTCCAGTACGCCCGGTCCGATGTAGGTCGCCATCGGCGCCAGACTAGGGGCGTCGGCCGGCGAGGACGGACAGCACCTCTTCGTGGAGCAGGCCGTTGGTGCTGAGCCCGCTCCCTCCGTCGGGGCGCGCCCGGCCGGCCAGGTCGGTGAAGCGGCCGCCGGCCTCCTCCACGATCACCTGGAGCGCCGCCAGGTCCCACAGCGAGGCCACCGGGTCGAGCCCCACGTCGCACGACCCCTCGGCGACGAGCACGTGGGACCAGAAATCCCCGAAACAACGGTCGGCGTAGCAGCGCAGGGCCAGCTCGACGTAGCGGTCCGGCCCCCCGGCCCACGACGACAGGGCGTTCCCAGACAGGTGGGCGTCCGACAGGTGGGCCACCGCCGAGACCCGGATGGGCTCCCCGTCTGCCCACGCCCCGCCTCCCCGCGAAGCCCACCAGCGTCGGCCGAGGGCGGGGGCCGACACGACGCCGAGCACCGTCTCGGTGCCTTCCTGCAGGGCGACCAGCGTCGCCCACACCGGTACGCGCCGCACGAAGTTCTTGGTGCCGTCCACCGGGTCGATCACCCAGCGCCGCCAGGCGCTGCCGGCGGCCCCGAACTCCTCGCCGAGGACGGCGTCGCCTGGCCGGCGCTCCCCGAGCACGCGGCGCAGGGCGGTCTCCACCTCCCTGTCGGCGTCGGTGACCGGGGTGCGGTCCGCCTTGGTCTCGACCGCCAGATCCACCCTCCGGAAGGCCGCGAGAGTTATGTCATCTGCAATGTCGCACAGTTGCAGGGCGAGCTCCAGGTCGGTCACCGGCTCCTCCTCCCCCGGGTTGCGCGACGGCTTCTCATGCGAGGGCGACCAGCTCCAGCAGGTCGTCGCTCCAATAGTCGACGGTCCCTTCGGGCATCATCAGCACCCTGGCGGGGGCGAGGCGCGACACGAAACCGGCGTCGTGGCTGACGACGACCATCGCCCCCGGCCACGAGGCGAGGGCATCGGCGACCGCGTCCCGGGAGGGCGGGTCGAGGTTGTTGGTCGGCTCGTCGAGGAGCAGAAGGTTGTGCCTACCGGCGACGAGCTGGGCGAGGGCCAGCTTGGTCTTCTCACCGCCCGAGAGAGTGCCGGCGTCCTGGAAGGCGATGTCTCCCGTCAGGCCGAACATGCCGAGCAGGCCGCGCAGGTCGGCCTCCGGAGCCCCCGACAGGCTGCGCATGTGCTCCAGCACCGTCCGGCCGGCGACGATCCCCTCGTGCTCCTGGGCGTAGTAGCCGGCGGCGGCACCGAACCCCAGCCGGAAGCCGCCCCGGGCCGGGAGGGTCTCGCCGGCGAGGATGCGCAGCAGGCTGGTCTTGCCGGCCCCGTTGAGGCCCATGACAAGGATCCGCTCCCCGCGCTCGACGGCGAAGCCGACCCCCTCGAAGATCATCGGACCCCCGTAGGACTGGCCGAGACCTTCGGCTTCGAGGACGACCCGCCCGGCGCGCGGCGGGTCCGGGAAGCGCACCCGGTAGGACCGGCCGGAGCGGGCGGGAGCGGGGGACGCCTGGGCACGAAGGCGCTCGACGCGCCGGTCGAGCGACCTCGCCGTACGGGCCCTCTTGGAGGTCTGGTGGCGCATCGAGTCGGCGAGGTCGGAGAGGCGCCTGATCTCCGCCTGCTGGCGGCCGGCCACCTTATTGGCCCTCTCCTCGCCGGCCCGGCGCGCCTCGAGGTAGCGGCTGTAGGTCCCGCGGTACTCGACGAGCCGGCCCTCGTCGAGATGCACGACCCGGGTGATCGACTCGTCGAGAAGCTCCAGGTCGTGGCTGACGACGAGGAGGGCGCCGCGGTAGTCGCGGAGGAAGCCCATCAGCCAGCCCTTGGCGTCGACGTCGAGGTGGTTGGTCGGCTCGTCGAGGAGCAGGACGTCGGTGCCGGCGAAAAGGATCCGGGCCAGCTCGACCCGCCGCCTTTCGCCGCCCGACAGCACACCGAGGGGAAGGTCGAGCCGCCCGGCGGCGAGGCCGAGCCCGGCGGCCAGCTGGCGGGCTTCGCCCTCGGCGGCGTATCCGCCGAGAGCCGCGAAACGCTCCTCGGCGCTCGAAAACCGGGATATCGCGCGGTCGGTCGGGTCGTCCTCCATCGCCCGCCGGAGGCCTTCCAGGGCGGCGGCCGCTTCGTCGAGGTCCCGGCCGCCCAGCACGTGGGCCAGCCCGGACTTGGACTTCTGGCCGCGCAGGGCCCGGGGGTCCTGGGCGAGAAAACCGAGGCGGCCGGTCACCCGGCGCCACCCCCCGGCGGGCTGGGCGACTCCTGCCAGCACCTTCAGCAGGCTCGTCTTGCCGGCGCCGTTGCGGCCGACCAGGCCCACCTTCTCTCCGGCGCGGACCGAGAAGGAGGACGGGGCGAGCGTCAAGCGGCCTCCCACCTCCACCTGCAGGTCACGCGCCTCGAGCACCCGACCATGATGGCGGACCGCTCCGGCTAGGGCGAAAGGTTTCTGCCGGCGAGCCGGGCGAACGGCTCCAGGCTCGCCGGTTCGGCCACCGCCGCCAGGGACACCGCCTCCTCCACCGGCATCCCCGACAGGATCCGCTTGACCGGCACCTCCAGCTTCTTGCCAGAAAGGGTGCGGGGAACGGCGGGAACGGCCTGCACCTCGTCGGGCACGTAGCGCGGCGACAGGCGCGACCTGACCTGCGACCTGACGTTTTCTCGCACGGCCGCGAGGTCGGAGCCGGGCGCCAGGACCACGAAGAGGAGGAGCCGCCCCGGCCCGCCGGCGGGGTCCTCGACGTGCACCGCCAGGCTGTCCTGCACCTCGGGGAGACCCTCGACGACCTCGTAGATCTCGGCGGTGCCGATGCGCACACCTCCCCGGTTCAGCGTGCCGTCGGAGCGCCCGCTGATCACGACGGTGCCCCGCTCGGTGAGCGTCGCCCTGTCCCCGTGCGCCCACACCGGGTAGGCGCCGGGCTCCTCGGGCACGAAACGCTCGAAGTAGGTGGACCGGTAGCGGCTGCCGTCGGCGTCGCCGAGGATCCCGACGGGCATTGACGGCATCGGAGCTGTCAGGACCAGCTCGCCCTCCTCGCCCACGACAGGCCGCCCGGCGTCGTCGAAGACCTCGACCTTGGCGCCGAGGCAGCGGCAGGAGATCTCCCCCGCCCACACCGGGTGGAGGGGGCTGGTGCCCACGAAACCGGTGCACACGTCGGTGCCGCCGCTGAAAGAGGCGAGCATCAGATCCCCGCCGACGGAACGGTACACCCACTCGGCTGCCGCGGCGGGCAGCGGCGAGCCGGTCGAGCCGAGCGTGGCCAGCGACGGGACGCGGGGGGAAACGCCCGACTTGGCGCACGACACCAAGAAGGCGGCGCCCACCCCGCCGCATGTCACCCCCGCCGTCTCCATCACTTCCCAGATGCGCCCCGGCTCCCCGTCGTAGAGCACGACCGTGGAACCGAGGAGGAGGCCCGAGACGGCGAAGTTCCACATCATCCAGCCCGTAGTCGAATACCAGAAGAAGCGGTCGGCTGGTCCCAGGTCGAAGTGCAGGCCGAGCGCCTTGGCGTGCTCCAACAGGATCCCCCCATGTCCGTGGACGATCCCCTTCGGCTTGCCGGTCGTCCCCGACGAGAAGAGCACGTAGAGGGGATGGTCGAAGGGGACCTGGTCGAAGTCGAGCGGGCCGGCGCTGGCGGTGAACTCCCCCCAGCCGTCGCCGGGCCTCAGGTAGGGGACCTCTACGAGGCGCTCCACGGACGGCAAACCCGCCGCTATGGCGGCCACCTCCTCGCGGCGGTCCACCTCCCGCGAGCCGTAGCGGTAGCCGTCCACCGCCAGGAGCACCTTGGGCGCCACCTGGGAGAGCCGGTCGAGCGTGCCGTCGACACCCATCTCCGGCGCGCAGCACGTCCAGGTGGCGCCCAGGCTGGCCGTGGCCAGCATCGCCACGAGCGCCTCGGGGACGTTGGGAAGGTAGCCGGCGACGGCGTCGCCCCTGCCCACCCCGGCCCCCCGCAACCCGGCTCGCGCCGCGGCGACGCGACCCTCCAACTCCCCCCAGGAGACCTCCTCGGGGGGGCGGGTGTCGGAGAATGCGACCACCGCCACGTCCCCGGGGCGCTCGGCGGCGGGGCGGAGCATCACCTCGGCGTAGTTGAGCAGGGCGTCGGGGAACCACGACACGCCAGGCACCGCCGCCGCGTCGGGGAGGACAGCGGGGCCGCGCAGGGGCAGGTCGAAGTGGGCGGCGACCGCCGACCAGAAGCCGCCGATGTCCTCGACGGACCACGCCCACGCCGAGTCGTAGGTGAGCCGGTCGGTCTCGTCGAGGAAGCGCCGCATTCGCGAGTGGGCCTGGCGGGCCGACGGCGGCGTCCACAGGGGTAGGGGCTCAGGCACCGTCACCTCCCGGGGGGTCGAACAGGCGGTGGGCTTCCTCCTCGGCGCGCCGGGCGACCTCGCGGACCGGCAGCCCGACCAGGCGGGCGACGCGCGCGGCGTCGTCGTGCTCGGCTTTGATCCGGCGCGGCCCCCGCTTCACCCTCACCGGGTAGCCGTCGACATCGACCTGGGCGAACTGGCGGGCGGCGGGCCAGCGCCGCCACGCCGAGGCGCGCAGGCCCAAGGTACCGGTCTCGTCCGCGAGCACCTGTCGGAGCCTGCCCAGCGTGGCCGGGTCGCACAGGACCGACACGACGTGCGCCGGGCGGCCTTTCTTCCCCGTCACCGGTGCGACCCACGCGTCGTGGGCCCCTGCGGCCATCAGCGCCGAGAGGGTGGCGCCGAGGATCTCGCCCGTCACGTCGTCGACGTTGGCCTCGAGCAGCACCACCGGCTGGCCGTCGAGCGCGTCCGCCGGTGGCGGGACGGGGCTGCCGATCACCACCTGGGTGACGTTGGGGATGCCGTCGAGGTCGCGCGTCCCGGCCCCGTAGCCCGCGGCGGTCACCGCCATCTCGGGCATGGCCCCCCACGCCTCGCAGAGGGCGGACAAGAGGGCCGCACCCGTCGGCGTGGTCAGCTCCGTCGGGATCGCCGTGCCGTAGGTGGGCGCGCCCGCCTCTGCGAGCAGGGCGACAACAGCGGGCGCCGGGATCGGCAAGGCTCCGTGTGCCGAGGAGACCATGCCGGTCCCCTGGGCGACGGGGCTAGAGCGGACCTCGTCCACGCCGAGGATCTCGAGCGCCACGCAGGTCCCGACGATGTCGACGACGGCATCGGTCGAGCCGACCTCGTGGAAGTGGACCTGGCTCATCGGCCTACGGTGGAGGCGCGACTCGGCCGTTGCCAGGCGCTCGAAGGTGGCCAGAGCCCTCGCCCGCACCCTGTCGGGCAGCCGGGCTTCGGTGATCAGCCCGACGATGTGGCCGTAGGTCCGCACGACCTGGTTCTCCCGAACCCGCACCTTCACGTGGGTCGCCGCCAGACCGGCGCGCATCACCGGCTCGGCGTCGAGCGTCCAGCCGCCGAGGGGCAGGGCGGCGAGCTCCCGCTCGATGGCAGGGAGCTCCGCCCCCGCGTCCACCAGCGCCCCGAGAGCCATGTCACCTGCTATGCCACAAAAACAGTTCCACCACGCTACGGTCGTCACGGCTGCCTCAGGAGGCGGTGGACGGCCAAGGCAGCGCCGAAACCGTTGTCGATGCCGACGACCACCAGGCCCGACGCGCACGACGAGAGCATGGCCAAAAGGGCTGTCACCCCTTCGAGGGAGGCCCCGTAGCCAACGCTGGTGGGCACCGCCACGACGGGCCGGCCGGTCAGACCGCCCACCACGGACGCCAGCGCCCCCTCCATGCCGGCGACGACCACCACCGCCGGCGCCCGCTGCAGTGCTGCCGTGTGGGCGAGCAGGCGGTGCAGGCCGGCGACGCCCACGTCGGCGACCAGCCGGTGCGGCAAGCCGAGCGCCCGCAGGGTCGCCGTGCACTCCCCCGCCACCGGCAGGTCGGCGGTGCCCGCCGTCACGACCATCACCGGGTCCAAGTCCCGGGGCTCCGCGGGCCTCCACACGACAGTCGAGCCGTCGACCGTCGCCCCCGGCCACCGGGACGTGACCAAGTTGACCTGCTCCTCCGAAGCACGGGAGAGGAGGACCGGGCCGTCGCCGGCGTGGAGAAGCTCGCCGACGATGCCGACGCACTGGGCCGCACTTTTTCCAGGTCCGTACACGACCTCGGCGACACCCTGGCGTAGCTCGCGGTGATGGTCGACCGTGGCGTATCCCAACTCGGAAAAAGGGAGGGCCCGGAGGCGCCGGACCGCCTCGTCGGCGTCTATCTCGCCGGCGGTGAGCTGATCGAGGAGTTTTCTGACGGCGGGCTCGTCCATGACGGCTCTATCCTGCCCGGCGATGAGAGGTGTTGTCTCGCCCGAGGCCACCGTGGCCTTCCTCGGCCCCCGCGGCACGTTCACCGAGGAGGCGTTGCGGAGCGACCCGGAGCTCGCCGCGGCCCGGCTCGTGCCGATGGGCTCGTTCGTCCACGTGCTTTCCAGCGTGGCCGCCGGTGACGTCGACTTCGGGTTCGTGGCCATCGAGAACTCCATCGAGGGCACCGTCTCGGTCACGATGGACCAGCTGGTCTTCGAGCAAGACCTGGTCATCGTCGGCGAGGTGGTCCTGCCCGTCACCCAGAACCTCGTCGCACCAGCCGGCACCCGCCTCGAGGACGTCAAGCGGGTGGTGTCCTTCCCTCACGCCACCGGACAGTGCAGGGGCTGGCTGGCCGCCCACCTGCCCGAGGTGGAGGAGGTTGCCGCCACGTCGACGGCGTCGGCGGTCGAGCAGGTGGCGACCCTGGCAGACGCGCACACCGCGGCTATCGGGACTTCCCTGGCAGCGTCGATATACGGGTTGTCGGTGCTGGCCGCCGAGATCGAGGACCATCCCGACAACACCACCCGCTTCGTCCTAGTCGCCCGCCCCGACGAGGGCATACCTGCGCCGAGCGGCCACGACAAGACCAGCGTGGTGTGTTTTCAGTCGGCGGATCGGCCGGGCAGCCTGCACCGAATCCTCGGCCAGTTCTCCGCCCGGGATCTGAACCTCGTCAAGCTCGAGTCGCGCCCCACCAAAAAGGGCCTCGGCGACTACTGCTTCATCATCGACTTCGAAGGCCACGTAGCCGACGAGGTGGTCGCCGACTGCCTGCGGGACCTGCACGCCGGGCTTCGGGCAGTTAAGTTCCTCGGCTCGTACCCCGCGGCGGGATCCCACGGAGCGGGGCTGCGCCGCGAGGCAGCGGAGCGGTGGCGGGCGGCCGACGAGTGGATGGCCTCCATACGCTCGAAGGTGCGGCCGGGGGGATAGTCGGCGGTTCAGCGAGCAGCGGTATTGGGTACAAGCGTTGCATGGGCATAGGCACCAGCATCGTCGTATTCGCCATAGGGGCGATCCTCAAGTTCGCCACCACGGTCCACACGAGCTCCTTCAACATCCAGACCATCGGTGTGATCCTGATGATCGTGGGCGCCGTCGGGTTCGTCCTGTCCCTGATCTTCTGGGCGTC
>Ga0070737_10007029_pt1 | contig 10092 bp, 9 predicted proteins | sample Coa_R1_10_FD_66438 | JGI IMG/M metagenome (GOLD analysis project Ga0070737, IMG submission 66438) | Surface soil microbial communities from Centralia Pennsylvania, which are recovering from an underground coalmine fire - Coalmine... | ecosystem: Environmental > Terrestrial > Soil > Unclassified ...
CCCGACATCCTGCATCTGTGCCTGGCGCGCGCGGGGATTGCGGCTGAGCGCGCCGTCTACGTGGGCGACAGCCCGATCGACCGCGAGGCGGCGGCCGCTGCCGGAGTCGCCTTTATCGGCGTGGGCGCGCGCGTGACCGCCGACAACCTGATTGAGCGCCTGCACGATCTGCCGGCGGCGCTCGCTCAGATGTCGCACGGCGGTTGAAGCCGTCAGCGGAAGGCCGGCATCACTTCCTTGGCGAAGAACTCAAAGATGGCCGGTGTCATGCCCTCGGCGAATTTCACCACGAACAGCGTGATGCCTTTGGCGACGCGGTTTTTGAAACCGCTGATCACCTGTTCGGGGGTGCCGCTGATCGCGTTGGGTGCGAACGGGTCGCGCCGCGCCGCGTAAAGCTTCTCCTGCGCTTCCTGCTCGGTGCGGCCGAGAGCGACCAGCAGCACTTCGGACAATTGCAGGGAGTTGTAATCGCGTCCCACGGCCGCGCAGTGGCCCTTGAGCGTGGCGATGAGTTCGTCAAGGTCGCCATGGCCGCCGGGAATATTCCACCGATCCGCGTATCGGGCGATGAGTTTGAGCATTACCTGTTTGCCCGCACCGCCAACGGTGATGGGGGGATGGGGCTTCTGCACGGGTTTGGGGAAGTTGTAAGCATCGGCGATGTTGTAGAAGTTGCCCTTGAAACTGGCTTTGGGCTCGACAAACATCGCGCGGATGATCTGCAGCGCTTCACTCAACTGGCGCAGGCGCACCGGATTGTCGGGATACTCATAGCCGTAGCCGAGGAATTCCTCTTTTTTCCAGCCGATACCCAGACCAACTTCCAGGCGCCCGTCGCTGATGTGGTCGATAGTCGTCAGCATTTTGGCCAGCAACGCCGGATTGCGAAAGCCGTTGCAGATGACCAGCGAGCCGATTCGCAGCGTGCGCGTGCGCGCGGCCACCGCTGCCATCAAGGTCAGGCATTCCAGATGGTTGGCGGTGGGATCGGCGCTGCCCCAGAAATGGTCCGCGAACCATCCCGAATGGTAGCCCAGCCGTTCCGCCGCGTCGGCCTTGGCGTAAGCGTCTTCAACCGTGTAGCCGATCTGATGCAGAAAAGTTCCAAACTCGATCTTTTTGTCCTGTGCCATGTTGCCTTCTCCTGACTTCCCAGCCTTGCCTGAAGAGGCCCTCTTAATCGAGGGCCGGCATTACTTCGCGCGCGAACAGCTCCATCATCGGCTGCGCCGGTTGCGCGAAAATGATGGTCCACATCCTGATTCCCCTGGCGGCGCGCGCCTTAAGCGCTGCGATTACCTCGTCGGGCGTGCCTTTGATCGCGGTGGCCGCGAACGGCCGCATCCGCTGCGCGCTCTGCCATCGCTCTTCCACTTCGTTGTGGTCCTTTCCCAGGCACAAGAGCAGTTGCTCGGAGATCTCGATCGCGTCGAAATCGCGCCCAACCGCCTGGCAATGGCCCTTGAGCGTGGCGATGAGGTCGTCGAGATCCTGGTAACCGGCGGGAATGTTCCAACGGTCGGCGTATTTGGCGACGATGCGCAGCATCACCTGCTTGCCACTGCCGCCGACCGTGATCGGCGGATGCGGTTGCTGCAGCGGGCGGGGAAAATTGTAGGCGTCACTGACGTGGTAGAAGCGGCCCGCGAAGCTGGATTTGGGCTCGGTGAACATCGACTTGACGATCGCCAGAGTCTCGTCCAGCCGCCTAAGGCGCACGCCAATGGGTGGGTAGTCGTAGCCGTACGCGAGGAATTCCTGGCGCATCCATCCGGCACCCAGGCCGAATTCCAGGCGGCCCTGGCCGATGTGGTCAAGCGAGCACAGCATCTTGGCCAGCAGTGCCGGGTTGCGGAACAGGCTGCAGATCACCAGCGCGCCGATACGGATGCGGTCGGTGCGCGCCAGCAGCCCTGCCATCAGGGTCAGGCATTCGAGATAATCGCGCTCGGGGTTGGCCAGATTCCACATGTGATCGGCGACCCACAGCGAATGAAGGCCGAGCTGCTCGCCCCTGCGCGCCAGCTCCAGTGCCTGCGTGAAAGTCGTCCCGGTCTGGATGGCGAAAATGCCGAACTTGAGTTTCTCGCCCTTGTCCTGTGCCACTGCTTCCTCCATGGGTTCGTTCACGCGGCGATTGCGGCTAATAATCGAAACCAGCTCGATCGCCGACCGTGAGGTACCTCCGCATCATGCACCATAATCGGCTCTACCGCCGCGCACTCATGCTCGGGCTTGCGTGTGCGCTGTTGCTTCCCGCGAGTGCGCAAGCGCAGTTTCACCTGGTCAGCCGTAAATCCATCGCTATCACGGTGGCGGCGCCGGACCAAGCAGGCGCTGAAGTGGTCGAATCGCATTATATCGACCGCGTGGGTTCCTCGGCCTTCGATCGCATCGGTTTGCATCGGCTGCTCGCCGCCGGGGCTGGGACGCAAGGGCCGGTGCTGCTCTTTCTGCCCGGCACCAATATGAACGGCGAGCTGCCGCTGACGGATCCCAGTCATTGGCTGCCGTTGTTCCTGGCGCTGCACGGGGTGGACGTCTGGAGCCTGGATTATCGTACCCATTTCGTGCCGCCCGACACGCCGCCCGCGAGCCTGGCCGCACTGCGGAAATGGAATATCGCGCTGTTCGGCGACGATATCGGCCGCGCGGCCGCGTTCATCGCGCAAGCCACGGGGCGCCCGCTTCTGTTCGTCGCGGGCTTCAGCCGGGGCGCGCAGTTTGCCTATTTGTTTGCCGCATCGCACCCAGGGCAGGTGCAGGGTCTGATCATTCTCGACGGCTATCTGTTCCATCGCGTGCCGGGCGGCAACGCACGCGCACGCAGCCCGCGGCGTTACGTCGACGATATTGGTGGCGGCAAATTGACCTGGGACAAGCGCAAGGCCTTGCTGGAGGCCGTGGTCAGCCAGCCCCAAGGCCCTGCGCCGCTGCCGCAGTTCCACACCGCGGCCGAGAATCTCGCGCACGTGGTCTACAGCGCGGCGGCCTTTGGCGGCCATGGGGGCCTGGCCAACCCGCAAGGTGGCTTTTCCGATCCCGTAGTGCTGGCGCGCGTGCTGCTTACCTACGACCGTTACTGGCCCGCGGTGCAGGATCAGGAAGAAGCGCTGTCAGCACAACTCCGGAGCAGCCTGGCCGCGGCCAGGATTCCGGTGATCGCCTTTTCAAGCACCAATATCGCGCCGCAATGGCCGACGAGGGTCTGGCAATCCGCGACCGGCAGCGGCGGGCAGGTGGATGTAACCGTGCTGTCAGGATGGGGCCATCTGGATGTGTTGTGTGGTACGCGAGCGCAAGCGCGGGTCTACGAACCGATCCTGAAGTTCATCAGGCAGCATGCGGAGTCGGCGGGTAATCATCCGCGTTCGGATTCTCCGCTCCCTTAGCGCGCGTGCCGAGCAGCAACAGACTGATGGCCAGGGCCCAGACCCCGAAGCACAGACCCAGGATCGCCCAGAGGGTGGTTGAGCGCCCGCGCCGCTTCGCGACCACCGCGGTCAGGGGCGCCAGGGCGAGATTGATCGCAATCGAAGTGGCCAGCAGCACGGCCGGAGGTTCCCTGTAGCCGGTGAGCGCGAACCCAGAGGCTAACGCGATCGCGGTTGCCCAGGTTTCGAGTGCTTTCATAATGATTATGCTATAGTATCAAACCCAAGATGGCACGCCGCGAATCGCAAAAGTTGATCGAAGTCCTGCGCCGCATGAGCGAAGAAGGAATTGCCAGCTTCTTCAACGAGGTCATGGCGAATGACGCGCTGCGGCGCGCCTTTGCCAGCGCCGGTGAGCGGTTTATCAGCAACAAGAGCCGTTTCGACCGCAACGTGGAGACGCTGCTGGACTTCATCAATCTGCCCTCCAAGCGCGATATTCGCGAGCTTAAGAGCCGCATCGATCATCTTAACGGCCAGCTTCTCAATCTTAACCTGAAAGTCGACCGCCTGACGGGAGATGGTCAAGGGGCAGGCGCTGCCACACCCCGGCGCCGCACCACGCGCCGCAAGCACGACTGAAACCTGCCGAGTGCCGTTGACAGCAGCGCAGGGCTGATTAGGTTTACACTGCCGGACCTGGCCGGGCTGCTTTTCAGGGTGGCCGGAGATGGTCGGAGACACCGCAGAGCTTCGGATAGACTGGCCGGCCGGCGGGCGATAAAATTGTCTTTTAGGGACGATTTGCAATGCCAATTTACGAGTATCAGTGCGGCAGGTGCGGGGTTTTCGAAGTCACTCAGCGAATCACCGAAGATCCGCTCAGGGTTTGTCCCACATGCAAGGGTGCTGTGCGGCGGCTAATCTCGCACACTTCCTTCATGCTGAAAGGCACGGGCTGGTATGCGACCGATTATGGACGCTCGGGCAGTGCCGGCACTAATGGCCAGTCTGGATCTTCGACCGCCACGACCTCCAGCGACACCGCGGCGAAGAGCAACGAGAGTTCCAGCAAAGAAAAGAGTTCAAGCGGCTCGAACAGCGGCGAAAAAACCCCAGCCGCATAGGGTTTCGCTACATCAGGCGCCAGCCTATGACGCGCGCGGAATGCACCTGGAGTTATTCGGCCAGGGAAAGAATGCGGGCCGCACGGTGACCGCGCGCAGCGTATCCGCAAACGATCCCCGCCAACGCATGAGCGTCGCTGCTTCCGATGCGCGCCCTGGTTATCGATAAAACCGCGGCTTCGCCCGTGGTCGTGCGCACCGACCGCGCAATGGCGCAACCGGGTAAGGGCGAGAGCCTGATTCGGGTGCGGGTGGCGGGAATCTGCGGCACCGATCTGGAACAAACCCGCGGCTACATGGATTACAGCGGCGTGCCCGGCCACGAATTCGTGGGCGAAGTGGTGCAAAGCGCCAGCGTTGGGCTGCTGGGCAAGCGCGTAGTCGGTGAGATCAACGCCGCCTGCGGGCAGTGTGAATGGTGCCGCGCCGAGCTGGGCCGTCATTGTCCCAATCGGACCGTGCTCGGGATCCTGGGACGCGACGGCGCTTTTGCCGATTATCTTTGCCTCCCCGATTGCAATCTGACGCCGCTGCCCGACAGCCTGCCCGACGAAGTGGCAGTCTTCACCGAACCGCTGGCGGCGGGGTTTGAGATTTTTGAGCAGACCCATATTGAACCCGGCGAGCGCATCGCAATCCTGGGCGACGGACGGTTGGGTGCGATGGTCGGGTTGGCTCTGACCAGCCGCGATTTGCGCCCAGTGATCGGTGGCCATCACGACAATCGTATGCGCCTGCTGGCAAGCCTGGGGCTTGTTGCGGTGCAGGAGCATACGCTGCGGCCCGGCTACGACGTTGTGGTCGATTGCACCGGCAGTGCGGCGGGTCTGGCGCGCTGCCTGGAACTGGTGCGGCCGCGGGGCCGGATCATCCTGAAATCCACGGTCGCGGCCAACGATCGGATAAATCTCGCCGCGATTGTGGTTAATGAAATCCAAGTGCTGGGTTCGCGCTGCGGACGGTTTGCCCCCGCGCTGGCGGCGCTGGAATCCGGAGCCTTTGATCCGCGCCCCTTGATCACGGACGTCTTTGCGCTCGACGATGCCCCGGCGGCATTGCAACGCGCGGCAGAGCCGTCGGCGTTCAAGGTTCTGCTCAGAGTGCGCTGATTTGGCTCGACCAACCCGCAGCGCATCGCGCAAAGCCGCACCGCCGGTGGTGGTTGGTATCGACACCGGCGGTACCTTCACCGACATCGCGACGGTGGTCGAGGGCGAGTTTAAATTCCACAAATTGCTTTCAACGCCGCACGACCCCGCATCGGCGGTGTTCGCGGGGCTCGAGGCGGTGCTGGGCGAAAGGGCCGCGGGTCTGGTCACCTACAGTTCCACCGTGGCCACCAATGCCTTGCTGGAGAGACGCGGCGCCCGTGTAGCACTCATCACCAACGCCGGCTTCGAGGATTTGATCGAGATCGGGCGCCAGAATCGCAGCGACATCTATGCGCTGGCGCCCACCCGTCCCGAGCCTTTGATCGGCCGCGAGATGCGCTTTGGCGTACGCGAACGGACCTGGTACGACGGGCAGATTGCGCAGCCGGTCGATCAGGCCGAAATCGCAGCGTTGTTGAATTCGCCCGCGGGTACGGCGGAAGCCTTTGCCGTATGCCTGCTCCACAGCTATGCCAACCCGGAGAGTGAGAACCGGCTCGCGGCAATGCTGGAAAAGCTGGGGCGGCCGCTGTCGGTATCGCATCGCCTTTTACCCGAATATCGAGAGTTCGAGCGGTTGTCGACGACGGTTATCAATGCCTACGTGGCGCCGCTGATGGTCGCGCACCTGGGTCGTCTACAGCGCGAGCTTGGCGTCGCCCGCCTGCGTATCATGCAATCTGATGGCAATGCGATAGGCGTGGCGTTGGCGCGGCAGGAGCCAGTGCGAACTATCCTTTCGGGGCCGGCGGCGGGCGTGGTCGGCGCGGCCACTCTGGCGCGCGCTTTTAACGTGCGGCGGTTTATCACTTTCGACATGGGCGGCACTTCAACCGACGTGTCACTGTTCGACGGCAGCGCCACGGTACGCGCATTGAGCCATCCGGCGGGTTATCCGGTGCGGATGCCGGTGATCGATATTCACACCGTGGGAGCAGGCGGCGGCTCGCTGGCAAGCCTCGACGCCGGCGGTTCGTTGAAGGTTGGACCGCAAAGCGCCGGTGCCGATCCGGGACCCGCCTGCTACGGCAAGGGCTCTGAGCCCACGGTGACCGATGCCGACCTGGTCGCGGGGCGGCTGGTCGCGGAAAATTTCCTGGGCGGCCGGATGACGCTGGATATCGCTCGTGCGCGTGCCGCGCTGGCGCCCTTGGCGCAAGCCATGGGCACCAGCCTCGAAGCGGCGGCGCGCGGTGTGATTGAGGTGGTTAACGCCAACATGGCGCGCGCCATCCGGCTGGTGACTATCGAACGCGGCTTCGATCCGCGCGAATTCGCGCTGCTCGCCTTTGGCGGCGCCGGGCCGATGCACGCCTGCGAATTGGCCCGCGAGTTGGGCATTGGCCACGTGATCCTGCCGCGCAATCCCGGGCTGCTGTGCGCCTGGGGCGCGCTTTCGGCGCCTCTGGGGCGGGAATATTCGCTGACGGTTCGCGAAGTGGAACCGCGCTACCGTGATCTGTTGCGGCGCGCAGAGCCGCTGCGGCAGCGGGCGTTGGCGGAGATGAGGGCCGAAGGGGTCGGCGCGAAGCCGCGCCTGGCACTGTTCGCCGAGATGCGGTATCGCGGACAATCCTATGAAATCAAGGTGCCGCTGACGGCCGACTTCCGCGATGCGTTTCATCGCGCGCACGAGCGCACCTTTGGCTATGCAGCGCACGAAGCCGCGGTGGAAGTGATCAATCTGCGCCTGAACAGCAGCGCGATCGAATACCAAGCGCAGATCCGCCGCTACCCGCGCAGCACGGCGCGGCCCAGGCCGATCGGGACCGCGAGCGTGCTGGTTGGCCGCGCCTCGCGCCGCGTGCCGGTGTTCGAGCGCGACAGCCTGGGCGCGGGCACGCGGATTGCGGGTCCGCTGCTAATTGTCGAGCTGAGCGCCACTGCCTACGTGGCGCCGGAGTTTGCCGCGCGCGCCGATGATTACGGCAACCTCCATCTGGAGTCCTCCTGAAATCGCGGCGAAAGCCGTCTGCCGTCAATCGGGCGGGGGAACGGGCATGAAACTGGATGCTGTCGGTCTGGAAGTGATGAACAACCGTCTGGCCGCGATCGCCGAAGAGATGGGTGTGGTGCTGGGGCAGACGGGCTTTTCCCCCAATATCAAGGAGCGGCGCGATTTTTCCTGTGCGCTTTTCGATGGCCGCGGCGAGATGGTCGCGCAGGCGGCCCATCTCCCGGTCCATCTGGGCTCGACCCCGCTCTCGGTGCGTGCCGCGATCGCGCGATTGACGTTTAATCCCGGTGACGTTGCGGTCTTGAACGATCCGTTCGCCGGCGGCACCCATCTTCCCGACGTGACCGTGGTCGAGCCGGTGTTTCTCCCCGGCGCGCGCCGCCCGATCGGCTTCGTCGCCAACCGCGCCCATCATGCCGACATCGGCGGAATGGCGCCGGGTTCGATGGCGCTGGCGAACGAAATCTACCAGGAGGGCTTCCGGCTGCCACCGGTGAAACTGATGGCAGCCGGCGTCCCGGTGCGCGATATCTTCGAGCTGTTCCTGGCGAATACCCGGGTGCGCGAGGAACGCGAAGGCGACTTGCGCGCACAACTTGGCGCGCTTGCAATCGGGCGGCGGCGCCTGCTGGAACTGGTGGCCAGCCAGGGACGGGCGAAGGTAACGGCGGCGATGGAGGAGCTCAAGGCCTATTCAGCGCGCCTGATGCGCGCCGCGTTGCGGGCGGTAAAACCGGGCACCTATCGCGCCGAGGATTTCCTGGAAGACGACGGCTTCGAGGGCGAGCGGCTGCGTATCGCCGTGGCAATCACGATCGCTGATGGGCATGCGGTGGTGGACTTCAGCGGCTCGGCGCCGCAGACCCGCGGCCCGGTCAATGCCAATTTCGCGGTAACCCTGTCCGCCGTGTTTTACGTCATGAAATGCCTGGGCGCCGCCGCCGTCCCGCCCAACGAAGGGCTGATGCAGGCGGTCGAGGTGATTGCTCCGCCCGCAACGATCGTCAACGCCAGCGAGCCCGCCGCGGTCGCCGGCGGCAATGTCGAGACTTCGCAGCGGCTGGTCGACGTGCTGTTCAGGGCGCTGGCGGCGGCGGTGCCCGAGCGCATTCCCGCCGCAAGCTCCGGCTCGATGTCGAATCTGACCGTGGGCGGATACGATTCCCTTCGCGCACGGCAGTTTTCCTATTACGAAACCATTGCCGGCGGCGCGGGTGGCGCCTTTGAACACCCCGGCGCCTCGGGCTTGCATACGCACATGACCAACACGCTCAATACACCGATCGAGGCGCTGGAGGCCTATTATCCGATGCGAGTGACGGAGTACCGCATCCGCCATGGATCGGGCGGCCATGGCCGCTTCGACGGCGGCGATGGACTGGTGCGCGAACTGGAATGCCTGGTCGACGCCAATGTCAGCATCCTGAGTGAGCGGCGCGTGATCGCGCCGTGGGGGTTGCAGGGGGGAGGCGATGGCCAGCCGGGAATCAATGCGAAGATCGATCTGGAGGGCGGCCTGATTCGCCTGCCTGGCAAAACGAGCCAGCGGCTCAAGGCCGGCGAGCGGATACGGATCGAAACTCCGGGTGGCGGTGCCTGGGGCGTTGCGCCGATGCCACAGCAATCCGGCACCGGGCAGCAGGCCTCCGGCTGGCGCAGGTCATGACGACTGGCAGGCCTGACGCGCACTATCGCGAGGCTGGCACAACGTATCTCCGCGAATCGTAAGCGGCCAACATGCATCTTTCCGTCGCTGGCGCCCTGCCTGCGCTCCCTCCCTCGACGTTGGCGGAATTAGTGCTGATCGCCGTGGTGGCCGGCATAGGTATCACCACGGTTGGTCCCGGCGGCGTGCTGTTGACGATAGGAATTTACGCCATAACCGGTCTGCCACCGGCGCTGGTTGCCGGAACCTCGATTGTCACGCATATCGCGACCGGAATAGCCGGCACGCTGGCCTATATTCGTTCCGGCCAGTTACGCCATCCGATAACGCGCCGGATGGCGCTGATCCTGGCGGCGGCCGCGGTCATCGCCACACCGCTTGGCGTGTTGAGCAACTCTCATGTGTCGCACCGGCAGTTCGGCTTGCTCCTGGCGCTGTTTGCCGCGACGATCGGCATGGTCGTGTGGCGCCGTCAGAGCGGATACCATTGCGCACCGAGCGAGCGGGAATATCGCGTGACGGCAGCCGCACCTGTGGTGCTTATCGGCGTCGGGGTCGCGGCCGCAAGCGGCCTGTTCGGGCTGGGCGGCCCAATGATGACGGTGCCGCTGCTGGTAGCGGCCCACGTGCCGATACTGTCGGCGGTTGCCGCCGCGCAGGCTCAATCGCTGACGATCGCGGGCATTGGCACATTTGGCTATCTGGCGCGTGGCGCGATCGACTGGCCACTGGCACTGTACGTTACCATCCCCGAAATCGCCGGAGTCATGCTTGGCTGGAAGATCGCGCACCGCGTGCCACCGCGGCGGCTAGG
>Ga0070737_10007031_pt1 | contig 10090 bp, 9 predicted proteins | sample Coa_R1_10_FD_66438 | JGI IMG/M metagenome (GOLD analysis project Ga0070737, IMG submission 66438) | Surface soil microbial communities from Centralia Pennsylvania, which are recovering from an underground coalmine fire - Coalmine... | ecosystem: Environmental > Terrestrial > Soil > Unclassified ...
AACGGCGGCATTCCAGTATCGGAATGCTCAGCCCGGTCGAGTTCGAGACACGACTCAGGTCGCCAGACCCTGGCGCCTGACCCCACACCCGACGTGTCCGGCGAACGGGGGCAAGCTCAGCGTAGGTCTGGGGTTCGAGTCCCCAAGGCGGCTCCAGCCAGAAACCCCGCGGCTACCAGGCTTTCGCGTCCCCGCCACCGGGGCCGGAGCGCCGCTGGCGCCGTCTGGGCGGCTCAGATGCCCCTATCGTGCCGCGCGCTCCAGGGCAGGCAACCCCGCGACCGTGCCTCGTGGCTGGCTGCGTCCGCGTCGTGGTACCCGCCGTGACGGCGAATCCGGCGAGGCCGTGGCGCGTCAGCCGAGGAGGGCGGCCTGCACCGGGGGCAGCCATGGAAGGAGCAGCCCGGTGAGGATCATCGCGCCGCCGGCGGCGTAGCCGAAAGCCTGGCCGGAGCGCCAGACCTTCTCCAGGAAGACCACCGCGGTGAGCCCGGCCATCCAGGCCATGTTCATCACGCCCACCGCCACCAGCACCACCATCAGGCTCCAGCAGCAGCCGGCACAGTATCCGCCGTGGTAGACGCCGGCCCGGACGTCCCTCAGCCGGCCGGAATAGCTCCCGAAGTGAAGAAGAAACCCGAGCGGTGAGCGGCAGTGCCGCAGGCACCGCGCCTTGAGCGGCGTGAACTGGTACAGCCCGGCCACGGCAAGGGTGACGGCTGCGCTCCAGACGGCAGGCCGTGACGGTGCCATGCTCATGTTCATCGGTGCCAGCTTGCCGAGCGCCCACGAGATCCCCAGTGCGATCACGCCGAACCCCGCCCAGGCCAGGAGGTACCCGGCGACGAGCGCGGCGGCATGTGCGGCTGGGGTTCCTTTCCCGCGGGACCGGAGCACGGTCAGGTACATCGATGCGACCGGTGCCACCGATGGCAGCATCATCGCCGCCATCATGACGACCCACAGCAGGAGAAACTGGCCGGGCTCACGCCACGGGCCTGCCATCGGCGCGGGCATCCCGGGGCTCTGCCGGGCCAGCAGCACCCAGGCGAAGGCAGCGGCGGCAAGCAGCCCGGCCCACAGGGCCGGGCTGCTACGCCTGCCAGGCGAACTCGCGGAAGTGGCCATTCTTGCCGGTGTTGTCGAACGACAGGCCGTAGTCGGGGTCGCTGTAGCGGCCAATGGTGCCGCGGGCGATGGGAAGGCTGGTGCCCATCGGGTGGAACACGTTGACGATTTCCATCACCGCGTGCGAATCCGGCGCGTGCAGCCCTTCGACCTCGAACTCCATGATCCCCGGCACCTCGACCCGTTTGCGGTCGCCGTCGGACGTGAAGCTGATGGGGACGAACTTCACCCCCAGCTGCTCGCCGACCAGGCCCGCCAGCATTTCCGGCGGCCCGCCCCGCGCGCCGGACAGCACGGCGCCGAGCGCCTCGCGCTGCCGTTCGCCGGCGCGCTCATCGATGTAGAGCGCCACCCGCCAGCCACCGTTGCCCATTACCGCGGGCGAATCGACGACGAGTACCGCGTTCAGGCCATCCAGGCGTACGCCGTCGCTGTGCCCCTCGCTGATGTGCATGGCGAGCGGCACATAGCAGCGCTCGTTGTCCGCCGGGCCCTGCAGCGAGGAAGTGATGCAGGGGCACAGAACGTCACAGTTGCAGTTTTCCAGGTACTCGCCCCTGAGCTGCCATGGCATGGCCGTACCCCCTGTCTGGCCGTACCCCATTCGAACCCCGCTGAAGCAACGACTGTAACCCAGGCGGGACCCCGGCGGGAAGGGGAGCTCTGGAGCGCGCCGGACGTGGCCGGTACTGTTCTGGCGCGATCTTCTTCCCAGGCTGCAGCCTGCGGTGCATGGTCCTTCACCAGGTGGTGCACGTTCCTCCGCCAGCAGGCAGTGCCCGCCGGGCAACGGCGGACGCCGGAAGGACCACGGCGTCCAGGGGCTTTCTCGCCGCCCGCCCGGCGAGCCGGCACAAGCAGAACATCTGGCCTGTATCGGGATAAAACTAGGCCTGTATCGGGGTAAACCTGAAAGGTCATTGTGGCCCGCAGCCGTGGAGCTGGCCTGCAGCCGCCTCCCTGCCGCCCCCGCCAGCCGGGATCGCAGGGATTACCATGAGTCACACCGGCGGCGCTCCCGGCCAACGTCGTCATCCTCCCGATCCTCTACGAGCACCAGGTACTCGGCGTTGCCGAGCTGGCGTCGTTCAGCAGGTTCAGCCAGGTACACCTCGCCTTCCCGGCTAGTTCGTCAACACCATGGGCGTCTCGACCAACACCATCATCGCCAACTCCCGTCCCGAGCCCCTGCTGCCGGAGTCCCAACGGAGGTACCGGGCCCGGCCTGTCCATCAGCCGCGAGATCGCCGGGCTGCTCGGCGGCCGGATCGTCGCTGAGAGCGAGGTGGGCATGGGCTCCCGGCTCACCCTCTACGTGCCCGCACGCTTCCCCGGAGCCGTCCCCGGGGCCCCTGACGACGCATGGCCGGGGACAACACGGCTCAGGGAATGGCTGACCGGCTGATGCGGCCGCGTCCTGCCGGGACGCTGCATCCTCGTCGTTGACGACGACGTCCAGCAGGTGGTCCGTGCGCGCTCCGGCGAGGACACCCTCAAGGCGATGCTGCGCCAGGACTTCACGGTCGTACTGCTCGACGTCGTGATGCCGGGCATGGACGGCTTCGAAGCCGCCGCCAGCATCAAACGCCTTGACCAGACCAAAGATGCGCCCGTCATCCTGCTGACAGGACATGACGCCCCCGCGGACTACGCCTACCGGGATACGCCATCGGCGCCGCCGATTTCCTGGTCAAGCCCATCGACCCGTGGCTGCTACGCACCAAGATCAACGTCTTCCCGGACCTGGACCGCAAGAACCGCCATCTTGCCGCGCGGGCCGGGACGCTGAGGCAGGCGGCGGATACCGGGTGGCGGCCAGGGACGGCGGCAGGCGGGTCCTGTACTCGGTGACCAGCCAGCAGCCAGCAGGGCAGCCACGCGACCATCCTGCTGCCCCGGCGCTGATACCGCGCTGCGCCTGGCCGGACGGCCCGCTGGCTGGCCCGGATACGGCTCCCGGACCACGATCGCGGACCCCGGTGGAACCCAGCAGCAGACCCTGCGGGACAACATGCCGTCCGGCAATGCCGGACGCGGTGAGCCCGGCACGTACTTCATCGGCCACACCCCATGCCGGCGGGCCTCCGGCTCAGTTCACGCAGGGAATGCCGCCCTTGCCGCTGACCGCCCCGCCCGGGGATCGGGCGGCGGGGCTAGCAGCGGGGTGCGTGGGTGGCTCCGCGCGGGCGCCGGTGGAGGGCATGGCTGCGCTGGCGCCGAGGAGTACCTCCACCGTGCGGGCCGGTACCGAGGCGCTTGCCGCGGCCGCGGTGCCGAACATCGCGGCGATCTGGCTGGCGTTCCCGGCGGCGCCGGCGCCGTAGAGGACGGCGGTGGTGGTGCGGGGGCTGGTGTTGCCGACCGTGCCAGCCTGGTATCCGGCCCTGGCCAGCGCGCCGGAAACCCGGGCGGCGAGCCCCGCCGTGTGGCCGCCGTTGAGAACATCCACCGTGATCGTCCCGGCGGGTGCGGCCTTGGGTGCGGCAGGACGGGTGCGGCTGTGCTGCGCGGTCCCGGCGCGGAACGCGGCCTGCACGATAGCCTTGAGGCGCGCGGGGTTCACCACGTTGGCGTCCTGGCCGTCGATCGTGGCGTAACCCTGGATCGGCAGGGTCCGGAAGATGATGTTACTGGTGGACAGCCCCCGCATCTCGGTGGCGAAGTCCAGAAGGTTCCAGCCGGCGTCGGTGATGACGTACTGCTTGGCGACCGACAGCAGCGCCTGGATCTTGGTGAGGTCGCTGAGCACCCCCTCGGTGCGGAGCTGGTGCAGTACCGAGTCGAGGAACGCCTGCTGGCGGTGGGTGCGGTCGAGGTCACCGCCCGGCAGGCCGTGCCGCTGCCGGACGAACGCCAGCGCCTGGGCGGCATCCAGATGCTGGTAGCCGGCGTGCCTGGCCTCGAAGCCGGAATACGGATCGTACGGGACCGGGTGGCTGAGGCAGACCTCCACGCCGCCGAGGACCCTGGCGAGCTCGTAGAAGCCGTCCAGGTTGACCTCGGCGAAGTGGTCGATGTGCACCCCCGTGAGCTGCTCCACCGTGGCCACGGTGGCCGCGCGGCCCGCCTCGTTGCCCGCGAAGGCGACCTGGTCCTGGCTCGCCTGCGGGTCCTGCTGCCGGAACTGGGACTCCCTGGCGGCCATGGCGAGGCCGTATGCCTGGTCGATCTTGCCCTGGGTCTGCCCGTCGTACGCGGTGGGGAAGGTGACCCAGTCGTCGCGCGGTATGGAAAAGCCGACGGCCTTCTTCCCGCCCGCCGGTATGTGGATGAGGATCAGCGTGTTGGTGGCGTTGCCGCCCACGCCGTTCTCGATGCCCTGCCTGCTGCCCGCATGCAGCGCTTTCAGCACATCGTCCGGCAGGATGTGGCCGTTCCAGTCGGTGCGGCTCTCCAGGCCCATCAGCAGGATGTTCTGCGGGCCGGTCGATGGCCCGCTTGCGATCGCGTGCGAGCCGCCGAGGCTGCCCACGTCGCGCACGAGGAAATAGGAAAGGCCGCTGGCCGCCATGACGAGTGCGGACAGGACGCACGCCAGTGTGTACCCGGCTCTCCTGACGAAGCCGCCCGGTGGCGCCCCGCCGCCTGGCCGGGGTGGCCTCTCCGCGGCCCATCCGGGCGATGACCGCGGGCGCGGGCCCGGTCGCCGGCTAATGGCCGTCCGTTCGTCGTCCTCCTGCCCACGCATTCATCCCTCCAGGACCGCACGGCTGCGGCGCGAAGCTCGCCTTTGGGTGCTGGGGCACCAAACGATGAGGCTAGTCTCTGGGACATGCCGCAGCCACGATGGCCCGATCCGGGCCGGCGACCGCCGTATCACGATGCCGGAGGATCATACCGCGGCACGCGCAGGCAGGCTCGTGGACGGCAGCCGCGGCCCGGGCGGGCACCCCGGCGGGGGGGCTCGCTGCCCGGGCCGCTCGGGGTTTTCCTCATCATCGGCGCTGCTGCGCTCGGCGCGCTGGCCACCGTGGCGACCAGGAGCCAGCCCGGGAACCTGCTCGGTGTCTTCCTTGTCGCCGGGACGCTTGCCGCCGCCCTCGCTGTCCGGCCCCGTGCCGTCTACCTGATCATCCCGGTCCCGGCGCTGGCATATGTGGTCGCTGCCACAGCCGCCGGGCTGGCCCGCGACCACGCCGCTGGCACGTCCCACACGGCGCTGGCCGCCAGCATTGCCCAGTGGGTTGCCGGCGGCTTCCTCGCGATGACGGCCGCAACCGTGCTCGCGGTCGCCGCTACCATCGCCCGGCGGCCCGGGCGGGGGCGGGAGCCCCAGCCACCCCGCTGCCCTCCGGCGGCCGCTGGCACCGGAGGGCCACGATACGGGCGGCCTGTCCGGGACCCGCCGGCGCCGCGCCGCCCGCAGGGTGAGCCCGGCCGCCGTTTTCCCGGGGGCGGGCCGGGCACGCGCTGGTACGCAGCGCCGTATCCCCCGCAAGATTACGCAGCGCCGTATCCCCCGCAGGATATGGCCGGGCGCTGAGATCACTGAGGACCCCGTGCCGGGTATGAGAGAGGCCCCCTTCCCGGGTATTGAGAGAGGGGAAGCGTCCAGCAGGCGGGATGTGAGGAGAGAACCGGATGCCTGGCAAGGATCGCCTGGGGGATTACCGGCGCAAGCGGGACTTTCGCCGGACCGGCGAGCCGCGGGGTGCCCGCAGGCGGCGCAGGAGCGGCGAGCCCCGTTTTGTGGTGCAGAAACACGGCGCGCGCAGCCTGCACTACGACTTCCGGCTGGAGGCAGATGGTGTCCTCAAGTCGTGGGCGGTTCCCAAGGGGCCGTCGCGTAACCCGGCGGAGAAGGTTTTCGCCACCCCGACTGAGGACCACCCGGTGGAGTATGCCGGGTTCGAGGGGGTCATCCCGGAAGGCCAGTACGGGGCGGGGCCGGTCGTGATCTGGGATGCCGGCAGTTACCGGAACATGACCGAGGACAACGGCACACAGGTGCCGGTCGCCGACGGGATCGGCAGGGGGCATGTGGTGGTGTGGCTGGAGGGCGAGAAGCTGCGCGGGGGCTACGCCCTGACGAGAATGCGGCGGCGGGGCGGCACGGAGGGCTGGCTGCTGGTGAAGATGCGGGACGAGGCCGCCGATGCCCGCCACGACCCCCGGCGCTCCGAGCCGGCGTCGGTGCGCTCGGGCCGCACCCTGGAGGAGGTGGCGAAGGACGGCTGACTGTGCCCGGGCAGCGCCCTGCCCGGGCAGGACTACGCCCGGGCAGGGCCAGGGGCCTACACCCGGGCAGGGGCAGGGACGAACGCGCGGATCAGGCGCGCGATCAGGGCCTCTGCCAGCAGGCACACGGCCCGCGCGAGGAGAGCTGCCAGGAATTCTTCCATTGGGTTTCCAGACCGTGGTGAGCTGTTATGGCAGCGGGTAACTTCCCCACCTGGCCGAAGCGCCCAGAAACCCCCGCCGGGCAGGGCATGACAGCTACGTGAACGATGAGTAAAGCTGCGCGCTTCCGTCACCCCCCGGCCATCTGGCATCATCGATGGGTGAGCAGCTCCGGCCTTGAACATCTCGCGCGAACTGCCTACGAAGCTCACCGCAGCGCCCACCCCGCATCTCTCCCGCCGTGGGAGGACGCCGCCGAGGAGGAACAGCAAGCCTGGATCGCCGCTGTCTCCGCCGTCGCTGTGCAAACCGGCAGCACACTCGTCGAGGCGGCCCCCACCCGGCCGGTGATCATCAAGACAGGAGACGAGCGTCACACCTTTCACACCGGCTTTGACACGGGCCGTAAGGGCGATCTCCCCATTCACGACGACTTCGCCTCCAGCCACCATGCCCGCTTCCAGGTCGCCCACGGCCTCTGGTTCGTCGAAGACCTCGGCTCGACCAACGGCACCTGGCTCAACGGGCGCCGCATCCACGGGCCGCAGCGGCTGAAGAAGGGCGACAAGGTCAGGATCGGGCACACCGTCATGACTGTGGTGTCGGCTTGAGCGATGTGCCCGTCTGGCCGGCTCAGGTCATGTGCCGGGCAGCTCAGGCGCGCCACGGTGGCGCCAGGCTGCGGTCGCGGGGCCGCCGGCCAGCCCGTGCCGGGACCAGCGCCGCTCCACATGGGCGGGGTGGCGCACCAGAGGCGGGGTGGCGCGCCCTGGGCGGGGTGGCGCGCCAGCCCAGGCAGCGCGAGGCCCGGCGGTTCCACCGGGCGGCGGGCCGTGCGGCCGCGCCCGGGCCCGGGCACGTCAGTTCCCGGGTCAGCCGGTAGCCGCGTAGGTACCCGCCTTCGCCGGGGCAGCCGCCACGGCCCCGTTCCGGGCGCTCGCCGTCTTTTCCCGGAGACCGTTCGGCCAGTTTCCCGGAAACCGTTTGGTCAGCGGTGGTTATGACCGTCAGTGATTGCCCGCCAGCACTGGTCACCAGCAAAAATCACGAATCGTGTCCATGACGTCCGCCGCCTGCTGGGCATTTTTCCTGCTGCTGTGCTGTGGGGAGGGCAGTCCCGGCCAGGGCCGGGGTCCCGGGCTGGGCCGGGTCCCGGGCTGGGCGCGGGAATACGTGCCGGGGGCGGCGGTTGAACGTTGTCATGAAAGCTGCCGGGGTCACGGAGTTCGGCGGGCCGGAGGTGCTGCACATCGTGGAGCTGCCGGACCCGCAGGCCGGGCCGGGGCAGGTGCGCATCCGGGTTCACGCGGCGGCGGTCAACCCGACCGACACCGTGCTGCGCAGCGGCGCGCGGGCTGCCGCGCTCCGGGACGTACCCCCGCCGTACGTGCCGGGGATGGACGCCGCCGGCGTGCTCGAGCAGATCGGCGAGAATGTGCGGACGGGCCTGCGGCCAGGTGATCACGTGATGGCCATCGTGGTACCCGCGGGCTCGCATGGCGCCTACTCGGAGCGCATCGTGGTCCCGGCCGAGTCGGTCGCCCGGGTACCGGCCGGCGCGACGGATGCGGAAGCGGCGACCCTGCCGATGAACGGCCTGACCGCGCGGATGGCTCTGGACGTGCTCGGCCTGGCGCCGGGCCAGTTGCTTGCGGTCACCGGCGCGGCCGGCGCGGTCGGCGGCTACGCCATCCAGCTCGGCAAGGCGGACGGCCTGCGGGTCGTCGCGGACGCCGCCCCGCAGGACGAGCAGCTCGTCAGGGACCTGGGAGCCGATATCGTGCTGCCGCGCGGCGCGGAGTTCCCCGGGCGGGTCAGGGCGGTGGTGCCCGACGGGGCTGACGGGCTCGTCGACGCCGCCCTGCTGAACGAGCTGGCGGTCCCGGCGGTGCGGGACGGCGGCCGGATCGCGACCCTCCGCGGCTTCACGGACGGCGGAGAACGCGGCATCACGTTTCACCCTGTGCTCGTCCGCGACTACGCCCGCGAGCAGGCAAAGCTCGACCGCCTGCGCCAGCAGGCGGAAGACGGCCAGGTCACCCTCCGGGTGGCGCGGACCTTCCCGGCGGAGCGGGCGGCTGAAGCCCACCGCCTCCTCGAGGCGGGCGGGACCCGCGGCCGGCTGGTCCTGGAGTTCTGACGCCAGCCGGACGGCTCGTGGTCATGATCTCGCACGCCGCGGCCACGGCGGTGCCGCGTGTACCGGTGTCAGGGACGCTTCCGCGTCCTGGGTTTCCGCGTCCCGGGTTTCCGTGTCCTGCGTCTTCGCGTCCTGGGTCTTCGCGTCCTGTGCTCCCGTGTCCGGTGCCTCCGCGGCTGGCGCGTGCTCGGCGGGGGCGGAGGGCCCGGGGCGCCAGCCGAGCAGCGCCGTCACGCCCAACCCCGCGGCGAGGGGGATCAGCGTGAACTGCGGGAGCTGGTAGCGCCAGTCAAAGGTCGCGAACGCCGCGACCGTGCCGAGCTCGATGAGGGTGGCGGACGCGAACAGCAGGCACGCGGGCCGCAGCCCGCTGCGCCTGGCCTGCTGCGCCGCTCTGGCCCGTGCCCCTGTCCACGCCCACCGGCCGCCTCGCGCCCGGCCTGCCCCGGCCGCGCCGATGAGGCCCACGGCGAGCCCGGCGCCGAGCAGCGGCCCCGGCACGTGGAAATCCCTGCCGTAGCTGGTCATGAAGCCGGCCAGCGCGGGCTGCACGGCCACGCGGGTGTGGCCGTAGGAGCGTATGACCTGGTAGGCGTGCGCGTAGTGCACGTAGTAGGTGTGGAACTGATGGTACCGCGCCGGGTAGTTCTCGGGCCCGTTGCCGCGGACGGGCGAGAACCCGTAGGCGATGTCACGGGCGACCACCTCAAGGTAGGTCAGCGGCTGGTGCTCGATGATCCTCAGGTCGAAATCGATGGTGACGGAATCCCTGTCGGTGCCGGGAGGCACCTTGAACGTCCACTGCGGGGACTGGGGCCACCACATGTAGAAGTCCGGGTTGCGCTGCGCGGGCGGCTGCCGCGGGCACAGCGCCCGTTCGTAGGACGGCAGCGTTACCCCCGAGCAGTCGGCGAACTGCGAGATCCTGCCGTACAGGAAGGCCCCGCCGAAGTCGGTGAGGGCGAAGTGGTGGTGCCATGCGGTGAACCACCCCCCGTAGCCGAGCACGGGAACGAGGAAGCAGCCGAGCAGCGTCCCGCCGCGCACGGCGAGCCGGCGCCACGGCCGGACGGCCACCGCCAGGTAGAGGGCAGCCGGGACGATCATGACCAGGTCGGAGTCCCTGATGATCCCGGTGATGCCGAGCAGCGCCCCGCACGCGGCGGGTGCGGCCAGCCCGATCTTGTCCCGCCTCCAGGCGAGGATGACGAGGGCGGCCGTGAAGAGGAAGACCGCGCACGTGTCGGTGAGAACGTACTGCTCCAGGTCGAGCTGGAGCGGGTCGAACAGCACGGGGATGGTGGCCGCCGCGGCGAGCCAGCGGCGGCAGCCGGCGTGCACGAGAGCCGCGTAGATCATGACGGCCGCGCCTAGCCCGAGAAGATGCTGCACCAGCGAGATCACCGCCAGGTTGTGGGCCGCCACGGCGGGGGTGAGGAGAATGGAGTACCCGCTTTGCCGGATGTAGTCCGGATCCCAGTG
>Ga0070737_10007032_pt1 | contig 10089 bp, 8 predicted proteins | sample Coa_R1_10_FD_66438 | JGI IMG/M metagenome (GOLD analysis project Ga0070737, IMG submission 66438) | Surface soil microbial communities from Centralia Pennsylvania, which are recovering from an underground coalmine fire - Coalmine... | ecosystem: Environmental > Terrestrial > Soil > Unclassified ...
GAGCGAGCCGGAGGCGGAGCATCTCGATCTGGCAATGCCGGAGCGGATCCGAACGAGTCCTTCCGGACGGCAGTGCTCCGTGGTGAGGTGCGCCCACGTGTTGGATGGGATGCGTGCTGCGGCATTGGCTCCGCGCCGGTGTGCCCGGTGCTTGCGTTACCATATGCATCGGTGCGCCTTCCTTCAACGGTAGCATCGTGTAGGTGTAGAAGCGGATGCGCGGCCCCCCATCCGCGAGGATCCAGGGAAGACGCAGGGGTTGTGGCAGGTGCGAGTGTCTGCGCGGTCTCGCCCACGCGCTGCCAGTAGCGCCTTCTCCTTCGAGACAGGCGTCAGGTCCGACGGGACCAAACCGCCCCTGCCGGTACGCCTGTAATGTCGCGACCAACGCCGCGGCAGCACAAGCAGACTGCGACTGGGCAGCATGCGGCGTCTAGGTGTCTTCGTCCCGGGTATGGGCATAGGAGGAACGGCCGCGGTCGTTGCAGCGGAGTTCTCTGTGATGTCCGCGTTTGCCCGTCGTGTCCCTGGGCCAGGGAGAGACTTCGCCACAGCTTCGCACTTCCACCTTGGTATCCAACAATGTGGCGTTTGGGTAGGGTCATAACGGGGATTCGTGAATTCCATTGCCACCTTCCGGTCGGCCGCGGTCGTCTTCTCTAGCATGCAGGCCCTCAGACGGCGATGTCACGAGCTTTGGGCAGAGAGCTCTGCTCGGTCCAGCGCTACCACGCACCGGAGGTTGGTGCACACGTGGACGCCATATTCCCGAGAGGCATGGCATGGCGTCGCGCATGGCAAAGCCGCTGTCCCCCTAGCACTGGCTGCCTCCAAGAAACCCAAAAAAACCTCTAGCGTCAGCAGCGGTTCTTCGCTGGTGATCACAAGTGAGTTGCTTGCGCCGATCAGAGCCGGAGCTATACCCTGATTCCTGGATATGCATCGGCGATGTGGGGCACCCGGAGATGCGTTTGAAATCCGAGGATCGCGATGAGTTTCTCGCAGATGTTGCCACCCTTTATTACATCCAACGCCTAAACCAGGAGGAGATCGCCGCTCGTCTCAGCATTTCGCGCTCAAATGTTTCGAAATTGCTGCAAGAAGCGCAGAAACGTCGCATCGTTCAGTTTAGAATCGTTCACCGCTTGCCTCAGGACGACGAACTTCAAGATGCGCTCATCTCACGATTCCACCTGCAGTCGGCCTTCGTCCTACGTGGTGAGCACGTTCGCCCCGATCTACTCACGATGCGCGTTGGCGAACTTGCTGCGCGGCAGCTCGAAACGCTGCTTCATGGCAAAACTGCCCTGGCTGTAACCTGGGGTACTGCGCTGCGTGCCGTCGCTGATGCGTTGTCGCCGCTCCCTGGCCTCGGGATCGATGTGGTGCAGATGATCGGTAGTGCCGGTGCGCATCTTCCAGAGGTCGACGGGATCGAACTCGCGCGTCTCTTTGCGCTGCTGCTTGGTGGACGCTTTTGGTATCTGCCTGCACCGCTGGTTGTCGATGACCCCGCGCTGGCAGAGGCGCTTCGTCAACATGAAAGTGTCCGACCGGGGTTAGAGCGCGCTGCACGTGCAGAGCTTGCTCTAGTTGGGATCGGAGCGCTGGTCTCGGGCGTCTCCTCCCTGCAGCGTGCTGGTTATTTAGACGAGTGCGGCATTGCCCGGCTTCAGCAGCAAGGCGCTGTCGGGGACATTTGCGGCTGGCATTTTGACATCACCGGCCGGATTCTGGAGATCGACATCAACAAGCGGATTATCGCCCTTGAGCCTGGCCTGTTGAAACGCATCCCCGCGGTGATGGCGGTGGCAGCCGGTAAAGTTAAGGCGCCTGCTATCCTCGGTGCGTTGCGGACAGGGGCTATCCACGTGCTTGTTACGGACAGCGAGACCGGTCGCGAGGTCCTGCGTCTTGACGAGGAGACCTCGACTTGAGCCGATCATGACGCCCTCGCACCAACAGGTCATCACGTGGCGTTGTGGTGCGAGCAAGACGCATCCTGCGGTCAGTTGAGCACCGCACGTGACCTGGGCGGTAGCTTATCTCGTGCAGATTCCTGCTGGCATCGCGCTGCTTACCTCTCTAGATCAGCGTCGTATCGACGACCAAGGCGTAGGATGATTCATGGTTTCTACGTCGCCCGTGGCAGTCGCTATGCGGTAGGCAGTGCGGCGATATGCGCTGTCATCTCGTGCATGAGATCCTTGAGCCGTTCGTACGTTGTGATGTATTTGTCTACGAAGAAGCGATAGAGGTCATACCGGGCCAGATCTGGTTCGATCCGCTCGCTGATAGCGACCATCTCCCGTGCGGCAATCCCGATGTTCGGATGGACTCCGGCGCCAACTGCAGCCAGCATCGCCGAACCCAGCAGCGCTGCATCTGTGACCCGTGGTATCGAGAGCGGTAAGCCGCTGACGTCGGCATGGATCTGCAACCATAGGCGGCTGCGCGTGGGTCCGCCGCAGACGACGAGTTCCTGCGGCTGGTAGCCATAATTGTGGAACACCCGCAGGATGTGCTCGGTCCCATAGCAGATACCTTCGATGATGGCGCGGTAGATATGCGCCGCAGTGTGTTTCAGCGACATGCCCCAGATCGCACCGCGTGCGTGTGGATCTACGTAGGGCGTACGGTTGCCCTGCCAGTACTCGAGCACGATCAGGCCTTCTGCGCCCGGTGGAATAGCAGCGGCTTGCGCATCGAGTGCCTCATAGGTCGACGTGCCGGTACAAGCGGCCTGTTCGGCCAGTGAGGCAGCAAATTGCTCCCGGTACCACTTGACGACCGAACCGGTCGAGGTCTGGCCGGCCTCAATCGTGTACTGGCCCGGAAGGACAGCATCGGTGTAGGCACCGAAAAAGCCTGGACCGTAGAATGGTCTATCGACCTGGCCAAGCAGGAGGTGGGAAGAACCGGTGATCAGCGCCATGCGTCCTGGTTCGAGCACGCCTAGACCGATCATGGCGACGAAGGCGTCCGCTCCGCCCTCGGCGACCGGGATCCCCGGCCGCAGGCCAAGCTCAGCGGCCGCTTCTCTCCGTAGCGAACCGACGACAACGCCCATGTCCAGCACACGCGGCGGTAGCTTTTCCAGCAGGTCGTCGAGACCGACGGCGTCGTAGAGCATGCGCGGCCAACCACCCTGCTTGCGATCGTAGAAGGCGCGGATGCTGGCGGTGTTGATACTGGCCGTCCACTCTCCGGTCAACCGATGTACGAGCCAGTCTGTGTATTCGCAGATCCTCTCAGCCCGGCTGTATGTTTCGGGTTCGTGCTCCTTGAGCCAGAGCGCCTTACAGGGCAACCACTCTGCCGAGACAGTAGCAAAGCCGCAGTACTTGAGCGCGGGATCTTGCGTCGCCGCAATTCGACGCGCTTGCTCTGCTGCGCGCACGTCCATCCAGAGGATCGCTGGTCGCAGCGGATGCCCCTCGCGATCCGCGGCGACGACTGTGCAACTCGTGCAGTCCAGCGAAATGCCGGCGATCGCGTCTGCAGGCACATTGCCTGTGGCCAGGGCACGCCGTGTGGCGCTCGCCAGGGCGGCCCACCAGTCCTCTGGCTGCTGCTCGGCCCATCCTGGACGAGGGTGAAAGAGTGGGTACGGCTCGCTCGCAATCGCAACCGGCCGGCCGGTGGGATCGAAGAGGCCGACGCGTATACTTTCTGTGCCGCCATCGATCCCCAGCAGATAGATATCCCGCATCGCACACCTCCAGAGCCCAGCTACGCTCCCGTCCCAACGTCTCCAATTAAATTAGAAGAGACGAATTTCCTCTCGTATCACCGCAAGCGAGACTGAGGCGATGAGGATCGAACCGCGGACGATCTGCTGGAGGTAGAACGGCGCGCCAACAAGGTTCAGGCCATTAGCGATCACGCCGAGAATGAGCACCCCAACGATTGTGCCTGCGATGTTGGCCTGACCAGGGCGCACAGTCGTCATGCCGACGAAGACGGCAGCAAGCGCATCCAGGGTGTAAACGTCACCTCCAGTTGGCTGACCGGTTCCGAGATACGAGGTCAGCACTACGCCTGCTAGGGCAGCACAGAGACCGGCGGCGGTTAGTCCAATCGCTCTGAACATCAACGTGTTGATGCCCATTAGCCTCGCCGCCTGAGGGTTGCCGCCCGTAGCAACAACATACCTACCCCAACGTGTCTGGTTCAGAAACACGTAGGCCAGCGCGGTTAGAACGGCGGCAATCACAACCGCAGTGGGAATTGGGCCGATCTCTCCTTGGCCGATGAATTTGAACGTGGAGGGGAAGCGACCGTAGATCGAGTCACCCTTCGCATAGGCGAAGTTAGCGCCAACGGCAATCGCAGACGTTCCCAACGTGGTAATCAGCGACGGAATGCGCAGGACGCACACGATGACACTGTTGAGGAGGCCAAACGCTAAACCACAACCTAGCGCTGCCAGGATCGCGACCAGCGCGGAGCGCTCCTGACGTACGATCAGACCGGAGACCACGATGCCCGCCAAACTCGCGACCGTGCCGACGGAGAGGTCAAATTCGCCTACAGCCACGCAGATGGTGAGACCGATTGAGACGATGGTGAGAGTAGCAATCTCGTGAAGGATATTGATGATATTATCAGATGAAATGAATCTTGGTGAAATAGCTGTGAAGATCGCTACGACGATGAACAGTGCGAAAACTGTGCCATACGTGCTCAAGAAGTCAAACAGGACATCGCCCGAGAAGGCTTTGTGCCCTCGCTCCGGCTGCGCCTCTGTCTGGACACGCGACATCGCTTGCTCGTCGCTCATCCTTCCGCTCCCATCGCTCCAGTCTTTGTACTCTGTGGCTCCACGTCGCTTTCAAGCGCCATCGCGTGCAGCAGATCGGCCTGCGTAGCAGCACCGCGCTGAAACTGATTCACGATCCTCCCTCGGCGCAGGACGTAAATACGGTCGCAGAGCTGCAAGAGTTCGTCGAGATCGGACGACGCGATGAGGATTGCCGCTCCTCTGGTCGCCAGATCCTGGATCATGGTCCACATTTCGACCTTGGCGCCGACATCGACACCCTCAGTCGGTTCATCTAGCAGGAAGACCGCACCATCGGTCGCGTGTAACGCAAGCAGCCACTTACCGAACACCACTTTTTGTTTGTTTCCACCGCTCAAGTTCCGTACGGAAAACTCGGTATGTGGAGCGGTAATGCGTAGCTGTCGCATCATACCAGTTGCCGCCTGTTGTTCTCGCGAGCGTCGAACGAAGCCAAAACTGCAAAAGGTCTGCAGGGACGGCAACACGAGATTGTCGCGAATGGTAAGGCGCTCTATGAGGCCTTTCTCGGAGCGCTTTTCTGGCAAGAGGACGACCCGCTGCTTGATCGCTGCGCGGGGAGAGCGAAATAGCACAGAGCGCCCTGCGAGGATCATGGTACCCTGCCGAGGTCGGCGCGCCCCGGCAAGGGTCTCCAGCAGCGCCGTACACCCTGAGCCGACGAGGCCGGCAAGGCCGACGATCTCGCCTTTGCCTACGGCGAGACAGACGTCGTAAAAACCCTCGCCACTGAAGTGCTGGACAGAAAGCGCTGGCGCGACGGCGGTGTGCTGCTGGCGCACATCGCGTTCTGTGAGCTCTCGGCCTAGCATGAGGTCGATAATTTCGCGTCGACTGCGCGCTGATGGGGAGCCCGTGTAAACAACCTGACCGTCGCGGAGGATCGTCAGTCTATCGCAGATTGCCAACACTTCATCAAGACGGTGGGAAGTAAAGATAATCCCGATACCTTGGTCGCGCAGACGCTGCACTACATTGAACAGCCGTTCCGTCTCCTCTGGCGTCAATGCAGCAGTCGGTTCATCCAGGATGATCAAACGAGCACGATGGCTCAACACCCGCATCAGATCGACCAGCTGGCGCTCTCCCTCTCCGAGGCGACGCACTGGAATACTGGGGCGAAATGGCAGGTCGAGCTGCTCAATCAGGGACTGGGTCTGCCTGGTTGCGGCTGCCTCGTCTAGCAAGCCAAACCGTGTATGTTCACGTCCGAGCACGAGGTTCTGGGCAACGGTGAGAAACGGTACAAGCGTTCTTTCCTGATAGACAACAGCTACGCCCGTTCGAATAGCATCCGCCGGCGTATGAGGGGCGTATCGTCGTCCCTCAAACGTCATCTCGCCCTTGTCTGGCGCGTAAGCGCCGCTGATGATCTTGACCAGCGTGCTCTTGCCCGCGCCGTTCATCCCGATCAGCCCGTGCACCTCCCCTGCACGCACCCTGAAATCGACGCCGGCTAGCGCTAAGACACCGGGGAAACGCTTGTACACGCCACGAGCTTCGAACAGTGTCAGACCCATGACCCTCTTCTTCAGCCGATTGTCTTATCCAGCTGAACTTATCGCCTGCTTCTCGATGAGATCGTAAAGATCGGTCGCTTGCCAGGGCATCTTGCCCTGCTCTGGCAGATTGATGCCCTTGACGATGAGCGGCGATGGCAGGTCGATCACGGGGATGGGCACCACATCGCGTGCTGGCTTCCCTGCAGCGACGATCTGCTCAATGAAGTAGGCGGCCACGGCCCCCCACAGCTCGAAGGCTTGCGCGACGGTTGCGACCAGCGGCCAGTTCGCGTTGCTCCGCATCTGGTCAACAGCGGGTGGGTGCCCATCGGCACCGACAACGAACATCGATTTGACGTCTCGTCCGCTATTCACGATCGCTTGCGCGGCGGCTGTGGCTGGTTCATCCCATGGGCACCAGATTGCGTCGATCTTATCGCCAAAGCGGGTGAGCCAGTCGCGCACGGTATTCAGTGTAGTCTCGAAAAAACCCTCGTACTGGATCACCCGACTATCGAGGCTTTTGATCCACTGGTTCTCCGAGAGTACTGCTTCAAGTACCTTTCCTCGCTTGCGGGTACCGTGATGGAAGTTGGCGATAACGGTGCAGATGTTGGCATTGGTCTTGCCTTCAGCAAGCAACCTCTGCACCATGTATTCAGACATCTTGCCGCCTATATCATAGTTGTTTGAGGCGATGTCACAGATGGATGGAGGGTAGTAGCCAGAATCAAGCGTAAACAGAGGGATCTTTGCGTCAGCTACTGCTTTGAGGGCACCCTGTGCCGCTGTAAGCGTGCCGAAGGCGATCACAATGGCGTCGACTTTACGCGTAGCCGCGTCGGTCACCATGTTCGAGAGCGTGCCCGGATCGCCCTTCGCGTCGGTAACAGTGACATTCCAGCTCAGGTTCTTGCCCTTGAGGTAATCTTGAAAACCTTTGAGCGAGCGTTGGTTGCTCTCGGCACTCATCTGCTGAGCGACGAAGGTCACAGTGAGTCCCTTGCTGGCCGCGGCTGCGCCTGTGGTGCCGGCCGGCCGGGATGTGGTAGCAGTGCTCGTCGCTATTTGTGGCGCTGATGCCGGCGCCGATGGCTGGGTGGCTGCGCTCGTGGCCTTGGCCGGCGCATTCGATTTGCCGGTGCAGCCCAGGGCCGTCAACGCCTCAGCAACGGCAAGAGAAACCGCGGAGCCACTGGCCACCTTAACGAAGGTCCTCCTGGAGATCCGTCCCGCTGCATTGATCGACATAGCTCTCCTCTCCTTAGCCTTCCTCACATAACGGAGCGCCCATGCGTCCTGATCCGACTGTGTTACCCCCTACGGAACGACCACGGTTTTGATCAGGCTGGGAACAGGACCGTTCTGGAAGAACGCGACCGCTTCGTCGAGCGAGATGGTGTGAGTAACGAGCGGCTGAAGATTGATGCGTCCAGTGACCATAAGCTCTAGCGCGAGCTGGAGGTGCCAGGCCGCGGAGTCGGACGTACCGTGCACCGTGATCTCGCGGTAGTGCAGGGTATTGAGATCAAGGGTGATCTGCTCTTGACCCCGCGGTAACCCTGCGAAGACATTGATGCGTCCGCCCTTCGCGGTCCAGAGCAAGGCTTGCTCGGCTGCGTCCGGAGAAGGCGCAGCGATGATAACCACGTCCGCCAGTTTGCCGTCTGTCAGTGCGAGGAGGCGCTCGGTGACGTCGTTGCCCTGCGGATCGATAACCTCGTCGGCGCCTACGTGCAGAGCCAGAGCGCGCCTCTCTGCGGAGAGCTCGAGTACGATGACCTTGGTCGCACCTCTTAGCCGAGCGATCTGCACGTGCATCAGCCCTAGAGGACCAGCACCGATAATGAGCACGGTGTCTCCCGGGCCAACGCGGGAGAGATGCTGGCCGTTCAAAGCACAGCTCAGCGGCTCGGCGAGGCAGGCTACAGTGGGGGGGAACTCGTGCGGTATCCGGACAACATTACCGATACGGAGAGCTTGAGAGGGCACCTGCATGTACTCGGCGAACCCGCCGTCGAACTGGTACCCGACGACCTCACGTGCAAGACAACGGTTGTGCTGGCCGCGCGCACAGTAGACACATCGACCGCAAGACACGACCGCCCCAACGACGACAGCCTCCCCTGGCTGAAGATCCGTCGGTGCATGAGCACCGACTCGGTGCACGATGCCGGCGATTTCATGGCCCATAATCCGCGGTAGCTGCAGGCCATGGCCGGACGTGCCTGTGTTGAACGTCCGCAGATCGCTCCCGCAGATCGCGCACCCGGTTACGCGGATAAGGACGCTGTCTTCGCTACAAGGCGGATCCTCGACCTCCTCCAGGCGAAGATCGCGCGCGCCGTGCAATCGTAGTGCTTTCATCGGCTTGCCACCTGTTCGCTTAACAGTTGCAGCGCCTCGTCGGCCGTCCTGCCGTCATGCACCACAGCCCGCAGCGCTGCTACCATCCGCTCGGGGTGCGGATGCTGCCAGACATTGCGGCCGAGCGCAACGCCCGCCGCGCCAGCATTGACTGCCTGTTGCACCATCCGCAGTAAGTCGAGGTCACGCTCGTTACGAGGACCACCAAGGATTGTCACCGGCACTCCCGCTGCAGCGACAACGCGCTCGAAGCCGTCATCCGCGGCGTAGCGAGTCTTGATGAAGTCCGCACCGATCTCAAGGCCAATGCGGCATGCTGCGACTAGAGCTGATGATGTAGAGTTCTCCGGATTCGCTTCGTAACCTCCCGGTAGGATCTCCGCCATCACAGGCAACCCAAGCGCGTGCGCCTCACTGATGATGTGCGCGCCACGCTGGATCATCTCTGCCTCGTGTGGGTGCTGGTGGAAGGCCATGAACGCGACAGCATCGGCACCCAGGCGTAGCGCCACGTCGGGCGCAAAGAGCTGCTGGCAGGCAGAAAAGCCATGGTCGGCGATCGTGGTGGCAGCGTCTAACCGCAGGATTAGCCCGCATCCGGCAATGGCGTCGGCGTAGCGCAGCGCGAGGCCGTAGGTTGTTAGGATCGCATCGGCGCCCGCTCGGCAGATGGTCTTTAGTAGTGCTGCCGGATCAGTGAATCCTTGGAGTCTCGTGGTGAAGAGTCCGTGGTCAAGCGCGATGATCACGGAACGCCCATCCTCACCGAACAGACGCCAAAGCCGGCGCCGCATAGCGCTCTCGACCTCGGCCCCGATGCCGTGCATAGCTCACACTCTTCTTCACATCCGCCATCTTTTGATGGAGAATGTTACGTCCACTCTGTGGCGCTGTCAACCCGGCTGCGTCACTTTTTTCCTGAGCGTCTGATGCCTCTACCCCTCGCGGCGTCTCTCCTGGCAGCGCAGAGTTCCCCTGCAAGGGCTGCAACTAGAGAGAGACGATAACCCGCAGCAGCTGCCTGGCGGTCTGGTGCCGCGACCTGCGCGGGCTTAGAGAGCCATCGTGAGAGGCACATGACAGGTCCAGCCGCGCGCCTGTCACCCGGTGCCGATGGACCTAACAGCTGATGGAAGGAAGTCATACGGTCGCGATGCAACCGCGTGATTGCCACCACTCTCGCAACATGCGAATGTCAAGCCGGCACGAATTTTCGCCCGATCTCAAAGCCATTGACGTACATGGGCCACCGGAGATGTCTGTTGCTAGAAGCTGCGTCATCTCCTGCGCATATGCCTGCGTAGCCACGCGATCGCTAGCCCGGCGAGCAGGCCGAGCGCGCCCGCCGTCAGCAACGCCCAGGCGAGGCTGGTGTTTACTCGCCAGAACAGGAACGTGACGCGAACGGTGCGCGAG
>Ga0070737_10007033_pt1 | contig 10089 bp, 8 predicted proteins | sample Coa_R1_10_FD_66438 | JGI IMG/M metagenome (GOLD analysis project Ga0070737, IMG submission 66438) | Surface soil microbial communities from Centralia Pennsylvania, which are recovering from an underground coalmine fire - Coalmine... | ecosystem: Environmental > Terrestrial > Soil > Unclassified ...
GCGCGGCCGCTGCCGGCTTACAAAACGTGTTATATTGTGCTGGAAACAAGGTTTCTACAGATATTGAAGCCATGACGCGTGAAGAACTGCTCTCGAGGATCAGCATCGATCCGAACGTCTGTTTCGGGAAGCCCTGCATTCGTGGGCACAGGATCTGGGTATCGCTGATCCTGGACTTTCTAGCCAGCGGAATGACCTCGGAAGAAATCCTCAAGGAATATCCCGGACTCGAAGAAGCCGACATCCTCGCCTGCATTGCCTACGGCGCTGAGATGTCTCGCGAGCGCTATGTCGATATTCCTTCAAGCACCCGTTAATGCGGCTTAAATTGGACGAGAACCTCGGTAGGAGAACAGCAGAGATATTTGTGCGTTATGGCCATGATGTCTCAACTGTTTTGGAACAGCGTTTAACTTCCGCTACCGACAGGGCACTCATAGAAACCTGCCGACGGGAACGTCGATGCCTTGTCACGCTTGATCTTGATTTCGGTAACCCCTTGTTGTTTCATCCGGCGGAATACCCAGGGATCGTAGTCCTGCGCCTCCCGGCCGGACCTTCACACCAGGACCTTCTGGACGTAGCCGGAATTCTTGCTAAAACACTCAGCAGTCTGACGGTCGAGGGAAAGCTCTGGATCGTTCAGAAAGGCCGGATACGGGAATATCAAGAGGAGGCAGAAATATAGGGCTCCAGGCCCTTTGCCCTCATTCGCGGCGACCGCCCTTCTGACGTGGAGTGTCGGTTGGCCTATTGCGAAACAAGGCTTCGCCAGCCGAAGCTGTCCGGAGCGCCGTGCGGATCGACGTACCAGCGCATGGACCGGCCCCCGCAACCCTCTCCTTCCGTAAAGCTCGTCACTTTGCCGCCTGCTGCCATGAGTTCTGCGCGGTAGCAATCGCCCAGCGAATCCGTGAAAGCGAAAGTCTGCGTGCTTGACTGGTCCCTGCTGCCGGAAAGGCTGACGCGCCCCTGATTGAAGTTGAAGGTCACCTGGTCTGCGGCGATGCGCGCGTTATGGATGCTCGCCTGGTAGGGCGGCAGGCCCGCCTCGCGCTCTTCGATCTTCTTATCGTAAATCTGTTGCAGATGGATGTTATTCGTGCGGCTGTGGTCCGGGTTTGACTTCCTCACGATGTCGGCTGTCAGCGAATAATCGAGCGTGCGCTGAAAACTCCGTCCGCCGGAATCTCCGCCCTCGCTGCGGCTGGTGCCTTCGGCGTGCCATGTCTGCTCGATGACGTGCCGGTTGGTCTGAGGGTCGAGGCTGGAAAACTTCTGAGTATTGCCAAAGATGATGCTCTGCTCAACGCGATGGCTCATCCGCCCGGCGTGCGTGTTGACGTAGCCTTCGACCACGTAGCTTTGTTTCGCGGTCGTCACCACATCGCCGTTAATCTTGTCTGGGTCATTGTCGAGCGTGCTCGTGACCTTCGGCTGAAGCGACTGGCCAGCGAGCGTGTTGCGCGTGACGGCACCTCCCGTATGCTCCGTCTTATTGTCACGGTAAACCAGCAGCGCCGCGGCGACGGAAAAGTAATGGTTTGAGCCGAGCACTCGCACCGCCACGGAATGCTCGGCGCCGTCACTCACGAGCCCGGCAAAGGGTGAAAGGTCAAGACGGTAGGGCAGAAAATTCAGCGTCTGGACGCCCGGCGTTGGCCGCCAAAGGTACGGGTCCATTCCGCCGGTGTATACCCACGGATAAATCGGCGCAAGCCCGGCCGGCTGCCCGTCCACAAGCACTTCGACTTCGCGATAGCTTCCGCCGCTGCACGCGCGCGGCCGCTTCGGCGCGCCTTTATATCCGCGACGCATGGCGAAGGCCATGGTTCGCTGAATGTATTCGTCCGGGAGGCACGTGTACCAGAACTCATCGTGGAACTGGCTCTGCGGGAAAACGTCCATGTAAACACGCTCGGTATTGCGCGGGAATATGATCATGCGCGCCAGCCTGTCATCCCCGGTCTGCAGATTGGCCGGAGCGTTCGAGGAATTCAGCGCGATGACCTCATCCGGCGTCTGCGGGGCAGGATGGCCTGAGTCAGCGGGATAAAAAAGCAGCCGCGCGCTTGCGTGGATGACGCTGGCACGCTGGGCGTCCACCCAATTGTTGATCAGCACGTCGCCCTTGCCCGGCGAGCGCAGCAGGCTGGAATAGTCGGTAAGGTCACGCTCGATCTGCCAGGTCGGCCCGAGTTGCGGCGAAGGTTCCTGCGTCGTGCCGAAGTAGATGTTGACGCTGTTGAGCCAGATGGAAGCGGTGCGGTCATACTGAATGCCCGGATCGACGGAAAAATCAGCGACAAGCACCACTTTGGCCCACGGCGCTTTGCAACCAGCAGGCGGTTCGTAATCAAAAGGATGCGGCACGGAATCCATGCGGGTATTCTCGCCCGCCGGGCCGAAGTCCTCTTTGGGGAAGAGTTGAACGACGCAGGGCTTGGTGGGCGGAACGGGCAACGGCGGATCGGCAATGGCAACGTTCGCCGAGCCGACCACGGGTCTGTTCTGTGCAAGAAGCACGCGAACAGGGAAAAGGATCGAAACTATAGTAATCAGCGCGAATACACTCAGGCGGCAAGCCAGGTTCTCAGACATGCAGTTTCCTCCATTTGAAGGCACGAACTTCAGGCTACCTGTTTGGGCCAGAAAAAGCCAGAGCCGGTATTCTTTCGAGCGAGGCATTGATTTTCGAAGCACTGCATTATTTTCAGCAATTCGGCGAACTGCGCTTTCCGGTTCGCTACTTTCAGCGTGTGTTGACTCTAATGAGCTTCTCCGCTTTGTTTTTCGGTTCGTTCGATCCCGTTTTGAGGCGCCGATCCATTGTTTTCAATAAGTTCTCAGGCTCGTTTTTACAAAATGGAGCTTTCCTGTCCCATTCGGCACGCCTTCCAAAGGGTACAATCGGCCAGCAACCTTTGCCACATTCGGAGATTGGGCCGTCCGTTTTGGAAGCGCCATTTGAAGCATACTTATGTCCCTCTATCTTCCACGGCCAGTGACAGCACCAGCCCAGAGGTCCCGGAAAGAGCTGGCATAGCACCGTAGCTTCTGTCAAGCGCTGGGACATTCCCCGGCGGTAAGGATCATTGCTCAAAAAATCCCTTGCGACTTTAGAGTTTGTCCTCCGGCACTTTCCAGCAGAAACATCCCCCACTCTCTTCCCTCCACTTACACCAAAGCACGCAGAAAAAGACGGGCTGTCCTTAAGAGTATGGGGAAGTGGTCCAGTTCCTCTTATTCTAAGTCGCTGTCCAGATGAGACTAAACATGCTACATTGGGCGCATGTCGAGACCTCGACGCATCGATCCGAAACTCGTGGCCCAGGCGCAAGCGGCGCTGGCCCAAGCCACGAGCTTGAACGAACTGCGCGCCGCCCAAGCCGTCCTTTTGCCTGCCGTAGCCCACACCACCTTGGAAGAAACGGCAGCCCTGCTCGGAGTGAGTCGTGCCAGCGTGCCACGGCTGCAGCAACGGTTCCGCGAAGGGCGGGAACCGAGCCGTTCCCCTCGCCGTGGTTGGGGTGGTCGGCGGCGGGCTCTGATGACGCTGGAAGAAGAGAAGGCGTTCCTGGCGCCCTGGGTCGAACAAGCGCGCACCGCGGGCCTGCTGGTGGTCTCGCCCCTGCGAGCGGCATTAGCCGAAAAGCTGGGCCGGAAAGTTGCTCCCTCCGTGGTGTACCGCCTGCTGGCGCGACACGGGTGGCGGAAAATAGCTCCCGAGACTCGGCATCCGAAAAGCGACCCGTCGGCCCAGGGCGAATGGAAAAAAAACTCCCCGAAGCGTTGGCAACTCTGCTGACTCCCGAAGCCGTCGAAGGCCGCCCGGTGCGTCTGATGTTTCAAGACGAGGCGAGATTCGGACGCATGGGGCGACCCAAGCGATGCTGGGCCCCGGCGCCGCTGCGGCCCGTCATGGGCAACGGCTACGAGCGGAAGTTTGTTTATGTCTATGGAGCCGTCAGTCCGGTGGAGGGAGAATTGGACTGGCGGCTGAGCGGTGAGATGAACACGGGGCGCATGGCTGAATTTCTCGCCCAAGTCAGTCAAGCTCACCCGGCGGAACTCGTCGTCATGGTGCTCGACGGCGCCAGTTCGCATAAGGCCAAAGAACTGGCGATTCCCGAGAACATCCGGCTGCTGCCACTGCCGCCCTACGCACCACAACTCAACCCGCAGGAACATGTTTGGGATGAACTGCGCGAAAAAGAGTTTCCCAACCGCGTGTTCAACAGCATGGAGGCCGTCATTCGGCAGTTGGAGCAAGGTTTGCCCCGCCTGGCCGCCGACCATCACGCGCTGCGCAGCCTGACCGCTTGGCCATGGATTGTTAGTCTCAACTTGAACGCACATTAGAATTAGCACCACAACTCGTGGGGCGTAAGTTTGTGTCCACCCCGACTGCGGGAAGCGCCAGCAATACCGGCGATAAGGGTTGGCAATCGATCGAAGGGGCTGTTCGCGACTGCGTCCCCCGCGCTGGTCGGTAAGCCGCGCCTGTTGCCGAGGGACAGGACGATTACCGGATAGTTTCCCTTGAAGAGTTATATCGGTAGCTTACGAGCCAGAGGAGGGTGGATGGAAGGCCATTTACGAGATATCGCTCAATGAGGTCCAGTGTCTTGGGACCGTTGGCTTCGATGGTTATCGCTACAACGCGGCCCAGCATGGCGAAGCGGATTTTTCGGATCCCGCAAACTTCATCGCGGGGCGACCGTTCCGGGCATCGGAGCTGAAGTATAACAGGGTCTGACTGCTTCCGCTCGGTGATGGCCGCAAGGACCTTGTTGCACTCCTCATCAGCGGTTTCGCTGTGGATTTTCCTGATGAGCGTGCGAAGGTTGCGGATAGGCGTCTCTTCTGTGAGGGTCAGTATTTTCCGCTGCATCGCCACTACCGGGATAAGAGTCACCTCTTCGACGAGCTATCACAGCCACTCACCATGCAGAGCTGGAATTATTCTGCAACTCTGAAACGCTGAGTCTTTCTCCCAGAATGTTGGCAAGGTGCTGAAGAATACCGGCCAGCTTCGCTACCGCCTCCTTCTCACGGGCCCTGAACACGTGGCGGACGGGCAGGAAGAAAAGCAGCCAACGAAAATACAGGAGCAGCATTCTTTCCTGGCCCGGCAAGGGCCTGCGTGCGGGATCGGCGTGCTTCAGGAGATACTCCAGCATGACGAAATCGCACCGCAGAGCGAGGCGAATTTCTTTGAAGCGCAGCGGGCGGTTCGAGGCCGTATCCTCGCACAGGCGTGGGAATTCCAGACGAACGGCGTCCAGGACATCACGAAAATAAGGGCGGCTGAACTCCCTGCGCAGGGCCTTCTGGCATACCGTCTGCACGTAAAAGAAAAACAGCGCCGCCGACACGGCGAACACAGCAAGAGACACCGTCATTCCAACATCCTCCGGACCCCAACTTGTCACACGTTCTTTACTTGACTTTATAGTAAGCAGGCAATGAAAGCCGCGCAATAGCAACCTGGCTATTATCTGTTTCGGACAACACCAGGCAATGGGGGTGAATCCATTGAATTAAAACAAAAGCAGATTCCTCTTCCTGATCAAGAGCGTCGGACCTCGGAATCACGATGACAAAGGATTTTTCAGCAACCTGCCAAATCGTCGGACCGCAAAAACCGCTGACGTCGCTGCTGCGGTGCAGGTCGGCATATTAACCCTTGCGACTGCCTACCGATCTGGCGTAAAAAGGGAAACCACAAGAAGCAGAACGGCGCTCAGCGGGAAACGCGGGGCCGCGCGAAACGGTGCCAGCCCCTACCCCGCCGGCATTCATCTGATTTCAAAAAAGGAGTCCAAGATGCCCCGAAGATACAAACTTCTCATACTCGGAGCCATCATTACGGGCCTGACCTGGTCAGTACCGCTCCTCAGCGCCTTGAAGGTCTCTCCTGACAGACCGGACAAAGAGGCCGTGATTCCCAGTCGCAATCATCCCTTCTGGTGGGCGCAAATCGACTTTACGAAGGCACACGGTGTTCCCTGGAGCGATTCAGACTTTGCGCGCCTTGCCCGGGACGGCATGAACGGCGTGGAGATCAACATGGACTGGGCGGACATCGAGCCGCAACGGGGCCGGTTTGATTTCAGGTTGCTCGACCGTTACATGGCGGAGGCTGCCAAGGCCCATCTGAAGCTTTATCTGCTGTTCTGGGAGAGCCTGTGGGGCCAGAAGCAGGGCAAGAACCCGCCTCCATGGATCACCGAGCGCGACGTTGCAAGCGGCGGCATCCCTGCGATGGAGCCGCCCTGGTGGGACGAGCGCTCGCGCAGGGCCTACTTTGACTATATGGCGCGCACAATCGACCACGTCAAGAACAACCCGGGATTTGGCGGCGTGTACGGCAGTTACGGCTGGCTCGATTCGGAATGGGGCGCCGCGCCCAAGGGGTCGCATGGGGTCACGGGCTACGCCACGGCGGACATTCAGGCTTACTACCGCTGGCTTCCGCGCGAATACAAAACCATTGGCAATTTGAACCGGCAGTGGCATACCTCTTACGCGCGTTGGAGCGACGTTCCCGTGCCAAGGCCGGGCGACCCACTGTTTCCTCTTTATCAGCAGTTTCGCCAATACAGCGTCGAGGAAGCCTTCGACGCCTTTTCGCGCCTGATTCGCCAGCATACCGACGCGCCACTGCTCTATTCCTGGGGAGGCGGTATTTCCGGCAGCATCGGCCCTTCCGTGCAGGGGAACGACCCGGACACTTTCTTCCGCATCGCCAAAAAGTACCATGCAATCGTCAATCTCGACGACGTGGATACCACCGGGTTCGCGCTGCTGTTCGGCAGCCTGGCACGGTCCTATGGTGTTCCGCTCCTGAACGAATGGACGCCGTGGCGGAAGGGCCAGGAGCTCGAAATCCCGCAATGGCTGGGACATATCGGGCTCGCCGCTCCGTACGAAGTGGGAGAGGATTTCTTTATCTACCCGCCGCCCGCACAGCGCATCTATATTGCCGAAGGCTGGAAGGCTTATAAAGAGTGGCGCTCAACGCTGGTCAAGGTGATTCGGGGCCGCGTACCAGAGCAGCCTGTGGCCGTGATCGTCCCGATGCGCAAGGTTTCGCTGAGCGCAGACCTGAATCCCTATCCGGACCTGCCGCAGCAGTTAAGCGACTTCTGGCGGCATTACCGCGTCCTGCCGCACTTTGTTACGGACGAACAGGTGCTTCGCGGAATCGTCCGGCTGGACCAGTTTCGCGCTGTGGTGGACCTGGGCAATGAAATCGGTACCTTGCCCGCGCTCAAGGCCTATGCCGCCGCACATCCGGTGTTGAAGCGGCTGGATCAGGCCCTGCCGTACCTGCGGCCCTACGCAGAGGTCGTGCCGGCTTACGATCCGCTCGAAATCGTGCCTACCGTAGAAGGCCGGAACGTCTGGCTCACGCTCGCCAATTGCAATGAGACACAGAGTTACAATGGCACAATCGTTTTCGATCCCGCGGCGGTGGGATTGCATTCCGCGGGAGCGTTCAGTGTGGAGGACGCAAAGACCGGCCGGCAAATTCAGGCCGATCGGAGCGCGGAGGGAAAAATCGAGTGGAAGGTCAGCCTGCCCCACGCCGGCTTTCAGGTCATCGAGCTGAAGCTATAGGGCCGGTCCCGAACATCGGCTCCCCGAGTGTCATGGGAACTTCGAACGGAAATCGCAGGTCCCGCCATGGCTTCGCACGATGCCCGGCTGATGGAGGTGATCGATCGGTTCCGCAGGAGGTTCGGTCTGGCGCATTCTTAAGGATAGATTTCAAATCTGAGGGTTTGAAATTTCAAACCGCAAACCGTCGTGCCGGGCGCAAATCGCGCCGCATGCGGCCGCGAATCGCGCTATAATACGGCAGATTGTACACGGAGCGCGGGCCTTGGCCGAATGATGATGAAGGAGAAGCGTGTATGTCCCTGGATTATTACGAGAAGGTTTGGCACAACGGAAAGTTTATCCCCTGGAATGAAGCAACTATTCATGTAGCCTCCCATGTGGTCAGCTACGGCTCCTGCCTGTTTGAGGGCATCCGCTGCTATGAAACGCCGCAGGGTCCCGCAATCCTGCGCCTGGATGAACACGTCGGCCGCCTAGTGGATTCCGCCAAAATCTACCGCACAGAAACGGACTTTACGCGCGAACAGCTTCGCCAGGCGATGATTGATCTGGTCCGCGTGAACAGCGTCAAGTCTTGCTACATCCGGCCGCTGATTTTCCGCGGCTACGGCGGGCTGGGCGTGAACCCGCTGAACAACCCGGTGGAGATCTATCTGCTTGCATGGAAGTGGGGAAAGTACCTGGGCGATGAGGCCCTGAAGCAGGGCGTGGACGTCTGCGTCAGTTCGTGGAACCGTATCGCGCCCAATACTCTGCCGGCCATGGCCAAGGCCGCGGCGAATTACATGAACGCACAGTTGATCAAGATGGAAGCCATTACCAACGGCTACGTGGAAGGCATTGCGCTTGACCACAACGGCAACATCAGCGAAGGCAGCGGCGAAAACATCTTTGTGGTACGGAATGGGAAGATTTATACTCCGCCGCTTGCGTCGTCCGTGCTGCCGGGCATCACGCGCGCTTCGATCATTCAGCTTGCCGAGGAAGCCGGGATTCCCGTCGTCGAGCAGGTGCTGGCGCGCGAAATCCTCTACATCGCTGACGAAGTGTTCTTTACCGGCACCGCGGCCGAAGTAACGCCCATCCGCTCTGTGGACCGCATCGTGGTGGGCAAGGGCCAGCCCGGCCCCATCACCCGCAGGCTTCAGGAGCGCTTCCTGAGCATCGTTGAAGGCCGAGCTGAAGATAAGTTCGGGTGGCTGACCTTCTGCGGCCAGCCGGTGGCGACTTCAAGATAAATCCGGCAATCTTCACCATATATCGCCAGGCCTCAGCATGGCACTCACTTCCCATGCAGGACTGAGCTACAGGTCTGGCCCCTGCCACACAAACGTGGGCGCTGGTCATCTCGCCAACGGCAGAACATTACGTTCAAGTACCTTGCCGGTCGAACCGATGAATAATCTTGCCGGCGCTGTCGCACGCACCCCCGCGGAAGCAGCGGGCGCAGCCGGCACACTTTCCGAATGACCCGGCGGATATCGCTGTGAATATTGACGAACTGCTGCGCACAGCGTGCGAGAACAAAGCCTCTGACCTTCATTTGAAGGTCGGCAATTATCCGTACATTCGCGTGGACGGCGAGTTGCGCGCGTTGACGCAGTACTCGCGCATCTCGAGCGAGGACATGGTCAACATGGCTTTCAGCATGATGACCAACCGCCAGAAACAGAAATTCAAGGAGAACACAGAACTCGATATGGCCTACGGCGTGGCGGGTCTGGGGCGGTTCCGCGTCAACATGTTTCAGCAGCGCGGCAACGTGGGTATGGTGCTCCGCGTGATTCCTACCAAGATCCGCACGCTTGAGGAGCTTTCACTCCCGCGCGTGGTGGATAAAATCTGCCAGGAAACGCGCGGCCTGATTCTGGTGACGGGCACCACCGGAAGCGGCAAGACCACGACGCTCGCCGCCATGGTGGACCGCATCAATTCGACCCGCACCGACCACATCATCACGATCGAAGACCCCATCGAATTCCTGCACCGCGACAAGAAGGGGTTTGTGAACCAGCGCGAAGTGGAAGTTGACACCGCCGGTTTCGGCGTGGCACTCCGCGCCGCCCTCCGCCAGGACCCGGACGTCATTCTGGTGGGTGAAATGAGGGACCTTGAAACCATTCATACAGCGCTGCTGGCCGCGGAAACCGGCCACCTGGTGCTTTCCACGCTGCACACGCTGGACGCCACTGAAACCATCCAGCGCGTGATCGCCGTCTTTCCCCCGCCCGAGCAGAAGCAGATCCGCCTGTTGCTGGCCTCCACGCTCAAGGCCATCATCTCGCAGCGGCTGGTGCGCAAGTCCGACGGCGTCGGGCGCGTTCCTGCCGCTGAAATTCTGATCACCACGGAATACATCCGCGACTGCATTATCAATCCTGAAAAGACCCGCCTGATTCGCGACGCCATTGCTTCAGGCGTCTCGCAGTACGGCATGCAGACCTTTGACCAGTCGATCTA
>Ga0070737_10007034_pt1 | contig 10089 bp, 5 predicted proteins | sample Coa_R1_10_FD_66438 | JGI IMG/M metagenome (GOLD analysis project Ga0070737, IMG submission 66438) | Surface soil microbial communities from Centralia Pennsylvania, which are recovering from an underground coalmine fire - Coalmine... | ecosystem: Environmental > Terrestrial > Soil > Unclassified ...
CGATCCCACGCCGAAGGACACTGAGAGAAGGCAAAGAAGCAGCATGGTGCGCATGCGCAGGGCCACGGATCTCGACCTCCCTCGGGCGAACCGCTTATCGCTGCGGCGCCGGTATGAACCGATATCCCGCGCCATGCACCGTGCAGAAGTGCACTGGCTCGGCAGGATTCGGTTCGAGCTTCTGCCGCAGCTTCAGGACTTGATTGTCCACCGTACGCGTGGACGGATACGAATTATATCCCCATACTTCATTCAGCAACTCCTCGCGCGTCAGCACCCGCTCGGCATTCTCGATGAAGAAACGCAAAAGCTTGAATTCGTGCGCCGTCAGCACCACGGGCGAGCCATTGCGTGTGGCCTGCATCCGCGAGAAATCCACCTGCACGTCGCCAAAGGCAGCAGTAGGCCGAACGCGGAGGCGGCGGGCGCGGCGGATGGCCGCCTGGACGCGGGCCAGCAGCTCGCGCGGACTAAAAGGCTTAGTGACGTAATCGTCGGCGCCCAGTTCGAGCAGCAGAACCTTATCCGCAACGTCGGTGATGGCGCTGAGAACCACGACAGGAGTTTCGGGAGAAGATTCCTTGATCGAACGGCACAGTTCGCGGCCAGACATGCCGGGCAGCATCAGATCGAGAATCACCGCGTCCGGAAAGGAACTCACGAATGCTTCCCAGCCCTGTTTACCTTCCGAAGTGGTTTTCACATCGTAATGCTCAGCGGAGAACATCCGCTCAAGCACGCGCTGGATGTTCGCATCGTCTTCGATAACCAGAATCGAACTCATGCCACGCCTATCCCGCCAATGCTCTCCGGGTCGTGTGATGATTTTCGCCCAATTTTGCGAAGAACGGAAGATGAATGAGCGATTTGACAAGCAAGTGACAAACCGGTGACAACTGTGCCAGCCCCGGCGAAATGCCGGCGCGGGATTGTTCAGGACTGCTCGATTCAGTCCCGCTTCATCTACCCTTGCCGCCAACCCCGGCAACTCAGTCTCCGGTAACGTGCAAAACAAACTTCATGTTACCGTGTCCGCTGCCGCAGAATCGTCCGCAGCGGCCGACAAAGTCGCCGGCCTTAACCGCCGTAAAGACGGCCTCTCCCGGATGCGATTTTGATGCGGCAATATTAATTCCCAGCGGTTCGATCATCAGGCTGTGCGGCACATCCTCGGTGATAACGCGCAACCGGACCGTTTCTCCGCGGTGAACAGTGATGCTCGCGGGCTCAAAGGCGAAGCGATGAGCGTGTATCTCGATTGTGCGCTCTGGCTCCTGGGCCATGGCCGGGCGACCGAAAAGGACAAACGAGAAGACCAGGAGGGATAAGAGCACGACGCGTCGCATGCTTTCGTACCTTAGTCAGTGGTTTGGATCCGCCGGTGGACAGGGGAGACGGCGGCGTCATCAAACCCCGCCCGCCATCTCTCCACTGTTTCTCGCCAGATGGCTACAGCGTAGAAGGCCCGCCGCCGACGGTTGTCATGGCTATGTCTCGGCTAAGTAATTTTGCCTGCTGCATGCAATTCCATGACAGGAATCGGGCTGCGCGAGCAGCGGCCGCCTGGCCTCTTTGAGATAGGCGAAGTACCGGCGCTAGATGCGCTCGTTTTCCGCGTTGTGTTTCGTCACGGTTGCTCATCCCAGGCTGAAGTCACTGTTTTCGATGGGCTCATACCTCTCATCGAATCAGTGTCGGATTTCCCAGCCCGTACGAGCCGGACAGACAAGCACTACTTCCCGGCCTCAGTTCCCTGCTTTGTTGTTGCGGCCGGCACCGCTTTCTGCGCGTCCTGCCGGAGCAGCAGATCCTCGGCATTGGCATGTTTATCGAGCTTCTCCGCATCGTACAGGTAATCGGCGCTGCGATAATGGATCGCCGCAAGCAATAATGGCTCGACAAGTGCGCCAGACTCGATGCCGTTCAAAGACTGGTACGGCCATGTTTTCTCGCCCATTGCATACGGCAGCAGGTAATCGAGCGCAGCACGGATCGATCCCCCATTCGGGGCCTGATAATCCCACAGATCGACTCCGGCTTCCTCTCCTTCCTGGGCCAGGCGCATCAGCGCCGTCAGATTGAACGTGGAGTACGAGAATGATTTGGTGCGCGCCAGTTCCAGCGGCTCCCGGCCGTCGGGTTTTATCTGGAGCGCAATCCGCCTGGTCTTTGCCGTCTCAATCACATTGCGGGCGAGATCCGAATCGCCCAGAAAGAGCGCGATACCGGCAAGCTGCTGATCGTACCAGCTGCCATGGTTGTTCTTTGCGGCTGCTTCCGCGCGGCCGATGGGGCTGTTCTCGAGCCAATTCATATAGCTGCGGAACCACGCGCGCAGGCCGTCGCGATCCGCCCCGGTCAGAGCCGGCGACTGCGACAGCAGCGTGATTCCATCGAGAACTGCCGGAATATCGCGCATGCCGATCAGCCCGGTGCCGCGGCCCGTGGTGATGCCGGGGATGCTCTGGCCGTAATTCAGGTTAGGGTTCATCCGTGTTGCCGGATCGAGAAACCATGTGCGCAGCAGCAGAACCGCGCGGCTCGCGTACTGCTCGTCGCCGGTGAGATAGTACCCGAGAGCCAGAGCGCGAACCGCATCCTCCATGCGAAAGAAGTTGGCATGGTCGGGTATGTTGGCCTCTTCAGGATTGGTTTCTCCATCTCTGCGCACGTAGGGCAGCCCATTCGGCGTGGACGGGTTAGGCCACCAGTACGGCGCCTCGCTCATAAAGTCGTGCTTATCGCCGCTCGGCGGAATCTGCTTTTTGTCCATGACCGAGACCGGCGGCTGCTGCATGGCGTGATCGGCTGCGTGGCGCGCTGCCTGCAGGATGGCCTGATCGGGATGCTGTCTGGCGCCGAGCAGAGCCGATCCGGGAAGACGCAGTGTGGCGGGCGGGTTGGCGGGCAGAGCCAGAGCAGGAACGGCTGCAAGGAAGAAGAATGCAAGTAGGCGCAATGTGTCAGCTCCAAGGAAAAGTCCCGGCCCCCGTCAGGGAGCCGGTGCGATGTTTTATTTCTCGTTCCGTTTCTACGGCCGGCTCAGAAGTCCAGCCGGGCCGTGAACTGCAATTGCCGCGGCGTGTTGTGCGAGCTGCAGATCGAAGTGCCCGCCTGCACGCAGGTTTCTCCCGTGGTTCCGTTGGGATTTCCGAGGCCCTGGTTGTTGAAGACGTTAAAGGCGTCTACGTTGATACGCAGATTGAACCGCTCCGTCAGTGGAAACACTTTGAACAGCGATGCATCTGCACCCCAGTTCAGCGGGCCATTCATTACCGTGTGGGCGAAAGGATTGGCAACGTTGATGCTGCTTTCGGAAGCGCCGTTGTTGGCGGTGCTTGGCTGGATGCTGTAGGCAATGACGGTGCCGTCTTTCTGGGCCTTGGCGCCCGGATAAGCCGAACCGGTCACTCCGCTCATGGCCACCTCATTCTGACCGAAGTATGTATCCGTGACGGTTGCGCCATTCACGGGTGCGCTGCAGCCCTGATCAAGGGGCACCTGGTACGGCTGCCAGCCAGCGGGCAGGCCCGTGACAACCTTGCTCAATCCCTGCGAGCAGACATTCCCGGAGATCGCAGTCGGTGCAATATAGCCGTTGAACCACAGATACTCCCTGACGCACTGGCCGCTGGTGCAGTCGGTCACCATCTTCGATTTTTTGTACTTCTTCAGTGGGCTGGTCGCGCCCCAGTTGGAGTTGTTGATGGCGAAATCCGTGACCGTGAATTGGCCCGCAGCGGCAACCTGCCATCCGCCCACCACTTCATTCAGGGCGCGATTGCTATTACCCAGCCAGCGCTTGCCCTTCCCGAAGGGGAGATCGTACAGCGCATTAAATTGCAGATGCTGAGGTGGGGTGTTGGTGTCCACCATGTAGTTTTCCCAGCGGTTCAGGGCTTTGTAATACTGCCACGGCTTTACCCCCGCCGGTGGGGGCGGAGGAAGGTTCGGGGCGATCGGCATCGTCGAGGCTGCGTCGGCGGGTCCGACCGTTACCGTGTTGGCGCCCGCTCCCGGATAGCTGCCCACGTAGCTGTTCACGAAATCGCTGTACGGTTCAACGTCATCCGCATTCTGGCCGCCGTAGTCGCCGCCGGTGCGCAGGTTTTTTGACCAGACATACATCACCTGCCATGCCGAACCGCTGTGGTACAGTTTCTCGAACTGCGCCTGCAGAGCGTTGTAATTCGACCAGCCGGTCTTCTGAATCTGATAGCTGCCGCTTCCGTAGGCCAGGTTGTCAAACGGCCCCATGCCGGTGCTTCCGTTATAGGGCGAGACCGCACTGCCCGGATTCGCCGGCGCCGGAGCGCCCTGCTGCACCTCCCAGCTATACAGCGACGGATGATCGTTGTAGTAAAACAAGTTGTTCAGATTCGTGCCGTGGGTGTAAATGTAGCTGATGCGCAGCGCCGAGCCCCATTTGAGCGGCTGTTCGATGGTGAAATTGGCTTCGTCGACGTAGGACGGCGGGTCGTCGGGGCTGATGTTGACGATGCTCAGGCCGGGCGTGATCGCCGTGGTGCTCGTAGAGTTAATTGCGTTGGCCGAGTTCAGGCCGGCAATGGGAAATCCGTTTGAGGCCGTTGGATTGGTGGTGTTGTAGTTGAAATTCGGAGAACTGTTCGGTCCGGACAGCAGCATGTATCCAGCATGCGGCGTATAGGTGCTGCTGGTGTAATTCTCCGAATAGCCGGCAGTGAAGGGGTTGTTGCGGTTCACCAGCCGGTAGGCCTCGCGGACGGGCGTGGGATAGATATAACGGCCCACACCGCCGCGGATGACGGTTCCCCATTGGACGAACGGCTGCCAGGCAATTCCTATCCGGGGACCGAAGTTCAGATCGTAGTTCCTCACCAGCATCGGAGGCAGGCCGGCTTCGGCGGGAGTTTCAAATGTAACGCCGTTCAGCTCATCGTTCTGGATGACGGCAGCCGTGGTCAGGCCCTCCGCTTCCAGTTGTGAGGGAGTGGCCGAAGTCACGATGGCGCCATGAACTCCGGTCGTGGGATTGTAGGCATTCAGGTCAAAGCCCATCATCTCGCCGCCGGCCTCAAAGGCAGCCGGATGCGCCTCATAGCGAAGACCGAGGTTGAGGGTCAGATTCCGGCGAACCCGCCAGTTGTCCTGAAAGTAACCGTCGATCTCCATGTCATGCAGATGCTGGTATGGCGGTTGAATATTGTTGCTGTAGTTGTAAGCGGCGCCGAGGAATGCATCTGCGTTTGAATTGCCCGAGTTCGCGTAGGCGCTGGCCGCCGAGGAGCTGAATTTTGAGGGATTGCTCAAGGCCGTCGCATAATCGCCGAACTGGAGAGTATCCTTGATCTCATCGGGTATCGAGCCGATGTGCTCAAAGCGATAGCGGCCGCCGAAGAGCAACTGGTGTTTGCCGGCGATCCTGGTCAGGTTCTCGTCCACGTTGTAAGTTGTTGTGGTTACGCTGTACTGGAACTGCGTGCCGCCAAATTCCGAGAATGTGCCTGTAATCTCCGGGAAACCCGCTTCCCCAAAGCTATTCGGGAGCCCAAGCTCCTGCTCGAAATCGGTAAGCGGCGCGCCGCCCGCCAGATTGTGCTCGCCATACCAGCTTTGACTCAGGACGGTTTCGGAAAAGAAGGTCGGCGAGAAGATGTGCGTGTAACCAAGCGCGGCTGCGTACACATTCGAGGTAGTGAAGGAGACGCCGCTGGCCAGGGCCGGGATTTGCGCTCCGCCTGGAGCTGTCGCCGCCAGCGTATAGGAGGCATTGTTGGGATCGTTGCGGGGGCTGGTGCTTTGCGTCAGGTTCTGCGTATAGCGCAGATAGGCGCGATTATTTTCGTTGAACACCTGATCGAGGCGCCAGGTGATCTGCGGGTCGGTCGTCAGCTCCGGCACCTGTCCGCTGTAGTTATTGGCGGCGATCGGGCTGATGAGCGGGTTAAGCGATCCGTATTTGCCGGTGGTGTTCGGCTGCATGGCCATCAGCGTTTTGAACAATGCAGACTGCTGGCTGATAGGCATACAGTTGGTGTCGCCGTTGCAGTTGGCCACCAGCCCGCTGGCGCTGGTCGTGCCCTCGTTGTACTCCTGCGTGAAGGTTTCACGGCAATAGGGATTCGTGTTGGGAGTGGAGGGAGAGTTTCCGGGCGGAACTGCACAGGCGTTCGTGCCCGTATTGAATAGGCCGGTCGTCCTCGGATCGTAAAGCTGCTGCAGCACGCCCGAGCCGTTGGTCGCCTGGCTGAAATCGCCGTTCACCATCTGCGGCGTCATCACCGCTTCATTCTGGAAAGGAGATTGCGCCAGCGAGTACCGCTCATAGGCGAGGAAGAAGAAGGTTTTGTTTCTCCCGTGGTAGAGGTGCGGAATGACGATGGGGCCGCCGATGGAGGCTCCGAATTCGTTGCGGATATACTGCGGCGCGACATAACCGGCGGGAGTGTTCCGGCCGCGGGCGATGCCGAAAGCGTTGTTGCGCGCCGTTTCAAAGAGCGAGCCATGCAATTCGTTGGTTCCGGACTTGGTGTTGAGAATCACCGTCGTCGGAGAAGCATATTGTGCGCCGGCCGCCTCATCCATTACGCGAACTTCCTGAATTGCATCCGGGTCCACCATCTGGTTCGCTCCCTGATGCACGCCGCCGAACTCGCGGTTGGTGATGGTCGCGCCGTCGGTTTCGTACTCGGTCGAGGGGCCTTCCTGGCCGTTGGCGCAGGAGCTCGACTCCGGGCAGCTCTCCAGGCCGGGCGTCGTCTCGTTTACCAGCGTGATGATATTGCGCCCGTTCATCGGGAGCTGGTTGATCCGCTGATTTTCGAGCGTCGAGGTGATTTCCCCGTTATCGGTGGTCACAAGCTGCACGGCGGTGCCCGAGACCTGTACCTGTTGAGTGACCGCGCCGGGCGACAGCCGGGCGTTGACCACGGCATTCTGCGCCACCAGCAATTCGACCGTCTGCTTGAGGGTCTTCATGCCCGGCGAGCTCGCCGTCACGTCGTAGGTACCCGCCAGAAGTCCCGGCACCTGGTAGAAGCCGGTCGAGTTGGATTCGGTGGTAGCGGCCACCCCCGTGCTGCGGTTGGTGACGTGGATTGTGGCTCCGGGGATCACCGCGCCTGTCGAATCCGTGACAGTGCCCTGGATGGAGCCGATGCCGCTCTGCGCGCGGAGAGCAGAGTGGAAGGTTAGCCCGAGCAGGATTACGAAGCCGCTCCATTTCAAAAGCCCAGGTGCAGTTTCGCGCCTACAGTACCTCGCAAAGAAATCCATCGATTGCCTCCCCGGGGAACTCGGTCGCCATCGCCTTTTTCGCGCAGGCTTCCTGCGACAGAAAAATTGACCAGAGCATTTTTTCAAGACACATTCGCGTCTTGGCAAGTGACACACGGTTTGCCCCCCAACCGATCCGAATTTCTTTGTTTTTCAGCCAGTTAAAGGAGCGTTACAAACGCACCGCGGCGAACAGGCGGCCGTACTCCTCGACCGTTATGAGCGCCGGTCTGTGGCGAAGTAAAAAGCAGACCACCCCGCCAGGCCGTCAATATCACGGCCAGGCAGGTTCTTCTTTGGATTCCGGGGGCGTCGGCGCGCAGAGGAGTCGCGTTTTCTGTGGGATATCGGAAGCATGAGTACGATACAACTGTAGGCAAGGTGTAGCGGGCGGTGTTGGTGGAAGGGATGAGCCGTGGGGCGAAGGCGCAGAAGTCTGGCCTCCACCCCACGGACGAAAACCTGTCCGGTTTGCTCTTCTCCGGCTGCGTTTCATGGGAGCTGAGCACTTTGCTCTCGCAAGCCGAGGATACATTGCCGGCAAGAATCGACGCCGGGTAATCTGAATGGGGATTACGGCCGATTCATTCCAAAAAATGAAACGGAATAGAATATGCGCCTTCGATGCCCGGAAGATCGATCCAGCCCGGTCGCGCCTTCCGCGGGGCTCGGGAAGCGCTGGGCAGTTCTTCTTCTGACGCTGGTCATGCTCGCGCCCTGCGCGGCGCGGCCGAACGCCGCAATCGATGCCGGAATCCGGGACACGCGCCGGTGAACACGCCGGGACATTTGCCGGCCTTGCATCTTATCCCAGCCAGTAAACAAAATCGTACGCAGATGGAGAAGCTGGCCCAGATGGTTCACCTCTTCTTCACGGTACGAGAGAACTCCAGTTTCCCTGGCAGAGTTTCCCGGGGGCGCGTCGGTCGATATCCGGCTCTTTCATGGCTCCTCCGGCGCGCGGATGGGTCCAGGCAACTCGTCCAGATCGCCGAGTTCCGCGAACGGTCTGGCGCGGTCCAGGCCAGGATCCGGTCCAAGAAAAATCCCGTTGCCGCGCTCAGCCGGAGCGGTCAGGCGCGATGGCCATGAAAAGGCGGGAACCGCCGGCGCCCCTGCGCCGCCTGCGAATGCGAGCCCTTCCGCGATGGCGCCCGCGTTGCGCGCCAGCTTTTTGCAGCGCTGCAGTTCAAACCAGCGGAGGTACTTATTGACGACGTTGGTCAATGTCATCTCAACGCCCGCGACGAAATTATGCTCGGCCATTCTGCGCTCCAGATCGGGAGATCCGAGAATTGCGATGAGCCGGTCAGCGAGGTCTTCGGCGTTGCCGATCTTGTGAAAGAGAATGGCCATGTCTTCCTCGGCGGCCATCTCGCGAAAATCGGGGATGTCGGCGCAGACAATGGGCACGCCATACTCACATGCCTGGTGAGCCGGGCCGCTCGATCCGGTCGCGGAGTCGTATGGCATCACAACGACCGAAGCCGTTTGATAAAGCTCGGGAATGTCTTCTTCGGGGACGTATCCGCGGAACTCGACAGGAAGCTCGGGCGGCTGGGCGGCGCGAATCGACTCCCAATATCCCGGCCTGGTGTGGTGGTTGGCGCCGGCGATCACAAGCCGGGCGCGAGGAGCTTTCTTAAGCACCAGCGGAAACGCTTCCATCAGCAATTCCAGCCGCTTATAGGTCCCCCAGTGCCCGATGGCGAGAATTCGCTGATCGGGATTGCCGCGCTTGCTGAAATCCGGCGGCGCCGGATACGTGGCGAATGTGCCGTGGGTGCCCAGCACAACATTCCGCGCGCGGTATTTGGTCCGCAATGTGCGGTGATAATGCGGCAGCAGAACGGAAACCGAACTGGCCCGGAGCAATATGCGAGTGGCAAGTTCCATTCCGATCCGAAAAAGCCTTTCGCGCCGGATGCCGGCCGCGGCGAAGTCAACATGTTCGAGGATGTGATGGAGAGTAATGTGGGTGTAGAAGCCAGCCGCGCGCACCAGCGCCGGCGCCGACAGGCCCATGAAGGCCGCAACGGGATTCTCCGGCGTGGCGAAACTCGAAAAAACAAGATTGAACCACACCACATCGGGCTTAATTTTGCGCACAGCGCTCAGGATGCGCGTCGGCGTGCTCACGCTGCCGAACTTCCAGCAGCGGATCACATTGAAGCCCTCGAGTTCCGGCTGCTGGTCGGCGCGAATGGGTTTGCCCTCCGCGTCGGTCGCGAACTCATACCGGCTGAGCTCGTCGGCAAGAATGGTCAACTCCACGCCGGGACAGTTGCGCAGCTCGCGTGCGATGTGGAAGGCATATTCGTTTAACTGCCGACCGCTGGGAGGAAATGTTGCAACCAGACAGATCTTCATTGCGTCGCCGCCTCTAGAAAATACTGATTTCTACGTAAGGCCTGTACTGCTGCTGCCCGCCGGCGAAATTGAAGAAGTTCTCCTGCTGCATACCGGCCGAGAAGCGAATCGGGTAGGCGAGAGTGACAGGACCCGACTGATCCATAAACCGGCGATGCACCGGCAGGGCATAGGAAATCGAGAATCCGTTCTGCATGGCGTCATAGACCGGGAAGCCGCGCTCACTGGAATAGGAGCTGTTTACCTCCAGCTGCCAGTTCTTCGCGGGAACAATATCGACGACTGCGGCGGGACGCAGATTCTGCGCAATCGCAGAATTCGCGTTCTGAATCCGCCATGCGCGGACATCTTCAACAAGCGCTTTCACGTTGACGCGCTCCGCGAAGCGGCGCTCGAATCCGATATAAGACGAGGTGAAGTAGGCCTGGTAACTTCGCGGGGTGAAGAATGTGTTGCTGGCTC
>Ga0070737_10007035_pt1 | contig 10087 bp, 8 predicted proteins | sample Coa_R1_10_FD_66438 | JGI IMG/M metagenome (GOLD analysis project Ga0070737, IMG submission 66438) | Surface soil microbial communities from Centralia Pennsylvania, which are recovering from an underground coalmine fire - Coalmine... | ecosystem: Environmental > Terrestrial > Soil > Unclassified ...
AAAAATCGCCACCGAACGCACCGGCGGCACCCAGGCCGGCTGGGGCGCCTGACCAGAACCCGGCACAGGCATCCGCCGGGGGCTGCTCCGGCCACGGGCTGACACGAGAGAGGGATTTCCGGAAATGACAGACGCCAGTGCCACGGTCGCGGCGCTGCTCCAGCGGAGCAACCGCCTGGGCTCCGATCCGGAGAACACCAATTACGCGGGTGGCAACGCATCGGCCAAGGCCGCGGCCACCGACCCCGTGACCCGGGAACCGGTCGACCTGATGTGGGTGAAGGGCTCGGGCGGTGACCTGGGCACGCTGACCGAGGCGGGGCTGGCCGTGCTCCGGCTGGACCGGCTCCGGGCGCTGACCAACGTCTACCCCGGGGTCGAGCGGGAAGACGAGATGGTCGCCGCGTTCGACTACTGCCTGCACGGCAAGGGCGGGGCGGCGCCGTCGATCGACACCGCGATGCACGGCCTGGTGGACGCCGCCCACGTCGACCACCTGCACCCCGACTCCGGGATCGCCCTCGCCACCGCCGCCGACGGCGAGAACCTGACCAAGGCCTGCTTCGGCCACCGCGTCGTCTGGGTGCCGTGGCGGCGCCCCGGCTTCCAGCTAGGCCTGGACATCGCCCAGGTCAAGCGGGACCACCCGGACGCGATCGGTGTCATTCTCGGCGGCCACGGCGTCACCGCCTGGGGCGACACCAGCGAGGAGTGCGAGGCCCACTCGCTGGAGATCATCTCGATGGCGCGGGAGTTCCTCAAGCGGGAGGGCCGGCCGGAGCCGTTCGGCCCGGTGATCGGCGGCTATGAGCCGCTGCCGGAGCCGGAGCGGCGGTCCCGTGCGGCCGCGCTGGCGCCGGTCATCCGCGGACTGGCGTCGACCGACCGGCGCCAGGTCGGCCACTTCACCGACAGCGACGTGGTGCTCGACTTCCTGGCCCGGGAGAAGCACCCGGCACTCGCCGCCCTCGGCACGTCCTGCCCCGACCACTTCCTGCGCACGAAGGTCCGCCCGCTGGTGCTGGACCTGCCGCCGACGGCCTCCGAGGAGGCGGTCATCGCGCGGCTGCGCGAACTGCACGCCGCCTACCGGGAGGACTACCGGGCCTACTACGAGCGGAACGCGAGCCCGTCCTCGCCGCCGATGCGCGGCGCGGACCCCGCCATCGTGCTGGTGCCCGGGGTCGGGATGTTCAGCTTTGGCGCGGACAAGCAGACCGCCCGGGTGGCCGGGGAGTTCTACGTCAACGCCATCAACGTCATGCGTGGCGCCGAGGCGGTCTCCAGCTACGCCCCCATCACCGAGGCGGAGAAATTCCGCATCGAGTACTGGGAGCTGGAGGAGGCCAAGCTGCGGCGGCGGCCGAAGCCGAAGCCCCTGGCCACCCGGATCGCCCTGGTCACCGGGGGCGGGTCGGGGATCGGCCGGGCCACCGCGGAGCGCCTGGCCGCCGAGGGCGCCTGCGTGGTGGTCGCCGACCGGAACGGCGAAGCCGCCGCGGAGGTCGCGGCCAGCCTGGGATCGGCGGACGCCGCGGTGGCGGTAACGGCGGACGTCACCAGCGAGGACGGCATCGCCGAGGCCCTGCGTGCGGCGGTGCTCGCGTTCGGCGGTGTGGACCTGGTGGTCAACAACGCGGGGCTGTCGATCTCCCGGCCGCTGCTGGAGACCACCACCGCGGACTGGGATCTCCAGCACGACGTGATGGCCCGGGGGTCGTTCCTGGTCTCCCGCGAGGCCGCCCGGGCGATGATCGCTCAGGACATGGGCGGCGACATCGTCTACATCGTCAGCAAGAACTCCGTGGTGGCCGGCCCGTCGAACGTCGCCTACGGCGCGGCAAAGGCCGACCAGGCGCACCAGGTCCGGCTGCTCGCCACCGAACTGGGTCCGCACGGGATCCGCGTCAACGGCATCAATCCGGACGGGGTGGTCCGGGGATCGGGCATCTTCGCCGGCGGCTGGGGTGCGCAGCGGGCGGCCGTGTACGGGGTGCCCGAGGAGGAACTCGGCGCCTACTACGCCAAGCGAACGCTCCTGGGCCGGGAGGTGCTGCCCGAGCACGTCGCCGCCGCGGTGACGGCGCTGGCGGCCGGGGACCTGCCGCTGACCACGGGGCTGCACATTCCGGTCGACGCCGGCGTGTCCGCCGGTTTCCTCCGCTGATCCCTGTCCCTCGTTCCGGCCCACGGAGAGGTGGGTGTCATGACAGCAGCGAGCACGACCACGGTGCCGGGGCCGACGGTGCCGGGGACACCGCTGACCCCTGAGGACCTGGAGTTGCTGACCATGCTGGCGGAGGGAGCGCTGCTCGGCGCGGTGGCGCGTCATCTCCGCACGTCGGAACGGACCGTCCGGCGACGCATCCGCGGCATCTGCGACCTGCTGGGCGTCGACGCTCCCATCCAGGCGGTCGTCTGGGCGGCACGCCGGGGCCTGCTGTGACGAGGGAAGCCCGGTCCGGCGGGCCGACCGCGGTGGCGGCCGTGGACCTGGGCGCCTCCAGCGGCCGGGTCATGGTGGCCGACGTCGGCCCGGAACGGCTCGAACTGCGGGAGATCCACCGGTTCCCGAACGGCGGCGTCCGGGCCGGCGCCACCCTGTACTGGGACATCCTGCGGATCCACGCGGACGTGCTCGACGGGCTCCGCGCGGCGGCCCGCGCCCATGACCTGGCCGGGGCGGGCATCGACTCGTGGGCGGTGGACTTCGGGCTGCTGGACACGACCGGCGCGCTGCTCGGCAACCCCGTGCACTACCGCGACGAGCGCACGGCCGGCGCCGCGGACCGGGTGCTGGCACGGGTGCCCGCGGCCGAACTGTACGCGGCCACCGGCATCCAGCACCTGCCGTTCAACACGATCTACCAGCTCGCCGCGGCGGCCGGCACTCCGCAGCTGGATGCGGCCCGGACGCTGCTGCTCATCCCGGACCTCCTCGGCTACTGGCTCACCGGGCAGCCCGGTGCCGAACGCACCAACGCCTCGACGACCCAGCTGTACGACGCAAGGGCCGGAGAATGGGCCTGGCCGGTGATCGAGCGGGCCGGGATCCCGCGACGCATCTTCCCGGCCCTGCGTGACCCGGGCACCGTGATCGGCCCGGTCACGCCGGACATCGCCGCAGGCCACGGGCTGCCGGCCGGTCTGCCGGTCATCGCCGTCGGCTCGCACGACACCGCGTCGGCCGTGGCCGCGGTGCCCGCCGGCAGCCAGCATTTCGCCTACATCTCGTGCGGAACCTGGTCGCTGGTGGGGATGGAACTCGACCAGCCGGTGCTGACCGAGGCCAGCCGCCGCGCCAACTTCACCAACGAGGCCGGGATCGACGGAACCGTGCGCTACCTGCGCAACGTCGGCGGCCTGTGGCTGCTTCAGGAGTCGCTGCGGGAGTGGCAGGCCGCGGGCGACCGGCCCGATCTGACCACCCTGCTGGGCGAGGCGGCGGGGCTGCCGCCCCTCGCCTCGGTCATCGACGCGGACGACGCGGCGTTCCTGTCGCCCGGTGACATGCCCACCCGCATCCGGGACGCGTGCTCCCGGTGCGGCGAACAGGTACCCGCCAGCCCGGCGGAGGTGGTCCGCTGTGTGCTCGACAGCCTCGCGCTCGCCTACCGCCGGGCGATCCTGGCCGTCCAGGAACTGTCCGGGCGGCATGTCGAGGTCATTCACCTGGTCGGTGGCGGCGCCCGGAACGATCTGCTCTGCCAGCTCACCGCCGACGCCTGCGGCCTGCCGGTGATCGCGGGCCCGACGGAAGCGGCCGCGCTGGGCAACGCGCTGGTGCAGGCGCGCACGCTCGGCGCGGCCCCGAGTGACCTCGGCGGCCTGCGGGCGCTGCTCCGGGCGACCCAGTCGCTGCGGACGTTCCGGCCGTCGTCTCGGTCCGGCACGAGCCAGACCGCCTGGAAGCGGGCCGCCGCCCGGCTCTGGGATCGGTCCTGAGCTACTCCGGTGTGACCGGCCGGCCCAGCCGGGCGGAGTCGTAGACGGCCCGGATCACCGCGACGTCCGCACGTGCCTGCGCCGCCGTAACCAGCGGATCCCGGCCCGTGTCGAGCGCGGTCAGGAAATCGGCGAGCTGCGCCTGGTGCGCGTCACCCCCGACCGCGGCGGGATCCGCGGCGGCCGAGGCCGTTGCGACCGGCGCCGGGCTCGCCTTGCTGCCATAGGGGCCCACGTCGCCCCGCTCGTCGGAAAGTTGCTCCGAACGAATGGCACCCGCCTCCACGAGGACCGATCCGCCGGTGCCCGCGACCTCCAGCCGCTCGGGAAAGCCGGGGTAGGCGGCGGTGGTGGCCTGTACCAGGCCCACCGCGCCGGACCGGAACCTCAGCAGGGCCAGGGCGACGTCCTCCACCTCGATCTCGTGCGCCTGCGTCGTGCACAGGGCCGTGACCTCCGCGACCGGGCCCATGATCCAGCACAGCAGGTCCAGGTAGTGAATGCCCTGGTTCATCAGGGCGCCGCCGCCGTCCAGCGCCCACGTACCGCGCCAGTCGCCGCTGTCGTAGTAGCGCTGGCTCCGGTACCACTTGATGGCCGCCTCACCCAGGGTCAGCCGGCCCAGCCGGCCCTGGTCCACCAGTTCCCGCAACCGCCGCACCCCGGGGTCGAAACGGTGCTGGGAAATCACGGTGAGCCCGACACCGGCTTCCGCGGCCGTTTCGAGCAGCCGGTCCGCCGCGGCCACGGTGACGTCGATCGGCTTCTCGATGACCAGGTGCTTGCCGGCCCGGGCGGCCCGCACCCCGATCTCCGCGTGCAGCCCGCTCGGCACGCACACGCTGACCACATCGACATCCGGCCGGGCCAGCAGGGCGTCCAGGTCGGCGTCCCAGGCAACGCCCCGGTCGTCCGCCAGCGCCTTGGCCTTGCCGGGATCGGTATCGGTGACCGCCACCAGATGGGCGTTGGGCAGCGCCGCCACGGCGGCCGCGTGCGTGGGCGCGATGACTCCGCAGCCGACGATGCCCCAGCCGTAGCCGGGGCGAGCCGATACCGCCGGGCTCTCATCTCCTTCCGGACGTGCCGGTCCGCCGGTCACCGGCCCTCCCCATCGCTACCTTCCAGCTCCGCAGCCCACGTGCTGAGCAGCCGGAAGTGCTGAGGCAGGGCCCTGCCGGGCTCGTCGATCTCGGGATGCCAGTGCTTCTCCCACTCCACCGACACCCATCCGTCGTAACCGCCACCGGACAGCAGCCCGAGCATTTCCCGGACCGGCACCTCACCCTCGCCCAGCGGCACCAGCCGCCAGTCGTCGGGCCCGCCGCCGACCCGGACCGCGTCTTTCACCTGGGCCAGGAACAACCGGGAGCCGATGGACGCCTGCACCTGGGCCATGGTCTCCCCGGCCCGGTACGGATGATGGCTGTCCCACACCGCGCCGATCCAGGGCGACGGGACCAGGGCGAGCAGTTCGGCGACGGTCGCCGAGGCCAGGAACCCGTCGTGGGTCTCGACGCCGATCCGCACGCCGCGCTCCGCGGCCAGGCCGGCCGCCCGGTCCAGCAGGGCGGCCGTGGTGGCCATGCGCTCCCGCCGGCCGCCCGGATCGGCGGGCAGGTCTCCCCCGAACACCCGGATCAACGGGGCGTCCACAGCGGCGGCCAGGTCGAGGAAGGCGCCGATCTCCGCCAGAATTCCGCCGGGATCGCCCGGTGCGGCGACGCGGATCGAGCTGTCCACGGCGACCAGCGACAGCCCGGCCTGCCGGCAGGCGTCCGCCACCCGCCGACGCTGGCCCGGGCTCATGCCCGGGTCGATGAGCTCGCCGTCGATCAGGCGCAACTCGACACCGCTGTACCCGGCCGCGGCACCCAGTTCGAGCGCGTCCTCCAGCCGCCAGCCGGGGCAGCCCAGGGTGGAGTAGGCGAATTTCATGCCTGCCGCGCCTGATCTGCGCGGCTCCGCACGAGCCAGGCCTCCCGCCGGAATCTCCTCGCGGCGTCCGTCCAGATCCCGAGCTCCATCTCGCCTCTTCCTCCTCTGGTACGGCGCGGGTCGCCGTACGGCGCGCGTCCCCGCGAGGCAGCCATCCCCGCGCGGCACACGGAACCCGCCGGCTGATCATGGCCGACGTCAATCCTAAGCCTGCCGGAAAGCGCTTGCCAAGAGCGCGGCGACAAGAATGACCAGTTCCGGCCATACCTTCCCGGGCCGCTCCCCAGGCTTGATCGTTGTTGGTTACGCTGCGGCTGAATCGTTTCATTTCGTGCCGTCGTGATTATTCGGGCACGCGGCGGCGGATGGGAGTTCCTGACCATGATCCCAGCCAGCGGATCCGCACACGAGCATCCCGGCGGCAGCGACGACACCGCGCCGGGCTACGCCGAACCGCCCGCCGCACCGCCCACCGGACCGTTGTCCCGGCTGCTCAGCCGCCGCGCGGCGCTGACCGGAGCGGCCCCGATGGGCGCGCTGGCCGGCCTGGCGGTCGCGGGCGCGCCGTCCCTGGCCGGCCGGGGCGCCGCCCCGCGTCCGGCCACGCCCGCCCCCGGCGAGGGGCTCAACGTCCGGTCCTTCGGCGCCAAGGGCGACGGCAAGGCCGACGACGCCGCCGCCTTCCAGGCCGCCCTCAACCGCGCCCAGTCAAGCGGCATCGGCCTGGTCGTGGTTCCCCCGGGCACCTACAGCATCGGCACGACCCTGACCGCCCAGGCCCCGATCCGCATCGCCGGCCTGACCGGCTGGTCCGGCACCACGCTGGTCTTCGCCGGCAGCCTGGCGACGGGCCTGCTGTTCAAGCAGCCCACCACCGCGGTCGTCTATCCCGGCCCGGCCATGCAGCTCACCGACATCGGCATCCAGTACGGCGGCACCGGCAACGCCGTCCAGTTCGACGAAGGCGACCTGTCCTCCCCCTTCCAGGACACCATGATCAGCGGCTGCCGCTTCCAGCTCACCGGCTCCGGCGTAGCCCTGTACACCGTCAACCAGCGCGACGCCGTCATCACCAGCAACCAGTTCCTCGGGGCCAAGTCGACCGAAGGCGTCGGCATCAAGCTGAGCGACAGCGACAACACCAAGATCGTCGACAACGTCTTCTACAACCTGATGTACGGCGTCTACGGCTACCGCGCCGCCACCCGGGTGTTCGACGCGGGCTGCCTCATCGTCAGCAACAGCATGTACGGCTTCACCGACGCCCTGCATTTCGAGGGCTGGGAACTGGTGCAGGCCATCGGGAACATCGTGGACGGCGCGAGCAACAACTGCTTCTACATGCTCGACTGCTACCACTCGATCGTCGCGGACAACTACCTGGGGGTGACCGGCACCGCGCCCGGGATCCTGATGCAGACCCAGCAGCCGTACGGCGTCGGGTTCCTCGGCCAGATCACCTTCCGCGGCAACTACATCAACCACTACGAGGGAGCATCGGGCCAGGCGGCCATCGCCGTCTACGGGGTCAGTGCCACCCGGCCCGAAGACCAGATCCTGATCGAGGGGAACATCGTCAACGGGTACCCCAACCACGGCGTCCACCTGCGCAACGCGCAGAACGTGCTGGTGACGAACAACTGCTTCAGCGCCGCCGCCTCCGGCTCAACCACCATCTACGACGAGACGCCGGGGAAGAACCACATCCTCAACAACATCGTCGACGGTTCCATCGACGCCGACGGCGACACCGTCTCCAGCAACTTCACCAAGTACCCATACCCGACCTGATCCGGGCGGCACCGGGCGCACAGGCGGCCGGCTACCCGCATTCGACCGGCGGGAAGCCGGGGTGGGCCGCCTCGCCGGAGAAACCCTCCAGGGCGAGTCCGGTCACGTCCACGGCCCGCAGCGCCGAGCTGAAGTACGGGGGGCGGCCTGGCCCCCAGTCCACGGCGCTGTCCCGCACAGTCACCCGGTCGGCGTGGGCGATGTGGATGCCCGGCGTGTCGTTCGCGGCCAGTCCCGGGAGCACCGTGGTGGGACGGTTGTCGTAGACGCCGCCGGGGAAGCTGGTCCACTTGTCGACCGTGAGCCGCACGTGGTCCAGCGTGATGTCCCGCAACCGGCTCGCGGCGCTGCCTTCCAGCCGGATGCTGTTCTCGCTGCGGCCGCTGAGCCGCCGCAGCGAGACCCCGGAGACGGCGCCCACGTCGGTTCGCTCGTCGCGCGGCCAGGCGGTGACCGAGACAGCCTCGCCATGACCCCACCACGGGTCGCTGAAATACCGGGCATCGAACGTCATATCGGCGAACAGCACGTCGTGGACGTTCCCCCGGTCGCGAAGCTGGATCGTGCACGCGCGGTTGCAGCTCGGCACCGTGCATCGTTCGAACCGGACGTCGCGGATGTCGTCGGTGGTTTCGGTGCCGATCTTGACCGCGGAGTCCTGTGTGATCAGCTCGCAGTCGTGCACGCGCACCCCGGCGACCGGACCATCGTCCCGGCCGGGCTGCCCCGTCGTCTTCACGACGATGGCGTCATCGCCAGTGTGGATGGAGCAGTCGCGGACCTCGACGTCACGGCAGTGGTCGATGCCCACGCCGTCGCAGTTGGGCACCGCGAGGTTGTTGCGAACGGTGAATCTCTCCACGCCGACATGCTCACAGCCCAGCAGGTGCAGCCCCCAGAACGGGGCGCTGGCCATCGTGATGCCGGACACGGTGACATCCCGGCAGCCGCGCAGGGCAAAGACCTTGGGCCGCCATTCGGCCGGGGTGTAGATCCATGCGCCGGCACCGCTCCCGCTGTCCCAGGCGGTCATGAAATCGGTGGCCCGGCCCTCGATCCGGCCGGTCCCGGTGATGCTGACGCCAACCGCGCCGTCGGCCACTATCAGTGCGGGCTCGCTGTAGCTGGCCCGCTCCAGTGACATTTCGAGCACGGCGTCGTCGGCCAGGTGCAGGTCGACCCGGTCGCGGAGCCGTATCGTGCCGGTGCGGTACCAGCGTGCGCCGCGGAGCAGCACGCGCCCGCCGCCAGCGGCGGCGCACGCGTCCACCGACGCCTGGAGAGCGGCCGTGTCATCGGCGTGCCCGTCACCGACCACGCCGTGCGCGGCGACGTCGAACACCCGGCGGGGGCCGGGCCCGCTCGCTGCTGCGGGCACGGGTCAGCCCGCGGGCGAGGTGACGACGAGGTCGGAGTACTCGCCGATCATCGGGGCCATCTGGCGGAACCCCAGGCGCCCATCGCCGGTGAGCGCGGGCACCCCGTCGGCGGCATCGTGCGTGTCGAGCACCGGAAGCCCGTCCACGGAGAACCGCACCCGGCCGTCTTCCCTGGCCAGCCGCAGCCGGTACGGCGGGCCGGCCGAAGCGACCTCGGGAATCGGGTCCGCCCCCTGGCCGAGCAGGTGGAACCCGTGGCTCCGCCGGAGGTTGACCGTGTGGAACCGGCGTTCGTCCGGGCTGCCACGGCGGAAGTAGGACAGGTGGTAGGTGTCCATGTCGCCGTACCGGTACTGGTCGTACTCGCCGGTCCGGGGGGCCGCGTCCGCCCCGAGCACATCGCCGCCGCCGCGGCGCTGCGCGCCGAAGAAGACCATGGCCAGGCCGGGCTCGGCCACCGGCCAGAACAGCCACTCGGCGGCGAACTCCGCGGGCAGCAGGCAGGGGAACCAGAGGACGAAGTTCGCCCGCTGGCCCTCGGCCGCCGGCCGCCGGCTCTCCAGCCGGAGCCGGCCCAGCGGCGTGCTCAGCGCGACGTCGCCCTCGGCCCGCAGATCCTTCAGGTCGTCCGGACCGGCCAGCGGGTTCCGGTAGCAGACGGCCGTCACCGCGCGCCCTCGCCGGCCGGCTCCGTGGCCGCCTCGCCGCCGATCAGCCTGCGCCACACGCCGTCGAGCGCATCCGGGGCCAGCGCCAGGCATTCGATGACGTTCAGCGACCACTGGGAGACGCTGTTGGTGCTGACCCAGGGAATCTCGCGGAAGGCGAGGTGTGACTCTCCCGGCGGGACCGGACGCGGCTCGATCGGCAGGCTCATCCCCCGTCCCGGGCTCAGCAGCATTTCCCAGGCCCGTTCGGCCAGGTCCGCGTCCGCGTCCACGGTGGCGGCGAAGGCGACGAGGCGGGCCGGGAAGAAACCGGACGCGTTCCAGTTCTCGTGGCTGATCCGGCCGCCGCTGGCCGCGTCACGCTGC
>Ga0070737_10007038_pt1 | contig 10082 bp, 10 predicted proteins | sample Coa_R1_10_FD_66438 | JGI IMG/M metagenome (GOLD analysis project Ga0070737, IMG submission 66438) | Surface soil microbial communities from Centralia Pennsylvania, which are recovering from an underground coalmine fire - Coalmine... | ecosystem: Environmental > Terrestrial > Soil > Unclassified...
TCAGAAAACCTTCATTGTCCAGAAGATATTCAGAACCTGGAACATTCAGCGACGCTGCCTTCACACCAGAAGCAATTAGAAATTTGTCGCTCTCAAGAATTTTGTCGTTGATCTTAATCTTGCTTGAATCTATGAAGCGTGCCCTTCCTTTGTAAACCTGAATATTGGCTTTCTTTAACCCTCTTTCAATCCTCTGTGACATTGGCTCCGTGAATGACCTTTTGAAGTCCTGAAGGTCCCTCCAGTTTATTTGCCCGGATAAATTTGAAATTCCGTGACCCGTCAATCGCTTTGCTGTTTCAAGGGCATCGGTAACACCGACAAGAATCTTCTTTGGATCGCATCCTCTGAGTGCGCATGTCCCTCCTATGGGTTTCTGATCAATCACAGCGACTTTCTTACCGCTTTCAACAGCCTTGAATGCAACGGTGGTTGCAGCTGAGCCCGAGCCGATTATAATTATATCAAACTTAGATGCCGTAATGACCACGTTTTCATCACGCTAAATAATTTATAAATATTTTTTAAAAAATAAGTCAGAGTTTTCCGCCTATTCCGACTGCTATTGGACCAAGGACTAGACCATACAGAACATGCCCTGCGAATCCTATGACGAGAACATCCGGGAGCATCATAGCAGCCTTTGCACCCATCATATTCATCATCACTGGTGCGAATACGGCCATTGCCATGGGTAGGAAAAATACCAAGTACAAAACTATAGCAAATGCCACCCCAAGACCAAGAGATTTTACTCCGTTCTTAAGTCTCAACGGCTTTACATATGACACAATAGCACCAAATATTGCACCTGCAACTATGCTAACTGTGAAATGTCCGAGTACGCCAACCATTACTGCAGAACCCATTGGTGCCCCTAGACCCATTCCCATTACCAGTGCGAACGTTGTTGCAGAGAGTCCCATTCCTGCTGCCCCAGCCATTAATACCAGAAGCATCAGAATTCCACCAATTATTCCCCCTATGACGGAAGATATTATCGTTTTCCCTGCACCGAAACCTACTTTCGCTTTACCCATATGCATTTTTGCATGCTCCATCAGGAGTTCTTTTGAAGCGAAGACCTGACCACATTCATCACACTTATTTTCTGTCATATTCATCTGACCTTCTCAACCATGCTATGTATAAAGGCTTAATCGGTCAACGGTTGTAATCAGCTTCTTCATACTGATTGGAAGTTGGTCTCAGATCAAGGCTGTCTTGGACACAATGCAGAAACTCAAAACGCCCAATCCTTTTTTCCCATGCGTCAACCGTTGATGGGCAAAGTTTGTTGTATGGCAAATATTATGGCAGACATGTCTAATAGTGCGGAATGCATTGGTAAGTCAATGGGAGAAGACCCGCTTCAGCAGAAAAAAACACTGCAGATCGCTATATATTCTGACGGCCAATCCTACAAAGGAATAAGAGATGGAATAAGGCTTCTTCCCCTTGACAAGCTGGTTATAATACACGAGGAGGTTAACGACAGAAGCAGGAGTCTCTTGGAGATACCCTTCAAGGAATTCATCAATCAAATAAGAAATGCTCTCATGACTCAGGTTGAGGAAATCAAAGTGAAATCAGGCGATCTTAATGAGGTGCTTGAAGCGGTTAAATCAGTATACAGAGATAACTGCCATGATTACGATGATTTCCTAATGAACGTAACTGAGGGTGGCAAGCTCATATCATGCACGGCAATTTCATCAGCTTTTATTTTCGGCATAAGAGCTTTCTGGGTGGATCCGAAGGGAGTCCATATGCTGCCAATATTAAAGCTAGGATACCAGAGAATTCTGTCTGAAACAAAGTTGAATATCCTCAAATCTCTAGCGAGGAACGGGGGGAAGGCTGAAAGCCTAGAACAGTTGTCTGAGCTGTCTAGCATTGATAAAGCACTCATTAGCCGCCACCTCAATGGCACAGATGACTCTGAGGGTCTCATTGAACTTGGTCTTGTAAAAGTGGAAAGGGGAGCTAGAGGAAGGGCTGTCATAGAGATCACCGCTCTTGGGAGGATCGTGGCCATTTGAGTTAAGATAATTACGTTTCTTCATTTTGAATTTCCCGGAAAGGCAGCATTACTTGACATCCCATCTGCCAATTTTATCTGCAAGGTCTTCTATTGATATTACCTCTGTAGCAATTGTATCTGCTATTTTTTCCTGGGGTATCCCGAAGCGATTCACATAAACCGCTTTCATACCAGACATGATTGCTCCCTGTACATCCCATGCGTTGGAAGATACAAGTATCGTTTGCTCCATGCCTACACCATAGTATTCTGCAATCATGCTGTAAACTTCCTTTGAGGGTTTGAATTTTCCAACTTCCTCTGCTGAGAACAGACGGTCAAAGAGGTTTCGAAGCGATGCATTTTCCACCATTGCCTTTGCCATAGCTAGATCCGCATTCGTCAGAATTACCTTTCTAATCCCTATTTTCTTTAGTCCAGCAGGGACTTCAGGAAATGCGGGGACATTAAGGCAGCTCTGCATGAGCCTTTCCCTGTCGACGGAAGACATGGTAAGGTTTTGAGCATCTGCCACATAATCTAGAGCCTTCAAAGTTATCTCCCAGAATGTGGATCTGACTCCCATCATTGTGGAAAGCCAGCTGTATTCCAGCTGCTTTCTTCTCCAAATGTCCTTAAACAAAGCCTCATTTGGCAGGCGGATTCCAAGGGGAATCTCAAGCTTCCCAACATCGAGAAGTGTTCCCATCAGGTCGAATGCAAGTATTCTATCTGACGTATGATCACTGGCCCTTTTCTGTCTCTTTGAACCACTGCAGATCACATTTTGCAGCAACGGTCGCAGAAAACAGGATAGCTTCAGTTATTTCCCTTGCGCTGCATCCGTGCTTTCTTGCGGCCGCTATGTGTGTCTTGGTGCAATGCGGGCACCTTCCAAAACTGGCCTGGGTAACTGTGATTAGCTCTTTGTCCTTCCCGCTAAGGCTTGACTCCTCATACACTGACTGCTGGAATTTAACCCACAGGTTTCCTATCTCGTTTCCTCCGGAAATGTGATACGGCTCATTGTTATTTTCTGGAAGTACTTTATCAAAGACATCCTTAAGCCAGAATAACTGGGTGCCGCTTGTTTCAAGACCAGAGATCAGAATAGCCTCATCTATTTCGCTTTCGGGAATACTTGAATTTCTGGCTAGTTCAAGAAAGGATGCTAGCACTTTTCCGTTCCTGAAGCGATTGGCGGTAGCTATTCCAATAAGATATCTTACCTTTTGTGTAAGGATTCCTGAACTTTCAAAGGAATTTTCAAGTTCCCAAAACTTTTCCAATGCTGCAGAAGCTACGCTCATACTCAGACCAAACTGAACATACGATTTTTGTATTTTAAGATGGGCTGTAAACGGTTGAACGTCATAATTTAAAACGACCACATTGTTTCGGTAGTTATGGTGAAGTTTGATAAGGCATTCATAGAGAGAATGCTGGAAAGGATGGCAAAATTTGCAAGGTTCGATGAAAAGGGAGATGTATCATCCAGAGTAGCGGTCACGGTTACAAAGGGGGACAATCTCAGATCGGAAGCCAGACCTGAGAAGCAGGACTTTTCATGGGCTTCTGATGAAAATGGCCCAAGCCCCTTGTCCTACTTCATATCAAGTCTTGGAATGTGCCAGATGGTTCACTACGCGGAACATGCTGCGTCGGAAGGAATAGCCATAACTGACCTATCTATCCGAGTGGAGGGAAAATTCAAAATTAGTAGGCCTAGGTAATTCACAAATATAGATTATGAGGTTTCTGTTACATCGCCGGATTCAGTCGATGCGATCCGGAAACTTGCACTGAACGCAGCATCGGACTGCTACGTGACAAACACTCTTTCAAAGGCATGCTCGGTACGAGGATCACTGGTTCTTAACGGTAATCCAGTCGGGCCGATATCACCGTATGCTTCAGAATGATGAATGAAACCATATGTTTGCATTCTATTTTCATAAGTTATTTATAAAATAACGAACTGTTAAAATGGGTGAGGGAATGAAAGGAGATTCGGATGTAGTGTTAGAGTACAACAATCGGAACCATCCCATTGTTGTAAAAAAAGTTGCGAAGAAGCTTTTGGCAAAATCTGGCGGGGTCGTCATAGCAAAGACAGACAAAGCCTATCTTCTTGAAGAATCTGGACATAAACCGGTCTATTATTTCCCCATTTCCGATGTCAGATCTGATGTTCTTGAACCCACAGATACAGTCTCTACGTGCCCATTCAAGGGAAGGGCACATTATTATTCGCTATTAATTGGAGACAGGAAAATTACAGATGCAGTGTGGCAGTATTCTGAACCTTCCGATGAATTTACTGCAATAGGCGATTATGTTGCCTTCTATGACAAAGCTATTGACGGAATCGAGGAGATTGAATAATTTGAATCTTTCAAAAAACTGGAAAGTGTGCCTGCTTACCTTGGAGGAATGGCATTGTCGTGCTTTACCCCTGGCGGGAGATGGTAGAATTGGTAGATAGCCAGAAGATGGGAAATGAAGAAGTTTCAGATTTGATCGCTTTGTTCCTGGATACCAGGAAAAAAACTCTTGAACTGTGCAGACCCCTGAAAAGGGATGATTACATGGTCCAAGCAACACCTGATACAAGCCCACCCAAGTGGCACCTTGGCCACACAACATGGTTCTTCGAGACGTTCATTCTTGAACCCTTTGCAAAGGGATACCAAAGATATGACAGCAATTTTGCATACCTCTTCAACTCATACTATGAGACCGTGGGAAGATTCCTCCCTAAACCCATGAGATCAACAATATCACGCCCATCTCTCGAGAATGTACTTGAATACAGGGAATCCGTGAACTCGTCCGTTATTGAACTGCTTGAATCCATAAATGGAAAAATTCTTGATGAGGTGAAATCAAGAGCTATGCTTGGAATAAACCATGAACAGCAGCACCAGGAACTTCTCCTTATGGATGTGAAGATGAATTACTCAGTATCTCCCTATAATCCTGCCTATACCAGCGGACCCCATTCTTCCCTCAAAGAAGCTGTAGAACTGGAGTGGATAAAATTCGATGAATCTGTCGAAAGGATAGGATATGGTGACTCGGGCTTCTGTTTTGACAATGAGATGCCTCAACATAGTGAAATAGTGCCTGCATTCCGAATTGCAAACAGAGCAGTTACAAATGGTGAGTATATTGATTTCATTCTTGACGGCGGTTATGAAAGGCCTGAATTATGGCTATCTGACGGGTGGTCGGAAAGGATCCGTAATAGGTGGGAAGCCCCCCTATACTGGGAAAGAGAAGGAGAATACTTCTATTATTTCACACTCTCGGGCAGGCGGGAAGTCAATCCTGGCGAGCCGGTGGTGCATGTTTCGTACTACGAGGCGGATGCCTATGCCAGGTGGGCCCGATGCAGATTGCCAACGGAGGCACAGTGGGAGCATGCGATGAAGAACAGCAAATTGGAACATCAGGGAAATTTTCTGGAAAGCAATGAGTTTCACCCGTACGTACAGGATGGATCTAAATCTGCCATATCAGGCCCCGGAGGAGTTTGGGAGTGGACGTCAAGCTCTTATTCTCCATATCCCGGATACAGGCCTCTATCCGGGTCCCTGGGTGAGTATAACGGGAAGTTCATGGCGAACCAGGTAGTACTCCGTGGCTCAAGCTGCGTCACGCCGGAGGGGCATTCAAGGTCGACTTATCGGAATTTCTACCACTATAACGATCGATGGCAGTTCTCGGGAATAAGGCTAATCAGGGATTGATGCAATTGCAGGAATCCTATGAAATTATCGACCTCAAACCACGAGCTTCTGACTTCAGAAAGGAGGTAAGGGAGAGCCTCCTGTCTGAACACAAATGGATAAGCCCTAAATTCTTTTACGACAGGACTGGCTCAGAGCTTTTTGAGGAGATCACAAAGCTTGATGAGTATTACCCAACTAGGGCTGAAATGGAAATTTTAGCCAGTAAAGCCGGTGAAATAGGGAGGGCCATTGGTGAAGGTGTCTCCCTGGCTGAGCTTGGCAGCGGAAACGGAAAGAAGAGCGTTCTTCTTGCAAAAGCCCTTCCTAACCCGAAGGAGGCAATTCTCGTTGACATATCCATGGATGCCCTCTTGGACGCCATGAAAAGGTTTAAGGCCGAGTGTCCCAGTATTCCAGCAAAGGCAGTATGCGCAGACTATACTGCAGTTGATGCCATGTCGTCAATCAAGATGTCTGGTAGGAAGGCCATAGTCTTCCTGGGTTCGACAATAGGAAACATGGAACCTGCCGATCAGCGGTCTTTTATCGCAGGTTGCAGAAAAGTTCTGTGCAGGGGGGAAACACTCACAATAGGCGCTGATCTTAAAAAGGATCCTGAGGTAATAGAGAGGGCATATAATGACAGAAAAGGCATAACTGCCAGGTTCAACCTGAACCTCATTGCAAGAATCAACCGGGAGTTCGGTATAGATATTCCTCCGGATGCTTTCAGGCATTACGCATTTTACAATAGCGAGGAAGGAAGAGTTGAAATGCATCTCGTAAGTACCAGAAATCAATCATACAACATCGGTGGTATCACCATAAGATTCAGGGAGGGTGAATCCATACATACGGAGAACTCCTATAAATTTACAACCGGCGATCTCAAAAAAATGCTTGTCGGGGCAGGGTTTAGTGAGACTCATGTGTGGAAGGATTCGAGAGATTTGTATGCGCTCATAACTGCAGTTGTATGATCATTGTTGATCAAATTTTATTTTCGGATCATAACAGTTTTAATTCCCGTGCAGCTATAACACTATGCTCCTGCAAGGCAGAATATTCGACGGAGAGTCTTTTATAGAAAACGGAGAAGTGCAGATAGATGAGAATTCGGAAAACATTGAGTTCGTAAACGAGAGACGCTCAAAGATATCAAGAGTGGAAGACAAAAAATTGTCTGATGAGATCACTATAATGCCGGCACTTATTGACGCGCATATTCATTTCTTCGGAACTAAAAATTATTCACTTCTTGATTGGGTGTTAACCCCTGATGTAATGCTCACAATAAATTCGGTAAATGACGCAAGAAAACTGATCGATTCAGGTTTCACCACAGTTCGGGCGCTAGGTGATAAGGTATCCCTAGATATGAGCAAGGCGGAGAAACTAGGTCTGCTAATTGGACCTAGGATAATTTCTGCCGGTTATTCCTTGGCGTGTACCGGCGGAAACGATGATCCAAAGTCCTTGCCGTTAGAAATTGCGAAAAAAGTTTCATATTCCTATTATTGCGATGGTCCATGGGAATGCAGAAAAGCTGTAAGAACGAATCTGAGAAACGGTGCTGAAGTAATAAAAGCTTATGCCTCGACTAGCTTCGTAGGGGGAGGAATAATTAGACCTGAACTCACCGAGGAAGAACTTGCAGCCATTGCAGAAGAATCCCATCATGCTAAGATTAAGGCAGCTGTTCATGCCTATGGCTCTGAGGCTTTGAACAATTCAATTGAAGCTGGCTTCGACAGCATAGAACACGGTCTTGGGTTGACAGAGGATATTGCCGAAGAGATTAAGAAGAGGGGGATATTTTATGTACCGACGCTAGCTGTATACAAGAGGAAGAGGGAAGACAAAAATTCAGTAAGAGATGAAATGATAAGGCGCCACATAGAGAAGGAAATGGAGATAGCAGGCAGAGTGAGACTTAAAATAGCGGCCGGTACAGATTATGTGGGGAGCCTTAATGAGCCACACGGCCAGAATTATCTTGAGGTGAAATTCCTATCTGAGACCCTAGGAAACATAGAAGCTTTGAAGTCCGCAACATCCAGAGCAGCTGACTGCCTTGGTTTGTCTAGAATAGGGACAATAGCCCCCGGAAAGGAAGCTGATCTGATTCTTGTGAGAGGGGACCCGGGTAGATCGATTTCCGCTCTAAGTCCAGATAATATTTTGATGGTAATCAAAAGGGGAAGAGTGGTAAAGAATATCCTGAGTCAAGCAGGTTTCTAGACAAAATTAGAAATTGATCCCTTATTGCGTACTGTGTGTTAGCGGAGCTTATTGAATTTTTCTCCCAGCAAATATTAATAAGTAAATTTTCTATTGTTCGTAAATGCAGAAATCCGAACTAAAAAGAGGAAGCATAGGCTTTTGGGGTGTAGTATTTCTTTCAATTGTTGCCATATTCCCTGGGAATATTTACATAATTTCCTCCACGACTGCTCTGACGTATGCAGGACAAGCTGCCCCACTTACTTTTATAATTGGTACAGCACTGATGTTTTTAAACGTGGTGGCAGTATACGTTTTTAGTACAAAGATAATAAATGCTGGCGGCTTCTATAAATTCATAGAGGGGGCTACCGGGAACGGTTTCCTTTCCAGGTCTGTTGCTTGGATTCAGTTTCTGGCTCAAATGTGCCCCGTTATAATTAGCGCCACTGTCTTCGGATGGCTTATTCCTGTCACTGCAAGTGCATTATTCAATACAACTTTGCCCACTTATGTTCCGTTCCTGGCCAGTCTTTTGGTCCTGATCTACGTCTTCATAATCAGTTACCTTGGTATTCGGCTATCAGCCAGAGTCAGTATTGGAGTGGGGCTGGCTGAAATCATATTTGTTCTTATCGCTGGAATTTACATTGTTTCACACACAGCTTATAACAGCTTAGGTGCCTTCAACATAGCTAATTCCAGTCAGGGACTGACAGGCTTCTTTGTGGGTATGGTAACCGGACCTCTCACTGCCTACATCGGTTACTCCTCCGTCGTTCACTTCAGTGAGGAGGCAAAGTTTTCAAAGTCGCTCATGAAAAGAGCTATAGTAGTATCAATTTTGATAGCGGCACTCTTCGAGACATTCATGATGTACTCAATATCAGTTGGTGCTCCGCCTTCGAGTCTTCAGAGTCTTTCTGGGTCTTATGCTCCGGCTTTGGTTTTGACTTCCCAGTACATGGGGCTTGCTTTTGCACTTGTTGTCCTCATTGTCGCACTGATCGGCCAAATAACCTCACCCTTGACCTTCGGAAATTCTGCGGCCAGAGTTGTGTTTGCCCTTGGCCGTGACAAAGTCTTGCCAGCCTCTTTTTCTAGAATTCATCCGAAATATGGCACGCCTCACATATCCACGTTGTTTGTATTTATTTTCGCTGTTGTCGCCAGCTTGATCACCCAGTTTGTAATGGTGGCGGGATACGGAGTGCTAAGCGGATTCTTTGATGTGGTGGTTTTTTGGGCAATCATCCTGACAGTCATGAATCTACTTTATCATGCAATAGTAAATGAGACACTACCGCTTCTTATGCATAGGTTCAAAGAACTAAATGTCATCAAACACGTTGTTGTCCCTACTGTCGGCACTGTAACGATCGGGATAATATTCTACTATACGCTTCTCGGAATAGCCCCTCCTATCGCTTATGACATACCTCTAATGGTTGTGTGGATACTTTTGGGTTTCGTAATAGCCTTTAGGAAGAGGGCCGTGCCGGTAGTTGAAGCAGACATCCCCGAGGCGTGACTTATTTATCTTTTCATTTTTCAGTGTGGCTATAAAGCACCGCCTCCACCTGCGTTTGGCTGCAATTTCCAGCACCAAGAAATGGAAAGTGCAGCGCCAAGGGTAATGAGGCATGCCCGTCCCCTGGGTTGAAATTAGTCGGAGGATAAACGGGGGTTCTTTAGATCACTTTAAAACACAGTGATATAATAATAAAATATTTCAATAGTGCAGAACGGGTTAATGGTGCAAATTCCATCACGGCAGGGGTTTACGAATTTGAAAAGGAGCCGCACTGTTATGCGATGGAATAATTAAAGAATGGGGAGTAATGCCAGAATCGTAAATACGTGGAATTTGCGTATATGCTTATGTAAACCGTTGGCTGGGTACTCTGTAGGTATTCCTTGATTATGGATACATTGAGCAGATAGCTTTCACCTCCCTGCATATACTGGTAATCTGAGAATGATGTCCCATTCGGTGTGATAAGGAGCGGATAATCTTCAGGCGAAAGGATGTAAGATCTTGTGATAAGCCAGGTTGGCGTTTGTATCACCACACTCACGTTGGCCTGGTTAAGGAACCAGGG
>Ga0070737_10007039_pt1 | contig 10080 bp, 7 predicted proteins | sample Coa_R1_10_FD_66438 | JGI IMG/M metagenome (GOLD analysis project Ga0070737, IMG submission 66438) | Surface soil microbial communities from Centralia Pennsylvania, which are recovering from an underground coalmine fire - Coalmine... | ecosystem: Environmental > Terrestrial > Soil > Unclassified ...
CTCAGCCCGCGCACCAGGTACCGTTGCAGGATCAGCGCGAGCACGACCTCGGGTACGGCCGCAATCAGTCCCGCCGCGGCAACGGCCCCGTAGTGCACGCTGATGCCGCCGAGGAAGTTCAGGGATTCCACTGTCACCATTGGCGTACTAGATCCCGCAAGGACGAGCGGGAACGTGTAGGCGTTCCAGCAGAAGACGAAGACCAGCAGCGCAGACGCTATCAGGCCCGGCCGCACCAGCGGCACCATTATTTTCCAGAACACCCGCAGCCGGCCGTACCCATCCATATATCCGGCATGCTCGATATCGACCGGGATATCCTCGAAATATGACCGCATGATCCAGACGATGAACGGCACGGTGATAAGCTGATAGATCCATACCATCCCTGTGTAACTGTCCAGCAGCCCGAGCCGCTGGTAGATTAGGTAGACCGGAAGCGCGATGAGCAGTGCAGGCGCGAAGCGAAATGACAAGATCGTAAATGCCAGGCTCTCCTGCCCGCGAAACCTCAGCCGAGCCAGCCCGTACGCGCACGGCACGCTCACGACCAAACCGACAAGCACGGCCAGCACGCTGATGATGAGCGTGTTGAAGATAGACTGGACGAACGTCGAGTTCTCCAGCACATACTGGAAATTTGCCAGCGTGGGGCTGAAGACGAAGACCGTGTTGAACGCCTGCGCCCGGCTTTTGAATGAAAGCAGTATCATATAAAGAATCGGGAAACCGACGAACAAGGCAATGACCATCAGCACAAAGCTGCTAGCCGCGATTCCCGGCATCCGCCTGATGCGCGCCCTAGCCGATGTCGCCGCGCGTGGCGCCCCAGAAGAATACTCCTGCGCAGCAGTCGTTTGCTTGCTCAGCATATCATCGCTCCTTATCTTATCTTCATATTATCCGCGTTGTATTCCTGTACTATACGCCAGTAACGGTCATGCGCCGGCGCTTGCCTGCCTGCGGACCCTGCTGTACCACCGGACAAGTACCTGGCTGAGAACGAAAACGATAACCCACAGGAACAGGAGAATAGCCATTGCTTCCGCGAAATTATAATACAGGAAACCGTCCTGATAAGCCAGGTTCGGAAGATTCATCAGGGTATTTCCCGGACCACCCTGTGTCAGACCGTAGATGATCGTGAACTCACCGAGCGCGACCATCAGGCGGAATACGACTGTTACAATCAGTATCGGTGTAAGCATGGGCAGCGTGAGCTTACGGAATGTCATCCACCAAGGCGCCCCATCCATTTCGACGGCTTCGTAGGGCTCGCGGGGCAGCGCGTTCAGGCCCGCGTTGGCGAGGATGACAACGAATGGAGTGTAGAGCCAGAAATCTATGAGGATGACCGTTAGCAGCGCTGTACGCGGGCTGTTCGCGAACAGTGTGTGAACACCGATATTGTTGAGCCAGTGCGTATACAGGCCGTAAGTGGGATTGGTGAGTACCCCCCAGATAATGACGGCGATCGCAGGGCTGATCAGCAAGGGCAGGAAAGTGATGAAGCGGACGATTTTCCCGAGGATCGACTGGCGCTGAAGCAAGAGCGCAATGCAGACGCCAACCAGCATTTCGGCAGCGGTTGCAATCACCCCGTACTCCAGGGTGACGACCACGCCGTGCCAGAAGTCCCCGGAGGTGAGAACTGCTTCCCACGTGCTGATCCCTGTGAAGGAGGAGATCGGGTTATTGAAGGATTTGTCGGTGAAGGAATAGTAGATCGCCATCACCCAGGGAATGATGACGCCAACTGTCACGATCAGTGCGGGGCCGGTGAACAGCAGCGGGAGAAGCCGTCTCCGGACGGGCTCACGTAGGTGGCCTGCAATCGGTTGATCGCTGTCGGCCCGCACAGGCTGACTGTGCGCTGCGGTCTGCCGCTGCTCGCGGCCTGGCGGATGCGCCGTCATCGGGTTTCGCATGTGTTCCTCGCTACAGCTAGGGATGCGGCATCTAGCGGTCACTGCTGGGCTGGGCGCCAGCGGCGCCCAGCCCAGCCGTCCGTCAACTGCTTCCGGAGAGCATGTGGCCGGTCACCGGTACCGTCGCCATCGTGGTGTCGAGCGAATGAGCCAGACTGGTCAGGCCAGCATGCGCTGTTGTGCTGCCTGCTACGATGTTCTCCAGCATGGAGGCCCATTCCGTGGCTGCCTGGAAGAAGTCCGGCTCGGGTGTGAACCGGATCGCCGCGACCTTGCTCATCTTCCCGAACAGTGTGTGGTAGCCGGGTTCGACTTTCTTTTCGTAGGCGATGAAGGACGGGTTGTTCGCAACCGACTCGCGAGGGTTGTCCACGAGCAGGCCGTGCAGGGCGCCCCACAGGTCGTGCTGCTTGCCCGTCATCCACTGCATGAGCAGCCAGGTGGCGAGCTTGTGATGAGAGGAACTGTTCATGGCCAGTGACCAGATCCACTCATTAGAGCTGATCTTGCCATTCGGTCCGGGCGGTGGGGAGGTGTCGGCGAGACTGCCGGAGGTGGCGTACGCACCGGGGAGATCCGTGAAGAAGCCGAGGATGTCAGCGTCGTAGATCATGGCTGCCTTGCCGTCGCCTAGGTCGGTCTGGCACTGCGGCCAGTCGTAGGTGTTGAATCCGGGCTCGCCACCGTTGCGCACCATCTGTGCCCAGGTGCGGGTCATAGCGATGGCCTGCGGGGAATCCATCGCTGCGTGCAGGTGACCGTTCTTGATCGTGAGGTCGGTAGCACCCCATTCGTTCATCAGGGACATAACGTCCGGGTGGATCGTCCCCCATCCGCGATAGCCGCGTACACAGATCCCGTAGGAGCCAGGGCCGTTCCAGCCCTTCAGCTTCGCCGCGGCTGAGGCTAGGTTCTGTAGCGACGTGAAAGGAAGCTTGATGCCCGCCTTGGCGAAGGCCTTCTTGTTATAGGTGATCACGTAATTTTCCCAGCCCATCGGCAGCGCCCACAAGGGACCCGTGCCCGCTGGGTCACCGACCTTCAGGTCCCAGCGATCCCCGGCGAGCACACCAGGGATATAGTCACTCAGGTCGTAAGACGGGCTGGTCCAGCCGTGCTTGCTGAGAAGTGCGGACAGGTTCTGCATGTAGCCCGCTGTCGCGTAGCTCCACATCTGGTAGACACCGGTCATGAAGGCGTCGGGGCTGCCGTTTTTTGAGCTCAGTGCCGTACTGAGTTTAGTGAAGTAGGTTTCCTCTGGTATTACCTCATAATGCACGGTGATACCAGTCTGCTTTTCGAACTGCGGGAGCTGATCGACGAGCGCTTTTTCGTAGTTGTGCTCATTGAGCATCAGATTAATCGTCTGGCCCTTGGCTGCTGTCCAGCTGAACGTCTTCAGTGCGGGGCCGGCGCTTGCAGTGCTCGCGCCCGATGACCCACAGGCCGCGGCAGCAAGCGATAGCGCACCAGCCCCGGCAAGCAGCGCTAGGGGATGGCACCTGCGGTGTCTGCCAAGTACCAGCTTTATGTCGTATAGCCGGTGAATCATGTGGGCTCCTTCCGCCCTTCGTGACCTGGCTTTTTCTGAGTCCGCGAGCGTCTGATGCCGGCCGACTCGTCATCCGCTCATAACTATTGACGAGTAGCTGTCGCGTGGTATGTATCGGTGATAATGCGGCAAGGCTACGGCGGAGGTCGTTCCACGCTGTCAGCTTGCACGGTTTCCTGGCCGCCGAACCGCCGCTTGTAGCGTGCGAGTTCCTCGCGGCCACGCACCTCATCCCAGCCCAGTGTCTCGGCCAAGAGCCAGGTGACGGTTGGGGCTGCCTCGGCGCCTCCACCAGGGGTCTCTATGCCGATATGCGTACGCCGCAGCAGCACGTCGTCGAGGTGAAGCGCGCCCTCATGGGTCGCGGCATAGGCGATCTCAGCTTGCAGATAACCCGGTGCACCGGGCACAGGAGCTCCGAGTCCCGGCCGGTCGGCAATCATGTTCAGGAGTTCTGTCGTGAGGCTCCCGTAACGTGCCAGCAGCCGGTCGATATGGAAGAGTGCCACCCCTGCCTGGGCAGCAGTTGCATGACGGGCACCACGTTCCCTGTCCCACCCGGCTGTACCGAGCAATGGCACATGGGCAGTCCGGCAGGCGGGGACTGTCCGGGGTATCCGGGCTGCCGCGCGATCCACCGCATCCGCGGCCATGACACGGTAGGTCGTGTACTTGCCGCCGGCTACGGTGATCAATCCGGGTACCGACTCGGCAATGGCATGATCGCGGCTGAGCCGCGTAGTGTCGCCGCTGCCATTACTGCCCACAGCGACCAGAGGCCGGAGGCCCGCGTAAGTGCCGGTGATGTCGTCACTGGTCAATGGCCGGCGCAGCCAGCGATTGCACTGGCGGAGGAGGTAACCGATGTCAGCCTCAGTCGCGACCGGTTCGTCGAGGCCGCCGCCGTATGGGGTATCCGTGGTCCCGATAATCCAGTGGTCCCCCCACGGCCGGATGGCGAGCACGCTATCAGGGGTCCGGGTGATCAGGCCTGTGCGCGCATTGATCCGTCCCTTGGGCACGACGATGTGCACTCCCTTGGCGGGCCGGATCCTCAGCGCGACAGGGCCGGCGAGACGCTGAACCTCTTCCGCCCATGCACCGGTGGCGTTGATGATGGCATGACCGCGAACGGTGAGAGTACGCCCAGATTCGGTGTCGATGGCCGTTACCCCGCGTACGCCTGAGTCGTCGCGTATCATGCCGGTCACCTTGACGCGGGTTAGGATGACAGCGCCGTGGTCAGCGGCGGTCCGCGCCACCATCATGGTGTGGCGGGCGTCATCAACGAGGACGTCGTAGTACTGCACTCCGCCGATGATCCGCTGCTCCCGCAGTGCAGGTGCCTCACGAAGGGTGGCGGCCCGGCCGAGGTGCCGGTGGAAGGGGATGCCGTGCCTGCTGCCGCCCAGCAGGTCGTAGATCCCGACGCCGACGCCGAGGTAGGCGCGTTCCCATCCCCGGTGAGTAAGGGGGTACAGGAACGGGTAAGGCCGGGTTAGATATGGGCAGAGCCGCTGGACCATCAGCCCGCGCTCGTGCAGTGCCTGGCGGACCAGTCCAATGTTGAGCTGTTCGAGGTAGCGCAACCCGCCGTGGAAGGTCTTGCCGGAACGCGAGGAGGTTCCGCTGGCCAAGTCCTGTGCTTCGAAAAGCGCGACCCGCAGCCCGCGGGTGGCGGCATCCAGGGCGGCCCCGACGCCGGCGATTCCACCGCCAATCACGATGATGTCGTAGTCATCGCGCTGCACCCGCCGCAGTGCGGCATTACGGTATTCCACGCTCAGCCGCGCTGTCATGCGGCCCCCCCGGGAAGAGGGCCGCTGGCGACTAGGGGAACGCCGACTATATCCGGCAGCATGGCGCCAGACGTGGCGGATATCCGCGGGTCATATTTGGCCAGGGTGTCCCGCAGGTCACGCCAGAGCCGTAGCCGCTGCGTGTAACGCCTGTGCAGTTCGGCGTCGGGTTCATACGTGCGAGCCACCGCCGCGGTCAGCGGCCGGACATCCTCGGCGTCGTGCCAGGAACCCGCTGCCAAGCCTGCGAGAAGCGCGGCCCCGTGGGCGGCGCCGTGCCCGCTCACCGGCAGTTCCACGGTGCAGCCGAGTACGTCGGCTTTGACCTGCAACCAGCCGTCGCTTCTTGCGCCGCCGCCCACCGACCGGATTGCGGGATGCTTCCCGATGACCGCAGCGGCTCGGTCCAGGTCATCTCGCAATGCCAGCGCTGTCGCCTCGAAAGTGGCGAGCAGGAGGTCGGCTGCGGTCGTGGCCAAGTCCAGGCCGAGCACAGCGCCCCGTGCCCGGGGATTCCACGTCGGCGTCCGTTCACCCGCCAGGCAGGCGGCCATCAGCAATTTGCCGGGCCGGTCCAGCCGCGTGGTGTCGGCGTCGGCAGGCGGCCCAGGATTGCGTGTAAGCTGCCGCAGCCATTCCACGACGGCCCCGGTGGACACCTGAGCCCCCATGATGAGATCAACACCGGGGAAGCAGTGACGGGTGTGAATGAGCGGCCTTATGGTGGTGCCTGCGGGCGCCGCCTGTATGCAGACGGTGGAAAACCCGGTCATTTCGACCGGCGGATCACCAGGCGCGAGCACGCCGGCTTCCAGCGCCGCGCCGACGGCGTCTATACCACCGGCCGCGACGGGTGTCCCAGCAGGAAGGCCGGTTTCGTGCGCAGCCTTGCGAGTGACGCTACCCACGAGTCGCGTGCAGGGCATCACCGGGGGCAGAAGATGCAGCGGAACCCCGGCCTCAGCGACCGCGGGCGTGAAGCTGCCGTCCCCGTGCCCGAAAAGGCCAGCAGAGCTCTCATCGAGCGTTACCGCCCCGGTCAGGTGCCGGACCAGGAAACCATTGGCGGTCAGCACCGCCGCCGCACGGCGCGACTCCTCGTGGCGGTGCCGACTCCACCACAAGAGCTTTGGCAGGCCGAAGTACGGGTCAGCGACGTTGCGGCCGGCCCCGAGGTCGGCGAGTTCCTCGGCTTCAGCGACGCCGCGCCGGTCAACCCAGGTCAGCGCCGGCCCGCACGGAGATCCGCGTTCGTCGACTGCGACCAGCGTGGGGGCCTGCGATGTGACCGCCACGGCAGCGACCGGCTCACCGGCGACGACGGGCGGCACGGCTATCTGTGCCGCTGCCAGCCAAGCTGAGGCATCCTGTTCTGCCTGCACCCCGGCCAGCGCGGTCGGGTACGGCGCGGTGCGAGTCCGCAGCAGCTTGCCGTCATCGGAGACGGCGACAGCCTTGAGCCCGGACGTGCCGACATCGATGCCGATGTAGATCATCACGCCCTCCAATCGGCACTGATGTCTTCGACCCGGACACTGCTGACTGCCATCGAATGCCTGCTCAGCGCAGGAAGGCGGCGGCCACCCCGGCGCCGGCCGGGATGTGCAGGCCGGTGGCCAGCGGCAGGTCGCCCGCGGTGAGCGCGAACACCGCCGCGGCGGCCTGCTCGGGCAGGACCTCGCGTTTCACCAGCGTCCGCTTGGCGTAGAGTGCGCCGAGTTCTTCCTCCGGCACGCCGTAGATGGCTGCCCGCTGGACCTCCCAGCCGCTGGCGAAGATTCCGGATCCGGTGGCGGCCTCGCCGGTGACGTCGGCGGTCACCGGTACCGCCACATCCGCAGAGCCGAACTCGACGGCTACCGTGGCCACGTCCTCGCCGTCGGCGGCGGTGGCCAGGGCGATCCCGGAGTCCGGATGCAGGTGGTCCACACGGGCGGCTTCGGTGAGGCCATGCAGCGCGGTGCCGATGGACGGCGCCGCGCCGCGCCCTGCCGACCCGGACCCCACCACTCCGCCCAATCCGTGCAGGCAGTAGCCGAACGCGGCAGCCATCCCATCCTCGCGCTTCACCCCGGGGCACACGCCGACCAGGGTGCGGAGCCGGTCCAGGCGCAGGCCGGCCACCTCGTCCGCCGTCAGTGTGCCCAGGTCCCCGCCGAACTTCTTTCCATGCAGCAGCTTCACCGGGCTCCCGGTGACCGGATCGCTGGCCTGCGGCTTGACCGACGTGTTCCGGTCGGCATAGTTCGTGTCGCGCGGGTCCGGGCCAAGCCGGTTGCTGCGCGCCAGCGGCTCCGCAGCTGCCGCGTTGACGTCTGCCATGCCAATCACCCTCACTGTCCCTGAGGATGTTAATTGGCGTGAATCGTAACTTCAACGAACACCACTGTCAACACTCTCCGCGGGCACACGCCGCCTGATGACTGCCTCTGGTCATGCCCCGGCATAGATCTATGCATGGAAATATGCGCAGGTCAGAGCATAATCCGATGCTCCACACCTGCTGAGCGCAGTGATCGGGGGGGCCGGCCGGGCAGAGGAGCCTGAGGTCCCGGAACGTGTTAGAAAGGGTTCATGGTCGACAGTAGTGTTGACGCGGAAGTGCGGCGAACGGCGATCACCCGGTCGGTTTCGCCTGGGCAGCCGCTCAGGATCGACGAACTCGCCGAACTCTTCGCGGTGAGCTCGATGACGATCCGGCGCGATCTGCAGGAACTGGAGGCGCGCGGGATCCTCCGCCGGGTTCGGGGTGGCGCTGTCCTGCGGGGACCGGAAAGCTTCACTGAGCGCAGCCGGCAGGCCAGTCGCGCCAAGGAACGGATCGCGACGAAACTCATGACCCTTCTGCCCCGCTCGGGCGCGATCGGCCTCGATGCCTCAAGCACCATCCACCGCCTCGCGACCCACATCGACGGCGAGGCGGAACTGACTGTGGTCACATATGGCCCAGAGACCTTCCAGATCCTGCGAACCAAGCCCGGAGTGCGCGCCTACCTCACCGGCGGCGAACAGGACTCACGAACCGGGGCACTGGGCGGCCCCATCGCTTGCCTGACCATCCGGCAGTTCATGTTCTCTCGCCTCTTCCTGTCCGCGTCCTTGCTCGATCCCACACTGGGTTCAAGCGATGACACGATTGAAGAGGCTGAAGTCAAGCGCGTCATGGCAGACATGGCCCAGCACGTTGTGCTCGCCGTGGACTCCAGCAAGCTTGGCGGTCGCACCACTGCACGCACCCTGCCCCTGGAGCGCATCGATCTGCTCGTCACTGAGCTCGACCCGAGCCACAAACTCCTGGCCCCCTATCGCGGACATGTCGAACTGCTGTAACTGCTGATCCGCTCCCGCAACCACTGCTGGAGGGCGCCTGAAGAGCCCCGTGACAGAGCACCTCCGTCCCCTGGCCAGCGCGAAGTGGGTGCCCCGAGTTTCCCGGACAGGCCCTTGGACGTGCACGGCCAAGAACGGCAGCTGGCCAGGCGCACCAGGGAACGCTACGCCGAGATCCGCGAGCGGCCCGGCACCGGGCAGCCGAAGGCCGCGATCCATCGCGCCACCGGTCTGGACCGCAGGACCGCGCAGCGCTACGCCCGGGCCGCCAGCATCGACGGCCTGCTGGCCGACGTCACGAACCGTGAATCAAAGCGGGGTGAGCTCAAGCCCTACATCTGCCAGCTGTGGAACCGTGGCCTCACCGACGCTTCCCAGATCCACGCCGAGTTGCGGCAGCGCGGCTGGGCCGACGGCCCGCAGAACGTCCGCCGCTACGTCCACCTGCTGTGGAAGGCCGGGCCGGCCCTCCCGTCCGCCCCTGCCGTGCCGAAAACCCGCGGAATCACCCGCTGGCTGCTCTCCCGCCCACCAACCTCAACGACGACGACCAGGGCCGCCTCGCCGCGCGGTCAGGGCCGACTGCCCTCGCCTGGACGCCCTGGCCTGGCACATCTGGAACTTCGCCGACATGATGACCCGACGTCAGGGCACCGCCGCACTCGAAGGCTGGCTCACCAGGATCGAGGCCGACGACCAGTCCGAACTCGGCTCACTCGCCGCCGACATCAGCCGCGGCCAAGAAGCCGTTATCGCCGGGCTGTCCCTGCCCTGCAAATCCGGCGCCACGGAGGGGTAACGTCACCCAGATCGAAATGGTCAAGCTCCAGGCGCACGGCCGCGTCGGCTTCGCTCCTCCGCAAGCGAGTGATTCTCCACCTTGCGTAACTTCGATCACGAAACTCGCAAGAGCCCGGTAGGCGTCGCACGATGCTCATGCCGAGCGTCGCGTAACGCCTGGGCACGGCGGCCGGAGAGTGCCCAGGCGGTCGTGTCCAGTAGGCAGGGACATGGGGCCAGTCCCGCCGGGACCTTGGTCCCTGGGAAGCGGGGATGAACGCGCCTACAGTGAAATCGCAGTAGCCGCTCGGTCATGACATAGCGCCGCGCGGCAGAGCACGAGGAAACCAGGCATGCGATGACGGAAAGCGCTTCCGGTAACGGCCGGGGCAGCCCGGACGGCCCGCAGCGGCCGGTCACGGTGTTCTTGCTGGATGATCATGAGGTGGTCCGCCGCGGGGTGCGTGACCTGCTGGAGGCCGAGCCGGACATCCGGGTCACCGGCGAGGCGGGCACGGCGGCTTCGGCGCTGGCCAGGATCCCGGCGGTACGGCCGGATGTGGCGGTGCTGGATGTGCGGCTGCCGGACGGCAACGGAGTCGAAGTGTGCCGGGAGATCCGGTCTCGCATGCCGGAGGTGGCATGCCTGATGCTCACCTCGTTCGGCGATGACCAGGCGCTGTTCGACGCG
>Ga0070737_10007041_pt1 | contig 10080 bp, 6 predicted proteins | sample Coa_R1_10_FD_66438 | JGI IMG/M metagenome (GOLD analysis project Ga0070737, IMG submission 66438) | Surface soil microbial communities from Centralia Pennsylvania, which are recovering from an underground coalmine fire - Coalmine... | ecosystem: Environmental > Terrestrial > Soil > Unclassified ...
CCATCCTCTATGTCCCAGTCCTGGTGGACTCGATTGCGCCACGCCCGCGGCAGAGCGGGTTTCTGCTGCCGACCATCGGCAATTCGTCACAGAAGGGCTTCACTTTTGGCGACGGTTTCTACTGGGCCATCAACCGCAGCGCCGACCTGACGCTGGGAGCGGTGAACTACAGCGTGCGCGGCCTGGGTGGCAGCGCGGAGTTTCGCGCGCGTCCAAGTGCCGACAGCAGCCTCGACGTAAGCGCGTTTGGCGTCAACGATCAGGGACCCACGGGGTCTCCCCAACTGGCGGCGCCCGGAGAAAGCATCCGGGCGGTGGGCCAGGCCGACCACCTGTTTGGCGGGTTTCGAGGAGTCGTGGACGTCGATTATGCCAGTTCGCTCGCCTTCCGCGAAACCTTTGCCAACAACTTTACGCAGGCCGTAACTTCTGAGGCGCGGCAGATGGGCTTTATGACAAAGAATTTCGACGCTTACAGCATGAACTTCTACGTCTCGCGCTACCAGAACTTCCTGTCAACAACGGGCGGCGGGGGCAATTCCATTACCATCCGCGAAACGCCCAGTTTTTCCTTCTCCGGCATGGACAGAGAAATCGCGAACACGCCCCTCTTTTTTTCATTCGACACCTCCGCCGGTGCTGTGGCGAGAGTGCAGCCTGATTTTTCGACCCAGAATTTCGCCGAGCGGTTCAACCTTCATCCTGAACTCACACTAAGGCTGAAGCCGTTCCTCCACTTCCATGTGACTCCTTCGGGCGGTGTTTGGCTGACGCGATACGGGACCAGCCTCCGGCCCGACCACGGCAGCATTGACCGCTTTTTGGGCGACTTCACACTGGACCTCAGGCCGCCCTCTTTTGAGAGGGTCTTCAGCCGCCCGATTGACGGATACTTTGTGAAGCACGTGATTGAACCGGACGTCCAGTATGAGGTGGTTCATTCAACAGATCCGCAGGACATCATGGATGTCGTGCGGTTTGACAGCCTCGATACGCTGGCTGAAACAAACCAGATTGAATACTCGCTGACGAACACGATCATGGTCCGCAAGGACGTTCCCGACGGCCAGCCGATTCCCCAGGCGCGGGAGCTTGTGTCGCTGCGCCTCGCACAGGTTTATTATTTCGATCCGACCTTCGGCGGCGCGCTTCAGCCCGGCTCGAATGTCGTCTGGGCGCCGACTGCGGCTTTAACGGGCATCGCTTTCGCACAGGGCAAGAACCTCTCGCCGCTGATCTCAGTACTGAAACTGGCGCCGTCGTCAAACTATGACACGGAATTGCGCGCAGACTTCAATCCCACCGGAGGCGGCGTCCTGAACGCCGGCATCACCTCAAACGTCCATCGAGGGCCGATGGGACTCTCACTGACTGATTTCTTCATCAGCCGCACGGAATCAACGCTGGCTCCTCCCTCGCCGACAACCCCGCTCTCGCAAATCCCGTCCTATAACCTGCTGCGTACGCTGGCAAGTTACGGAAGGTCGGACCGCAAAGGTTTCGACGGCGCATTCGGCGTTGACTATAACTTCGTGGAAGGCGTCGCCCACCAGGTGGTAGGGCAGGCTGGTTATCGATTTTCGTGCTTCACCGTGGATGTAGAGTACCGGCGGTTTGCGCTGGGTGCGTTCCGACGCGAAAATGAATTTCGTGTGGCGGTGTCACTGGCGAATGTAGGGACTTTCGGGAACCTGCGGCAGGACCAACGGCTGTTTTAACCGGTTGTTGAAAAATGGATTCTACACTTTTCATCTTGAGCGCAGCGAATGATCCACGTATTCAATTCCAGAGAAATACCGAGATGCTTCGCTTTGCTCAGCATGACAATTTGGCCTTCCTCAGCAACTTTGTAAGGTTCTTAACGTGCTGAGGCCCCGGATGGCCGCTGGATGCATTGAATGAAACAGCCTGCGGCTTGTTTGTCCTTATTGCGATAAACTAAGGAAGGATTTACGGTCATGGCATTTCCAATCCATCGTTTGCGGCGCTTGCGGCGAACTGAAGCTTTTCGGGACCTTGTGCGGGAGACGCGCCTCTCGCAGCGCTCGCTGATCTATCCGCTCTTCGTCTGCCCCGGCTCCAACGTGAGGGATGAGATCAGGTCGATGCCCGGCAACTATCGCTGGTCCGTGGATTTGCTGGTGGAAGAATGCAAGGCGGTTTACGACCTTGGAATCCCTGCAATTATCCTGTTCGGAATTCCCGAGTCCAAGGACGAGGTCGGCTCAGGCGCTTACGATCCAAATGGGATTGTGCAGCGTGCCGTCAGGGCGGTCAAGAAGAACGTGCCGGGATTGATCGTGATCTGCGACGCCTGCCTGGATGAATACACCAGCCACGGGCACTGCGGCATCGTCAGAAATGGCGAAGTGGATAATGACCCCACCCTCGAACTCCTGGGCAAAACCGCGCTCACCCAGGCCGAGGCTGGGGCGGACATGGTGGCGCCTTCTGACATGATGGACGGCCGCGTGGGGCGAATTCGAGAAGTGTTGGACTCGCATGGATTCGGCAGCATCCCGATCATGGCGTACTCGGCCAAGTATGCTTCCGCGCTCTACGGACCGTTCCGCGAGGCGGCGGACTCCGCTCCGGCGTTCGGTGACCGACGTTCTTATCAGATGGATCCCGCCAATCAGCGCGAAGCCATGCGTGAAATCGCCCTCGACATCGAAGAGGGAGCAGACATCATCATGGTTAAGCCCGGGCTCGCCTATCTCGACATCATCGCCCTGGCGCGCCGTGAATTCGATGTTCCTATCGCCGCTTATCAGGTGAGCGGCGAATATTCCATGATCGAAGCCGCCGCGCGGGCCGGCTGGATTGACCGGAAACTCGTAGCCATGGAAACGCTGCTATCGATTCGAAGGGCCGGCGCTGATGTCATCCTGACTTATTTTGCCAAAGACGTCGCCCGGTGGCTGGGGTGCTGATTTCGCCGCTTCATCATCAATCCTCTGCTTGCGGGTATCGTCCCTGATGTTCTGCTCCCGAGGCATGCTTCGCCCGCTGCCTTCGTCCGCGCTGCTTGAACGCAGCGGTCTTCCCCGTCGTGCGGCATTTTCACTTGTCATCGTCTGTGCCCTGCTGTTTGCAAGCGCTGCGCTTGGTGCAAAGCGCACCAATTCCCTTTCGCGGCAGATCGACGCCATCCTCCGCGTCTCGCACGCTGAGCGCGGATTCTGGGGCATCGAGGTCGTACGGCTTTCCGACGGCGAAATTCTTTACGCCCGAAACTCCCGGCGACTGTTCCTGCCTGCTTCGAATATGAAGCTCTTTACAACCGCGGCGGCGCTGAGCACCTTGGGGCCGAATTTCATCTTTAAGACTACGGTTGTAAGCTCTGCGCCACCCGACCCTGAAGGCCGCGTACCTGATCTTACGATCGTCGGACGCGGCGATCCCAACCTCGGCAGCCGCGTTCTACCTTATCAGTTCAACTCTGCACCGCGCATTCCTGCAGATCAGGATTTTGCAAATCTCGCGGACCAGATTGCCGCAAAGGGTGTCCGCGAAGTTACCGGCAATCTCTACGCGGACGATACCTACTATGTTTACGAGCCTTACGGAACCGGCTGGACCGCAGACGATCTCGAGTGGGATTACGGCGCCCCGATTACGGCCCTGGCCTTTAATGACAATTCTCTGCAGCTCGAAATCCAGCCCGCCGCCTCACCGGGTGCAAAGGCGCGCATTCTGCTCGATCCTCCGGATGCGTATTACAGAATCGTTGACAACGTTGAGACAACCCCTTCAGACAACCCGGCCAAAGTAGAGATCAATCGCTTCCCAGGTTCAATGGAGCTTGATGTCTGGGGACATGTTCCAGCAGGTTCGGACAAAGTGGACGAAGGGATTTCCATCCAGAATCCGTTGCAATACATCGGCGAGATGTTTCGCATGCTGCTCGATCAGCGCGGTGTGAAAGTGGACGGTCACGTTGTAGTCCGGGAACTGAGTCAGGCCGAAGCGGGCCGGCAGAGTGCGCTGCAAAAGGCTGAGCACAGATTTGTTCTTGCGGAGCACGATTCACTGCCGCTCCGCGAGGACATCAAGGTCACTTTGAAGGTCAGCCAGAACCTCCATGCAGAAATGCTTCTGCGCACGATGTCGCGAGTCCTCAACAATAAGGGAAGCGCGGAAGACGGCTTAAACATTCTCAACAATTTTGCGCAGAAAGTTGGGATCTTTCCCGATGAAGTGCGCTTCGCCGACGGCTGCGGCCTCTCGCGGCAAACGCTGGTCACGCCGGATGCTTTAATCAAGCTGCTGGAGTTCATGTCACGCGAGCCCTATTTCCAGCCGTTCTATGACGCCCTGCCGGTGGCTGGCATCGATGGCACACTCGGCGACCGGTTTCAGCATTCCATCCTCAAAGGCCGCATTCACGCCAAGACCGGTTCCATGGAATACGTCAATGCGCTTTCCGGCTACATGGATTTGCCAGGCCGGCGACGGCTGGCTTTTGTCATCATTGGAAATCATCAGCCGCTCCATTGGAAAGAGGCGACGGAAGTGGTTGACAGGATCGCGATGGAAATCTACCGTCACTACGCGCGCGCACGATAATCGACTCGGATAATGTTGCCATGAAAACGGTCACCATCTTCGGCAGTTCTATTCCCGACGCGGAGACAGAGATTTACCGCGAAGCGCAAAGTCTGGGTCGGCGCCTTGCTGAAGCTGGCTTTGCCATCTGCAACGGAGGCTACAGCGGACTGATGGAGGCTTCCGCCCGCGGAGCGAGGGAAGCCGGCGGACATACCATCGGCGTCACGTGCGAAATCTGGCCGAGCGCCGCCAACCCGTGGATCACCGAAGAAGTCAGGACGCGCACGTTCATGGAGCGCCTGCTTACGCTGATCGAACGTGGCGACGCCTATATCGTTCTTCCGGGCGGCACGGGCACGCTGGCGGAACTGGCCCTGGTGTGGGAAATGATGAACAAGTCCATGTTGTCCAGATCGGTCGGTGGCCGCAAGCCGCTGGTGGTGATGGTTCCGTACTGGCAGCCCGTGATCGAGTGTCTGAAGCAGGAAATAAAGCTGGCAGAACGTTCGAACAAAGTGAAAATTCCTGCCATGGATATCGTGACGATGGTCCATACTGTGGATGAGGCCGCCGCGCATGTGATAAAAGGAATTTCAGGCGTGCGGTCTTAACGGTTTGCTGAAGAAAGCTCGATTGTCATGCCAAGCATAACATCTCTGTATTGTTCTGAAGATAATGCAGGGATCGTCCTCTGCGCTCGCGATGACAAAAGTAAAAAGCGTTTTTCAGCAACCTGGTAAGCCGACCGGCGGCGTTACGGCATGAACGATTCGAACCTTTCTTCCTTCACAAATGACCGCTACTCCTGCCGAGTCCTCGAGTTCGATGCGGTCACGGATCTGCTTCGTGAATTTCTTTCCGGACCGATCGGCCTCAACCGGCTTGGTGCAATTTCGCCGCACGAAAATCTTGATGCCATCCGGATTGATCTCGAACGCGCGCGGGAGGCGAGGAAATACCTGCGTGAAGAGGCGCGACCGTCGTTCGCTGCCCTTGAAGACCCTAACCCGATCATTGATCGGTTGCGCGTGCCGGGAGTCGCCTGCGCCGCACGGGAAATACTTTCCTTGCTGGGCGTGATGCGAAAGGCGCAGGAACTGCGGAGATCTTTCGACCGCGGCTCCTTCCCACAGCTCGCACTTCTGGCCGACGGCCTGCCTGACTTCCGCTCGCTGATTTCGGAGCTTGGCGGCAAAATCCATCCCGACGGCTCGCTGGATTCCTCTGCCAGCCCCGAACTTGGCCGCATCCGCCGGTCCATTGAACGCCTGCGGCACGAAATCCAGAAAACGCTGGAAAGCCTGATGCAGCGCCTGCGCCGTGACAAGGTGTTGCAGGATGCTGTAGTTATGGTGCGCAATGAGCGGCTGGTGGTCCCCATTCGCACGGAGGAAAAAAGACACGTCGCGGGAGTGGTTCACGGCGCGAGTTCTTCGGGCGCCACCGTTTTCCTCGAACCCATGGAAACGGTACCGCTGAATAATGAACTGGTCGAACTGGAGGACCGCGAATACGCCGAAACACAGATGATACTCGGAGAATTCAGCGAAAAGCTGCGGCTGCGCCTTGATGATCTGACGACGGCAATCGCCATCCTTGCCGAATTGGATGTGGTCTTCGCCAAGGGAGCTTTTGCCGCAGCCTATGATTGCTGCATCCCGGAGTTCAACGACGGCAGAGGCATCATGCTTGTCGGCGTGCGGCACCCCTTGCTGGAGAAATCGCTCCGCACCGTCGGCGGCAAACCAGTTCCTCTCAAGATCACGTTGCAACAGCCCAAGACCATGCTGGTGATCAGCGGGCCGAACGCCGGCGGCAAGACCGTGGCACTCAAGACCCTCGGAATTTCCGTTCTGATGGCACAGGCCGGCCTGCCCGTCCCGGCCGATGAGGCGCATCTGCCGCTGTTCCATCGCGTGCTGGCGGACATCGGGGATCAGCAATCCATTCAGGCGAATTTGAGCACTTTCTCGGCGCATATCACGAGCATTCGCGACATGGTTGAAGTTGCCGGTCCGGGCGATCTTGTCCTGCTGGACGAACTGGGATCGAGCACTGAGCCTGGCGAGGGCGCCGCATTGGCCATCGCCATCCTCGAACGGTTCAGAAAATCGCGCTCGCTGACGTTAGTCACCACGCATCACGGGCGGCTCAAAGCTTATGGCAGCGAAATCCCCGAGGCCGAAAATGCAGCCATGGAATTCGATGAAGAGACGCTGCAACCGACTTACCGGCTGCTGATCGGTCTGCCTGGAAAATCCAGCTCGGTCGATATCGCCGCGCGCCTTGGACTGCCGGAGGACATCCTGCAAAAAGCCCGAGAGTTGATCGGGACGGAAGAGGCCGACGCTGCGGCGCTGCTCCGGTTGCTCCACGAAATGCGGGCGTCTTATGAAGCGCAACTCGCCGCCTTACAGGACCGCGAAAAACGGCTTGAAGAGCGCGCAGCAGAACTCGAAGCCAGGGCCGAGCAGGAGCGTCGTGCAAAACTGAAAGAACTCGACGCGCGTCTTGAGGAGACGCTGCGTGCGATGGAGAAGCGCTGGGAGGAGGCGCTCGAACAATTGCGCGCCCGGGTTGAAAGGGCGCGGCTTCCCAAGGGCTCAGAGCGCAGGATCGCCGCACTGAAACAGGAAGCCCGCGAGGAATGGAATGCCCAGGTCCTGAATGCACTTTCCGAAGCTGCGCCGGAACTCGAGGCCGCTCCCGAAGCGCCGATCGCCGTCGGCGACCAGGTGCGCTTGCCGCACCTCTCAACGCCCGGGACCGTTACTCAAATCGGCGATGATGGACAACTCCAGGTGCAGGTGGGAAATCTGCGCCTGCGGATTGCAAAGGATGAAGCGCGGATCGTTGCCCGCAAATCTGACCACGCTCCCGCCGCGCATGGCCGGCTGGGCATGCGGGTGGAAGCAGCACAGACCGATGTGCCCGATGAAATCAACGTGATCGGCAATACAGCCGAGGAAGCAGTCGGACGAGTGGATGAGTTTCTTGACCGCGCTTACACCGCCGGGCGTGCTCGATTGCGCGTGGTCCATGGGTTTGGAAAAGGGATTTTGCGGAAGACCCTCCATGAGCTGTTCGCTTCGCACCCGCACGTTGAAAAGTTCTACCTGGCCCCCCAGCGGGAGGGTGGCGGAGGCGCGACGATCGTCGAGCTAAGAAACTGAAGCGCTTTCATTGAATCCTTCGATCCGCCGGTGTCATCGAATTAGAAGCGGCTGGAAGATTCAGGTGTTTAACTGGCCGCAATATACGGCTATAATCGCAAGCGGTTTCAGCCGGTTGGTTAGGAAATCAAAGCAGGCCAAGGAGCTCAAATGGGACTAATCCGCGACGAGGACGCCGCAGAAATCCGCCGGAGGCTTAGCGGAATGACGGCCCCCGTCAAGCTGATTCACTTCACACAGGAACTGAACCTGGAATATGGGCGCGAAACGCGGCAGGTGCTTGAAGAACTCGCCGGACTTTCTGACAAGCTTTCGCTTGAAGTCTATGACTTTCTCATCGATAAGGAGAAAGTTGCTGAGTACAAGGTTGACAAGGCCCCGGCCACGGTGGTGCGCAACGGCAAGGATTACGGCATCCGCTATTACGGCGTGCCGGCCGGATACGAATTTTCCACCCTTCTCGAAGCAATCCTCGATGTCTCAAGAGGCGAGTCAGGTCTCGCCACGGAAAGCAAGGAGAAGCTTGCCCGTCTGACACGACCGGTCCACCTTGAAGTTTTCGTCACGCCGACGTGACCTCACTGTCCGCGGGCGGTCCGCCTGGCCCACCAGTTCGCGATGGAAAGCGACCACGTCACAGCCGATTGCATTGAGGCCACGGAATTCCCGGACCTCGTCAGCCTCTATCGGGTCCACGCCGTACCCAAAACCGTCATCAATTCAGAGCATTCGCTGGAAGGTGCGCTTCCGGAAAGTTATTTCCTGGACGCAGTCCTCGAGGCCGTCCAGCCTTCTGAAGAGAGTGAAGGCAAGGCGCCGGCCTGAGCTTTCAATCGCTACGCTTGCGTGGGCAACGCGCGATGGAAATCCGCTGACTGGTTGTTAAAAACCACGTACTAAGCATCATTTCAGGAGCCGATGTTTCTCGCCGTCCGGAGAAATCCATCCGGCTTCCAATGCCTTGAACAAGCAGATCCCCTGGTTTACTTGGAATGACGCGATTTCACAACGCTTCTCAACAACCTATTCCGAAAATTGGGCAAATTCCTCTGCTCTCAACGCGCTTTCAACATTATCAGACATCCTGTTCTCATGCTTGGGGGTGTAGTCAATCGACGCAACCGACGGCTGAACCCAACCTGCCGCGATTCCTAAAAAGATGGGCTCACGGTTTGGCAGACCCACAGCAACTTGACCCCGTCTTCGGTCGTTTATTGACTCGATGTCTCCAAGCCGGACCTGCGGCGTTCAAAGGAGGATTTGATAGCCCGGAGGTCACGGAAAAATCTCTGTTTGGATTAAAGTTACTGGCAAGGGCCGCCGGCTTCTCTGCAAGGACCTTCTTCACCAGCCGACGCTCGCTATGCAGGAAGATGTATTATGAGTAGAATCGAATTCTGTAAATAGAGCCTTTTCTGTTTGTGCTTGTCCTTGTGATCTCCAAAACGTGGCTTTATTACTCGCTATCCTGCAAGGGCAGAGGTTTGCACTCAGGAGCAGACAATGAGCGTACATACGGACTTTATACAATGGTTTGTCGCAATTGGGGCGATTCTCTCTCTGCTTTACGAAGTTATTGCGATATTCAGCGCCTGGCGGTATTTCCGCCGCCGCTTGCCGCGCTCCCAGAACTTTACTCCCGCGGTGAGCATCCTGAAACCAGTGCGAGGTGTTGACCGCGAAGCTTATGAGAATTTCGCCAGTTTCTGTAAGCTCGATTACCCACAATATGAAATCCTGTTTGGCGTCGGCGACCCTGATGATCCGGCCATCCCGATCATCCAAAAACTGATTGAAGATTTTCCTGAGCGTTCGATTCGCCTCCTTGTGGGTTCTCCCTTCCAGGGGTGGAACAACAAGGTCCGAAAGCTCTGCCACTTATCACGCCAGGCCCGCTATCCTATTCTGGTCATCAGCGACAGCGATATCCGCGTCGGACCGGACTACCTCCGCGCCATCGTGGCTCCCTTTCAGAACCCTGAAGTCGGGGCGGTCACCTGCATGTATCACATGAAACCGGAACCGAGGTTGGGGTCTGAAATTGAAGCTGTCGGCATTGCGTCGGAATTCTTTCCGGGACTCATCGTCGCCTGGCAACTGGATGGAGTTAAGTTTACGGTGGGCGCAACAATGGCAGTGACTTCCGCGCGCCTGGAGGAAATCGGCGGCTTTGAGGCTATTGCAGATTTCTTTTCCGACGACCTCGAATTGGGACGCCGTGTCTCTGCAAACGGCTACCGCGTAGAGATGATCCCGTACACAGTGTGGACGGTCCCGGCATCCGAAGGCCCATTGAACTTTGTCATTCACCAGCTTCGATGGGCCGTAGGGCTGCGTCACTCGCGTCCCTGGGGCC
>Ga0070737_10007043_pt1 | contig 10071 bp, 7 predicted proteins | sample Coa_R1_10_FD_66438 | JGI IMG/M metagenome (GOLD analysis project Ga0070737, IMG submission 66438) | Surface soil microbial communities from Centralia Pennsylvania, which are recovering from an underground coalmine fire - Coalmine... | ecosystem: Environmental > Terrestrial > Soil > Unclassified ...
GGGGGGGGGGGGGGGGGGGGGGCGGGGGGGTGGGGGGGGGGGGGGGGGGGGGGGGGCGTGGGGGCGGGGGGCGGCGCCGGGGTGGGGGGGGGCGTGCGGGCCACGACCACCGTGGGGGCGGGGGTCGGCGAGCGCTCGGGGGCGGTGACCGTGCGGGGGGCCGAGAGGATCAAGGCTAGCCCAAGGCCGTAGCACGGCAGCGTCCCCACGATGATCGTCAGGAAGGCTGCGACTAGCCCGCGCTCGCGGGGCGGCAGCCCCCGGTACCACTCCCACAAGCCAGCCAACTGGCGCCTATCCTCGCCTCCGCGGCGGCTGCGCGGCTCAGAGTCGGACCAGGCGCACCTGCTCGATATCCGCCACGCTGCGGATCCGCTCCAACAGCTCGGGGGGGATCGGCTCGTCGACCGTGAGCGCCATCAGCGCCTCCCCGCGCGGCCGCTGACGGCCGACCTGCATGGAGGAGATATTGATGTCGGCCTCGCCGAGCAAGGTCCCCACCTTGCCGATGATCCCCGGGCGGTCGACATGGCGCGACAGCAACACGTAGCCGCCCTGCGCCGTCAGGTCCACGCTGTAGCCATCGATGCTCACGATGTGCGGCTCGCCGTGGATGACCGTGCCGGCCACCACTCGCTCGCCCCGATCGGTGCGCAGCGCCACCGCGATCAAGTTCGTGTAGTTATCGGTCGCGGGCGTCTTGCGCTCCACCACGCGCAGCCCGCGCTGGCGCGCGATCAGCGGGGCATTGACGAGGTTGACCGGCTCCTCCGAGATCGGCGCCAGCAGCCCGCGGATCACCGTCGCCTGGAGCACGGCGGTGTCCTGCTCGGCGATCTCGCCGCTGTAGGTCACCTCGACGCTTACGTGCTGGCCGTCGGCGAGCTGAGTGGCCAACTGGCCGAGCATGGTACACAGCCGCAGGTACGGGCCCAGCGTGGCGTACACCTCGGGCGGCACGGCCGGCGCGTTGACCGCGTAGAGGGCGGGCTGGCCGTTGAGCACCGCCACCACCTGCTCCGCCACCTCCAGCGCCACGCTGACCTGGGCTTCGTGGGTGGAGGCCGCTAGGTGCGGCGTGGCGACCACGTTGTCGAGCTGGAGCAGCGGCAGGTCCCCTGGCGGCTCGCGGCTGAACACGTCGAGGGCCGCCCCGGCCAGGCGGCCGCTGCGCAGCGCGTCGGTGAGCGCCGCCTCGTCGACAATGCCCCCGCGTGCGCAGTTGATAAGGTATGCAGTCGGCTTCATCAGCGCCAGCTCGGCAGCGCCGAGCAGCCCCTGTGTCTGCGCCGTGGCCGGGGTATGGATCGATACGAAATCGGCCGTGCGCAGCAGCGCCGGCAGCTCGACCAGCTCCACCCCGAGCCGCCGCGCCTGCTCGGCCCCGACATAGGGGTCGTAGGCGATGGTGCGCATCTCGAACCCCTGCGCCCGCCGCGCCACCGCGCGGCCGATCCGGCCCAGGCCGATGATGCCCAATATCTTGCCGCGGATCTCGTGGCCCAGGTACTTCGAGCGCTGCCACTCGCCACGGCGCAGCGCCGCGGCCGCCTGCGGGATCGAGCGCGCCAGCGCCAGCAGCAGCCCCAGCGTGTGCTCGGCGACCGCGATGGTGTTGCCCGCCGGCGCGTTGACCACCACCACGCCCCGGCGCGTGGCCGCCTCGACATCGATATTGTCCACCCCGACCCCCGCGCGGCCGATCACGCGCAGGTTGCGGCCCGCCTCGATCACCTCGCGGGTGACCTTGGTCTCGCTGCGCACGACCAGCGCCGCGTAGGCGCCGATCCGCTCGGCGAGCGCCGCGGGCGGCAGCCGCTCGGTGAGAACGTCCACCTGGGCGTGCTGGCGCAGATAGGCGATCCCGTCGGGCGCGATCGGATCGGTGACGAGCACCCGCGGGGCCGTCTCAGGACGGGGAGCCGGCGTCGTGCTCATGGCCGTGCCGCGGCCTGCGCGGGGAGCACCCGGCTCAGCGCCTGGAGGACGGCGTCGATGTCCGCCTCGCTCACGTAGCCCATGTGTCCGATGCGCAGGATCTTGCCGTGCAGCTCGCCCTGGCCCTCGGCCAGCACGACGCCATACTCGGCGCGCAGGCGCTCCTGCACGCTGTCAGCGGCGCACCCCTCGGGCAGCCAGAAGGCCGTCACGGTGTTCGAGGCATACCGCTCGTCGACGGGCACCAGGCGCAGGCCCAGCCCGCGCAGGCCGGCGCGGGTGTGTGCGCCGATGCGACGGTGTCGCTCGAACAGCGCGGGCAGCCCTTCGGCCAGCATCAGGCGCAGCGCCTCCCGGAAGGCGTACAGCAGGCTCACGGCGGGCGTCCAGGGCGTCTGGTGCTTCTGGGCCGACTTGTGGGCGGCGGTGAAGTCGAAGTAGTACCGCGGCAGGCGTGCCTGGCGGTGGGCCTCCCACGCGCGCGGGCTGACGGACAACATAGTCAAGCCCGGGGGCACCATCCAGCCCTTCTGCGAGCCGGCGATCAGCACGTCGATGCCCCACTCATCGGGCCGCACGTCGAGCGAGCCGACCGACGAGATGCCATCCACCACCAGCAGCGGCGCACCCGCGTCCTGCACGGCGCGCGCGATCGCCTCGATGTCGTTGGTCACGCCCGTCGCGGTCTCGTTGTGGGTAACCAACACCCCCTTGATCGTCGGATCGGCGCGCAGGCGGTCGGCGATGGCGGCGGGGTCGGCCGCGTGGCCGTTGGGAAAGCGCAGGCGCTGCACGTCGAGGCCGTACGCCGCGGCGATCTGCGCGAACCGGTCACCGAAGTTGCCGATGGACACCGCCAGCACGCGGTCGCCGGGCGAGAAGAGGTTCGCCACCGCCGCCTCGAGGCCTCCGGTCCCCGAGGCGGTGAGCACGAGCACCTCGTGCCGCGTCTGGAACACGCGCTGCAGGTTGGCGACGACCTCGGCGAACAGCTCCTCGAACTCGGGGCCCCGGTGGTTGATCATCGGCCGGGAGAGCGCCTCGGCCACCTGCGGGGGGATCGGGGTGGGGCCTGGAGTTCGCAGGTTCACGCTACCTACCTCCTTGTTCGACGGGCGTGCCGGCGCCTGGGCGCCGGCGCAGAAGCGGCCGGGCGCGGCGCGCCCGGGAACGAGCGCGTGCCAGCAGGCGACCAGACTCGAGGTACCAGCGATCAGGTTTACTGGCGTGAAAGCGAGCACCGCCGTAGTATGATGGCAGGTTTGCGCGCGGCGAGGCAAGCAGTGGTCGGCCCGCTCGCGGGCCGGCGGCGGGGAGGCATCGTTGATCAGGGCAGTACAGCATTGGGCGGTCCGTGGTCTCTTGGTCCTCGCGCTGGTCGCGGGGGCGCTGGCCCCGCCGGCGGGTTGGGTCGCCGCGCAGGCGCTACCCACCCCGGGGCCGAGTTCGTCAGCCGCGTCCGGTGAGCCCTCCACGACGGCGCTCGCCCCCGCCCGCGCCGCGGCCGTAGCGAGCGCGGCGCTAGTGCTTCAGGAGGCGTGGGACCTCCTCCTCGACCGTTTCATGGAGCCGCTGGACCCCGCCCTGCTGGCCGGGGCCGCCGACAGCGCGATGCGCGACCTGTTGACCGGGCGCGGGGTGGCGGTCGACGAGACGCCCCTGGCCGCGGGCGGCGAGCGCCTCGCTGCCTGGGACGCCCTCTCCCAGCGCTTCCAAGCCCTGGCGGCGCGGTATTCCGCGGTCGAGCCCACCGCGCTCGCCCACGCCGCCATCGCGGGCATGGCGGCGGCCGCCGACGACTCCCACACCAACTTCATGACGCCCCGCCAGTACCAGGAGCACCTCGCCTGGATCCGCGGCGAGGTGAAGTATGGGGGGATCGGGGCCCGCCTGCGCGGGCCTGTGCTGACCATCGTGGAGGTATTCGCCAACAGCCCCGCCGCCGCGGCCGGCTTGCAGCCTGGCGACCGCATCCTCGCCGTCGATGACACCCCCACCGACGACCTGCGCGTCGACCAAGTCGTGCAGCTCGTGCGTGGCCCCGCCGGCACGCCCGTGACCCTGCGTGTACAGCGCGCCGGCTCGGACCGCGTGGAGACCCTGCAGCTCACCCGCGCTGAGATCCAAATGCCGTTCGTGGAGAGCCAGCGGTTCGACGACATCGGCTACGTGCGCCTGCGCGGGTTCCCCGAGCCGTCGATAGTGGACAACGTGGAGCGCGCCATTGCCGACCTGCAGGAGCAGGGCGTGCGGGGGCTGATCCTCGACCTGCGCGGCAACTCCGGCGGCCGGCTCGATGTGGGCACGCGGCTGCTGAGCCGTTTTATCCCCAGCGGGCCGATCTACCAGGAGGTGGACCGCCGCGGCGGGCAGCGCATTCGCCAGGTGCGCGCCAGCACGCCGATCCTCACCGTGCCGCTGGCGGTGTTGGTCGATGAGGGCACCGCCTCCATGGGCGAGATCTTTGCCGTGAACATCCAGGAGCACGGCGTTGGGCACCTGATCGGCCAGACCACGATGGGGAGCGTGGCCGCCAGCCAGGTGCTACCGCTGGCCGACGGATCGGCGCTCCAGCTCAGCATCATGCAGATCTACTCGGGCCAAGGGGCGCCGCTGAACCGCGTGGGCGTACAGCCCGATGAGGTCGTCGAGCTGCGGCTCGAAGACCTTCAGAGCGGCCGCGACCCGCAGCTCGACCGCGCCCTCGCCTACCTGCGCGGGCTCCCCGCGCGGCCGACCGCGGCCAGGGCCAGTAGCGCGCCGTAACCGCTGCGCCGCTAGGGGGCTGCCGCCGCGTACGGCGGGCTGGAGCCCTCCCCACCAACCGGCTGAGGGGCGCCCCGCGCGCTCCGGGGCTCGCTTCGCTTTGTCGCGCGGCTGCCCGGGGCCGGCCGCCCGCTGCGCCACAGTAAGGAAGCGGCCGCGACGGGGGTCTGCCACGGCCGCTCGGGGGCGCGGGAGCTGGTGGCCTTAGCCGCTGCCCACGCGCTGGCGCCACGGCTCGAAGCGGTGCTCGAGCATCTGGAGCAGCGCCATCTTGGCCATCACGAAGAAGCAGATGATCACGACGCCGACGAACACGCGGTCAGTCTGGAACGTGGCGCCGGCTACGGTGATCAAGTAGCCGACCCCGGCCGTCGCGGCGTACATCTCGCCGACCACCACGCCGATCGCCGCGCGGCCGACCGCCAGGCGCAGGCCCGTGATGATGAAGGGGATCGAGCCGGGCAGCGCGATCGTCTGGAAGATCTGCCAATCATTGGCGCCGAACGAGCGCGCGCACTTCAGGAAGCTGGCATCCAACGCGCGCATGCCCGAGAACGTGCTGATCAGGATCGGGAATAGCGCGCCGGCGAACACCACCGCGATCTTGGAGTTCATGCCGATGCCGAACCAGATGATGAACAGCGGTAGCAGGGCGACGCGCGGCGTGGCGTACAGGGCGGAGACGAACGGCTCGAGGGCGTAGTTCAGGCGGCGATACCACCCCGTGAGCACGCCGAGCGGGATCCCGATCGCCACGGCTAGCACGTAGCCATAGAGATACTCTTGGAAACTGACCCACATGTCCTTCCAGATACTGCCGCCCGCGATCGCGGCCCAGGCAGCGGCCAGGTTGCCCGCCGCTAGCCCGGCCAGCACGGCCTGGATGCCGCCGTTGAAGAACAGGCCGTTGGCGGCGCCCAAGATACGCGACGGCGCGCTGGTGAACATCGGGTTCACCTGCGGCAGCGCCGCGGCGAATGGCGGCCGCCAGCCGAAGTACGTCCAGCCCGTACCGACCCCTTCCCAGAACAGGAGGAAGAGACAGATGGCGATCGCGCCGATCACCGTCCCTTCATAGTCGCTCCACATGCGGCGCCGCTTCTCGAAACGCACCGCCGTGCGTGCGACGGCTGCCGTGGCTCCCCGTTGCGCCATGGTCGTACTCCTTGCCAGCTCTGGCGGCCCTCTGCGAGGCGCGCGATCGTGGCTCATTATGGCAGGCCGCGGGCGCAGCGTAAAGCCCTGCCGGGCCGGCACGCGGCCGCCCCCGCGCGGCTGTGCTACAATCTCTTCCCGGGCAGCTGTCGAGGAGAGGTCGCCTAGTGGCCTAGGGCGCTCGCCTGGAGAGCGAGTAGGCGCTCACCGCGCCTCGTGGGTTCGAATCCCACCCTCTCCGCCGCCGGGCAGCGTGGGCTGGCGCTGCCCGGCCTGGTCCGGCCCTCACCCTCTCATCCGCGGGTCGAACGCATCGCGTAGCCCGTCGGCGAGCAGAAAGATCGAGAGCACCGTGAGAAAGATCGCGGCGCCCGGCGCGGCGACCAGCCACGGCGCCCGCGTCACGTAGTCGAGCGAGCCCTGCAGCATATTGCCCCAGCTCGCGGTGGGGGGCTGCACGCCCAGGCCCAGGTAGCTCAGCCCCGACTCCAGCAGGATCCCGGTGGCGATCTCGAACCCGGCGATGACGGTGACCACCGAGGTCAGGTTCGGCAGGATGTGCCGGAACAGGATCCGCGCGTCGCTGGCCCCCAGCACTCGGGCCGCATCGATGTAGTCGCGCCGGGCAAGCGACAGCGTCTGCCCGCGCACCAGCCGCGCGGTGCCCATCCAGCCGATGAAGCCGATAAAGGCGGCGAGCAGCGTGGGATCGGGCCGGTAGGTGACCGATAGGATGATCAGCAAGAACATGCCGGGGATGTTCTGCAGCACCTGGATCACGGCATTGATGGCGTCGTCCACTCGCCCGCCGTAATAGCCAGCTGCCAGGCCGACCGGCACGCCGATGAGCAGCGAGACGGCCGCCACCACCAGCCCGATGCGCAGCGACACCTGCCCCGCGTACAGCACGCGCGCTAGCGTGTCGCGGCCCAGCTCGTCGGTGCCCAACCAGTGGCGCGGCGAGGGCGGCGCGAAGTTGTTGAGCAGGTCCTGGGTGTTCGGGTCGGTGTGCAGCACGTGCGTGACCAGCAGCGGGGCGGCGAGGGTGATCGCGCAGATGAGCAGGAACAGGCCGAGGGCAGCCATCGAGACGTGGTCGCGGCGGAAGCGGCGCCAGGTGAGCTGCAAGTAGCCCGGGCTGGGCCGCGCCTCCCACACCACGCCCGGCGCTGGCCGGCGAGTGACGCCGAGCTGCGGCTGCGTGACTTCCGCCATGGCTCTCTCCTCGGGCGGCGATCGGGCTGGCGCGCTCAGTCGTAGCGCACGCGCGGGTCGACCCAGCCGTAGGCCAGATCGGCGAGCAGGTTCCCGAGAATCACCAGGACCGCCCCGAGCATGTTCAGCGCCATCAGCACGGGGTAGTCGCGCTGAAACGCGGCCTGCACGGCCATGCGCCCGATGCCGGGCCACGAGAAGGTGGACTCGAACAGCACCGAGCCGCTGACCAGCGCCGCGAGCGTGCCGCCCATGATGGTGACCACGGGGATCAGCGCGTTGCGCAGCACATGGCGCAGCAGAACGAGGCGCTCTGGCAGCCCCTTGGCCCGGGCGGTGCGCACGAAGTCCTGGCCCAATACCTCGAGCATCTCGCTGCGCATATAGCGCGAGTAGCCGATCCACCCCCCCATCGCCGCGATCATCGCTGGCAGCGCCAGGTGCCACAGGCGATCGACCAGGGAGCCATCGCCCTGCGTGTACATGCCGCCCAGTGGGAACAGCCGCACGGTATTGGCCGAGATCACCAAGATCATCAGCCCCAGCCACCAGTGGGGCACCGCGTTGCCGAACACGGTGAACAACCGGATCACGTTGTCCCCCAGGCCTCCGCGGTGCAGCGCCGCGTAGGCCCCGAGCGGGATCCCGAGCAGGCCCAGCACCATGGCCGCCAGCGAGAGCTGGATGGTGGCCGGCAGCCGCTCGCCGATCTTCTCCACCACCGGCCGCTGATCGATCAGCGATACCCCGAAGTTCAGCCGCACGGCGTTGCCGAGCCACTTGAGGTACTGGACCGGGATCGGATCGTGCAGGCCGAACTGCTCCTCCAGGCGCTGGATCGTGGCAGGGCTGATGCGCGGGTCGCCGTACAGGCTGACCAGCCCGCCCGGGGCCGCGCGCATCAGTGCGAAGTTCAGCACGCTCACCCCCAGCAGGATGAACGCCGACTGGATCAGGCGCCGGATCAGAAAGCGGGTCATCGCCTCACCGGATGTACCACTCGTGCAGGTTATGGCTGATGCCCAGTGGCGTGGGCTCGATTCCTCCCACGCGGCGGTGGATCGCCGCGAACGCCTTGTTGACGGTCAGGAAGATATACGGTGCATCGCGGGTGATCTCCCGCTGGATCTCCGCGTACAGCGCCTTGCGCCCATCGAGGTCGAACTCGCGCACCGCCTGCGCGTACAGCGCCTCCACCCGCTTGTTCACGTAGGCGCCCGCGTTGAGCGCGGGGATCGCCTGTTCGGACCAGATCTGATACATCCAGTGCGGCTCGACCGTCGCGTTCCAACCGAGCACCACCAGGTCCCAGTCGTAGGGGGGGCGCTTGATGGCGTCGAGAAAGGCAGCCCACTCGTAAGCCTGAATCTCCACCTCGATGCCCAGCTGGCGCAACTCTGCCTGCGCGACGGTGGCGATGCGCTCGCGCACACGGTTGCTGTTGGGCCCGAACAACAGTCGCAGCCGGAACGGCTGTCCGTTGCGGACTAGCCGCCCGTCGGGGCCGGGCTGCCAGCCCGCCTGCGCCAACAGCTCGCGCGCACGGCCCGGGTCGTACTCGTACTTGTAGAGGTCCGGCGTATAGCACCAGCACGACGGCGGGTAGGGCCCATAGCTCGGTTCGGCCAGGCCGTAGTAGAGGCGGTCGGCCAGCGCCTGGCGGTCGAGGGCGTGCGCCAGCGCGCGGCGCACCGTCACATCCTGCAAGAGGGGGCGGCGCAGGTTGTAGCCGATGTAGTCCCAGCGCGCCGCCGCGGGCCACCACTCGTAGGTGGCGAGATGGGGGAGCTGCTTGGCCTCCAGGAAGTACTCGGGCTCCAAGCCGGCCTGGTCCACCTCGCCCGCGCGCAGCTTCTGCCAGGCGATCTGGTTGGTGCCCACGATCTGGTAGGTGATGCCGTCCAGCTTCGGGCGGCCGCGGAAGTACAGCTCGTTGGCCACGAACGTGGCGAACGCATCGCGCTGCCACTCCTTGAGCTTGAACGGGCCCGAGACCACCGTGGGCGCCATGATCTCCGGGTTGCGTTCGGCGTCGTTCCAGTCGAGCCGCTCCCAGACATGCTTGGGTAGCGGCTGGATGACATCGGCGCTCTCCAGACCGATCACCAGCGGCTCTTTGAGGGTGATGACCACCGTGCGCGAGTCGGGCGCCTCGTAGCTGGCGATCGGTTCCAGGTTGCTAGCGTAGGGGTAGCCGTTCTCCGGCGCGCGGGCCTGCTCGTAGGTCCAGCGGAAGTCCTCGGCGGTGATGGGCTGGCCGTCGCTCCAGCGGAGGTCGGCGCGCAGGTGGAAAGTATAGGTGCGCCGGTCGGGGCTGATCTCCCAGCGCTCGGCCAGCTCGGGCTCGAACTGGCTGGGGTCGTGCGGGTTGCGGCGCACCAGCCCGCCCGCGTACACCAGCCCCTGGTAGCCCCGGGAGGCGCTGTCGGTGACCTTGTAGGGATGGAAGCTCACGGCATCGCTGGTAGTGGCGACGGTGAGGATGCGGCTGGCATTGGCCTGGCCGCCGGGGGGCGCGTCGGCTGGGGCGGGGCGGTCGGGGGTAGCCGCCACACAACTGGCAAGCAGGACGACGAGCACCAGCCCGATCGGCGGGACGGCGCGCGGGACACGGCTGGACAGGCTCACGCAGCACGCTCCTTCACGGTACGGGCGCCGGGCCCGGGCGGGGAGGGATCGGGTCCGCGGGCGGGATGCAAGGGAGCCGCACCTTCTGCTGACGGTAGCAATCTGGCTTGCTAGTATAATGAGAGGCCCGTGCAATCGCTAGAGATGCGAGCGGCGCCGTGCCGAGGTGGCGGAACCGGCAGACGCGGCGGACTTAAACTCCGCTGCCCGCAAGGGCGTAGGGGTTCGAGCCCCCTCCTCGGTACGCCCCACTTCTGGCGCCATCCCGCCAGATTCCCCCCACGGCGCGTGAGACCCGGTCGCGGCCCATCCGCGGGTGATGCCTAGGCGCGGCCCCCGCGCCCCGCCGGGACGCACGTCCATGGACCC
>Ga0070737_10007044_pt1 | contig 10071 bp, 10 predicted proteins | sample Coa_R1_10_FD_66438 | JGI IMG/M metagenome (GOLD analysis project Ga0070737, IMG submission 66438) | Surface soil microbial communities from Centralia Pennsylvania, which are recovering from an underground coalmine fire - Coalmine... | ecosystem: Environmental > Terrestrial > Soil > Unclassified...
GTGATCACCATGAAAATGATCAGCAGCACCAGCAACACGTCAATCAGCGGCGTCACGTTCATGTCCGCCGTGGGTCCGCCAGCGGACCCGCCAACTGCCATCGCCATAAATCGCTCCTACTCTAGCTGCCGGTCGGCTAAGCGCCGCCGACATTCGGCGGCTTGGTGCCCGCCGGTCCTTCCCGTCGTTGCTCGGTCAACAGGCCCACGTCGTCCACTCCGGCAGAGCGCACGGCATCCACCACGTCCACCACGTCGCCATACTTGGCGCGCATGTCGGCGCGGATGAAGATCCGTTTGTCCACCTTGTTGGCCAGCCGGTCCTTCACTTTGTCGGTCAGTTGGTCCAGACTGATCCGGTCGGTCCCGAAGTAGATGCGCCCGTCGCGCATGATGACCACCAGCAGGGCGTCTTCCTTGTCCGCATCGGGCATGGGGACCGGATTGTTCACTCTGGCCATGTCCACACTCACGCCTTTCTGCAGCATGGGAGTGATGACCATGAAAATGATGAGCAGCACCAACATCACGTCCACCATGGGGGTAACGTTGATGTTGGAGTTGACCTTGCTGCCTTCGTTGCGTTTCGCCAATGCCATACGTTCAACCTCCTGTCGGCTGGTTTGAGCTCAGAAGCCCAGCCCTGCCGGCTTACCGGCGAACCCCGCGGCGCTTCAGGAAATAGTCGATCAGCTCGCTGGAGCTGTTGTCCATCTCCACGTCGAAGGCTTCTACCTTGCCGGTAAAGTAGTTGAACATCATGACGGCCGGAATGGCGACAAACAGTCCCACGGCGGTGGTCACCAGCGCTTCGGAAATACCGCCGGCGACGGCGCCCAAGCCCGTGGCTTTCTGCGCGGAAATCTCGCGGAAGGCGTTCATGATGCCGACCACGGTGCCGAACAGTCCCACGAAAGGAGCGGTGGAACCGATGGTGGCCAGTCCGCCCAAGCCGCGCTTCAGCTCGGCATGAACAATGGCCTCGGCGCGCTCCAGGGCGCGTTTGGACGCTTCGATCTGTTCGCCGGGAATGTCCGCGGAGTCGCCGTGGGCCCGGAATTCCTGCAGGCCGGCGGTGACCACTTTGGCTAGGTGGCTCTTCTTGTTGCGCTCGGCAACCTTGATGGCTTCGTCGATCTTGCCTTCACGCAGAGCGCCGGCTACCTGGGGCGCAAAGGCGCGCGACTGTTTGCGGGCCGCGCTGAATGCCATGGCCCGATCGATCATCACGCCAATCGACCATCCCGACATGATGAACAGTATGACGACCACGATCCTCGCCAGCCATCCCATCTGTTTCCACAGGGAGAGAGGGTCCCAACCGATGCCGCCGGCTTCCTGGAAGATCCAGGCGGTCGCCAGGTGCACGTGGCTGAGAGCATGGGGTACAAGCGTTGGTACGAACATGAGTTGACTTTTCCTCCTCGGAACTTTAGTTACGGCAGAACCCTAGGTGCTGCGATGATTCGCTTCGGAGCCGGCAGTCTTCTCGGGCGAGTAACGGCCTTCTCCGAAGCAGCCTACGTACTGGTCTACGGACCGCGGTCATGCGAGCAACCCACAACCCCGGCCTGAAACTTAGATGCAGCGCGCGCCCGGCGAAGCTAATCGCTCGACAACGTGAAATTCACGTTGATGGTCGTTTCCACTTCCACCGGCTCGCCGTTCAGGTAATAGGGGCGATAACGCCACTGCTTTACCGCCTCCAGCGCGGCATTGGTCAGCATGGGATGCCCGCTGACGACGTGCAGGTTCTGGATCGTGCCATCCTTGCTGATCAACGCTTCCAGCACCACCACGCCCTGAATGCGCGCCTGGCGGGCCAGGGGCGGATATTGCGGCACCACCTTGTGGATCAGCAGTCCCTGCGATACGCCCTGCGACACGCGCACCCGCTGCGGCGCCGCCACCTTGGGCACGGCCGTCGGTATGCTGCTCATCACACTGCCCAGCACGCCCCCCGCTACGCCGCCGGGGACACCACCGGGAACACCGCCGGGAACGCCGATACTCGGCGGCGCCGCCTCTTCCTTGATCATCTCGATCTTTTTCGGAATCGCGGTGGGGGTGCGCAACTGGCCGTTGTCCAACTCGCTGACCATCTTCACCACCTTGACCGGCGCCGCAGCCGGGGGCGGAGGCGGCGGAGGCGGCGGAGGCGGCGCCGTCAGCATCGTCATGATCTGCTTGGTCGGCAGCGCCTGCGTGAAAATCAGCGGGAGCAGAATCAAAATTCCTAAGAATATGAACTCCAGGATGAAGGAGAAAAGAGTAGTTGCTCCCCGCCTGGTCTTCAGTTTGCCTCCTGATTCTACGAGGCTGTCTTCAAACATACCTATTCTCTCCGAACAACTCCCTGGTCACATTAGACACCGGAGGTCTGAGATTTGTGCCCGCAAAGCGGAGCACCCACTCGATAATCTTGCGGACCGAGCTGGGAACGTAGGGCGCGAGTAGCTGGCCGGAAAAACAGCGTCCGAAGTATACACCTCGCATGGCGAGTTGGATAGGAGAAAGCAACGCCAGCCACTACTTCTTTTGTGGCAGAGGTGCGGCGCCGCAGCTTTGCTGTCTTTCGCAATACCGCCGACAGGCCCGCGCGCCGGAGATTGCGAGAACCCGGTGCATCTTTATTCTCCTCCGAACCTACTACGCCTTCACCTTGACCTTACCGTTCGCCTTATTGTTCGCCCTGCCGCGCGCCGGAGCCAGGCGCTCCGCAACCGCTTGCCCGGCCCTTCTGGCTCTCCAGTCCTGATACGCAACCAGCATGGGCGCGGCGATCGCGATCGACGAATACGTCCCAATCAAAATTCCAATCACCAGCGCCAGGGAAAATCCGCGCAGCACTTCGCCGCCGAACAGATAGAGCGACAATACCGTCAGGAACGTCAGCCCCGAGGTGAGGATCGTCCGGCTCAACGTCTGGTTGATGCTCTTGTTGACGATGTCGGCCAGCGGCTCGCGGCGCAGCAGCTTCAGGTTCTCGCGGATGCGGTCGAAGACCACGATGGTGTCGTTCATTGAGTAGCCGATTAGCGTCAGGATGGCGGCAATCACCGTCAGGCTGATGTCGCGATCGAGCAGCGAAAATGCGCCAATCGTGATGATGGTGTCGTGGAAGCAGGCGACCACCGCCCCCACGCCGTAAATCAACTCAAAGCGGAACCACAGATAGACCAGCATGCCGGCGAGCGAATACAGCGTCGCCATGATGGCTTGATGGCGGAGCTGCGAGCCCACTTGCGGGCCCACGATCTCGACATTTCTCACCACGAAGCCGGAGGTGAAAAAATCCTGCCCCAGCGCGTTGATGACCTCCGGCGGCGCTACCCCGCGCAATTCATCGAGGGAGTCCAGAATTCCCCCGTGCTGCTGGTTGCGGAAGTCCTCGATCTGCTTGGCAATCGCGCTGTAGCGTTGCTCGGCATCGGTGCCCAGATGCAGCGGGTCCCTTTGCATGAGGTAGGCTTGCAGGGTCTCCTCGCCGGTGTTGTTCAGGTCCTGCTTGCCCGCCATGTTTGGCGGCTCGAGCGCGTGGATGATGGTGTTCTTGCCATGCTCCAGCGCAGCTTCGCTGGTCTCCTGCAGGCCCAGGTCCACCAGGACCTCGTTGCTCGAAACCGGCCCGAAGCGCTGAATGCGGGGATTGTGCAGGCCGGCGTGGTCCAGGTCCCGGCGGATGCGGTCCAGGTTCGGCGTCTCGGCGAACTTCAGGTAGACCAGGGTTCCGCCGCGGAACTCAACCCCGAGGGGAATGTGATGCCAGAAAAAGATGGACCACAGTCCGGCGACGCTGAAGATCAGCGAGAAGGCAAGGAAGTACCACTTCTTGCCCAGAAAGTCGATGTTGGTGTTGGTAAATAACTCCACGCTAGCCCCTTGCTAAATTCAGCAATTAGCATTAGCAATTAGCGATTCGCTTTTGCGCCGTCGGCCTGACCGCAAACGCGGCTTTTTGCTGCAACGAGCAGCTAGCAAGGACTAATTGCTAATCGCTAATTGCTAATTGCTAATCGCTAATCGCTGCCTCTCAAATGCTCAACGCCTGGCCGCGCTGATGGCGGTTCAGCACTGCTTCAAAAATCACCCGCGACACGAACACGGCGGTGAACAGATTGGCCAACAGACCAAAGCTGAGCGTCACCGCAAAACCCTTCACCGGCCCCGTTCCAAACAGGAACAGAATGATGGCGGAAACGATGGTGGTAACGTGCGTATCCAGGATCGTGGTCCAGGCGTGCGCGAAACCCTGGTCCACGGCCGACGACGGCGTCTTGCCGTGCCGCAGCTCTTCGCGAATGCGCTCGAAGATCAGCACGTTGGAATCTACGCCCATACCGACGGTGAGAATCACTCCGGCAATTCCCGGCAGAGTCAGCGTGGCGCCGCTGAATCCCAGAAAGCCCAGCAGGATCACCAGGTTCAGCAACAGCGCCAGATCGGCGTTGATGCCGGCGGCGCGGTAATAAAACAGCATGAAGATCAGCACCACGGTGATGCCGATGATGGCGGCGCGTACCCCCTCGCGGATCGAGTCAGCGCCCAGCGACGGCCCCACCGTTGTCTCCTGCAGATACTTGATGCTGGCCGGCAGCGCGCCGGAACGCAGCGTCAACGCCAGGTCGCGGACCTCCTGCTCGGTGAAATTGCCGGTAATGCGGCCCTGGTCGTGAATTTGCTCCTGGATGGTCGCGACCGATTTGACACGGTTATCGAGCACCACTGCCAGCTTGTCGCCGATGTGCGCTCCGGTAAATGCCGCAAAGCGCCGCCCGCCCTCGCGAGTCAGCGTGAAATTCACATCCGGCCGGCCGTTTTCGTCGGTGCTGGCGTCGGCGCCGCGCAGATCGCTGCCGCTTACCGCCGAGCTCTTGCTGATCAGCCAGTAGACCTCGCCGCTTTCGTCAGGATTGTGCGAGCCGCTCGTCCCCTTGAGCAAAACCGTATCAGGAGGCAACACGCCGCCGTTGGCTTGCATGGCCGCCTGCTCGTTGGGATAGGGACCGCCCATGGCTTGGCGGATTTCCAGCATGGCCGTAGACTGCATGATCTCCTTGACGCGGGCCGGATCATCCACGCCGGGCAGTTGCACCAGAATCTGGTAGTCGCCCAGTCCGTTTTCCTGGATCACCGGCTCGGAGACGCCGAGCTGGTCGATGCGGTTGCGGATGGTCTCAATCGCCTGCTGCACCGCCTTGTTTTTGGTGTCGGTAGCCACCGCCGGCTTCATAGTCACCGCCCACGCGTTCTGCGGCTGGGAGGTCAAATCGTATTCCGGAAAGCGGTCGCTGATGATGCTGCGCAGGTCACCCGACGACTCCGGCGGCACGCCCTTGATCTCAATTAGTTCAGGATTGTGCTGCGGGTCGGGCTTGGAGATTTCGCCGTAGGGAATGTTGGCGCTCTTGAGCGAATCCTTCAAACGCTCCACGGTGCGATCGGTGTCGGCGTTGATGGCGTCGTTGACTTCCACCTGCAGGATCAGGTGCGTTCCGCCCTTCAGGTCCAGCCCCAGATGGATGCGCTGCTGGATGGCGGCCAGCAGGCCTGCTCCGCTGAAGTTGCTGGGAATGCCGAAGATGCCGAACAGAAATACGAGCAGCACGGCGATGATCAGAATCGTTTTGGTGGTCAGGTTCTTGTTCATGAGAAAAAAGCAATCCTGTTAAGACTTCGCGCGCTCGTCCTGTGTCGTCAGGGTGACAATGGAGGAGCGGGTGACCTCGATCTTGATGTTATCGGGAGGGACGCGCAGGACCACGGCATCATCGCGCACCGACATGATGGCGCCGGTGAGGCCGCCGCTGGTGACCACTTTGTCGCCCGGCTTGATCTGCGCGAGCATGGCCTGCCATTTCTTTTGCCGCCGCTGCTGGGGCATGATTAAGAGAACGTAGAAGATTGCGAAAATCGCAACCATCATCACGATGGGCGCCGATCCCCCGATCCCTTGCGCGAACATACCTGCGATTGTCACCATGAGTTAGCTTTCGTTCCGTCGCGCCGCCATGACGCAACGTACATCCCCAATTTCGAATTTTTTCTACCTGGTCACGCGACCTTGGCTCGCGCCCACCGGCGCAAGCTGATCAGCTCGTGCCCATCACCAACACGCCACACCCGGCACCGCTTCAAATAGGCGGCGGGCAAAACTTCATCCCTCGCGTCCGAAGCACTCTGGGATGTTCGGGAACTTCCAGTTGAACACCAGGATCGTCCGCCCAACCACACCTTTTTTCTTGGCAGGGAATGAGCGAGGTCATTCGGCCGGCATACCAGCCCGACGCAGGAGACATTTTCCCTAAGGTGTAATTCTATCGCGCTTTCTCAAAAGTGGAAAATCGAAAACCGCCGCGGCTGGGAATTTTACCGGCCCGCCCCGGTCCGGGAGGCTGGCAGGGAGCTTCCGAGCTGCCCGGCGCGAATGGCCTGGCGCACCCGGCGCATCGTGTCCAGGTAATAGGCAAGATTGTGCACGGTGTTGAGCACCTGCGCCAGCAACTCATTGGACGCATACAAATGCCGGAGATAGGCGCGCGAGTAACGTGCGCAGACTTTACAGCCGCAATTGGGATCGAGCGGTCCTTCATCGCTCGTATAGCGCGCGTTCTTGATGGTGATGCGCCCTTCCGAGGTAAACAGCAGGCCATGCCGCGCCGCGCGGGTAGGAAGCACGCAGTCCATCATGTCCACGCCCTGCGCAGCGTAGTGCACGATCTCCTCCGGTGTGCCCACCCCCATTAGATACCGGGGCTTGTCCTCGGGTAGAAATTGGATGGCCGCCTCGACCATCTCGTAGGTCATGGGACGCGGCTCGCCGACGCTGAGCCCGCCAATGGCGTAGCCGGGAAAATCCAGCTCGACCGTGCGCTGCGCCGATTCGCGCCGCAGATCGGCGAACATGCCACCCTGCACAATTCCGAAAAGGGCTTGCGTCTGGCCCTCGCTCTGCCGTGTCATCCCGAGTGACGAGCGCAGCGAGGAGTCGAGGGACCGGCTGTTGTCCGCAGCATTAGCAGCATTCATTGAGGTGGGGCCTTCGCCTCGCCGTTGTGAACTCATCGCGCCTTGAAGGGGCGCGGCTTCAGCCGCGCCGTTTGCCCCCATGTGTGCGTTTTTGGCGGACTTCAGTCCTCCGGCAAACCACGGCACTTCCTGTTTATGCTGCTCAAAATAGTTTTTGCTGCGGGCCGCCCAGCGCAGCGTCATCTCCATGGAATCTTTGGTGCGGGCGTACTCGGCGGGATGCTCGGTGCATTCGTCGAAGGCCATGATGATGTCGGCGCCCAGCCCGATCTGCGCGGCCATTGCGCTCTCCGGGCTGAAGAAGTGCGCCGAGCCGTCCAGATGCGAGCGAAAGGCCACGCCCTCTTCCGTCACTTTGCGCAAATCGCTCAGGCTGAAGACCTGGAAGCCGCCGGAATCGGTGAGGATCGGGCGCTCCCAGGCCATGAACTTCTGCACTCCGCCGAGCCGCCGAATCGCATCCACGCCCGGGCGAAGATAAAGATGATAGGTGTTGTTCAGCAGAATCTGGACGCCGAGTTCTTCCAGCACGTCCTGCGGCACGCCTTTCACCGTGGCGACGGTGCCGACGGGCATGAAGACCGGCGTTTCGACCTCACCATGCGGCGTGAACATGCGGCCGGCCCGCGCCTTGCCGTCACGCGCCTCAATTTCGAAGCGAAAAGACATTGTCTGCGATTGTAGCGAGTATTTTTCACCGCGGAGACACTGAGTACGCGGAGCGATCAATTGGCCGCAGGAAGTGGCGTGGGTAAATTTTTGGACAGCGGCTGTAGTTGAGCGCTCTAAGCAATCCGCTTCCCCGAGACGAATGGATTCCCTCTGACAAAGAAGCGCAGTGGCCGCTCGGCCGCCTTGGTAATGCCGATGCGCGGGGTGGTGACGATGTCCTCCGGACAAAAGCCGTCATCGGCCAGCCACAAATCCGACTCTCGCGAAGTCAGGTCCTTATTGTTGTCGCGCAGCCGGGTAATTCCCAGAGCCTCGCACATGCGCCCCGGTCCGCTGGATATGGCGCGCAACTGAGACGGAGGGAGCGACGGCGAATAAACGAGGCCGCGGGTGCGCGACATCGCCGCCAATCCAAATACCGGCTCCATCGCACGAAAGAGTACGCAGCCGGCCTGGCCTTCGGGTTGGCACGAGACGTTCAGGCAATAGTGATTGCCGTAGATGAAGTACACATACGCGTGGCCGGGAGGGCCGAAGAGCACGAAATTGCGAGCGGTCAGCCCAGCGTGGGCGTGAGCGGCAGGATCCTCTTGCCCGAGGTAAGCCTCATCTTCGACAATGCGGCCGGCAATTAGGATGCGGCCGTCGCGCCGGATGAGGAGCTTGCCCAGCAGGGCGCGAGCAACGGTGATGGGATCGCGCTGGAAGAAGCCGCGCGAGAGTCGTCTCGCGGCCCTGACGCCGGCGGCGGTGAGCGGTTGCGGCGCCATGCGGGCGGTTGAGGTACGGGGCGGTTGGCAAGCCATGTAGCGACAGTATCGCATCAACCCCAGGGTGCTGAGATGCCGCTTCGCTCGCGGTCATGCACCGCCAAAAAGGCGCTTCCCCGGTCACCGGGCGGGCATGAAATCGCTTTGATTGCACGGGGATTGTTGGTGTGGTAATGTAGATAATTGTCCCGGCTGGCAGGGAGAATCATGCCTGGCTCGGCGCCTACGTGTCGAGCCGCGCAGGCTGGCGTAGCTCAGTTGGTAGAGCATCTGATTTGTAATCAGAGGGTCGGGGGTTCAAGTCCCTTCGCCAGCTCCAGGATCGTAACTTGAGGCGACTGGCGGGTATTTGAGCTCGCCGCCGAAATCCCGAGCGCAGCGAGGGACCTCAAGGTACCTCGAGCGCGCCGCCCGCTGCGGCGGGTCGCAGGAACAAGCCAAACGAGACGCGCAGCTCTCCTAGAGAACTGGATTCCAGCAGCAGCCTTCTCACTCAAAACGCGCGGAAGTTGGAGCGCGCGGCTGCTTTGGAGTTTGCCGCGTGCGTGGCCGAGCAGGGGTGGTTCTTTGACAGCAGAGACGCGCGGTTCCCTGAGTCATGCTTCTCGGACCGCAAGGCGAGAGCAAACGCTTGGCTGGCCCGCGCCCCGACGAGCACCGCTGTAACCTGCCCTGAGCGCGACCGAAGGACGCGTCAGGGTCGTGGAATGGGCACAGGTGGCCGAGTGGTTAATGGCAGCAGACTGTAAATCTGCCGCTCCTTGCGAGCTACGGAGGTTCGAATCCTCCCCTGTGCACCAGCTTTTCCGGCCGTGCCGGTTGTTGGTCGATTAAGGGGACCGGGTATCGCAGTGCTGGGGCACGAACGATCCAGGTCTCGCAGGGACCGCACAGTTCTCACATAGAGTCTTTCGCGCTGGGAAGGTTGCATTTGCGAGAGCGGGCCCCTTCAGGGGCGGTAGGAATGAACAGGTTTTTTGTGGCTCTGGGCGCCTACGCGCTGCTTGGTGTGCTGGCGTGGACGACACTCAGCGACCCGAAGTTCAAGTTTGCGACGCTGGCGATTTTGGCGATGTTCGCGCTGCGCACCTGGTCGTGGAACAAGAAGCAGGAGCGCGAACGCCGCGAGCACCACGAGAAATGAGCCGCGAGCCGGCCTGCTCGAGTTTCAAGCCCTGGACCCGCAACATTGCGACTTTTGTTCTGGGTTGGATGGGCAAGACTTTTGTTCTGGGTTGGATGGGCAAGACTTTTGTTCTGGGTTGGATGGGCAATAGGAGCGACAGATTAGAACCGGAGCCGTCTGACCAGGGTTCACGACTTTGGTTCTCGGTTCCCGGCTCGAATGGCAAGGCGCGAGCCCCGCAGGGACGGAACAGAATTTAGCCCAGGCGCGAGCCCCGCAGGGACGGAATTTAGCCCAGGCCCGAGCCCCGCAGGGGCGGAACAGAATTTAGCCCAGGGCGTAAGCCCTGGGTAGGAGCGATCGAGAAGATTTGGAGCCGCGGAGCGGCGACACCGCGGACCACGATGAGTGGGCCGCGATGTTCGGGTTTCAAACCCTGGATCCGTAACAGTGGGACTTTGGTTCTCGGTTCCCG
>Ga0070737_10007046_pt1 | contig 10068 bp, 7 predicted proteins | sample Coa_R1_10_FD_66438 | JGI IMG/M metagenome (GOLD analysis project Ga0070737, IMG submission 66438) | Surface soil microbial communities from Centralia Pennsylvania, which are recovering from an underground coalmine fire - Coalmine... | ecosystem: Environmental > Terrestrial > Soil > Unclassified ...
TTCTTTAATATCTTTAACCGCGCCAACTTCGCGCCGCCGATCGACAACGATGTTCTGTTCAATCCTGACGGAACTCCGATCGGGGGAGCGGGTCTGATCGACTTCACCCAGGCGCCATCCCGGGAGATTCAGTTCGGTCTGAAGCTCATTTGGTAATGGGTCTTGGTTGCTCATTCCGGGAGAAGCCACTCCGTTCTGACTTCGTGAGCGGCCAGCCCACAATCTTCGGTAGCGGACTGGCTTGATGAAGAATGGAGTTCCATGAAGGCGCTCGTCAAGAGCAGAAAAGAACCGGGACTGTGGCTGGAAGAGGTTGAACCGCCTCAGATTGGGATCAACGATGTACTTATCAAAGTACACCGCACAGGCGTTTGCGGCACCGATCTGCATATTTACAAATGGGATGGCTGGGCGCAAAAGACGATCCCGGTTCCGCTTGTCATCGGCCACGAATTCGTGGGTGAAATTGTCGAAGTGGGCGCGAACGTCGCGGACTTTTACCCTGGCGAGATTGTCAGCGGCGAAGGGCATGTGGTTTGTGGTCGGTGCCGCAATTGCCTGGCAGGACGGCGTCATCTGTGCGCGCATACCGAAGGCGTAGGAGTCACGCGGGCAGGAGCCTTTGCCGAATATATCTCTTTGCCCATGAGTAACATCTGGCGACATCACCCTGGGATTGACGAGGATATTGCGGCGATTTTTGATCCCTTCGGCAATGCCGTACACACGGCGCTTTCGTTCCCCGTGCTGGGCGAGGATGTGGTCATCACCGGTGCCGGACCAATTGGTTTGATGGCGGCCGCCGTAGTTCGCCACGCTGGAGCGCGCTATGTAGTGATTACCGACGTCAATCCGCATCGGCTCGCACTGGCACGGCAAATGGGTGTGACCGCGGCGCTCGATACTCGAACTGAAAGTCTAGCCGCCGTGCAAAAGCGGCTTGGCATGACGGAAGGCTTCGACGCGGGCCTGGAAATGTCCGGCAACACCTCGGCGTTTCGCGAGATGTTGGCCAACATGAGCCACGGGGCTAAGATTGCGATGCTGGGCATCCCGGAAGGAGAGATGTCCATTGACTGGCGCGCGGTGATTTTCAACATGCTGACGCTCAAGGGCATTTATGGCCGTGAAATGTATGAGACTTGGTACAAAATGACCGTGATGCTCCAGTCTGGGTTGGATATCCGCCCCGTCATCACTCATCGCTTCGATTACCAGGAATTTCACAAGGCGTTTGAGGTGCTCGGGAGCGGCGAAGCCGCCAAGGTGATCCTCAACTGGAACTGATCGGGGTCAAACAATGCTGGCATTGCCTTCACCCGCCGCTTGCGGCGAGGCTCCGGTAAGGAGATAGAATAAACCCGAGTTCGCAAGTTGAAAAACAGAGGTGTCAAATCAACTCCATGAAATTCAGCGATACAGCAGAGGAGGAAAAATGAAGAGAATTTTAGGGCTTTGTTTGTTCGCTTTATGCCTGATCCCGTGGGGGAATGTGGCAGCCTTCGCCCAAGCAAGTAATGGCGGCCGAAGCAGCCAGCCCGTTGTCGAGGTTTCCTATTATAAGCTGCCGCCAGGGCGCCAGGACGAGTGGCTTGCTTTATACAAGAAGTGGCACTACCCCATTATGAAATGGTATAAGGCGCATGGTCTCGTAACCAGTGAAACTGTCTACACGCGGGCATCTCATGAGCTATCGCCGTCGTGGGACATTGCAATTATGATCATTGCTCCTCCTCCAGATCAGGCGAAAAAATCGCCGCTGACGCGCGCCCAGGTTATTCGTCATGTGTTTCCCAACATCGACGAATATGTGAAAGGGGAGAAAGCGCGCTGGGGTATGACTCTCGCGCATTGGGATGAGCGCTGGGTGCGGGTCGATATCGAGAAAAACCCTTCGCTCTACTACCCAGCCCCGTAGCAGGACTAAAACGAGTTGCGGCGGCTTGAGCGTCAGCAACTCATTGCGGCGAGGCAGGCTGAGATCCGGAGAGCGCGAACGAATATCATGCGGCTCACGCCTCCAGCTTGCCTTTTGCCGCAGTGCGGATCGCTGGAAACCCGCTGTAGACACAGGGAGAAGTTGTGAAAAAACACATTATCCTATTCAACTTTATCTTGATCTTGTGCTTTGCGTTGCAAGCCGCGGCGCAGTCGGCAGCGCCATTGAAATTGATTCAAACCATCGGGATGGTGGACGTCCCATGGGGCCCTTACACTGACCATCTGGCGGTCGATGTGGCTGGCCGGAGGCTCTTTGCCACACCGCAAGCTCGCCACAGCGTTCAAATTTTCGACATCGGCACCGGACACCTTATTCACGAATTGGCCGGGATGGGCAATCCGCACTCCGTGCTTTTTCGGAGCGATCTAGACCGGATTTACGTAACAGATGGCGGCGATGGCCTATTGCGAATCTTCAGCGGACGTGATTACCACGTTCTCAAGCCTGTCAAACTTCTTCTGGATGCTGACTCCATCGGATACGACCCCGCCACCAAGTACCTTTACGTCACGAATGGCGGCGAAAACGCGAAATTGCCCTATTCTCTAATTAGTATCGTTGATACAACCAGCGATCGGCATGTAGGTGACATCAAAATTCAGGCTAAATCTCTGGAGGCGATGGCGCTCGAAAGAGCCACCTCCAGAATGTATATCGATATTACGGATAAGAACGAGATAGGAGTCGTCGACGGAGAAAAGCGGATATTGATCGCAACCTGGCCTGTCACGAAGGGGAAAGAGAACATTGCCATTGCGCTCGATGAACGGCATCACCGGTTGTTTGTGGGTTGCCGTAACACTGATATGCGCGGCGCTATCGTAGTGATGGATACTCAGACGGGAAAAGAAACGGGGACGGTGCTTCCAATCGGTGGGTGGGTTGACTATCTGGCCTTTGATCCCGCAAATGGGCGGCTCTACGCTGTGTGCGGTACAGGATATGTTTATGTCTACCAAGAGCGCGAACCAGATCGTTACGACTTGCTCGGAAGGGTTGAGACAGCCGTTATGGCCAAGACAGGCCTGCTGGTTCCCAAACTCAATCGTTTTTTTGTGTCGGTTCCACACCTCGGAAGCACGGACGCAAAAATCTTGGTCTATCGCGTCCAATGACCGTTTGTCACGAAAAGGTCCCTGCGGGCTTTTGAAAGGAACGAGGCGCCAACTTCATGGCGCCACCGAGGTCGCAGATTTCCATGAAATCTTCTATCACGGCGAGATTTATCTCCTAGCTAAGAAAGGGAATAATGGGATTTTCCACGGACGCAATTCATACAGGTCAAGAGCCTGATCCTGCGACGGGAGCGGTGATCGCTCCCATTTACCAAACCTCGACCTTCGTTCAAGAAGGATTGGGCCACAACAAGGGATACGAGTATTCGCGCAGGTCGAACCCCACACGCGCGGCTCTGGAGCACAATCTTGCTCAGCTTGAGGGAGGGCGGTTCGGCTTCGCATTCGGCTCAGGCATGGCGGCCATTAACGCGGTGGTGACCTCGCTCAGGACCGGAGACCACATCGTGGCGGGGCATAACCTCTATGGCGGCACGTTCCGGCTCTTAGACTATGTTAGCAAAGACTTTGGGCTGTCCGTCACGTTCGTCAACACAACCCGCCTTGATGAAGTGGAGCGGGCTTTCCGCCCAGAGACGCGGTTGCTTTACGTCGAGACTCCCACGAATCCTGTGATGGAAATTACAGATATCGCCGCCGTTTCTGCGCTTGCCCGCCATCACAAGATTCCTGTCGCCGTAGACAACACGTTCATGAGTCCATACCTGCAGCGTCCGCTCGAATTGGGAGCGGATATTGTTATACACAGCACGACCAAATACCTAAACGGGCACAGTGACAGCATCGGCGGGGCGGTCATCCTGAATGACCCGCACCTTGCTGAACGCGTGGGCTTCATCCAGTACGCGGCGGGCGCAATTCTCGGGCCGATGGATTGCTGGCTCGTTTTGCGCGGTGTGAAAACGCTTGCTCTCCGCATGCAGCAGCATTGTAAAAATGGAATGGCGGTAGCTGAGTTCCTTCAACATCACCCCAAGGTGAAGCAAGTCTATTACCCCGGCCTTCCTACTCACCCTCAGCACGAACTAGCTAAGCGGCAGATGAAGGGTTTTGGCGGCATGCTCTCATTCGAGGTGGGTTCACTGGAGAATGCCACGAAACTGCTGAATTCCGTTCGCCTATGCTCGCTCGGCCAAAGCTTGGGCGGGGTCGAGACGCTGATCGCTCATCCTGCTACGATGGCGCACGCGAACGTCCCTGCGGAGGTCCGTGCGCGGCTTGGCATCTCCGATGGTTTGGTGAGGATTTCGGTTGGGATCGAAGACACTGAAGACATCCTCGCCGATCTCGACTTAGCTCTTCGAACGCTGTGAATATGCGGCAAAGCGGTCTTCTAATACTTCTTGTCAGTCACAAGTTCTACAATCAGCTTTGCACTTGCACCGCGTGCGGCGATAGCAAAACCGCACCTCTGGATCAGACCAAATTGTGAGGCCCCTCACGCCGTACAGAAAAAGCGCTGGAATACTGAATTCAGTGAACCCCTAGCTCAAGACGCAGAATCACCTCTTCTTCACGGACGCTGACACTAACCCTGTTACATCCTCTACCGCGCAAACGAAATTACGGGCGTCATCTGTGCTCCCGGTTCCTATCCACTTTGCTGCCTTGGGATAGGCGCAGACCGGTCGCGTGCGATCCACCACGCCATGAGTGAGATGAGATCCGACGATCTGGTCCGGCGCGATGCCGCGCTCTACCCATCGGTCGAGAGCATCGAGCCAGTCGTTTTCTGGACTGGATTTAACAGAGGCGGGGTTGTTTCCATACGCGCCTCCGAACGGGCTGGGGCCAGGACCGCCGCCACAGTGGGACATTCCGGGCACCATAAACAGCCGGAAGAAGCTCACCGTTTTGTCCGGCCCGCCCATCGTTTGCGTGACCGCCTCATAATAGTTGATGGCATCCTGCGGGGGACCGATCGGGTCCGCCCAGCCGCTGTACATCACAATCTTGCCGCCCCGCGCCTTGAAAGCGGCGAGGTTCGTGCTCATGGCGTTGAGAACGGCCATCTTCCGGTCGGCGTAAGCCAGATCGCGGTCGAAGTCAAAAGTGCGCCAGCTCCAGTTTGGGTCGTCAAACACCCAGTACTTCCACAAATCGAGCCGGGGCGGCTGCGAGCCGCCAGCAAAAACGGTATTCCAACCGCCGAACTGGCTATTTGCCGGAAATTCGCTGCCCGGCTCATATCCGGGAATAATCTGCTCGCCAGTGCGCGGATTGCGCGCGCCTTCGTAGATTTTTCGTACCGCCTCAACTTGTTCCGCTGAAAGACAATGGCTGTAGTTTGCGCCATGGCATTGCAGAGTTCCCGGATCGAAGTGGCAGAGGCGCGGGTCGCTGATAATGCCATCCTTGATGCCGTCGAGGGCGTCACAGGCAGCGATTGCCGCCTTGTTGATGAGCTTCAGCTTGTCCACCGGGAGAATGCTTGCTCCGTTCTTATGGCTCGCTTCATAGGCCCAGAGAAAGCCCGTATTGAGGTGCGTCCGGTTGTTGCCGGGGTCGCCCGCAACGATGCCGTCGTAATCGGAGGGGAAGCGCTGAGCTTCATTCAGCCCCTGTTCGCCTCCGGTCGAGCAACCCCTAAAGTATGCGTAGCGCGGGAAGCGGCCGTAGTAGTCGCGGATGATTAGCTTGGCCGCTGCGGTCGTCACGTGCAAGCCGCGATACGCCCAATCGATGATCTTTTCGGGATGCCCCACCGCAAACTTAACGTCGTCGCCTTTATGACCGGTGTCGGTACTAGCCGCAGCATAGCCCCGGCGGAGCGCGTCCGCCAGCGCTCCGTAGCTGATGCTGCCGAAGTAGCCGCCGTTTCCCGCGCCCAGGAACTTGCCTTTCCAGGCCTGAGCCACTGGCAGCCAGACTTCAAAGTTGATTACCGAATCGCTGGTTGGCCGCGCAACTCCTATCACCCGGCAGAACGCTGGGACGATGGCGGGACGCGACAGGCCGGTGGGACCGGCCTCTTTCGGTGGAGTGAAGATCCCCGCAGGCACATCAATAGCGGAGGTGATCGTAATGTTTGGCAGCGTCAGGGCGGTGAGACTGGAGCACGGCCTTGCAGCAGCCGCACGCGAAACCGTCGCTGCTGCAGCAAGCAGCGTCGCACAGAACATCAAGCGGCTCATCATGAGCGTTCTTCTTGACGATAAGACTCCAAGCAGTAGCATGAGACAGCCCTGCTCGCTCATGTAATTCTCCTGCCCGCGTATACGACGACGGGCGAGCCTTCGGCGATGAATGCAGAATCAGGTTTTTCTTTTAAAGTCCGCGCGAGCTCGGCACCATATAGGTTTGCGGCATCGCCTTCAAATCCGGCGCTCGTAGCCATACGCATCCGCCAGGGCGCGTGCTCCACCTTATATTCCAGGCAACCACCTCCACGGTGTGCGCTGTAGCCCCAATAGTGCTCGGAAATAAATTGCTCGATGCTTTCTTTCTCAGGGACACGGGCTATTCCCGAACCCTGCGCATATAGGCGGTTCCAGCGTCCTTTGTCCCGCCACCGATACTCAAGCGCCATACCACATTGACGTGAATCGGTTAGATCAATCGTGTGCTCCATTGGGAAACGAACATAGTGCTCGTTATAAGCGAGACGCGCAATTGCTGCGATCATCAGCCTCGGCACGACCTCACGGATAAAAACGACGCCCCTTCGAACTTCTTTGCCGTTGTGGCGCCGGACATAAAAGCGCAAGTTCACCTCATCGAAGTCCCGATGGAACGGAAATGGAATCTGGTAGACCCTAGTGCGGAGAAAACGAAAGCCAACCAGACTAATGAAGGTTCTACCGTCGAATGAATCAAGCTCAGTGCCCAGCGGAACGTAGGGCCACAAGATCTCGGGGTTAACTTTGTAATTCAACATTACTAGATAACGCCACTCAGCGGAAAGGAATCGCCGCTCGGGAGAGGCGTTATGGTAATTGCGATCTCCGATTTTCATCGAGGGTGCACTCGCGTGCGCGATAGAGCGTGAAATATCGAGCAAGCTTGCCGGCGGTGCGCTTCTCAGAGAAGCCATTCGTTTCAATGGATATGTTTTACCTTTTTCTGCATGTAGTCCATCAGCAGATACTGGCCGAGCGTGTACGGAGTGGTGAAGTAGGCCTTGCCACGGCAGATTTCCGTCACCTTCTGGACAAAATTGATGAGGCCGTAATCGGAGGCGAGCATGAAGGTGTTGATGAGGATTCCGTTGCGCCGGCAGCGCGCGACTTCGTGAAGCGTTTCCGAGACCACGAGCGGGTCAAGGCCGAAAGCGTTCTTGTAAATATGCCCGTCGTCGAGCGTGAGAGCAGAGGGCTTGCCGTCCGTAATCATCACGATCTGGCGCATGTCCTTCTTCTGGCGGGAAAGGATGCGCTGCGCCAGGCGCAGGCCTTCGCGAGTGTTGGTGTAATAGGGGCCTACCTGCGCGCGAGCGAGCTGGCCGAGGGGAATCTCTTCCGCCGAGTCGTGAAACAGCACCATGTGCAGCGAGTCGCCGGGATATTGCGTGCGGATCAGATGGGTGAGCGCGAGCGCCACCCGTTTGGCGGGGGTAAACCGGTCCTCCCCGTAGAGGATCATGCTGTGGCTGCAATCGAGCATCATGACGGTGGCGCAAGAGCTTTGATATTCGCACTGGCGCACCTGAAGGTCTTCGTAATCCAGGTCCAGCGGCATCTTCAGGCCCGCGCGCTGAATGGCAGAGAGCAGGGTTTGGTTGACGTCCAGGTTCATGGTGTCGCCGAATTCATAGCGGCGAGTCGAGCCGTCGGCTTCGACGCCGGTTGCCAACTCGCGCGTATCGTGGCGGCCAAAGCTGGATTTGCCGAGCGAGCCGAGCAGGTCCTTAAGCGTTTTGAAGCCGAGAAAGTCCAGCGCCTTATCCGTCACTTCAAACCGCACCTGGCCTTCGCGGCCGTTGGTTCCCATGCCGCGCTTTTGGGTGATCTCGCCCCGCGGCGTATGCGGGGCGTCAATCGTGATGTAGCCTTCCTCAGCCAGGCGCTGAAGCAGTTGCTGAATGAGGTCGTGCAGCCGCGACTTCTCAAAAGCCTCGGGGCTGTTTAGAAACTCCTCCATGAGGTCCTGCGGGATCATTCCCTTATCGTGTAGCGCTTCAAGCAGCGCCTGCTGAAGCTGCTCCATCGTGCGCTCGGGGTCCATTTCATAGAACTCGGAGAATTGGCGCTCAAAGCCGCTATCCAACAGAAAATCTTGCAGAAGCTGGAGCAGGTCTTCAGCCGAAAGACCCTCGAAAGGGTCGCCGGTATATTTGGTGTACTTGATATATTTCATGGCAGCCCTTTTTCGCGCTGTAACCGCGGCCTTGCAGCGGTGGTTTGCCTTCCGTCAGCGAAATGCTGCGGACTTACAAAACAAGTCCGCGCTACCCCGCTATTCGCAGACATCCAAAGGCGATGTTTGCGCCACCCACCCCGATCGGCGATCACAGATCGCCGCTACAGATGCTAATTCAGCGACCGTCGCCTTGCCGCAGCGGGGCTAGGTCCGGGTTCTTCAGCCTCAGGTTGCGCGTGGCGCGCCTCAACGTGGTAGCCGAGTTCTTCATTGCGGCTGATTTTCTTGAGCGCGTAAAGACCTTCGAGTACGAACTCGGCGCCTGACACCTGAATCGCCTTGTCATCCTTCGGCTTAATGCCCAGCCGCTCCACGCTTTCGAGGAGGCCCTGAATTTTCTTGAATTCCGGGAAAAGCTGCTCGGTGGGAGCGCCCTCGGCCACCTTGAGGTTGCCGCCCATCTCGAACCATTTGACGATGCCGTGCAGCGGCACGCCCTCAAAATACTTCCGGAAGGTGCGGGCGGTCGCCTGGCGGATGATCTCGCGGGCGACGGGTTCAGCGCCGCGCAATTCGCCTTCGTATTCAAGCTCGAATTTCCCGGTGAGGGATGGCAGGGAGGCGTAAACGTCGGAGAGCCGTGGCGCGACCAGGTTTTCGCGGTTCGTGAGTGCGCGGCGCTCCGCGTTTGAGATTACGTTTTCAAGACAAGTGATGGGCATGCGTTGGCTCACGCCGCTGCGTTTGTCAATCTTCTTTTCCTGGCGCGCTTCAAAGGCGATGCTCTCCACCACTTCGGGGATGAACGGCAGGATCACGGTGCGCATACGGCCGTCGCGCTCGGTCCAGGCCTCCTGGGCGGTGATGGCCATGGCGTGATCGAGCGTCTGTGGATAATGCGTGCGGATTTCTGAGCCAATGCGGTCCTTGAGCGGCGTAATGATCTTGCCGCGCGCCGTGTAGTCCTCCGGATTGGCGGTGAACACCAGCGCCACGTCCAGCGGCAAGCGGATGGGATAACCCTTAATCTGCACGTCGCCTTCCTGCATGATGTTGAACAGTCCAACCTGGATTTTCCCGGCGAGGTCCGGCAATTCATTAATAGCGAATATGCCGCGGTTGGCGCGGGGCAGCAGCCCGTAGTGAATGGTGAGCTCGCTTGAGAGCGCGTGACCGCCGCGAGCCGCTTTGATGGGGTCAAGATCGCCAATCACGTCCGCAATGGTGACGTCCGGGGTGGCAAGCTTTTCAACGTAGCGCTCGCTGCGCGGCAGATACTCGATCGGTGTTTCGTCGCCGCGCTCCCGCGCCAGTTCCCGGCAAGCCTGGCAGATGGGATTGAATGGAGCGTCATGAATTTCGCAGCCGGCGATGTAGGGAATTTCGTCGTTCAGGAGCCCGGTGAGCGCGCGCAGAATGCGGCTTTTGGCCTGTCCCCGCAGGCCCAGGAGGATGAAATTATGCCGCGAAAGGATGGCGTTTTCGATCTGTGGGATGACGGTATCGTCAAAGCCGATGATGCCCGGAAACACCGGCTCGCTGGCTTTCAGCTTCCGTATGAGATTGGCGCGCATCTCATCCTTCACGCTCAACCCATGCCAATTCGCTTTCTTGAGTTCCCCAACGGTTTTTACTTTTTCCATGGCTTCATTATAGGGGAGCGGGAAAGTCAACTCAACGAATGGGCAGCCG
>Ga0070737_10007047_pt1 | contig 10064 bp, 11 predicted proteins | sample Coa_R1_10_FD_66438 | JGI IMG/M metagenome (GOLD analysis project Ga0070737, IMG submission 66438) | Surface soil microbial communities from Centralia Pennsylvania, which are recovering from an underground coalmine fire - Coalmine... | ecosystem: Environmental > Terrestrial > Soil > Unclassified...
TTCCGTGCGCGAGATCCCAAAACCGTCCAGCTCAGCGAAGGTCGACGACTCGCCGGTGCCGAAATCCGCCCGTCCATGGCTTACCAGGTCCAGCGCCCCGACCCGCTCAGCGACCCGTGCCGGATGGTTGTAGGCGGGCGGCAGCAGGGTGATACCGGAGCCCAGGCGAATGCGCTTGGTACGCTGACTGACCGCGGCCAGAAACGTCTCAGCCGCCGAGGTGTGCGCGTACTCCTCCAGAAAATGATGTTCCACCTGCCACAGGTAGTCGATTCCGGCCTTATCGGCGACCTCGATTTGCTCCAGACCCTGTTGCCAAAGCTTGTACTCGGAATCCGGAGCCCACGGCTTAGGCAGTTGCAGAACCTCTAAGATGCCGAATTTCATTCAATACCTCCTGCTTGCGGCGACCCTCGCCGAAGGCTTCTAAGGCAAAAGACGGACCAGCCGCCATGTCCGCATTTAGGGAGGATCTGGCCGTGATCCGTGCCTCGCGGGAGCGACGCTGTATGCCCCGGGGACGCAAATGGCGCCGATCGCGCCACCGGTCCGGTTCTCAGGCGGCCCTCATGGAGCGCGATTCACACGTACTGCAGGTATGGGTACAACACCGATACTAGCGTGGGAGCCGGAACGACTTTGCGTACTACATCAGCGTGCACGCGCCCCACGGATCGTTGCGGCATACGACTCGCGCGCGTTTTTTGCGATGGCCGAGGATGCTTTCGGAATCGCTATTCGGACAGATTGCGAACGTGGAAGAACGTGGTATGCCACCAGGCGCGAAACCACGGCGCGCCGCTACGTTCGCCGTACACCACTCCCACCGCGTGCATGCCGTCGGCCTCGATAGTGCAGTCGAGGTCGGTTACCTCATCGACGGGGAAGGTTGGATTGCCGAACCCTGCCGGCACACGGAACTCGTCGAAATGCAGGTAGGCACGCATCCTGGCGTAACTGCGTCCGTCGGTTGATACGAGTTGCAACTGGCCACGAGCGTTGATAATGCGGGCGGCGCGCCCGGGCAGTCCCTGACTTCCGACTCCGGTGTCGGTAAAGGTCAGCTGAAACGGCCCGTTGCCGACACGCCGGTAGCAGAGCATGTAGGTCTTTGGCGTCCATACCACGCCCAGCTTCGGTGCGCCGGGCAGACGCACTATCCGATCCACGCCGTCCACCACACCTTGCCAGCATCCGCGAAAGACTGCCGGCAGGACCGGCTGGGATTGCGGTTGCGCCGGGGGCGGTTGAGGCGGCGGTGCTTGCGGCTGCGCGGCCGGCAGCGGCGCCTGCGGAATCGTCCGGACGCTGTTTTCTGAAGGCACGGGAGACGCCGGCGGCCTAACGCGCGGCCGCAGCGGCTGCGTGGACTGGCTGCGCGGCATCGGCAACTCCAGCGTCTGCTGCGCTCCTACGGCACTGGGCACGAAAAGACTCAGCATCAACACCAAAAGATGCACGGCGCGCGCACGCGTGCCGTGAAACTCCGCCATTTTCTTCGCACTTGTCATCCAGCCGCCATTGTAGCGCATGATCGATGCCAGGGCTGAGCATCGATGTCGGGGGCTGGAGCGACTTTGCGTGCTTCATCAGCGTAAACGCGCCGCACGGATCGTTGCCGGAGGAGGTAAAGGGGCACGTGCGCCCTTGCGCGGACATGAATGATCGCCCGCGAGCTGAGAACTCGAATTGGGCCGGGGGGGCGGCGCCGCTGCCGCGTCACGATCGAGGCGCCGCACCGTGCGTTGCGCTGCACCGCGCCAAAGGACGCAACGAGAGCCGGCAAAGCCGCCTCTGCTAGAGGCTATCTACCGCTACGCCCGGAGCTGTGTCGCCCCGGGCCTCCTGCTTCATTTCAAATATTCCCGAATCACCTTGCCGCCCCATTCCTCGCCTCCCACCGGACGGCGATAGCGGTACTTCAGATACCAGCGGTCGCCGCGCTTTTCGAAATCCCAGTGATTGAAGCCGCAGGTGAAAGCTTCGTAGGTCTCTCCCTTCTTGAGAAATACCACCGAGTAGCCCTCGGCCCAGGCGGTGTTGCCGTTGACCCGGATAAAGTAGTTCATCGAGGTATGCTGACAGCGGCCCTCGATCGACTTGTGCCCGCCCTGGGGGCTGGCGATGAAGTCCATCAGTTGCTCCTTGCCGGCCCATTTCATGGTGGGGCTTAGATCGATGGTGCCGTCCTCGGTGTAGTTGTTGACGTATTCCTCGGAGCGCCCCAGGTCGGCATTGAAGGAGTAGCGCGACAGGCATTCGCGAATCTTTTCCTGATCCTCCAGCACCTGTAGCCGCGCTTCCAGTTCCTTGACACGCTTTTCCAGATCCATGGCCTGCCTCCTTTTTGTTTACCGCCAAGCTCTACCGAACCCATGCATCCAGGTGCAAGCTGAAGCGGATCGGGGAAAAGTTGTCAGGCGCCCGCGCAGGCCGCGGGTCCCATCAGGCTGCGGCGGCTGATTTCAGCCCGCGTACTCTGAGGCTCAGCGCCAGCAGCGCGATTCCGAACAGCAGCGCATAGATGCCGATCACCCAGATCAACGCCAGGGCGCCGGCGCCGGGATGGGTCATCAGGATGATGGCGAAGACAATCGAGGCCAGGCCGCCCACCAACAGCCAGAACTCGCCGCTGAGCTGCTTGCGCAGTCGGAAGGCGGCGGCGATCTCCAGCACGCCCGTGGCCAGGTTCCACGCTGCGATGTAGAACAGCAGCGCGACCGCGGTCAATCCCGGCTCGAAGAAGGTGATCAGGCCGACACCGATGCCGAGCAAGCCTTCGAGCAGCAACAGCCACATCGACTCCGACTCATCGCCGCCCCCCAGGGCATGGATGACGGCGAAGATGCCGTCGACGAACGCATAGGCGCCAAACAGGATGATCAACGTCGCGAGCGTGATTCCCGGCAGCGTGATGGCGAGGAGGCCGAAGATAATCGCCGCCACTCCACGCAGGGCAATCAGCCACCATCGCCGCGCCAAAAGACCGAGCATCAGATGCAATCCTCCTTTCGCGGTTGTCAGGCGGCCCATGATCGAGGCAGGCGTTTCGCCTCAAGGCCCCGACAATGGAAACAATTTGTAGCAGGGCGGGTGGAAGTCCACCAGCGTGGCAGGGGGACAAAAGGCCGGTGCTAGTCGGCGTCGATCTCTTCGGCGATGATTTCGGCCGTGTCGTGCAGGCTCATGAAAGAACTGAAGGCGAACATGATCAGGGTGAGCCAAACGGGGGTTCGGTGACCCCTCCCAATCAGCGTCAGGCCAAGGGCGGCGGCGGCCAGCGGCAGCAACACCTTTAGGTCGACCGCATTGTCGGTGGCTTCCCGCACCAGATCGTCAAGTTCGGCCACCGCCAGGGTCAGCGCCTGAGCAACATCGGAGCGGGACGACTTTCCGCTCCGCTGACGGCGGTGCGCCATCGGTTGGGCCGCGGCTGGCTCAACCACGAACGGCAGTGCGCCGCCGTCGCCCGGTGCAGACGTCCCGTGCAGATCGAGCTCGACATCGGGCGCGTGCAGGACCAGGATCGAGCCGGTCAGGGGATTGCACGTCACCTCCAGCACGCCGGGCAGCATCGAAAGCCGGGCACGGGCATTGTCGAAGAAGTCGCTATCGGCCTTGGCCGAGGGAATGCGCAGCCGGATGCGGCCGGGGGTACGATGGGCGATTGAGGCGCTTGGAAGCATCGTGTCGTTCCTCACCTTGGTGTTTCCCTTCGGAACGCCGCCTGTCTCCAACGGACGCACACGGAGCGCGGCGCGTCGGCGACCACAACCTATTTCAGCCAAGCGCACCTAACGGGCGAGCGCAAGTCCCGGCTGGAGCCGGGCGAGGCGAGGGGGACCGGAAATTGCACCGGTGCAATGATGCGCGCATGTTGCGTTAGCTGGTTGCAGGAGGCCCGGATGGATGTGCTGAAAAATTGGCCGCAACGTTACGGCGAAGCCTTTTCCGAAGTCTGCGAGGTAGTGCGGACAGTAGAGATTGCGACCCGGACGCGCTACGGTCTGGCGGGCGAAATCTACCGCGTCGAAGTGCTGCAACAGGCCACCAGCGGCCAATGCCGGATGCGATACCAAGTGCGTGCCGACGGCCGCTGGGTCGAGGTCAACCTCGGACATGCCGGACCCGTTTCCGACCCGGATGCGGCGCTAGGCGAGGCCTTGGCCGCGGTCGCGTCGTGCGCGCATAGCGCGCGCTGATTCGCCGCGACGGCCGCGGGTGGACAGCTCAGCTTTGTGCCACCTTGATTTGCAACAGCCTCTGCGCGGCGCTCCATTGCGTATCGGAGCCCAGCTTGGCGCACAGGACCTGCATCTTTTGTGCGATGATCTGCGAGCGCGCCGCGCCGGCCCGGTGCGCCTGGCAGCTGCGGATCACGGTCGGATAAAGGTTGATGCGCCGGATGGTGTCGTCCAGCTCCAGCACGAAGACGAACGATTCGTCGTTGCGCTCCACCTCATCGACCGCGTAGTCGTCAACGAAGTTGCCGGCGCAATAGAGAATCGGACGGCCGCGATAGATCTCCACTCCCCGAAAGACGTGCCCCGAGTGACCGAAGATCACATCGGCACCGCGGTCGATCAGGGCGTGGGCGAACGTGCGATGGGCGGGTGGCGGCTCGTAGCCCCAATTGGGCCCCCAATGCGCCGAAACTATCACTTTATCCACCGCCTTGCGGGCCTTGGCGACCGCGTCCAGCAAAGCCGCGGCGCGCTCGTCGTCCAGATCGATCGGACAATACCAAACTCCGGCGCGGGTGGGCTTGGCCTCCCAGTCAGGCTCATTGTCGGTGAAGGCCAAAACCCCGATCCTGCGCCCTTTGACTGTTGATACGGCCAGGGCGCTGGCGGCGGCCAGGTCGGGGCCGGCGCCCGCGTGGCGAATTCCCGCCGCGTCCAGCGCTCGCAGCGTATCGAAAAGCGCATCGCGGCCGAAATCGAGGCTGTGGTTATTGGCCAGCGTCACGGTGTCGATGCCGGCGGCTTGCAACACCGCCAGATTCTTCAAGTCAGAGCGAAAATGAAACGCTTTCAGCTCGGGCTCCCAAGGCTCACCGCGATCGGAGATGACGCATTCGAGGTTGCACGCGCGCCAGTCCGTGCCAGCAAACAGCGCCAGCGTGTCTCCCCAGGGATAGGCGGCGTCTTGCTGACGCAAGACCTCGTTAACCCCGCGCCCCAGCATCACGTCGCCGACCAGCAGCAGACGCAGCCCGGTGGTTGAATCTGCCATGCCTCAGCATCGCAGCAAATAGCGGACCAGCTTGAGCTTCAAACAGGAGAATTGCCACCTGGACAGTGCCTCTGACGGACAGACAATCGCGCCTGACAGCGCGAACTCTCTCCGCTTCGGTCGAGATGACAGAAATGGAATGGCCGGCGAGGACAGTGGACCACAGCGTGACGCCAGGAGCGCCAGGGGGCCACCCAGTCAATCCCCGCGCGGGGTCGATGGCGGCGATGATTTGGGCGGTACCGGGGGCGAAGGCTGCCCTGGAGTTGGTTCTTTCCTCAGCACCGCCAGACGGCGCAAATGCGGTTCTTCCTTCTGGCGCAAATACTCGCGCATCTCGGGCAGATTGGCATAAAGTTGCACGAACGCCCCGGGACTGATGCGGAAGACCTGGGCCTCGGTCACCGTGCGCACGGTGGCGCGATGGGGCAGATTGCGGCGCAGCAGCGCCACATCGCCGAAATGGTCGCCCGGACCCAGCCGATCGACCACTTCGGCACCGCCGTCGGGCCGGCGCGATACCACCTCCACCGTACCCGACTTGATCACGTAGACGTGGCGGCCGGGGTCGCCTTCCTTGAAAATGACGTGCCCCGGCGAAAATTGCTCCAACACCATCGCGCGCTGCGAAAGCATCGCCACGACCACGAAAATCACCACGCCCACCACGATCAGTACCTGCACCGCGCCAAAGCCCAACAACAGGTAGGGATTGAGCGTCGCCACCGCGGCGATGCCGAGCAGCGCAACCGACCCGATGAGGACCTGCGCCACGCCCAGCAGGCGCGCCGGCCAGTCACCCCGGATCAATTCCCCGATCGATGCCATCGTCAACCCGCCTTGACCCCCGCTTTGGCTCGTCCCGGCAGCATGTGGCCGGGCAGATGGCAGTCGGTGCACAGCGTCTTGTCCTCGAGCAGGTCGCGCGCCACCACCCCGCCGGGGTCGGTATGCGAATCTTCTCTCATGAACTTGCGCGCGCCGTTATGGCATTTCAAACACAGCAGGTTTGGAAAGGGCTGACTCATCTTGATTGGCACTTGATAGGTGCCAGTCAGCTCGCGCCAGGCATCCTTGAGGCCCGAAAGCTTGGCGCTGAACGTGCCATGCACGCCGTAGTTCGCGTGACAGGTGTAGCATTCCTCGCCCGGCGCGAAGCGGTCCTGGTAATGGGTGGCAGCCAGCGACTTGCCCTCAGGCGCGAGCATGTCGTTGACGTAAGGATCCATCGACGGATGGCATGAGGCGCAAAACCGCTCCTGCTTGGAGTACTCGAAAATAGTGAAGTTGCCGAAGGGCAGCAGGAACAGGGGAAAGATGCACAGCCCCAGCAGATGCAGCCACAACGCATTGCCCTCGGTCTGGCGTCCGCGGTACAGCACCAGCGACAGTCCGATACAGAACAGGATCAGCAGGCACAGGACGAAGGTGAAGACGATATTCCATTCCAGCGCCGAGCCCCACTCGAGGAACACGCCGTGTACACCTCGCATCTGGTGCCATATTTCGGAAAACATCGCGGATTAACTTCGCAGCGATTACCTCTTATCTGACAGCTTCCTTCGGTCAGGGAGAGGGGGATCCAAATATGCTGCGTTGCCTCACCTCGCACGCACCTGTGGACCCGGTCCGCAGCTACAAGCCGGGAAAGGTCGCTGCGCGCTCTAACCCGCCAACCGCTCGGCGGTCAAGCGCACATGTATGCCTCAAGCAAACATACAGTTTCGGGTCTATTTAGCCAGTGTGCGGATGAACGCCAACATATCCTGGATTTGAGCGTCGCTCAGCTTGCCGCCAAACGGGGGCATCACTGGCGAACTGCCCACCGCTTTGCCGCCCTTGGTGATAATGTCGACAATTTCCTTGTCCGACCATTGCTTCATCACCACTGCCCGGGTCCAGTCCACCGGGCTGGAGGTGGGATGCAGCTTGGCCAGGTCGGGGCCGTTGCCCTTGCCCTCCTTGCCGTGGCAGCGGGCGCATCGTTCGGCGAAGATCTTGGCACCCGCTGCCGCGTCGCCTGCGGCCTGAGCCTGGCCACCTCCAGCGGCCAGCATCAAAGTGGCCGCCAGCACAAGCGCAATCATCCCTAACATCTCCCTTCAACAGCCACCGGCCGCACTTGCGTACTGCGGCGTGGAGCGCCGATGCGCCTCACAGCGCCAGCGACTTGGCCACGGTCTCCCGATGGATTGGGGCGTTGCCGAAATTGGCCTCGCCAGCCAGGGCGCGGCGATGGAACAGATGCATGTCGTGCTCCCAGGTGAAACCGATTCCGCCATGGACCTGGATCGCCTCGCTGGTGACATTCTTGCCCATGTCGGAGGCATACGCCTTGGCCATCGGCACGGCGGTAGCTGCCTCGGGCACGCGTTCATCGACCGTCCAGCAGGCGTAATAGGTAAGCGAGCGGGCGTTCTCGACCGCCACCATCATGTCCACGCACTTGTGTTTGATCGCCTGAAAGGCGCCGATCGGCTTGCCGAACTGCACGCGGGTCTTGGCATACTCGACCGACATATCCAGGGCGCGCTGCGCGGTGCCGACGATCTCCGCGCACAGCCCTGCGATCGCGACATCCAGCGTGCGGCGCAGGATCGGCCAGCCCTGCCCGGGCGCGCCGACCAGCGCCCCGGCGTCGACCTGGACGCCGTCGAATTTCAGGTGGCACAGCCGGCGCGTCATGTCGACGGTCTTGAGCTGCGTGACGGTCAGGCCCTGGGCGTTGCCCGGTACCAGGAACAGGCTGATGCCCTGTTCCGGATCGGAGCCCTGATGGGAGCGCGCGGCCACACCAATACAGCCGGCAACATGCGCGTCGGGCACAAACAGCTTCTCTCCCGACAGCACGTAACTGCCGCCCTTCGATTCCGCCTTGAGCCCGATGCCGCCGGCGTCGAAGCGCCCCGAGGTCTCGGCGATAGCGAGCGTGCCGAGCAAGTCGCCACGGGCCAGCTTGGGCAGCAATTCCTGTTTTTGCGCGTCGGAGCCGCCCTCGAGAATCAGCGGGACTGCGAGCAGCGCGGTGGCAAAGAACGGCCCGGGAAGCAGCGCCTTGCCCGCCTCCTCCATGATCACGGTCAGGTCCAGAAAGGTGCCGCCGGTGCCGCCGTATTGTTCGGGAATCAGCAATCCGGGCCATCCGAGTTCGACGAGCTTTTTGTAGAAGTCGGGGTCATGCGCGCTGTCATGCGCCATCATCTTGCGCACAAAGGTGGTGGGGCAGTTATCGGCCAGAAAGCGCTTGGCCGCATCGCGCAGCATCTCTTGCTCTTCCGAAAACCCGAAGTCCATCGATTCTCCTCCAATACCGGCAGGACCCGCGCCGGCCGCGTGATCATTGAGCTACCATTGTGACTTCCGCCCACGCAAGACCGCTTGGCGCGCGGCGCGGCGCACCCCCGGCGATGGTACCGATGAGGTGCAGGCGGGGCGATCAGTAGCGGATTTCGCCGAAGAACTGGCGCAGCGCCGCCACCATGTCGCGCGGGTTGTCGCCCTGCACGGTGTGGCCGGCCTCCGCGATCCGCATCCAGCGTCCCCGCGGCAGGGTCGCGGCCAGTTTTTCCGCGTTGGCGTCGGAGAAGACGTCGCTTTTGGCGCCGCGCATCACCAGCGCCGGGCAATCAATCCTCTCGACATGGCTCCACAGCCGGCGCATCCCCTCGATATGCTCCTCGATGCGGCTGGCCCCGGCGCGCATGCGGTTGGGGTCCCACTTCCAGGTCCATTTGCCGTTGGGCAACTGGCGCAGGTTGTGATGCAGACTGCGGCGCAACAGCAGCGGGTCGCGGCGCGGATTGAACGCCATCGCCTTTTCGATGAAGGCGTCGATCGAGTCCGCTTCGGGGGTGTCGCGGATAAAATCGCCGATGCGCCGGGTGCCGCCGATGTTCAACTCCGGACCCACGTCGACAATCACCAGTCCTGCCAGGCGCTCGCCATTCTGTCCGGCATAGACGATCGAGTTGAGTCCACCCATCGACTGGCCGATCATCACCGTGCGCCCGATGCCGAGTTGCTCGATGAAGCCGGTGATATCCTCGCAATGGCGCTCATGGCTGTAGTCGTCGGCCCAGTCGCTGTCGCCGTGGCCGCGCTGGTCCAGCGCCAGGCAATGGTACTGCTCGCGCAGCGCCAGGCACACCACGTCCCAGGTATGCGCGGTCAGCGCTCCGCCGTGCAGGAACACCAGCGGCGGACGATTCTCGTTACCCCAGTCCAGGTAATGCAGGCGCAGCTTGCCGACGGTGATGTCGCGGTCCTCGGGGAGGACGACTTCCGGCACGTCGAGGCCGGCAACTTGCGCGGCCAACTTCAGATGTTCGAGTTGTTCGGCGGGATCCAACACGGGTCGATGGCCTTTCTGGTTGGTTGCGGGCGGCTTTCTTATAACAACCGTTTCGCCCGACGTCCAGAAAACGCGCCGGTGCTGTGATAAGCACTAAAGATGTCCGGGTCATAAGCATTAAAGATGTCCGCTAAAGATGTCCGCGCCATGGGATAGAGCCGTGCGGTGGAGGGTATCGAGCTGCGGGGGCAACGGGAGGCGCGGGCGATGACGCGGCAGGAAGTAATTACCAAGGCGATCGCGGGGCAGCTAAGCTGGGCCGAGGCAGCGGGGGTGCCGGGAATCAGGGCGCGGCATATGCGCAGGCTGCGACGCGGGTATGAGCGGTGGGCGATGTCGGCAGTATGGTCAGGCGCAAATCACCTGTTTAGAGGTTTTGGCGAATATGTAACTGCAGCAGGTCGTCGATGGCGAAGATGACTTGAGACAGGCGGCCCGACAGGCGCATAGAAGATGGGCGAAGGCTGCGCCGCGAATG
>Ga0070737_10007049_pt1 | contig 10062 bp, 6 predicted proteins | sample Coa_R1_10_FD_66438 | JGI IMG/M metagenome (GOLD analysis project Ga0070737, IMG submission 66438) | Surface soil microbial communities from Centralia Pennsylvania, which are recovering from an underground coalmine fire - Coalmine... | ecosystem: Environmental > Terrestrial > Soil > Unclassified ...
CCGCCGCCGCCGTGCCCGCCGCCGCCGTGCCCGCCGCCGCCGTGCCCGCCGCGCCCCCGTACGGCCCGCCGCAGCCGGGCCGCCGCGGCGGCGGCACCGCGGTTGTTGAACCCCATCCTGTTCACGATCGCCCGGTCCGCCGCCAGCCGGAACATCCGCGGCCTGGCGTTGCCCGGCTGCGGCACCGCGGTCACCGTGCCGACCTCCACGAAGGCGAACCCGAGCGCGCCGAGCCCGGACACCGCCCGCGCGTCCTTGTCGAAGCCGGCCGCCAGCCCCAGCGGCCCGGGGAACTCCATGCCGAGCGCCCGCACCCGCAGCACCGGGTCCGCCGGCCCGAGCCGGCGCCGCAGCAGCGGCGCGGCCCCCGGCAGCCGGGCCACCCGCCCGAAGACCCGGAGCAGCCCGAACGCCGCGCGGTGCGCCGCCTCGGCGGGCACCCGCCGCAGCACGACCCGGTACAGCAGCTGGTACATCAGCGGCATTATGCCGAACGGCCGTGGCCGCGTCGCCTACGCCACCAGCTCGGACTCGCCGCTGAACGCGCGCCACAGCGCGGCGTAGCTGCCGCCGGCCGCGAGCAGGTCCGCGTGGCTGCCGGCCTCCACGATCGAGCCCCGGTCGAGGACGACGATGCGGTCCGCGCGGGCGGCGGTGCTGAGCCGGTGCGCGACCACGATCGTCGTGCGCGCCGCGGCCAGCTCGCCGACGGCGCGGCTGACCGCGGCCTCGCTGGCCAGGTCGAGCGCGGCGGTCGCCTCGTCGAGCAGCAGGATGGCGGGGTCGGCGAGCTGCGCCCGGGCCAGCGCGATGAGCTGCCGCTGGCCGGCCGAGAGGTTGCGGCCGCGCTCGGCCACCAGGTGCGCGTAGCCGCCCGGCAGCCGGGTGATCATCTCGTGCGCTCCGGCCGCGCGGGCCGCGGCGACGATCTGGGCATCGCTGGCGCCCGGCCTGGCGTACCCGATCGAATCGCGCACCGTCCCGGCGAACAGGTATGACTCCTGCGGGACCACGCCGAGCTGGTGCCGGTAGCCGGCCAGGTCGAAGTCGCGGACGTCGGTGCCGTCGACGAGCACCGCGCCGCTCGTCGCGTCGTAGAACCGCGCGATCAGCTTGACCAGCGTGGACTTGCCCGCCCCGGTCTGGCCGACCAGCGCCACGGTCTGGCCGGGCTCGATGGTCAGGTTGATGCCGCGCAGCGCGGCCGACTGGCTGCCCGGATACCGGAAGCCCACGTCGCGCAGCTCGATGCGGCCGCGCAGCCGGGACACCGGGACGGGGCGCGCGGCGGGCGGCGTGGACGTGCCCAGCCGCAGCAGCCCGGTGATCCTGCGCAGCCCGACCATGGCCTGCTGGTACCCGTCGAAGACCTGGGAGAGCTGCTGGACGGGGGAGAACACCATGTCGATGTAGAGCAGGTAGGCGATCAGCGCGCCCGCGGTCAGCGTCCCGTCGCGGACCTCGCCGGACGCCAGGACCAGCACCAGCGCGCCCGCGACCGTGGACAGGGCCTGCACGAACGGGAAGTAGGTCGCGATGTACCGCTGCGCCCGCCGCCGGGAAGCCCGGAAGGCATCGCTGCGGGCGGCGAACCGCGCCCGGTTCGCCGCCTCGCGGCGGAACGCCTGCGTCACGCGCAGGCCGGCCGCGTTCTCCGCGAGGTCGGCGTTGACGGCGGCGATCTTGTCCCGTGCCTCGGCGTAGGCCCGCGCCGACTTGGACCGGAACACCAGCGTGGCCGCCGCCAGCGGCGGGAGCACGCACAGCACGACCAGGCCCAGCCGCAGGTTGATGACCAGCAGCGCGGCGAGGACGCCGAAGAAGGTGAGCACGGCGCTGACCATGGTGACCACCCCGGTCTGCAGGAACGTGGACAGCGCGTCCACGTCGGTGGTCATCCGCGTCATGATCCGGCCCGACATCTCCCGCTCGTAGAAGTCGAGGCCCAGGCGCTGCAGCTGCGCGAACAGCTTGACCCGCAGCGTGAACAGCAGCCGCTCCCCGTTCCTGCCCACCACCCTCGTCTCGGCGGCGTTGACGGCCCAGTCGCCGAGCACGATGGCCAGCCCGATGCAGGCGACGGCGAGTACGGCGTGGAAGGCCCGGGCCTCGACGCCGTGGTCGATGCCGTTCCTGACCAGGGCGGGCAGCGCGAGCCCCGCCAGGGCGTCCAGGCCGTCCAGCACCAGGCCGGCGGCCAGGGCCAGCGCGAGCGGCCGCAGCAGCCGCCGCAGCGTGAACCGCCCTGGCGGGATTGCCCGCGCCGCGGCGATGTCCACGTCCGGCACGTCCGCGGCCGGGGGCAGCGCGTCGACCATCTTCAGCAGCGCGGGCGACGGCGGCAGGCTGGCGAACGTCCCGCTCATGGTCGCCCCGCCCCCGCCCCCGCCGCCGCCGCGGCCAAGCGAGCGCCGGGCGCCGATGCGGCCAGGGCCGCCGCCGCGCCCGGGACCGGCGCCGGGATCGCCGGCCGCCGGCGGCGGCTGCCCGCCGGGCAGGTCCACGGCCTCGTCCGTCCCCGCCACCAGCCGGCGGTACAGCGGGCAGCGCCCGGCGAGTTCCTCGCGGGTCCCGCTGTCCACCGCCCGGCCGCCGTCGAGCACGACGATCCGGTCGGCCAGGTTCAGCGTCGACCGGCGGTGCGCGATGACCAGCGTGGTGCGGCCGTTTCCGGTCATGGAGCGCAGCGCGGCGTGGATCTCGGCCTCCAGCCGCGGGTCGACGGCCGAGGTCGCGTCGTCCAGGACCAGCAGCCGCGGGTCGGTCAGCAGCGCCCGCGCCAGCGAGACCCGCTGCCGCTGCCCGCCGGACAGCGTCAGGCCCTGCTCGCCGATCACGGTGTCGTAGCCCTGCGGCAGCGAGACGATGAACTCGTGCGCCCCCGCGGCGCGCGCCGCCGCGACGAGCTCCGCCTCGGTGGCCGCCGGCCTGCCGTAGCCGATGTTGGCGCGCACCGTGTCGGAGAACAGGAAGCTGTCCTCCGGCACCAGCCCGATCGCCGCCCGCAGCGAGTCGCGGGTCACGGTGGCCACGTCGCGGCCGCCGATGCTGACCGAGCCGCGCTGCGGGTCGTAGAACCGGGCCAGCAGCAGCGCCATGGTGGACTTGCCCGAGCCGGACGCGCCCACCACGGCGACCGTCTCGCCCGGCTCGACGTGCAGCGTCAGCCCGCGCAGCACCGGCTGGTCCGGCTGGTAGCCGAACCACACGTCGTCGAAGCGGAGGCCGGCCGGGCCGGGCGGCAGCGGCACCGCGTCCGGCCTGTCGGCGATCAGCGGGCGCGCGTCGATGATGTCCAGGACCCGCAGCACCGAGGCCCGCGCCTCCTGGCCGATGGTGACCATCGCGGTGAGCATCCGCACCGGGCCGGTCATCTGCGTCAGGTAGGCGGAGAACGCGAGGAAGGTGCCCAGGGTGATCGCGCCGCGGATGGCCAGCCAGCCGCCGAGCGCGAGCACGCCGACCATGCCGAGCGCCGGGATGGCCTGCAGCGCAGGGTTGTACCTGGCGGTCAGCCGGATCATGCGCAGCCGGGACGCGAACAGCCGCGAGCTGGCCTGCTCCAGCCGCTGCTGTTCCTGTTCCTCCTGGCCGAAGCCCTTGACGACCCGCACGCCGCCGATGGCCTCGTCGACGACGCCGGCGACCTCGCCCGACTGCTGCTGCGCGTGCCAGCTCGCCGGGAACAGCCTGCGCCGCGCCGCGAGCGCGACCAGCCACAGCGACGGCGCGACCGCCGCGGTCACCAGCGTGAGCACGGGCGACAGCGCGACCATGATGGCGACCGAGGCGGCGAACAGCACCAGGTTCCCCAGCGTGACCGGCACCATGGACAGGATGGACTGCACCATGTTCAGGTCGGAGATGGACCGGCCCACGAGCTGGCCGGTGCGCATCTCGTCCTGCCGCGCGCCGTCGAGCCTGGTCAGCGAGCCGAGCAGCTCGGTGCGCAGGTCATGCTGGACGTCGAGGGACACCCGGCCGCCGTGGTAGCGGCGCAGGTAGACGCCGCCGAAGTTCACCGCGGCCAGGGCGAGCAGCGCCGCGGCGAGCGGCCAGACCGACTGCCGGTGCGTCACGATGACGTCGTCGATGATCCGCCGCTGCACCAGGGGGATCGCCGCGGTCGCGGCGGCGGCGGCCACCGCGCCGCCCAGCGCGACCACCACGTCGCGGCGGTACCGCCAGCAGTAGGCGGCCAGCCGTCTCAGCCAGCCGCCATGCCCGTCCCGCGCCACCTCGCCGCTCATCGCCACAAACCTCAACAGCGGCGTGCCGGCATTTAATTTCCCTCGCTAACGACAGCCGCGCTGGCCCCGGAGGCGGGTCGCGCCGTGGCGCATGGAGGCTGGACACTATGGTCATGCGCTACCTGGACATCGGCACGGCGAAGCGGATCTCCAAGATCGGCCTGGGCACCTGGCAGTTCGGCTCGCGGGAGTGGGGTTACGGCGAGGACTACGCGGGCCGGGAGGCCGCCGCGATCGTCCGCCGCGCGCTCGAGCTCGGCGTCACCCTGTTCGATACCGCCGAGATCTACGGCTTCGGCCGCAGCGAGCGGCTTCTCGGCGCCGCCCTGGGCGACGGCAGGCAGTCGGCGTTCATCGCCACCAAGATCTTCCCGGTGCTGCCGCTGGCTCCCGTGGTGGAACAGCGCGCCGTGGCCAGCGCTGACCGGCTCGGCGTCGGGCGGCTCGACCTCTACCAGGTCCACCAGCCCAACCCGGTGGTCCGCGACACCACGACCATGCGCGGCATGCGGGCACTGCAGCGGGTGGGGCTGGTCGGCGAGGTCGGGGTCAGCAACTACCCGCTGCCGCGCTGGCGCGCCGCCGAGCAGGCCCTCGGCGGCCGGGTGCTGTCCAACCAGGTGCGGTACAGCCTGGTGGACCGGGCCGCGGAGCGCGACCTGCTGCCGTTCGCGGCGTCGCACCGCCGCATGGTCATCGCCTACAGCCCGCTGGCGCAGGGACTGCTGTCCGGCCGGTACCACCGCGGCAGCCGGCCCGGCGGCGGCGTCCGCGCCGGCAACCCGCTGTTCCTGCCGGACAACCTGGACAGGGCGGCCGGGCTGATCGCCGCGCTCCGCGAGGTCGCCGACGCGCACTCCGCGACCCCCGCCCAGATCGCGCTGGCCTGGGTCATCCGGCACCCGGCGGTGACCGCCATCCCCGGCGCCTCCAGCGTCGGGCAGCTCGAGCGCAACGCCGCCGCCGCCGAGATCGACCTCGCCGACGACGAGCACCGGGCGCTGCGCGCCGCCGCCGAGAGGTTCCGGCCGGTCACCGGCACCGCCGCCTTCCCCCGCCTGGTCCGGGCCCGCTTCGCCCGCCGGGCCTGAGCCCGCCGGGCCGTCCCGCTGCGCCGGCGGCAGCGGCATGGCCGGCCGCCCCGCTATCGCTGCGGCCGACGATCGTCGGAAATAGATTCGACAACGGTCGTTCTGTGATGATATACTTTTTCCAATCAATGGTCCCTGCTGCGGCGATCTCTGCCATGTCCCTGCTGAGCGCGCTATCCGAACGGAGGGTGTGCATGGACCCCGGCCCGTCCCCCGGATACGACCGCGGGCGTCCCGAGCGTGCCATGCCGCCCCCGGAGGACCTCTGCGACGGCGGGGAGGAGGCCCTGGACGCGCTGCTCGACGCGGAGCTGGACCCGGCCGCGTTCGGGCCGGGCGGGCTGGCCGAGGGGATGGGCCCGGGCCCGGCGCTGGCCGGCCTGGTGCATGCCGCCGCCGGACCCGACGGTGCCGGGCTGGACGCCCTGACCGGGGACCAGCTGCTCGCGGTGATCGCCGCGGCGCGGCGGCTGGCGGCCCGGGCGGAGTGGACGCAGCTGGCCGCAACCGCCGCGTTCGCCAGCCGCCGCGCCGCGGATCCGGCGGGCCCCGCGCAGTTCGCCTGCGACGAGCTGGCCTACGAGCTGGGCCAGACCTGGCAGTCCGCCGCCGCGCAGATCGATTACGCCCGCGCCGTCGCCACCAGGCTGCCGCGGACGTTCGCGGCGCTGGCGGCGGGGCTGATTCACCCGGTACACCTGCGGATCATCGAGGACGAGACCAGGTTCTTGTCCGACGCCGACGCCGCCAAGGCCGATGAGGAGCTGGCGGAGGCGGCACCGTCCAGGACGTGGGCGCAACTACGGCATGCCGCGCACCGGCTGGTGCTCACGCTGGACCCGCAGGCCGCGCGGCGGCGCAAGGAGGCCGCACACCGGGAGGCGCAGCTGCGGTGGTTCCGCGAACAGTCCGGCAACGGCGGGATGGTCGCGCGGGAACTGCCGCCGGATGAGCTGCTGGCCTCCCAGCAGCACGTCGAGGAGCGGGCGCTGCAGCTGCGCGCGGCCGGCGTGCCCGGGTCGCTGCGGGAGCTGCGGGTGCGGGCCTGGCTGGACCTGCTTCAGGAACGTGACAGCCGCCTCGCCCCGGCCGGCCCGGGCCAGGGCAACCCGCCCCCCCGGCCCGGCCCGGGCCAGGGCAACCCGCCCCTCCGGCCCGGCCCGCCCGAGGGCGGGGCGGGCGGCCGCGAGCGTGGCGGCGGCGAGCCGGACGCCCCGCGGGGCGGCGACAGCGGCCCTGGCGGTGATGGCGCGGGCGGCGGCGCCTGCGGGCGGGGGACGGGCCCGGGCCTGGCCGCGCTGGTCACCATCACCGTGCCGCTGGGTACGGCGCTCGGGGAGTCGGACGTCCCGGCGGACGTGGCCGGGTTCGGCCTGCTCGACTCGGACTCAGCCCGCGACCTGCTGGCAGCCGCGGCCCGTGACCGGCGCACCCGGTGGTGCCTGACCGCGCTGCGCCGCGACGGCACCGCCGCGGCCCACGCCTGTGTCCCCGGCCGGCTCGACCCGGCGGGGGTTCTGGCCGGCCTGAAGCTCAGGCTCCGGCCGGTGATCCGCGGCCCCTGCGGCCATCGCCAGGCGGAGGCCGGCTACCGGCCCAGCCGCGGCCTGGCACACCTGGTCCGTGCCCGCACCGCGCGGTGCTCGGCGCCGGGCTGCGGCCGGCCCGCGGTGCGCTGTGACCTGGACCACACCGTCGCCTGGGAGCGCGGCGGCCCGACATGTCCCTGCAACCTGGCTCCGCTGTGCCGCCACCATCATCGCCTCAAGCAGGCCGCGGGATGGTCCCTGGAGCAGCCGAGCCCGGGCGTGCTCGTCTGGCGGGCCCCGACGGGGCGCACCTATGCCACCACGCCGACCCGCTACCCCGCCGCCTGACGTGAACCGGCAGCGCCCGCCCGCGTCAGCGGCCGGGTTCCCCCGGCCAGCGGTACCCGTCGTCGCCGGGCGTCCGCGACTGCGGGTAGCTGGCCGGCGGGTAGCTGCGCTGGTACCCGGGGCCGCCGCTGGACGTGCGGCGCACCGCCCGGTACGACACGCTGTTGATCAGCGAGCCGATGGCGATGCCGAGCACCAGGTCGACGATCGCCGTGGCGACCTTCTGCGAGACCGGGGCCGTGGTGCTGAACGGGAACACGACCGCGATGATCGTGCCGAGCGCGATGATCCAGCCGAAGAAGATCTGCGGGCGGGGCGTGGCGAGCAGCAGCAGGTGCATGATCGCGGTGGCGACGACCGCTGCGCCCGCGGAGGCGGCGATGTAGGCGCCGGTGGACGCGTCGCCCCACGCGCCGGCGCGGCTCGGCGCCAGGATGGGCACCTTCAGCAGCCACCGGCTCACCAGGATGCCGACCAGCGCGATCAGGGCGGCGACGGCCGCGGTGGCCGCGCCGCCGGCCCACAGCGGGCCCGGGTCGGGCCCGCCGTGCTGCCTGGGGCGCGGGGCGGGCTCGTCGTTGCGCATCGGGATAGTCATCGGCGCGCCTCCGTCCGCGCAGTGCCTTTACCTTGAAGACTAACCGCCCGCCGGGCGCCGAAACCCCGCAGGCGCTCGCCGGCGGTCACCGGGACCGCCGGCATCGGCTACCCGGTGCGCCCGCCGCCCGCCGTGGCCGCGCGGGGATCGGCGCCCCGCGCACCGTGGTGCTGATCCTGGCCGGCGCGCAGCGCCGGCGCGGTGCTAGAGTGCTGGCGTACCGCACCGGTAGCGGGCCCCGTCGACCAGCCGAGGAGGCCTGCTCATGTCGTCAATCGAGGTGCGTCCCTTCCGCCGCGGGGACCGGGACCAGCTGACCGAACTGGTGAACGCGCACGCCGCGGCGGTGGTGCCGGGCATGACCGCCTCGGTCGCCACCGTGCTCGGCCAGCTGGAGCGCGAGCCCGGCGAGTTCATCGCCGGCCCGTGGATGAGCGAGCGGGTCACCCTGGTCGCCCAGCAACGGGACCGCGTTGCCGCGGCGGCACTGCTGCTCCGCTACGCCTCCGACGACCGGGTGAGCCCTTCTTACCGGGGCATCGGTGAGATCCGCTGGCTGCTGTCCTGGCCCGAGGCCCCCGCCAGCGGCCCTCCGTACTGGACCGACGGGTCCGAGGCGGCGGAGCAACTCATGCACGCCTGCGTCCGCCAGATGGGGGAGTGGCAGGTCACGAGCATCGGCGCGGGCGGCGAGCTGCCGGTGCCCGGCGTCTACGGCGTGCCGGAGCAGTGGCCGCACGTCCGCGCGCTGTATGAGCGGGCCGGGTTCGTGCACGACGGCCACACCGAGGTGGTCTACCTCATCCGGGTCGAGGACCTGCCACGCCCCGGCGGCCCGCCGATCGCCGGGCTGGCGGTCCGGCGGTCGGTCGGCATCAACGGCACCCGGCTGTCCGCCGTGCTCGGCGCGGACGTGGCCGGCTACCTCGAGGTGGAGATCCGCGGCGAGCCAGAGCGGCTGCCGCGACACGGACGGTGGGCCGACGTGGGCAACCTCCATGTCGCGGAACCGTACCGGCGCCGCGGGGTCGCGACCTGGCTGCTCGCCCAGGCGGCCGGCTGGCTGCGGCTGGCCGGCGTCGACCGCCTGCTCGACTACGCCTGGCTGGAGGGCCGGGACCCCGCCGGCCGGGGCTATGACGAGTACCGGGCGTTCCTGGCCGCGGTCGGCTTCCGCGAGCTCACCCGCACCCAGCGCGGCTGGACCCGCGGCCCGTCGCCCGCATGACCGCATGACCGGATGGCCGGCGGGTGACCTGCCGCTCAGGAAGCCCGGCGGTAGGCGCGGACCGCCAGCGGCAGGAACACGATGAAGATCCCGGCCAGCCACGCCAGGCTCTTCCACAGGCTGGAGGCGACCGGGCCGCCGAGCGCCAGCGAGCGCATCGTGTCGATCACGTAGGTCACCGGCTGGTTGTTGGCGAAGGCCTGCAGCCAGCCGGGCATGCTCGCGATCGGCACGAACGCCGAGGACACGAACGTCAGCGGGAACAGCCAGATCATCCCGAACGCCTGGACCGATTCCTCGTCGCCGATGGCCAGCCCGGTCCACGCCGCGACGCAGGCGATCGCCACGCCGAACACCACGGCCAGCGCGATCATGGCGACCGCCGGGCCGGCCCCGTTGCCGAACCGGAACCCGACCGCGTAGCCGACGCCGACGATGATCAGGATCGTGATGATCATCCGCAGCGTGTCGGCGACCAGCCGCCCGGTCAGCACCGCGGACCGCGCGATCGGCATCGACCGCAGCCGGTCGATCACGCCCTTCTTCAGCTCCTGCGCCAGCACGATGGCGGTGCCGAATGTCGCGAACGCCGCCGTCTGCCCGATGATCCCCGGCAGCAGGAAGTCGACGTAGCCCCCGGGAACCCTCACCGGGATCGCCCCGCCGAACACGTAGCGGAACAGCAGCACGAACATCACCGGCTGGATTACGGTGAACACCAGGTAGGCGGGCACCCGCAGCCATACCAGCAGGCTGCGCTTGGTCAGGGTGAGCGTGTCGCTCACCGCCCAGCCGATCCGGGCGCGCAGCCCGGGCGCCCAGGCGGGCGCGGTTATCGCCGTCATGACCCCGTCCTCTCCATCTCGTCCCGGGGGGACTGCCCCGCCGTGCCCCCCCGCTGCCTGCCGCCGCCCCGGCCGCCAAGGCCGCCCCGGCCCGCACGGCGCCCGCGGCGGCGGCCGGCCGGCTGGCCGTCCTCCTCGGCGGCGTGCCCGGTCAGCGCCAGGAACACGTCGTC
>Ga0070737_10007050_pt1 | contig 10060 bp, 9 predicted proteins | sample Coa_R1_10_FD_66438 | JGI IMG/M metagenome (GOLD analysis project Ga0070737, IMG submission 66438) | Surface soil microbial communities from Centralia Pennsylvania, which are recovering from an underground coalmine fire - Coalmine... | ecosystem: Environmental > Terrestrial > Soil > Unclassified ...
CACTGTCCGGGACCGCATCCAGAAAAAACGAATCCCGCGCTCATGGCGCGGGATTCGACGGCTGAAGCCGACAAAGTCCGGCTAGCGCCTTTCGAATTGCTGCTTGCCGAAAAGAACCTCCCACGATTTTTTGTCGGGCGCCACGTTGCGCGCTTTTTCCAGTTCCTCTTTCATCACCGCGATTCCGCGCTGCACGGCGGGGCGCGACTCGATCGCGTCGTACCAGCGCTTCAGGTTAGGGAAATCCTCGAGCGCCTGGCCCTGCCAATTATGCGGGCGAATCCACGGATACGCCGCCATATCCGCGATCGAGTACTCGCCCGCAAGGTAGGGAACCTCGCCGACGCGCTTGTCGATCACGCCGTAGATGCGGCGCGCTTCGTTGGTGTAGCGATCGATCGCGTATTGGATTTTTTCCGGCGCGTAGCGGCGGAAATGATGCGCCTGGCCGAGCATCGGTCCCACGCTCGCCATCTGGAACATCAGCCACTGCACGACGTCGTAGCGCCGCCGCGCGTCCTGCGGCATGAATTTCCATCCGCTCTTTTCCGCCAGATACATCAGGATCGCGCCCGACTCGAAAATCGCGATCGGTTCGCCGCCGGGCCCGTCATGATCGACGATCGCCGGAATCCGGTTGTTCGGGCTGATCTTAAGGAATTCGGGCTTGAACTGATCGCCCTTGCCGATATTCACCGGAATGACCTTGTACTCCCATCCCAGCTCTTCGAGCATGATCGTGACTTTGTAACCGTTGGGCGTGGTCCAGAAATAAACGTCGATCATCGAACGCTCCTTGTGGCCGGCCGCGCCGGCCGGCGTGACGTTGCTCAAATGTGGCGCGGCCCGCCGCCCCCGCGCAAGGCGATGGCTGACCGGCGAAGCGCGCTATCGAACCGCAACGGCGATCGTCGCCGATACGGTTTCATGATGCAACCGTGTCAGGAAGGCGCGAGCGCGATCTTGCGTTTCAACTCGGCTTCGAGCTGGTCGAAGCCGCCCGCGTTCATTTTCTGGTTGAACTCTCTGCGATACGTCGCCATCGTGCTCGACCCATCGACGACTATGTCATAGAGCTTCCAGGTCCCGCCGTCGCGGCGCAGGGAATATTCCACGTTCAGAGGATCGGCCAGATTCGGCATCCGCACCTCGCCGAAAACCGTCGCGAGGCCTGGGCCGTCGATGCGCGCTTTGTCCTTGAGTCCGTGGCCGGCGGATTCGACCGTGTTCTGCTTGAGCGTTCCGAGATAGGTGTCCATCACGTAGTCGGTGAAGGTCGGAACGAACTCGCGGCGTTGCGCGTCGGTCAAGGTTTTCCAATGCGTGCCCATCGCGGAACGCGCCATATAGACAAAATCGAAATGCCTGATCGCAATCGCGCGGAGCCGCTGCCGCCGTTCCTGCGGCGTCAGCGCCGCATTTTTGAAGACGGGCGTGGCCTCGGCGATCGTTTCGCGCACGGCGGCCACCGGACCGTTGTTTGGCGCGCCGCCCGCGATAGCCGGAGAGGCGGTAAATCCCGCCGCCAGGACGACAAGGACGAATATCATCGCCGCCAGCGCGAACGCGGATCTCGCGTTCCGCCATCGAAGATTTGCGTCGCCAACCGGGTTCATCGCTGGTTCGTGACTGTGGTTCTTCCGCCTGCGTTCACGCGGCGCGCGGCTGGGAGGAGCGCGCGGTCGCGCCGCCGGCCTGCGCCTTCGCGGCCGCCATCAACTCGTTGAACACATCCCCGGCCAAGTCCCGCATCCGATCGACGTCCGGCATCAGGCGCGGTTCGGCCATCATGCCGAAGACCAGCGTCTGGTTGTAGCTTACGATCGCGACATTGTAACCAAGGTTCGCGCCGAGCGGCACGAGGCCGACCATCTCGACCATCTCACGCCCGGCAAGATAGAGCGGCACCTGCGCTCCGGGAACATTGGTCGCGATGAAATTGATGCCCGGCGGCGGCAACGGCGCGACCCGCGCGACCCGCGGCGCAAGCGCCGCCAGCTTCGACGCCGCATCGACCGCGTTCGTTCCGACCAGCGACCCCATGCCCAGCAGCATCGGCGCAACCAGATCGCCGAGTTCCATCATAAGTTCCAGCGCTTGGGCGTCGCCCGCGCTCTTAATCCGGTTCGTTTCGCGAATCACAGCCTGCAGCCGCTCGATCGCGTCCATCGGTTCCGACGCGAATTCCGGAAACATCATCGAGACCCGATTGCCCAACGCGCCGCTTTCCGCGCCGCGCCGCACATTGACGGGGCATCCGATGCGCAGCGGCGCATGGTCGGTGCGCACGCCATGCTCCGCGAGATAGCGCGCCGCTGCTTCGCTCAGGATCGCCAGCACCACGTCGTTTGCGGTGCCGCCCAGCGCGTTCCGAATCGATCGCAAATCGGCGAACGATACCTTCAACCACGCCAACGATCGGGCGGGACTGACCAAGCCGGCGTTCCACGGCGCGGCGACGATTCGCCGGCCCAGCATCGCGGTCAGCTTCGCGGCGTAATTCGCGATCGTCGCGGCGCGTTTCAGCGCTTCGCGCGGCGCGTCGATCATGCCCGCCAGTTGCCGCGCCTCGTTCAACCGGTTTTGCGCGAGATCGACCAGCGCGGTGGCGAAACGACGCAGCGCGCTGGGCAGCGGCTGCGGCCGCCATGGCAGCGCCGGCTGCTCTGGGGGCGGAGCTTCGGCGCGAAAATCGAGCGCGACCGTCAGCAGCTCCATCCCCGAGACGCCATCGACGAGGCAATGATGCACCTTCCACACGACCGCCGAGCGGCCGCGCGGAAGCCCCTGAAACAGATGCATCTCCCAGAGCGGCTTGTTGCGATCAAGCATCGGCTCGAATGCGGCCATCGCCGCCCCGAGAAACGTTCGCTCGTCGGCGCCGTCCGGAAGACTGTGCGGTTTGATGTGATTGCGCAGGTCGAAATCGGGATCATCCTCGAACGTGGCATGGGCGAGATTGAACGGCGCGAAGGCCAGTCGCTGACGATAACGGGGCAGCAGATGCATCCGCCGCGCCATGTGATCGAGAATCTCGTCGTAATCGATCGGCGACTCGAAAATATTCAGCGAGCCGATATGAAGGGGGCCGCTATGCGATTCGCCGTAGATGAACGACGCGTCCTGCGTGCTCATCCGGTGGGAAAGCTTGACCGGCGATTTTCCCTCATCCGCCATCTGGCTCGCACCCCCAAGCAAGAATTTGGCAGCCGAACAGCCAACCAAGGATGCGCCAGCGGCTGCTGGCGGGTCAATCAGGCCGCTGGCCACGATATGGCTGTGGATGCCCAAAGCGTGCATGATCTGCCGAACGCGCCTTGCGGCGGCGCTTGCCGACACTTTTATGCCCGCACTAGAATCCCGCCGTCGCCATCGCGACCACGGCGGTTTCAATCGCATTCCAAGCGCGGGAGTGATATGCGTGGCGATGTCCCGTCGCGACGGAGATGAACATGGCCAAGGCGCATCGAAGCAACGGTACGGCAGGGTTTCCGAAAGAATTGAAACTCTCCAACGGGCGTAGCGTTACGGTGCGCCTCATCGAATCCGCCGACAAAGCGGGGATTATCGCTTTTGCGCGTTCACTGCCGCACGACGATCTGCTTTTTTTGCGCACCGATATCACTGAGCCAGAGGTGGTCGAAGACTGGCTGGCCAACGTCAAAAAGGGGAATACCGCGACCGTCATCGCGGAATCCGACGGGAAAATCGTCGGGTATGGCAGCGTCCATACGGACCAGGCGCGATGGACGCGGCGGGTCGGCGAAATCCGCGTTCAGGTCGCTCCGGCTTATCGCGGCAGCGGACTAGGACGGCATCTGGCGGCTGAAATCTTCAAAATCGGCCAGGAGCGCGGATTGAAAAAGATGGCTGCGATGATGACCCCGGATCAGGCCGGCGCGCGCGCCGCCTTCGACAAGCTGGGCTTTCAGGTTGAAGCGCTGTTGCAGGATTGGGTCATCGATCGCGATGGGCATCCGCGCGACCTGCTGATCATGAGCTACGATATGGAAGGTCTGAGCGATCAAATCAGCGTCTAACAAATAAATTGCGCTCGCTTCCGCTGGCGTGTGCTGCTTCATTGGGAATGCGGGCGCCGTCCGCGGCGGAGGTGAGCGTCAGATGGCCAAGCGTAGCGAATCGACGTCAACCGGCAACGCTCGAGGCGCGTCCAGAGCGGCGGGAGTCGCGGCGCGGGCGGCTGAAGCCGCGTCGCGGATGGTTCCTGGCGCCTATTTCCGCGACCGGACGGTACTTATCACCGGCGCCTCAAGCGGGATAGGACGCGACATAGCTCTGACTTTCGCGCGAATGGGCGCCAAAGTCGCGCTGCTGGCCCGCAGGCGCTCGATGCTCGACGAGATCGCCGAGGAAATTCGGAAGAACGGCGGCGAAGCCCTTCCGCTCGCTGCCGACGTAACCCATCGCAGCGAACTCAAGGAAGCGGTTGAACGAACGCTGTCGCACTTTCGGCGCATCGACGTGCTCGTCAACTCCGCCGGCATCGCCCTGCCCGATCGCGTCGAAACGATGCCGCCTGAGGACCTCGAGCGAATGATGTCCGTCAACCTGATGGGCACGCTGCACGCGATGCAGTTGGTATTGCCCGCGATGCGGTCCCGCGGAGCCGGCAATATCGTCAATATCGCGTCGCTGGCGGGCCGGCGCGGGATGCCGCCGCTCGGCGGCTACTGCGCGACCAAATTCGCCGTGGTCGGTCTTACCGAGGCGTTGCGCGTCGAACTTTTCGGCAGCGGCGTGAAGGTGTCTCTGGTGATGCCGGGCGTGATCGATACGCCGATGGTGCGTAACGCGGGCGGGACCGGAATCTTCAAGAATCTGCCCGAATCGCTTCCCTCGATGCCCCCGCAATGGGTGAGCTGGGCGGTGATCGCCGCGGTAGTCCTTGGCCTGACCGAAATCGACGTGCCTCCGGGCGCGGTCGTGATGGAAAAATTGGCGGCGCTCTTCCCAAGCTTGACCGACGCGGCTCTCGCCCTCGGCAACCGGGTCTTGGATTGGCTCACGACCCGCGGTTGATTGGAAACACCGACGCCATAATCGCGTCGTAATCTACTCTCATCACATTTAGTTGTTTTGCGCGATTTTTGCTGTAATATCTCACTTATTGAATCAATATTACTCCATATCATAGCTGCGCGGTTGAATTCAGCGCACGTGGATCGCGTCTAAAGAAATAGAAACGTCAGAGATGCGCATTGCGGACCATCGAGCCGCAGTCCGCGCTAGTGCGGCGGGAAAATCGAGCGTCGCGAAGCGAAAACCGAAAGCTTTGTCAATGGTTTCGCTTCTTCGCGCATTTGATTAAAGTGGCGTGAATTGCAGGTTTCGGACGTGGTGCGCGACGAGGTTATCTGATGAACCGGAGCGATGGCGGAACCAATCTTTCCTTCATGGACTTGCTGCAGGAGTTTCGCGTCGTGCGTGAAGTCGCGACTTTCGCCCAGCGCGCGTGGACTTGGCCGATCGCTCGCACCGCGGAAAACAAACGCTCGATATTGCTGATTCCCGGCTTTCTGGCTGGCGACGCCACGCTTTATCCCTTCGCCGATTGGCTGCGCGCCCGCGGTCATCAGGTCTATTTTTCAGGCATCCTTGCAAACACCGATTGCCCCGTGCGCGCGCTCGAACGCCTCGGCCGGATTTTGCAGGATCGGGCCAGCCGTTCCGGTGAAAAATTAGTCGTCATCGGTCACAGCCTGGGCGGCATCTATGCGCGCGAACTCGCCCGGCGCCATCCGGACCTGGTCGATCAGGTGATACTGCTCGGTTCGCCGATCCGTGAGCCGCACAAGCATTCCAATCCGTTCGTCAAAATGCTTGCGACCGTCGCGATGCGTGTGAACGAAATCGGATGCCATTGCCCGCCCGACCGGCTCGCGACCGTTTGCGGCGTTCTCGGCAGCGAACCTCCGCCGGGAATTCATGAGACGCTGATCTATTCCAGGACCGACGGCGTGGTTGACTGGGAAAGCTGCATCGAAGAAGGCGCTTGCGTCGAAGCGGTCGAGGTCAATTCGACCCATTGCGGCATCCCGTACAACATGGACACCCTGCGCATTATCCGCGAGCGGATCGAGCGCGACAGCCAGCCCGACGATCCGGCCGCGACCCGGGCAGCGCAGGCCCGCATGCAATCCGCCTGACCGCCCTGCGCCGCGCGTCCGCGGAATTCAGGCCGGGGCTAGCGCGAGAGCCACTTGGGATTGTTGATCGCGAGCGCCTCGGCGAGCGAACGGCGCACGTGATCGCGCAACGTCGCGTCGTCCGTCGCGATCGCGCCGGAACGAATCCGCGCGCACAGTTCGTCATTCAATGATTCGAGCGGTTCGTCGTGGCCAAGGATCGCTTTCAGCCGCGCGGTTTCATCCGCGGCGTGCGCGCCGCGCGATTCCAACTCGCGGCGCACGATATTCAGGACGTTAATAGTCACTCGCGTCTGAAAGCGGTAATAGCCATTCAGCGTCGGCAGCAATTCCTCTTCGAGGTATTTCGTCGCCGCCTGCAACAATATCGTCGCATCGGGTTTGCTGGTCGGCATTTGTGTCACGCTCCGTGCGCGGTCGGCAGCGTCATTCGCGCCCCTCGATCAGGTTGAGAAAATCCCACAACGGCTCCTCGATCCGCCGGCCGATCGCGGACTGCTCGATACTGATCGGTTCGGTCCCGTCGCTGAAGGCCATCCCCTTGCGCAGGCACATGATCGCCCATTTCACGTCGCCGAACGCCTCCCAGAACATCACCTGCTTCGGATCGACGGGTATTCCGCTGGCGCGTTCGTAAGCCGCGAAGAGATCTTCGCGCGAGCCGAATCCGCCCACCGGCGGCTTGCCGCCGAAGCGCCAGGTCTTCACGCACAACCATCCCAGGTCCTGCATCGGATCGCCGATCTGGGAAATTTCCCAATCGAGCACGCAGCGGATTCCTTCTTCGCCGACGATCAGGTTGCCGGTGCGGAAATCGCCATGAAGCACCGTCATCCGCGGATTTTTCGGGGCGTGATCGGCGGCCCATTTCAGTCCGAGTTCGACCGCCGGCAGTTTCAGTCCGTAGTGATCGACGTAGCGATAATACGCGGCCACTTCGGCCGCCGCGTCCTGGCGAATCAGGAACGGCGCCTCGCGCGGATCGATCTTGTGGATCGCGGCCAGAATTTCGCCGCATTGGCGCGCCATCACGGCGCGCGCGGCGGCGAATTGTTCGTCGCGCACGATGCGCGGCCCGAGCGTCTCGCCCGCCACCCGTCCCGTCACGTAGCCGTGGCCGATTCCGTCGGCCTCATCGAATACCGCATAGACGTGCGGCGCGGGCACGCCTCCGCGCTCCGCCGCCATCACGATTTGCGCGTCTTCCTCGGAATTCAGATGGGGCGTCACGCCTGCGAGCGGATCGGGCACGGGCGTCGCTCCGGCGTTCGAGAGCTGCACAATCAGTTCGAGCCGTTTTTCGCCGACGTCGGCGTCGAACGACCAGGTGGTCTTGGTCGCGCCGCCGGTCAGGCGCTGCAAATTGTGCAGCGCGCCGGGAGCGCCGAGATGGCGCGCGATCGCGGCCTGCAGGCGCCGCGCGAAAATTTCGTCCTGGTTCATCGGCGGCCGCCGCGCCTTATCCTTCGGCGCGTCCCTTGCGGCCGAAGCCGAACAGAATCTGCGCCACCCGCCGCATCTGGATCTCCTCGGCGCCTTCGGTGATGCGGTAGCGGCGATGATGCCGATAGATATGCTCGAACGGCTTGTGCCGCGAATAGCCGATTCCGCCGTGCACCTGCATCGCGCGGTCCGCCGCTTCGCACACCAGCCGGTTCGCCCGGTAGTTGCACATCGCAACCTTGTCGGAGAGCTTTTCGGCTACCTCGGGCTTCGACATCTGATCCATCTCCCACGCCGTTTTGTAGATCAGCGTGCGGAGCATCGCGGCCTCCGTATGCAATTCGACCAGCGGCCATTGGATCGCCTGATTGGTCGCGAGCGCCTTGCCGAAGGGCTTGCGCTCCTGCGCATACTTGACAGCCTCATTGATGCAATACTGCGCGGCGCCGAGCGACGATGCGGCCTGCCGGATGCGATTTTCATGCACGAAATGCTGCGCCACGGCGAGACCGTCCTGCGGATCGCCAAGAATCGCATCGGCTGGAACCCAGACGTCGTTCAGCGAAATCCGCGGATGGTCAGTCGGCATGTTGAAGGTCCAGAGGTACTCTTCGATTTTGAAGCCGGCGCTGTTGGTCGGCACGATAAAGCATCCGATTCCGCGCGGACTGCCGTCGCGTCCTTCGTGCCGCGCGAAAACGAGATCGTGCGTGGCGACGTGCAGGCCGGTGTTCCACATCTTCGCGCCTGTGATCCGCCATCCGTCGCCGTCGCGCACCGCCCGCGTCTCCATCCAGGTCGCGTCCGAACCGTGGTTTGGCTCGGTCAGGCCGAAGGCGACGCGGATTTTGTCTTCAAGAATCCCCGGAATGAATTTGGCCTTCTGCTCGGGCGTGCCGAAATCGCGAAACATCAGCACGGTCGGGAGATTGCCGACGATCGAGCTTTCGTTCTGCAAATCGTTATGCAGGCCGAGACCCTTGGCCGCCAGATGCTCGCGAATGACGGCCATGCCGAGATTAGTTCCATCCTTGCCGCCGTATTCCCGAGGCAGGGCGTAGCGGTAATGACCGGCGCGATCGGCGCGCCGGCGCATCTCGCCGAGCAACGCCTCCCATTCGTGGCGCGGCAGGCCGCCGCGCTCGAAATCGGTGCGCGCCCATTCGCGGCGATGGTCGAAAAAGCGGATGTTGTCGTTTTCGCGTTCGAGCGGCTTGATTTCCCGTTCGATGAATTCGTCGAGCTCGGCCAGATAAGCCGTCAATTCGGCGGGCAGATTGAAATCCAAGGTCGTGCGTCTCCTGCGATCGTTTCCGGAGCGTCGCGGCGCCGGGCGTCTTAGGTAAACACGGCGGCGGCGGAAGGCTCAAGTCCGGCGGGGAGGCGCGCACGCTGGCGCGCCCGGAGGGATTCGAACCCCCAACCCTCGGATCCGAAGTTAAAAGGTCGGCTTTCCCGCTAATTCTTCTCGACTCTCATCGAATACGGCAATGCATTGTGCGCCAGCGTGTTTCTCGATTCTCTTGTCCTCGTGTCAACCCTCGACCCCTTGCCTTCACCGTCTATTCCGTCTATGCTGCGTCTATTCCAAAACATTCCGATGGTTGGGACGGACGGGGCTTATGCGGCTAACCAAAGACGCGATCGATCGGGCGCGCCTACCAGAACCGGGCAAAAAAGAGCGATTCATCCGCGATGACGTGGTGCGCGGACTCGGCGTGCGCATCACGGCGAGCGGCGCCAAGAGCTTCATCTTCGAAGCACGCATCAAGGGACGATCGCGGAGGCTGACAATTGGACCGTGGCCCGATCTGACGGTTGCGATGGCCCGGCAGAAGGCGATGGAAACCCGTACCGCGATCGCGCACGGCGAAGACCCGCACGAAGCACATCTTGCCGAGAAGCGAGAGGTTACTTTCGGCGAATTGGCAGACCGCTATCTGCTCGAATATGCGCGCGTCCATAAAAGGCCGCGGTCGATTGCGGACGATGAATACTACCTCGCCCGCTACGTCCCGAGTACGTGGCGCACGCGGCGCCTGTCGGATATTGTGCCAAGCGATGTCGAGCGGCTTCATTCGCGACTTGGCTCGGAGCGCGGAAAATACGCGGCGAACCATACCGTGCGGCTGCTACGGCACATGTTCAATCTAGCTGACAAGTGGGACCTGCTCAGGGACGACAACCCGGCCGCCGGTCTCAAGCTTTTCCGTGAACAGAAGCGGGAACGCTATTTGAATCCCGACGAATTGCGGAGAGTCAACGCGGCTCTGCTGGACGAGCCAGATTGGCGGTGGCGTGCCTACTTTCCGCTGGCGCTGATGCTGGGAACTCGCAAAAGCGAACTTCTAGCGATGCGCTGGGCGGATATCGAAATGGCGCAACGCACCTGGCGAATTCCGACGACGAAGACCGGCAATTCGCATTTGCTACCATTGCCCGCGCCGGCG
>Ga0070737_10007051_pt1 | contig 10059 bp, 8 predicted proteins | sample Coa_R1_10_FD_66438 | JGI IMG/M metagenome (GOLD analysis project Ga0070737, IMG submission 66438) | Surface soil microbial communities from Centralia Pennsylvania, which are recovering from an underground coalmine fire - Coalmine... | ecosystem: Environmental > Terrestrial > Soil > Unclassified ...
GGGACGCCGAGTACCTTCGCCCATGCGGCCGCCAGACGGCGCTCGGTCGGTGTACGTGGCGCGTGGTGATCCTCGTCACCGGCGTCGAGTTGTCCGGCGAGCGCCGTCAGCGTCTTCCTGTCGATCTTGCTGTTGGCGGTCAGCGGCAGGCTTTCCTGCCAGTAGAAGGCCGATGGGATCATGTATGAAGGCAGCGACTCACCCAGCAGCTTCCGCAGGATGCCGGCCTCGAGTGGTCGCTGCCCGGAGTAGAAGGCTATCAGGCGCTTGCTCTGGCCGGCCCGCCCGGCGACCACCACCGCGCCGTCGCGGATGCCGGGTATGCGCAGCAAGGTGTTCTCGATCTCGCCAATCTCGATCCTGAAGCCAGCGATCTTGACCTGGGTATCACGGCGCCCGAGAAACTCCAGTTTGCCTTCGGGCAGCCAGCGTCCGTAGTCGCCGCTGCGATAGAGCCGCTGGCCCTCGCGGTGCGGATCGGCCATGAAGGCCAGCCGGGTACGCTCCGGGTCGTTAATGTATCCCCGGCCAACGCAGATCCCGGAGAAGACGATCTCACCGGGGGCGCCGAGCGGCACCGGTGACAGGTGCTCGTCGACGACGTAGACGTGCACGTTGTTGATGGGACGGCCAAGCGGAACCCGCTCCCGGTCCGGCACGCGGTCCATGATCTCGTGGTTGGTGTCATCCGAGGTCTCGGTCAGCCCGTAGGCGTTGACCAGCTTGATGGCGGGGCAGGCCGCGAACCAGCGCTGCGTGAGTTCCTTCTTCAGCGCCTCACCGGTGACTGACACGCACCGCAGTTCCGGCAGCGTGCGGGGATGCTGCTCCAGATAGGACAGCACGACTTCGAGGTACGATGGCACGACCTGGAGCACGGCGACGTGGCCGGCGACGATCCTGTCGACGAACCGCTGAACGTCCAGGATCACCTCCTGCTCGATCAGCAGAGTGCGCCCGCCGACCAGGAGCGCGGCAAGCAGTTGCCACAGCGAAATGTCGAAGCACTGGGGCGCGGTCTGAGCGACCACCTGCCCCGCGCCGATCCGCAAGTCATCGATCTTGGCGAGGATGTGGTTGAGCATGCCCGCGTGCTCACACATCGCGCCTTTTGGTTCTCCGGTAGAGCCAGAGGTGAAGAAGATGTAGGCGAGCTGATCTGGCGCGACGCTGACGCCGAGATCGCTTTCGGCATGGCCTTCCTCGCAGGCTGCATCTATGAAGAGCTTCTGGACGCCGGGCAGCGTGTTGAGGGCCTGATCGAGTGCGGCGCTGCTGCCGGGTTCGGTGAGCACGAGCCTGCACCCGGCGCGGGAGAGCGTGGTCGCGATGCGATCAGAAGGAAAATGCGGCTCGATGGGCAGGTATGCGCCGCCGGCCTTAAGGATCGCCAGGACAGCGGCCATCCAGTCCAGGTTGCGTTCGGTCACTACCGCGACGACGCCTTCGCGGCGCAGCCCGCGCGCCATCAGAGCGCGTCCCAGGCGGTTAGCGCGGGCGTTAAGTTCCCGGTAGGTCCACTGATGGTCGCCATGTATGGCCGCGATGGCGTCCGGGTGGGCCTTTACCCGCTGCTCGAACAGTTCGTGGACCCGGTGATCCGGCAACGCGCGGCGCTGGCCGGCGAGTCCTTCAAGCTGGCAATGAAGCTCCCCGGCGGAGAGCAAACTCTGGCGTGTGTGCCCGGCATCGGGATCGGCTACGATCAGAGCAAGCGCCGTGAGGTGGTAGCCGGCGATCCTGGCGGCGCAGTCCGCGTCAAGTGCCTCGGTTCGGTATCGCAGTCGCAGCACGAACTTGCCGCTGCGCTGCGAGAACTCTATCCCCAGCATGATGTCCCTGGCGAGATCGCCGCTGCCCCCGTTTGGAGCGAGCGTAGTTTCGAACAACGGTCCGGTCAGGCGCAGTTCGCGCCTGAGATCATCGAGGGGAAAGTCTCTGTGCTTCAGTAGTTCTTCCTCGACTCGATGGGTGTTCAACAGCAAGGTCTGCCATGAAGCGCATGCGGTTGTCAGCCGGCATGGCAACGGCCGACCGCTCCCGGCAAGGACGTAGCCGGTCACAACCTCGCGCTCGCCGGACAGCGCGGCGAGCACTCTGGCATGCGCGGCGAGCAGCATCGAGCTGAGCGACACGGCCAGCTCGTCAGCCAGCCGGTGCAGCGCTGCCATGAGATCGCCAGGGATTGTCGCCTCGTGCTCGGCGGTGCCCGTCACCGGGGTAAGAGTCCAGCGCGGAATCGCGGTGAACCCGCCGGCGACGAGCACTCGGTGCCAGAACTCACGATCTGATTCCACCAGTTCTAGTTTTCCCATCGAATCTTTCCTCCACTTTGCGTTCGCCACGGCGCTCCTTGTCGCTGACCATGATGGCAGGTACCGTGGCTGTCGTTGCCGTCCTGGCAGACCTGTGCGTCTGCCATGTGCTGCCCGTCCGGGCAAGTGCGCTCATCGAGATGTTGCCGCTGCCCTTCCTGCGCTTGCAACAGCGCGCGGTGAGCGATCTGTGGCGCGGGAACGGGTTGAGCACGGATGCTGAGCTGATAACTCGTCAGTGCCCTGGCAGGATTCCCGCCCCACCATGCGTGCGGCGCGATCTCCTCGCCTTTCATGAGGAAAGAGTCGGCGGCGAGCACTGCGCCCTCGCCGATGGTCACGCCGTAGTGGACAAAGGCGCCAATCCCCAGGGTGCAACCCGCGCCAAGCGTAGTGTGGTCGGACTTGAAGGTGCCATCCTCCAGCGAGTGACATTGGATCTTGCTCGCGGCGTTGAGCGTGCAGTCGTTCCCGATAGCGGTCAGCGTTCTCTCCGTCAAATAGCAGCCGTCGTCGAAGACCTTGTGGCCGATTCGCACCCCTAGCAGTCGCCAGATCACGTTCTTGAAGGGGGTGCCGTTGAAGAAATTGAGATACGTATCAGGCACCTTCCAGAGACGCTCGTGCCACCAGTAGTAGGGATCGTAGATGGAGCAGAACCGCGGGCGCAGGGTGCTGAACGCCATCATAGCTCGCTCCACAAGGATAAAGTAGGCCGCGCTGAACCCGAGACTGAGCGTCAGGTCCGCAGCGACCGTCACCGATCCGAAGGTATCGTAGAGATCGATGGCGGTGAGGGCAAGCGCAGTGAGAGCGAAGGTATGCAGCCACCGTATGAACAGGAACAGGCCCATAGTGCGAATGTTGTACCGGTTCTTGGCGGCGAGGCGCCTGCGCAGTTCGTTGCCCGTTCGCAGATGGTTGAAGCGGCTATCACGCTCCACTGACCGGGGAATCTCGAAGCATGGCGAGCCAAGCAGGCCCACCCCCTCGCGAACCTCGCCGTCGAGCGGGATCATGACCTTCGTCGCGAGAAGGCAGTTGTCGCCCGTCCGGGCGCCCGGGGGAAAGGCGATATTGTTCCCCAGGAAGTTGTGTGCTCCGATTGACGTTCGGGACACGCGGAAGGACGAGCTTGAGAAGTCGGCGTTGATGATCGACAGCCCATCGCAGACTATCGTGCCGCAGCCGACAGAACTCAGATACGGGTTATCGTGCTGCACCTCTGTACCGAAGTTCGCCCCGGTCTGTTCGATGTGGGAAAGGTCGTATCCGAGGCAGCGCAGATAGTGGACGATGTAGGAACTGTCGCCGAAGAGCCAGGTGAAGAACTTACTGTTGGTAATCGTTGTGATCGTTCGCTGTATAGCGTAGTGGAAGCCGTATAGCGGATAGGTCTTGTCCGGCTTGATGGCAAGATTCAGCAGGCGCGGGACGGTGAATACGAGGGCGAGGCCGAGGACGACGAAGCCGCAGAACAATGCCAGGGAGAGGACCAGCGCGTCGATGTAGAGTTCCGGCGCGGCAATCATAGCGGGGCCGTGCCCCGTCAGCCGGGCCAGCGCGGGCACCAGGGACAACAGTATGTAGAGGCCCCCGACGATCAGCGGCATATATATAAAGAACACCATGAGCAGCGTGCAGAGTCCGTAAGTGAACCGGCGCAGCGTGCCGCAGTTGGCTGGCGGGACTCTCAGATAGTTCAACTGCGCAGGCTGTGCCGGGGAGCCATGCCACCGCTCCCCGTCCGGGACTGCATCGCCGCTTTGCAGCGCAGAGGTGTGGCCGAGCTGTGCCTGGTCGCCCATCGACGTGTTGATGTCGAGCACGGTCTTTTCGCCGATGTACACGCCCTGGCCGAGAGTGACCGTTCCGGTCTGGATACGCCCGGCATGCGCCCGGTAGCAGAGGAAGAAAGAGTCTTTACAGATTACCGTACCGTCGCCAATCGTGAGCAGATCGGTGCAGACCGGAACGGTGTGAGAAAGGATCGTGACGCCCCTGCCGATGTGTGCGCCCAGGGCGCGCAGGTATAGCACGTACAGCGGCGTGCCGGCGAAGAGGGTCATCGGGTTGGCGTGAAGCAGCGCCTTGACGGTCCAGAAGCGCACATAGGCCAGGCTCCAGACCGGAAACTCGCAGACTTTCCACCGGCCAATGATGATCCATTTCGCCAGGATCGGGAAACTGCAAAGGCCGACGAAGATGGCGCCGCCGAAGAGGGCCGACCTCAGGTAGATATCGATCCACCCGGAGCCGGCAGAGAGCCAGTCGTAGCCCCGGGTGATGACAAGTCCGGCAAGGTAGGAGTACACGAAGAAGATCAGGAGTTGCAGTATCCCGCAGAGGACGTACTGCGCTGTGCTGGCCGGTGGCGCTGCCCCGGTCTCCGCCGGAACCGCTGGCTCGACAGGGGTGGGGGCAATGTCCGCAAGCGCCCCCGCCAGGCTTCTGATCGTCGGGTGCCGGTAGATGTCCTTTATCGACACCGCCGGCAGGTCCGCCCGCTTCCTGATTCGTGCACAGAACTGGGCCATCACCAACGAGTTGGCACCCAGATCATTGAAGAAATGGCTGTCAACCGATACGCGCTCAGCGCCTACCACGTCGGCCAGCACCTCGGCCAGTATGCGCTCGGTGCCGGTCATCGGGCCGGCGTATCTGCCGGGGGCGGTCGGAGACCTGGTTAGATCGGCTGCCGGGCCATCGACAGGTTTTTCCATCTGTACGCTCCTTTGGCGGGGTTTCATCTGATGATCGCCCTGGTTCACGATCCTGTTACGAATGATACCGGCCACAGCGGTCATTGGGCCGCTGACGCGGCTGCGGGCCGCGTGGCCGGGTCGGTGAAGCGCGTCGAACTGACTGGCCGGGAGGTGGCGATCAAATCATCAGAGCTGAGTACGCCCTCGCCGTATACATCATGCAGCCAGCCAGGCCGGTAGATAGTGTCGAGGTAGCGCTCTCCGAGGTCCGGGGCGAGAGCCACCGCAATGAGGTCGTGCCCATCATGCCGGGCCAGCCAGCTCAGCGCGCCGCTGACCACGGTGCCCGTGGAGCCGCCGAACAGGAAACCGCCCCGGGCCAGGCGATGGCAGGCGCGAACAGTGTCCACCTCCTCGACGCGTACCACCTCGTCCACATAGGACTCGTCGAGCAGGGGCGGACGGACGCTCGTGCCCAGGCCGGGAATCATGCGGCGGCCCGGCGTACCCCCGAAGGCCACCGAGCCGACGGCATCCACCGCGACGATCCGCACCGGCCGACTCCGCTCGCGGAAATAGCGCGCGCAGCCCATCAAGGTCCCGCTGGTGCCGACTCCGATGAACAGCACGTCCAGGCGCGGGAACTGGCGAGCAATAGCCGGAGCCGTCGTGCGAAAGTGCGCCTTCCAGTTGTGCGGATTGGTGTACTGGTTGAGCCATACGTACCGGCCATCGGAGGCACACAGCGCCCGGACGTAGGCCAGGCGCGCCCCCAGGAGTCCATTACCGTTGGCGTCTGGCTCGGTAATGACATGCACCTGGCTGCCCAGTGCCTCCATCAGCCTCCGCGTCGACGGGTTGCAGCGGAGGTCGGTCACGCACAGGAAACGGTAGCCCTTGCTCGCCGCGATCATGCTCAGCGCCACGCCCAGGTTCCCGGACGAAGATTCGATCAGAATCGATTCCGGCGTCAGGACCCCCTCCCGTTCGGCGGCCTCCACCATGGCCGCCGCTGCTTTCAGCTTGACCGAGCCGGCGAAGTTGAAGCCCTCACACTTGAGGAAGAGCGAGCGTCCGAAAATAGGTCTGAGGTCGATGTAGAGATCCTCCTCGTTGAATGCCTGGGGAGAGGATATAATTGGCATAATAGCCTCCTTATCTACGGTAGAGCACTCAGCCGCTTATCCGTACCGGCGCAACTCGTAGAAGAAATCGTCTACGACGTGCAGCTCGCCGGCGCGCGCCACTTCGTCGTAGACGTACTTACCAACCGCGAGGTCGAGCACTCCGAGGCCGAACGGTGAGAACACCACTGGCCGGTTCACCGCTACCGTCACGCGCCCGGCCATCACGTCATCCAGCGTGCCGTGCAGGAAATCGCGGTTGCCCGTGAGCTGTTCGACCAGGTGCGGCGAGGTATTGGCCTTCAGGCAGTGCTCGATGTCGTCGACGATATTGGTCGAGACGAGCAAAACTTCCGGCGCGAGATCGCGCAGCGATACGTGTAGCACCAGTGGATGGTGTGCGAACCACGATGGATTGCTGACGTGCGGCTGACCGGCGACGGTAGCAAAGATCACCAGGTCGCCCGCACGGATCAACTGCTCGGGGCTGTCATGTACAGTGATCCGGCCAGTGGCCCCCGACCTCTCCAGGTAGCTGCGGAATCCGGCCACACTGTCGGCGGACAGGTCATGCACGCCGATCTCGTCGAACGACCAGCCGGTAGCGGCCAGGAAGGTATGGATGTAGCGGGCGATCAGGCCCACCCCGAAGAATCCGACACGCGCCGGGCGCCGCCGGTTGCGGCTGAGCCAGTCAGCCGCCGAGGCTGCCAGGGCAGCCGTCCTGGTGGCACTGATGATCGAGCTTTCCAGGCAGGCGAACGGGTAGCCGGTGTCGTGGTCGTTGAGGATCAGCACGGCTGAGGCTCTGGGTATGCCGGCCGCCACGTTCTCCGGGAAGCTCGAGATCCACTTCACGCCATCCACCCGTAGCTGACCGCCGATTGAGGCGGGCAGCGCGATGATCCGCGAGGACGGGCGATCCGGGAAACGCAGGAAATAGGACGGTGGGTTCACCGAATCGCCGGCGCTGTGCAGCCGGTACGTGGCCTCGACCAGCTCCACGATCTGTTTCTCGCGCCCGTGCAGCGCGCGCTTGACCTGGGCGCCGGAGATCACCGCGAACGATGGCCCGGCGGTCTCCGGCCTGGACGCTGCGGCTGAAGTTGCGGTTGAACTGGTAGTAGTCATCTGGTAATCACCTCGATGGTTGGCGAACAGTCAGCCAGGCGTACCGCGTCGGTCATCGCCACGAGCACTTCGCGCGGTCCCTCGAAAGGTTCCCGGCTGTGCGCGGTGCGGATATTATCGACGAGCAGCAGGTCGCCGGCCTGCCACGGCTCGCGAGCAGTGTTGGCTGCGTAGACCTCGTTGAGCAACTGCACAACGTCCTCACTGATCGGATCGCCGTTCCCGAAGCGGGTATTGAACGGCAGCCCATCGGCTCCGTAGATATCCACCAGGTACTCGCGCACCTCGGGGGCCAGCGTCCACTCGTTGAGGAATGCGATCTGGTTGAACCAGCAGCGCCGGCCTGTGATGGGGTGGCGCACCACAGCGCTGCGGCGCTGCCTGGTGCGCAATCCTCCATCGGGCTGCCACTCGAACTCGATGGCATTGGCCCGGCAGTAGCTCTCGATGGCGCGGCGGTCCTCGGTGCCGAACGCCTCGGCGAAGGATGCACCGATCTCGTCGTTATAGCAGCGGGTGAGCAGCCAGCCCTCCCGCTCAAACCGCTTGACCAGCCCGGCAGGCAGCGCTTCAAGCACGGTTGGCGCGTCGGCCACCGCAGTCGCACCGCCGCTGGTAGGCGCACTGAGACACGCGAATAGCATCAGGCCGGGGAACTCGAGCGTATAGCTCAGTTCGTGGTGCATGCACATCGGCTGGTTTGGCGGCCACGTCGATGAGGAGTACACGCCGTCGGAGTAGAGCCTCCGCGGCGCGAAAACCTCCCTCTCGGTCATCAGACTGCTGGCTAGCCGCCGGAAGATGGCGGCGACCTCGGCCACGTTGCGCAGCCCGAGGCCGCGTACCAGGATCGAACCGTGCTCGATGACGGCCTCGCGCAGCGCCTCCCGGTGCTCGGATACCCAGTTTAGCGAATCGCCGGCGGCCTCGACCTGTAGTATCGGAGGCTTTCCGGGTCGCAAGTCTACATCGAGCAGGAACGCCCGGGATGAAGACGACATCTCAATCTCCTTTCGTGCTGCCAACAAAGCGCTTTCACAATCCTCGTTGTATCTTATCGTCAAAAATCTATCTGAATATAGCTATGCCGTATGGCGTAAATTAAAAAATCTGTGAGCATTTGTGCGGCTCCGCCGCATCAGGGATCGATGGTGCCACACAATACCATCGATAAGACGAGCGCCGCAGGCGCGAGCACACGATGGGTCTCGAAATCAGACACCATCAGGCCGTTTATCGACAGGAAACGGGAACAAGTCCTCATGATATAATGTTCCTATCTATAGAGAGAATAAGAAGGAGCGTAAAATGAGTGATTTAAGAAATATGCCGGAGTCGTATTGGAAAGAAAAACTGACGCCTGAACAGTATAAAGTGGTACGCCAGAAGGGAACGGAGCGGCCATTTACCGGCGCCCTGTGGAACAACCATGAAAAGGGCATGTATGAGTGTGTTGCCTGTGGACAACCGTTGTTCTCTTCAGAGGCCAAATTCGATTCGGGCACAGGCTGGCCGAGTTTTGATCGCCCGGTTGATTGGGAAAACCTGGAACTACACGAGGACAGATCGTTCGGGATGATGCGAACAGAAGTCGTCTGCAAGAGGTGTGGTGCGCATCTGGGACATCTCTTTGACGACGGCCCCCGCGAGACAACGGGGCAGCGCTATTGCATCAACTCCTGTGCCCTCAATTTCCGGCCTGCTGGAGCGGAAAAGCAGGAAGACCGGTTCAGTCGTTCGTGATTAATGAGATCAAACAGAAGTGAGGTAACATATGGCTCAGTTGGAGACCGCGACGCTCGCGGGAGGATGCTTCTGGTGTACGGAGGCCGTTTTCAATCGACTGAAAGGCGTACTGACAGTGGTACCGGGCTATGCTGCATCCAACGTACCCAATCCTTCGTATCAGGCGGTTTGTACGGGGAGAACGGGTGCGGCGGAGGCGATTCAGATCACGTATGATCCGGCCATCATTTCCTACGACAAATTGCTGGAAATCTTCTGGCATCTGCATGATCCCACGACGCTGAACCGGCAGGGAAATGATGTCGGAACCCAGTATCGCTCCGCCATTTTTTATCACAATGATGAGCAAAAACAGATAGCTCTCGCCTCGAAAGAAGCGCTGGAAAAATCCGGCACATATAAAAAGCCTGTTGTGACCGAGATTTCCCCGTTCACCAACTTCTACCCGGCGGAGGACTATCACAAAGACTATTATGATAACAACCGCTCTCAGCCCTATTGTATGTTCGTAATCGATCCCAAAGTACAGAAGTTGCTGCGGGAGTACCGGAAAGAGTTAAAAGAAGAATACGCCAGGTAATTGTGTATTCCCATCAGCATTGATGAAATAAGCTTCTGCGGCATGCTGGTGGCTGCTCCACTGCTCCCTTCGCTCGGCCCTCTTGCCGCCCTGTTACTCATCGAGGGATTTCTGGTCATCGCCTCACTCATTGCGCAGTTTGCCACTGCTATCCCGTGGGAGGCGGCTTGACAAAGTGTCTCCGTAATCTCACCTGTGATTCGCCTCTCGTTGAGACGACACAGACCAGGTTCTCTAATGGCTCGTCTCGCGCTGACGCAAATTGGCAGCGTGAGACGAGCCATTAGTAACAGAGGAACGGCCTGCTTCTTGCGATGGTATGGTATACTGGCTGCCAGGATAATTTTTTCCTGGGAGGAGTCTTCATGAAGTCAGCTTTAGATAATCTTAGAAGAGCGATCTATAGCCAGGGCGAAGCAGTTCGCATGAGCACCTCAGAGTTGCAGCAATTCGCTAGC